>ERZ778511.32-NODE-32-length-127800-cov-9.559137_pt1 | contig 127800 bp, 105 predicted proteins | sample MGYA00510347_ERZ778511 | MGnify/ENA primary metagenome ERZ778511 (study PRJEB29527, sample SAMN07138967) | mouse gut metagenome | material: feces | host: mouse | place: China:Nanjing | collected 2016-01-25 ...
ATTTTAACACTATTTGCTTTCCGCCGGAAAATGTATTATCTTTGTAACAGCCAAGCGGGACTTTCCATGAGGAAGTCTCGCTTTTTCAGTGTTAATTAGGTGTTTTTGCGCGGATTTCCGGCGTATTTTTTCTTCAAATTCCCCGTATTGGAATTTAAATTCCAAGTATTCGAGTTGAAATTCCGATACGGATTTTTTCGTTTCCGTTGCTTGCAACCTATATTTTAACGTATTGAAATGTAATGGAAAGTTAAAAATGTTAATGTCTAATGTCGCTTTTTGCTTTCTTATATAATATAATGTGTGGAGGTGAAGAAAGGTTCTTCTGGTGTGAAGTGCCGTTGGATGCCGGCATGAAGGGGAAGAAGCGGGAAAACCATCGGTTTTTTCTTTGATGGCGGGAGAATAATACCGGCTGTAGGTAAAAAAATGTTTTGAAAAGTCATCAAACGCTTACGGGAGTGGAGAATAGAGAAAAGGAGGAACGGCATTGGAAAAAACGACAGCATCAAACGGCTCAAATGGCCATTTTGACGGGTGGAGATTTCACTTTTTCAAAAAAGCTGGAAAGGAATGTTGGAAGAATATAAAAGTGCCGGAAAATGATGATGTTTTTATCGTTTTTTTTCTTGCGTCTTAATGAAAACTCCCTATATTTGAAGCAAGTTAATCCTCGAAACGGAAGAAAGGCGCCAATGGCTGCCGGCACGGCGAAGGGAATAGACATTTTTTTAATAAAACAACTCAATAACAATAGAATCATGAAGCATCAAATGCCCCAATTACCCTATGCGCCTAATGCGCTGGAACCGAAAATGAGCGAAGAAACCATTAATCTGCATTATGGAAAGCACTTGCAGACCTACGTGGATAATCTGAACAAACTTTCTGCTGGAACCATGTATGAAGACATGGATTTGGAGGAAATTATCTGTAAGGCCACAGGTCCGGTGTTCAACAATGCCGCACAGGTGTGGAATCATACATTCTTCTTCGAAAACCTCACGCCTGCGCCGCAATGTATCGGCAAGGAACTGTCAGAAGCCTTGACAAAAGAGTTTGGTTCGGTGCAGGCATTCAAGGATAAACTGCTCGCTTCGGCAACAGGTCTGTTCGGCTCGGGCTGGACGTGGCTGGTACTTAACAAAGACGGTCAGCTCGAAATAGTGAATACAACGAATGCCGACAACCCTTTGCGCAATGAGCAGAAGCCGTTGCTTACCATCGACGTTTGGGAGCATGCCTATTACGTGGACCACCGCAACCGCCGTGCTGAATATTTGAGTGATGTGTGGGAACTCATCAACTGGAGAGCCGTTGAGGAACGTATGAAGTCTGCCTCCTGCAACGTTTATATTTAAAATATCATTCTTCTGCCGGTTGGGCCGGTGCTCTCCGCAATGTTTGCGGGTAAGCCTCCATCCTGCAGGCCTATATATTTATTTAACAACACAAATACAACAATTATGAAGAAGTACATTTGCACTGTGTGTCAGTGGGTTTACGATCCTGAAGTAGGAGATCCTGAAAGTGGCATAGCTCCCGGAACTGCTTTTGAAGATATACCCGAAGATTGGGTATGCCCCCTCTGCGGAGTGGGTAAAGATCAGTTTGAACTGGCGGAAGAATAAGCAAATTCCCGCAGCTTAACACACAAACGGCAGACCATTCTTTGCGATGGTCTGCCGTTTGTGTGCTGGATAGTATATGAGGCGGAGCCGTCCGAATAGTCCGGCAGTCTGCTCTCCCGCTTATTTGTCTTTCAGAAAGAGTTCGGAAAAAATGTCCATACTCTCCGGGTGCTCTTCCACAAAGGTGTCGATGTGGCGCATGCGCTTCTCTTCCAGTATTTCGTCGAAAGCTATGAGAATGCCGGTTTCCTCCACGTTGCCGAACTCATGGTTGACGGCTGTGCCGAATACGCGCATGGTGGGACTGAGGCTCATATAGGCGTTGACCAAAGGAGGGATGTTATATCCCAGTTTGCGCACTTCGGTGTTGAGGATGTGATAGTCTTCCTTGAAGGATGTTTCGCAGAAGAGTTTTTCCAGTAGAGTCGGGTCGGTGCCTATTTTGAGCGGGTCGGTAGGGTAGACGAGATTCTCGCGGTCGCCGAAGTGTTTGTTGAGGAAGTAGAGAATCATGTCGCGTGCCTGAGGGTTGAAGGCCGGGTACATGGTCATTTTCCCGAAGAAGTATTTCAGTTCCGGAATGACGACAGTAAGTGCTCCCAAGCCGTCCCACAGGTTGTCGAGGGCGAAGAGTCCTTTGCTGAGCTTGCGGGTGTTCTGGTATTCGAGCGTGACAAAAGAGCGGCCCAGTTCCACTGTCTCGCGGATGTATTCGCGGATGAATTTTTCGGAGAAGCGGAACATGTGTCCTGTAGCCAGCCGGGGTTGTCCGTCGGTTCCGAACTCCATTTCCGAACCGGGTAGGAAACGGTAGCCTCCGAGTATTTGCTCGTCTTCGGGCGACCATACGATCAGTTGGTAGTAAGGATGTTCGCAAGTGTCGAATTCGTCAAGGTCGAGTGCCAGTCCTGTGCCGCCACCGGCTGCCCGGAAAGCTATTTCGCGCAGGCGGCCAATTTCGCGTACCACGTTGGGGGCCTGCTGATAGGTCACGATGTAGATGTCGTTGTTGCTTTTGTTGGTGGAACGCAGGCGGCGTTCGGGAGTCAGTTCGGCTTTCAGCAGTTCGCGACTGACGGGTTGTATGATTTCTTCCATAAACCGGTGTTGGAAATTCTTTTTCATCGTTGCCGTGCCCGTCTCGGGTTCCGGCGTGTTTTACAATTCGTATACTTTATTCTGAATGTAGGCAGCCCATTGGGCGGGTGTTTGGGACTTGTCGAAAGTTTTCCAGGGAATGGGGCGGCCTATTTTAACGGTAAAGGTTTTGTTGCGGTTGCGGAACATTTCGTCCACGAGGAAAAGCATGGCGATGTTGAACTTTACGCCCAGTATTTTGCTGAGGTTGGCCAGCCGGTAAAACCTGGCGGAGTTGTGTCCGCCGAAGTGTATGGGAACGATGTCGCGTTGTGTTTCGATACTTTTGGTAATGAATGTCTTGGCCCATGGCAGGTCGCGTATCACGCCCTTCTGTTTGCGCGAGCACAGTCCGGCAGGAAACATGATGATGTGGTTGTCGCTGCGGAAACCGGCTTCGACCATGGCCGGGAAGCGGCGGCTCTGTGCGCCCACCTTGTTGATGGGGATGCAGAGGGGAGCCAGTCCGTGAAGGTTCATCAGGAGATCGTTTACCAGATACTTCACCCGGCCGTTGTAGTGTCCTCCGAGCAGGGCGCCGAGCGCCACGCCGTCCTGTCCTCCCAGGGGGTGGTTGCTTACGAAGGTGTAGAGGCGGCCGTTGTCGGCCGGCGGCAGATTTTCGATGCCCTTCACGTCGAGTCTCATGCCCAGAAAGTCCACGCAGTCGTTGAGCCAGGGCACACCTTGTTTATCGCCTTCCCGTTCCAGAAAGACATTTATTTCGTTCTGATGGATGATGCGTTTGAGCCATGCCACCACGAAGCGCGGCACGCGTCCGGCTTTTCGTCCGGCTTTGTTGCGGAGCACTTCGTCTATGTCAATCTTGAAGATTTTGTTTTCGTTCATGATGGTGCAAATACGCTGCAAAAATACTAAATATATTTTGGTCTTTTAGAATTTGCACATAAGTTTTTACGCATATCTCCTTGCTTTGCCTCCGCAAACTATTGTCTGAGCAACGGGGATATTTCGTTTTACGGAGACTTTTCCGCATGTGTTTTAGGGCGGCCTGTGTGCCTTTCTCTTATTTAACGTTATTAAATACATGTTCGCGTGTTTTAGGGGATTTTGTATTTTAACATTTCTTGCTTTCGGATGAAAAATGGGTTATATTTGCAGTAGCAAAGAGGGCGGTCCTGTCAGGATTGCCCTCTTTACTGTTATTTTCGATGGATGGCGAGCGAAAAATGGTGGTATTTTTTCGGAGACTCCCCGTATTGCAATTTTAATTTTGAGTATTCGTGTTAAAAATCCAATACAGGTTGTTTGAATTTCAGTATGCGGCCTTTGGTTGACGGCTTCTGAAAGGTTAGCGGAAGTTAAATGTGTTAAAACGGCATTGGCCGCAGGGCGCGCGCGATTGGTGAATAACGGTTAAAGGGAAGCCGTATTTTCTGTTGAAAATATCTTTTCTTTGTTGTGCGTCTTGTCTGATGTAAAGTGTGTTGTTGAGTTCAACATTTTGTTTTATAGAATGTTATAAATAATCCTGTTCTTGCTGGTTCTTTACACTGATGTACGGGCGAATTGTTCCTTTTTTCGGAGGCCTTCCGGCCTGTTACAGATAAAAATGTATCTTTGCAGCCACAACCGGAGCGGATTGTATTTCCGGAAAATCACCAAAAGAAAGAAAAAACATGAAACGCTTATTTTTTGTCATTACATTGATGGTCTCGGCCATGATGGGACAGGCTGCTGCCCGACAGTTGCCGCTCGACAGTTGCCGTGCGCTGGCGCTTCGCAATAATAAGGCTTTGGCCATGGAACGTTCGGCGGTTCAAAAGGCTTATTACGACCGCAAGGCGGCTCATACGAATTATCTGCCCAAGGTGTCGGCCATGGGCGGCTATATGCGTACGGGTGATGAAATATCATTGTTGAGCCGCGGGCAGAAAGACGCCCTCTCGAATATGGGGACTGCCTTGACCGGGAAGTTCGGGGAACTGGCCGGTCAAATCATCAAAGATCATCCCGAACTGGCACCGCTCATCGGGCAGATAGGTGGTTACCTGCCTCAGGTAGGCGATGCTCTCAACGGAGTGGGGCAGGGCATAGCCGATGCGTTGCGCACCGATACGCGTAACGTGACTACCGCCGCTGTCATTCTCACGCAACCGCTTTACATGGGCGGAAAGATAAGGGCCTACGACCGCATTACACGTCATTCCGAAGAAATAGCCGGCCAGCGGCTGCGTGCTGTTGAGCAGGAACTGCTGCTCGATGTTGACAAGGCTTACTGGCAGGTCGTTTCGTTGGTGAACAAACACCGTCTGGCCGTGGGTTACAGGGACATGCTCCGTCAGCTTTCCTCCGATATGGACAAGATGATTGCCGAGGGGGTGGTCACCAAAGCCAGCGGTCTTACTGTCAGCGTGAAACTTAACGAGGCGGAAATGACCCTCACGAAGGTTGACAACGGGCTGTCACTCGCGCGCATGTTGCTTTGTCAACTTTGCGGTTTGCCGCTCGACAGTCAGTTGCAGACGGCCGATGAAGAATTGGAGAATCTTGAGGTGGAAACCCGCGACGTGACGGCTGATCCCTCGTTGGCCTTTGGCAATCGGCCGGAGTTGGGACAGTTGCAGGCTGCTGCCGGCATATATGATGAAAAGGTGAGGATGGAGCGTTCGGCCTTTCTGCCTCAGCTGGCCCTGACGGGCGCCTATACGGCCACCAACCCGGGCTTGACGAACGGTTTTGAAAACCGTTTCCGGGGTACGTGGGCCGTAGGCCTTACGCTCAACGTGCCGCTGTGGCATTGGGGGGAAGGCAAGTACAAAGTGCGCGCCGCACAGGCCGAGGCAGAAGTGGCCCGTCTGCAGGTGGCCGAAGTGCGCGAAAAGATAGAGCTTCAGGTGGCCCAGTCGGCCTTTGGAGTGAACGAGGCCAATAAGAAATATGCCATGAGCCTGAAAAACCGCGAAAAGGCGGAGGAAAACCTCCGCACGGCGCAGGTGGGTTTCAAGGAAGGCGTCATTGCCACAAGTGACTTGCTGGCGGCACAGACTGCCTGGCTGCAGGCGCAGAGCGACAAGATCGATGCGCAGATAGACATCAAACTGGCCCGCGCGCTGCTGGAGAAAAACATGGGAGCATCGGGCCGTTGAAGGCGCGTATGGCAGTTCTTTCCTTCTTATCCGTTTTGACAACAATCATTTAATCATTCATTCAAAGAACAACGATATGTCACAAAAAAGTAAAGCCAACCTCTTACCGGCCATATTCATCATTTCCGCTGTTGTCGTGCTGGTGGCAGTGGGCAGCATGTATGCTTTCAGTCGTCCCGACAACACGCTTCAGGGACAGGCAGAGGTGAGTGAGTACCGTGTGTCGGGCAAAGTGCCCGGCCGCATAGCCGAAATCCGTGTGAAAGAAGGCGATTTCGTTCGTACCGGCGACACGCTGGTCGTACTTGAAGCTCCCGATGTGGAAGCGAAAATGAGTCAGGCGCGGGCGGCCGAAAACGCCGCTGCCGCTCAAAACCGCAAGGCGGAGAGAGGCGCGCGGCAGGAGCAAGTCAGTGCAGCTTATGAAATGTGGCAGAAAGCCCGGGCGGGTGTGGATATCGCTGAAAAATCGTATGGCCGCATGAAGCGCCTTTATGAGCAGGGTGTGGTGACGGCTCAGAAATTCGATGAGGCAACGGCTCAGCGCAATGCGGCCGTAGCCACGGCAAAGGCCGCCAAGGCACAATATGACATGGCGCGCAATGGCGCTCAAAGGGAAGACAAGGAGGCTGCGGCAGCCATGGTGGATCGTGCTAAGGGTGCTGTGAATGAGGTCGGGGCCTACCTTAAGGAAACGGTGCTTCTGGCTTCGCACGACGGCGAGGTGACCGAGATTTTTCCACAGATAGGCGAATTGGTCGGGACCGGTGCGCCGATTATGAACGTAGCCATCATGAAAGACATGTGGGTGACGTTTAACGTGCGTGAGGATTTTCTGTCGCATTTTGCCGTAGGGCAAACCGTAGAGGCCCGTGTGCCGGCTCTTGGCGACAGGAGAGTGAAACTGAAAGTCTACTATATGAAGGATTTAGGCAGCTTTGCAGCCTGGAAAGCCACCAAGACGACGGGACAGTTCGACATGAAAACCTTTGAGGTGAAGGCCGAGCCGCTGGAGGAGGTGAAGGGGCTGCGTCCGGGTATGTCGGTAATCATGGATATGGAGTGATCCTGTAGGAGAAAACGTTTTGACAGCCAAAAACACTAAAGTCTGTACGATGCGCACAATATTGAAAATAGCTGCGCGGGAGATCCGCCTCATGGCCGGTAAGCCCATTTATTGGTTCTGCATGGTTGCGGCGCCATTGTTCTGCTATCTGTTTTTCACAACGCTGATGTCATCGGGACTACCTACGGATATGCCGCTGGGACTGGTTGACAACGACCGCACCGCTACTTCGCGTTCGTTGGCACGTAACCTCAATGCCTTTCAGATGACGGACATCACAGCGCAATATGCCGATGTGAGCGAAGCCCGCCGTGCCGTACAAATGGGCGAAATATACGGGTTCTACTATATTCCCGAGGGAACTTCGCGCCTGGCGCAACGGCAGGAAATCCCAACGGTGTCTTTCTATACGAATTACTCCTATTTGGTGGCAGGTTCGTTGCTTTACCGAGACATGCGTACTGTTTCAGAACTCGCCTCAGGGGCGGCATCGCGAACCGTACTTTATGCCAAAGGTGCCACAGAGCGGCAGGCAATGGCCTATTTGCAACCGATCGTTATTGATACGCATGCCGTTGGTAACCCCTGGCTCAATTATAATGTTTACTTGAGTAATACCATTATTCCGGGATTACTGATGCTTTTCATTTTCATGGTGACGGTTTACGGTATCGGCACGGAAGTGAAAAGGGGGACTGCCCGCCAGTGGATTGGGTTGGCCGGCTGTTCTATGTGGAAAGCCCTTACGGGGAAATTACTGCCGCAGTTGCTGGTGTTCCTGCTGATGGGTACACTTTATGTCGTATGGTTTTACGGTTTCCTGAATTTCCCCTGCAAGTGTGGGATCCCCACGATGTGGCTGGTCATGGCTTTGGGCGTGATGGCCGCGCAGGGAATGGGCGTTTTCATGTTTGCCATGCTGCCTACGTTACGTTTGGGACTGAGCTTTGCATCGCTTTGGGGCGTCATCTCGTTTAGCATTTGTGGCATGTCTTTTCCGGTTATGGCCATGCATCCCGTTTTGCAGGGATTGGGATATTTGTTCCCGTTGCGGCATTATTTTCTGCTTTACGTGAACTGCGCCCTTGACGGTTATCCATTGTTTAATGTGTGGCCGTTTGTGCTTGGCCTGGTCGGATTCATATTGCTGCCGGTAATGTCGCTTGGTCGCCTGAAGAAGGTTTTACTCACTGTACCCTATATTCCCTGATCTATATGAACTTTCAGAAAATAAAAGATTATTGGCGGCAGTCGTGCAAAGACTGGAACTTCATTTTCATGCACGAACTGCGTAGCATGATTAAGGATGAAGGTGTGCTCATCTTCTTCTTCTTGGTGCCTTTGGCTTATCCGTTGCTCTATACTTTTATATATACCGGCGAAACTGTACGGGATGTACCTGTTGTGGTGGTTGATGACAGTCACACGGCCCGCAGCCGTGAATATATCCGCCACATCGATGCTACGGCAGATGTTGAGATCATGTCCTATTGCAGCGACATGGCTGCGGCAAGGAAGGCCATAGAACATCGTGAGGCTTATGGTCTTATTCATATTCCTTCGGATTTTAACGACAGATTGTCCAAAGGGGAGCAGACTTATGTCAGTGTTTATTGCGATATGAGCGGACTGCTCTACTATAAGGCTTTGGTTACTGCCAATACTAATGTGTCGCTGGCAATGAACGCAAGAATAAAGGTGGCGCGGGCCGGAAACACAACCTTGCAGCAGGATGAGGTGACGGAACATCCTATCGCTTATGAAGAAGTGAGTCTATATAACCCGCAGAACGGTTTTGCGTCTTTTCTCATTCCGGCTGTTCTAATTCTGATAATTCAGCAGACGCTGTTGCTGGGGGTGGGAATTTCAGCCGGTACAGCCCGTGAGAAGAACCGTTTTAAGGAATTGATGCCCTTTAACCGTCATTATACGGGACTCCTGCGCATTGTCTTAGGTAAGTCCTGGGCTTATCTGCTCGTTTATATACCGATTTCTGTGTATGTTCTGGGAGTTGTGCCACATCTGTTCCGCCTCAATCAAATAGGCAGCCCTGTGAATCTGATTCTCTTTGTGATTCCGTTTCTGCTGGCTTGTATCTTTTTTGCAATGACGGTTTCTGTTCTTGTACGTCACCGCGAGACGTGTATCATGCTCATTGTTTTCACGTCTGTTCCGCTTTTGTTCATATCGGGTGTCTCATGGCCGGGAACAGCCATGCCAGCATTTTGGAAAACCGTTTCTTATATTTTTCCATCAACGCCGGGTATTAACGGTTTCTTGAAAATCAATAATATGGGGGCGCCTTTGATTGCTGTACGGCATGAGTGGGTGATGCTTTGGACGCAGGCCATTATTTATTTCTTCACCACTTGTTTGGTTTACAGGTATAGTATCATAGCTTCGCGCCGTCATGTTGTAAGGCTTTATAGAAGGATGAAAGCTTTACGCGCAAAAAAAACTCACAAGGAAAGGGACGCTCATGTCTATCAGTAGACCATGGAACAGACATATGGCAACTAGTTCTTGACCGGATACGCAAAGAATAGCAGGCATAGTAATGTCGGCTGTAGTGGCACCGCCGGCTGCCAGTGGTCCGAAAGGGCCTAACCAACGTCTGAGCAAGGGAGCGCCTATCAATACCAGCATTTCTCGGAATATATTTGAAAGCAACGCTATTGTGCCTAACTCCGTAGCCAGCTGAATGCCCAATGACGGGGTCTTCAATTGGGTAATCAATACGGAGGATAGTGAATAATAGCCCATGCCGCTTCCTACGGCCATACAGTCGGCTATGCTCCAGCGGCTTAGTAATAATCCGGTCAAAGCTGAGAAGAGTAAGGTACCTGTGATGGTGGCTATGGGTATGAGCAGGACTTTCGGACCAACAGTGTTGATTATTTCTTTCAGGTTGCCGCTTCGTCCGATGTTGATGCCGACTTGCAGCATCATGAAGTAAAGAATGCAGACCGATAAATCCGGCAGATAATCCGGCATCTCCATAAAAGCTCCGGCTATGCAGCCGCTGCCGAACAGTATCAGTGTGAAAATACTTCCTTTCATGGTTGCTTTTTTTCTTTGTTGAATAACCATCGCCTCAGGGCGCATGCTGCTGAAGCACTTCCTATTGTGGCCATACTACCGATGAAAACGGCCTGTGCGCCGAGTTCCCACAGATTTCTTACAATTTGTGGATTACTGCCTACGGTTAATCCTAGCACCATGAGCATTAATCCGATGGTGTAGTGGAGTGAGTTTTCAACAAAGCGCAGTGACCGGAAGTGGCGAAAGAGATAACCGATGCCAATGCCGGCAAGAGTAATGAGGATGACCGGATACATGTTATGAGATTAGGAAAAGCATCCGCAGTTCGTTGGAAGGAACTTTGCGGATGCTTTTGTTATGTGTAAAGGATTATTTGAATTCTTATATCAGACTGGCAAGGCACTCTTTGATGCGGCGCATCGCTTCAACAATGTTGTCATCGCTGGTAGCATAACTCATGCGGAAGCAATCAGGGGAGCCGAATGCCGCACCGCCTACGGTGGCAACGTGTCCTACTTCAAGTAAGTAAAGGGCAAAATCCATGGAGTCGTTGATGGTATGTACGCCATCGGTTTTTCCGAAATAGCTGCTGCATTTTGGGAACAGGTAGAATGCTCCTTGAGGTTCGTTGACTTCCAATCCGGGTATTTCGCGTGCCAGACGGACAATGAGGTCACGCCGGCGCTCGAAGGCCTTGCGCATGTCTTCTACACATTGTTGAGAGCCGGTGTAGGCGGCTTCTGCTGCCTTTTGTGAGACGGAGCAAGGGCCGCTGGTGTATTGTCCTTGCAGCTTGTTGCAACCTTTGACAATCCATTCTGCACCAGCGATGAAACCGATGCGCCAACCGGTCATGGCATAGGCTTTGCTCACACCGTTGATGATGATGACGCGCTCACGGATGTTTTCAAATTGTGCAATGCTTTCGTGGCGGCCCACGTAATTGATGTGCTCGTAAATTTCATCAGCAATCACGTAAACGTTTTCGTGTTGTGCCAGAACGTCAGCTAATCCTTTCAGTTCGGCCTTGGAATAAACCGAGCCGGTGGGGTTGCTTGGTGAGCAGAGGATAATGGCTTTTGTGGCGGGAGTAATGGCCGCTTCAAGTTGTGTGGGAGTAATTTTGAAGTCTTGTTCAAAACCTGCTTCCACGATAACAGGTGTTCCTCCGGCCAGCTTTACCATTTCAGGGTAGCTTACCCAATAGGGAGCGGGTATGATAACTTCGTCACCGGTATTGACCAGTGCCATTACAGTGTTGCAGACTGACTGTTTGGCTCCGTTTGAAACTGAAATCTGTGCAGGAGTATATTCCAGATTGTTTTCATTCTTCAGTTTAGCTACAATAGCTTCACGAAGGGCTGGATAGCCCGCTACGGGAGAATAACGTGACCAATTTTCCTCTACAGCCTTGACGGCTGCAGCTTTTATGTGATCGGGTGTGTTGAAATCCGGTTCGCCCACACTCATATTGATAATGTCGATGCCTTGGGCTTTCAATTCACTGCTCTTTTGCGACATGACCAGAGTGGCCGAAGGAGCGAGGCGGTTAAGGCGGTTGGAAAGAATGTTCATGCTGGATGGGTATTTTGTTAAATTGCTAATTGAGGAAAGTGAGGCTGAAGATGGGGCCTGTAAGCTTTAATTGCGGTTGCCGCCGAAGATACGTAGCAGATAGAGGAATAGGTTGACAAAATCAAGATAGAGTGTCAGGCTTCCTAGCAGGGCCAGTTTCATTGTGTTGTTGTTGACTTCGTTGCCATGCTCAAGGAACATCATCTTGATTTTCTGTGTGTCGTAAACCGTCAGGCCCGCAAAGAGCAGTACCCCAAGATAAGTGATGCCCCAATAGAGTGCTGAGCTGGCTACAAATATGTTGACAATGCTTGCTATGATAAGGCCGATGAGTGCCATGAAAAAGAAACGTCCCATGGCTGAGAGGTCGCGTTTGATGATAAAACCGGCCAGACTCATTGCGCCGAAAGTTCCGGCAGTCACGAGAAACGTTGTTGCGATGACGTCCGTTGAATAAGCAAGGAATATAACAGAAAGCGTAGCGCCGTTGAGAATGGAGTAGGCGGCGAACATTAGCCCTGCAGTGGGAAAGGACATACGCATGATGCGCGAACTGAGAATGAAGACCAGTGCAAGTTCGGCTATTATCAGACCGAAGAATGTCAACCGGTTGGAGAAGATGGTTTCCATCAGTCTTTGATTGGTGGCCACGTATGCAGCCGTGAGTCCGGTCATGGCCAGTCCCATGGTCATCCATATATAAACTTTCCGCATAAGGGCGGAGAATGCCGTAGCACGTTCGGCATTGCCGTAAACATTAATGGTTTTTTCTTGTTCCATAAGATGTAATGTGTTTAATCAGGCAGAATTGTGTTCTTCCCTGGAGTTGTTTATTTGATATGTAGCGTGTGTCCCATGCGCTCTTTTTTTGTGCGCAGGTAGTGTTCGTTGTGTGGATTCGGGGTTATTTCAATAGATACGTTCTCGACGATTTCCAGACCATAGGCTTCCAGCCCGACACGTTTCACCGGATTATTGGTGATGAGACGCATTTTCTTTATGCCGAGTAAGTTGAGAATTTGTGCTCCCACGCCGTAGTTGCGCTCGTCGGGGTCATATCCCAGATGTACGTTGGCATCAACGGTGTCGTATCCCTCTTCCTGAAGTTTGTAGGCGGCGATTTTGGCCATGAGACCAATACCCCGTCCTTCCTGATTGAGATAGAGGATAACGCCTTTACCTTCTTTTTCAATCATGCGCATGGCTTCGTGCAGTTGGTCGCCACAGTCACAGCGCTCGCTGCCGAATATGTCGCCCGTCATGCAGGATGAGTGTACGCGTACAAGCAACGGCTCTTCATCGTTCCAGTTACCTTTGATAAGGGCTACGTGTTCCAGCTGGTTGCTTTTTTGGCGGAAGGGAATGAGGCGGAAGTGGCCGTATTGTGTGGGCATGTCGACTTCGTCACCTTTTTCTACGAGGCATTCTTGTTTCAGGCGATAGGCTATGAGGTCTTTGATGGTAATGATTTTCAATCCCTCTTTTGCCGCAAACTCTTGTAGTTGCGGCATGCGTGCCATAGTGCCGTCTTCGTTGAGGATTTCAATGAGGCATGCCGCTGGCTGCAAGCCCGCAAGGCGTGCCAGATCTACGGCGGCTTCCGTGTGTCCGGCACGTGCCAGTACGCCGCGGTCTTGGGCGTAGAGCGGATTGATGTGTCCCGGCCGTCCGAACGTTTCGGGTCGGCTTTCTGGGTCGGCCAACGCACGGATGGTGGCGGCGCGGTCGTGGCATGACACTCCTGTGGTGCAACCTTCGAGTTTGTCAATGGTTACGGTGAAGGGAGTGCCGAGCATGCTGGTATTGTCCTGTACCTGAAAGTCCAGATTGAGTTCGCGGCAACGCTTGAGCGTGACCGGTGCGCAAAGTACGCCGCGGCCGCAGCGCAGCATGAAGTTGACGGCCTCAGGGGTTACGAGTTCGGCCGCCATGATAAGGTCGCCTTCGTTTTCGCGGTCTTCGTCGTCTACAACGACAACGAATTTACCTTGCTTAAAGTCTTCGAGAGCTTCTTCTATTGTGGCTAGGTTGAAATGGCTCATATCTTTCGGTTATTGTTTTATAGGGAAAAATGTCTTGACGAATCTGTCTACGATTTTCCGTTGAGTGAGGATTTTATGATTGTTTCAGAGGTTTTGGCATGGGGAGTGTCCGCCCTGAAGAATTTTCCGGAATGGAAGTCGGTATTGTTTTTTTAGTTTTGATGGGTTTGTCCGGCCGGTTATTGCGGAAATGGCGGTAGGTGTACCAGCCGCCGGCGAATGCCAGTAGGATTACAATAATGGCAATGGCCCATTCGCGCCGGCGATGCTTTTTGTGTGTCGGCAAGGTTTCTTCCGCTTCTTCGGTAACAGCCTGTTCCGGCTTGTTAAGGGTGTTGATGATGAGATTCAGGCGCATGCAGGTTTTCTCAATTTGTCGCAAGTCGCGCAGCAGTCGTAAGCGGAAACGCCAGATGCGTGCCCATAAAATCAGACCGACAGGAAAAAAGATGCCTGCGGCCATGTTTGCCTCACGGCTGGTGAAGGGCGATATGTGGGCGTGGGCATAAATGATTGGCAGGCGGTTTGTTTCCGCCAGCACCTGCGGTTCGCGGCTGTTGGAGAGTTCCTCGACTATTTTGTCCATCTGTTCGCCCAGTTTTTCTACGCGGCTGTCAGTAGTGTGTCGGAAGAAAATGTGGAAGTAGTTGGGGGCCGACATAAGATTGGCGGCTTGGGCGTATTCATGGCATCCTTCTCGCAGCCGGTCTATTTCCGCTGGTAGCCGGTCATAATTGGTTTCATTGATGATGACTTCCTTGCGGTTGATGTGGCGTGAGGAGCGTAGTCCCAGCAGTTGGCGGAAGAAAGCTGCGTAAAGTTCGCTGTTGAACATCACAGAGTCTTTATTGGACTTGTAAGTGAGGAACACACCGAAGGGTATGAGTACGGCAGAACTTATCCACATTCCGTAAATCATGTTCCAGGATCCGTCGCGTGCCATTTTCATGCCCGAAGTGTCGATGATGTAATAGAAAATGAATATGAGTACGGAAATGACTGCCGGAAGTCCCAGACCGCCTTTCCGGATGATGGCGCCAAGAGGGGCACCTACGAAGAAGAAAAACAGACATGCCAGAGAAAGCGTCATCTTCTGGTGCCATTCTTTCCAGTGGCGGCGGATGTTGCTGTCGCCCTCACCGCTCATTACGCTCTTCCATTCCAGTTCAGAGCGTATGGAGCGTATGTCGCCGGCTGCGCGCGTTTTGGCCGTCTGCAGGCGGTCGGGGGACATGCTGGAGAGCAGGGTGTCGAATGGCACTGCTTTCATCCGGGCCAGTGATTTAGTTTGTTGCTCCGAAAGGTTTGGCACACGATACCACCGTAATTTCACGTCATCGTAAAAGCGTTGTCCGATGCTATCGAGGCTGCTCTCTATGGAGTCTACGCTGGTTTCTATCTGCCTCATGTTTTTGGCCTGCGGCATATTGTTGAGCATGTTTTTGTCCATTAGGGCAAAATTGCTGTCGAAGTCTATGATTACCTGTTTGTAGTTGAATGTCTCGCGGTCGAAAGGCAGTTTGATGCTTCCCATGGCCGACACGCCGCCTTGTTGCCAGGCTTCCGATTGTGTGCCGCTCCACAGGTCGAGTTTCAGGTGGAGTTTGTCTTCCGACATTTCCAGACGTCCTGAATCTGCCAGTACGATCTGTGCCTTGTCGAATCCTTGGTCGGTTTTGTAGATGATCACCTGATAGAGCATGCCGGTTTCAGCATTCTTGCGTTGCACGTAAAGGTTAAGGTCCGGTATTTCGTTGTAGAACACTCCTTCGGGAATTTCCACGGCCGGTTGTGCCTGCTTCATGCTGAAGAGTAGCGTCTGCATACTGATTTGGGCTTGGGGACTTGTGAAGTTCTGAAAATAGAAAGAAGTTCCGGTAACCATTATGACAACTATCAGGATAGGGCGCATGATGCGTATGAGTGGTACGCCGGCCGCTTTCATGGAGAGCAGTTCCAACTGTTCGCCCATGTTGCCGAAAGTGATGAGCGAGGCCAGCAATACGGCCAGTGGCAGCGACATGGGCACGAGCGTTACGGCCATGTACCAGAAAAACTGCCCGAGTACATCGAGTGAGAGGCCCTTGCCGATGAGTTCATCCATGTAGCGCCAGGTGAACTGCATCATGAATACAAAGAGACAGATGAAGAAGGCGGCCACGAAAAGTGGCAGAAACTTCTTCAATATGTAGAGGTCTAACTTCTTCATTGTGGGGAAACGGTGTTCCGTTTGGGCGGCTTGCGGCGCGCTTCACATTTGCAATGCGGGGAACCGTGTTGGAATATCACTGCAAAAATACGAGTTTTTTTTCAAATAACCGTGTTAAACGGTTTGCTTGCAGCCGCTGTGAGCCGTTCTGCCCGCCTTTTGGGGCTGATGGATTTTTAAAATATTTACTGTCAGATGTTCCATATCGGTTTTAAGAGGTGGTATCAGGAAAAACTTTTCCTGTTTGTCTGTGATATCTGAAGCGGTTCGCCAGACACTGCTCTGACCGGTCGGTGGTGTGGAAAAACTTTCGGTGCATGGCCGGAATAATATAGATTGCGCCAATTATGTTGAAACGTGGCGCAGCCGGTTTTCCACCACTCAGAAAGCACGCCGCATCACACGACGAAAGAAAAACGCCTGCATCAGTCCGCGTAAAGCAAGGTAGGTGAGAAAAGCTACCCATAAGACGGCATTATCTGGCGGAAACAGCGCATTGACGAGAAAGAAAGCGGCCGTGGCCACAGTCATGGACAACAGCATTTCACGGGTAGCGGTGGCTCCGATGAAAAGGCCGTCGAAAAGAAAGGCGCCAAAGCTCAGGAGAGGGAGCACCGCTATGGCTGGAAGGTAGCGGACGGCGGTTTCGACAACGGCAGTTTCGCCGGTGAGCAAACGGAGAAAAGCGGCGCCTCCCAAGGCATAAACTCCAGCAAAAAGAATAGCCAAACCGCCGCCTGTGACGAACAGCAGTCGTGCCAGGCTACGGAAACGGCTCACATTGCGCGCGCCTACATAACGGCCGCCCAAAGCTTCGGCGGCATAGGCAAAACCATCCATGAAATAGGAAAAAAGAACAAAGAACTGCATCAGGAGGGTGTTCGCTGCCAGCACCAGTTCGCCTTGCGCCGTACCGGCGGAAGTGAAACTGGTGGTCACTCCAACCAGACAGAGCGTGCGTAGGAAAATGTCGCGATTGATACCTAAAAAATGCGCCAAAGCGGAACGTTTCCACACGCCCTTCAGGTGCAGGATACCGGAAGCTGAGGCATGATAACGCTTCCACCACAATGCAAATCCTACAGACAATCCGACATATTGTGCCGTCAGCGTGCCTAATGCCACACCTTCGACTTTCAGTCCGATTCCTGCAACCAGTATCAGGCTCACCGCTATGTTGACAACATTTTGGACTATGGCAATATACATGGGAAAGCGGGCATTCTGCATACCAAGGAACCAGCCGGTGAGACCATACTGCGCCAGTACAACGGGAGCTCCCCATATAAGAATATTGAAATAACGGCGGGCAAGCACCTCTACGTCAGGTGATGCCGAAACCAGCCGGAAGGCGACATCCGTCAGCACTCCCTGCAAGGCGATGAGTAGCAGACCGGCTCCCAAGGCCACACCCAACGAACGACACAGTGCACGCAGCACCTCGGTCTTGTCACCACGGCCGTAGGCCTGCGCCGTCAGTCCGCCGGTACCCATCCGCAAAAAGGCAAAAAGCCAATAAACCATATTGAACACCATACCTCCTACTGCAATGGCACCGATATAAGCCGGTGAGCCAAGATGGCCTACGATGGCGGTATCGGCCAGTCCGAGCAGAGGCACTGTGATATTGGAAACGATACTGGGAACGGCTATGCGCCAGATGTTGCGGTACATAAGGGAGAAACGGATTTACATGGAGAGGAATTTCACCTCCTTGAAAGCGTAGGAGGATTCACGGCCGTTTTCCTCACACAGACATAGTTCTCCGGACGGAGCCACTCCGGCTATGCGGGCAAGGAAGCGCCGGCCGCCGGCTGTCTGATAAGGATGGAATCCCTCGCGCCGGTAGAGACGCGATAAATACAGATGATGTAGCTCATGCTCTCCCCCTCGCTTGAGATGGTTGTAATACTGCTCAAAATAATGGCAGATATGGTAAAGCAGTTCCTCACAGTCTACCGGTCTGCCCAAAATCTGCCGCAATGAAACGGGATTGGGCGTATCGCTCCCGAAACGGGTCTGATTAACATTCAGTCCTACTCCGGTAACGGTGGCGGTAATATGCCCTCCACTCAAATCATGTTCAAGTAACATGCCGCAAATCTTGCGGTCGCGGTAATAAACATCATTCGGCCACTTCAGCGTAATGTCATTCACATAAGCGTCTAGTGCCGAAGCTACCGCCAATGCCTGTACCTCCGATAGGAAAAACTGCCTGGCCGCCGGTAAGAAAACGGGGCGGCAACGTATGCCGAAAAGCAGGTTCTCACCCGCGGCCGCTTCCCAATACGTACCGTGCTGCCCGCGGCCGGCCGTTTGGAAACCGGCCGTCAGAAGCAGGAAATCTGTAGTGTGAGCCGCCACCATTTCCTGACGGCGCAACTGCAGCATGGTAGAGTCTGTCGTCATCAGGCTTATCCGCCGCCAAGCGGCAGAAAGTTCACCGGAGCTGGGCATATTCCGCTTGTGTTTTCTTGGGAAGTTTCTTCAATACCTCGTCTAGAGAATGGTTTATGAGCTGGAGAATCACATCATCGGACACATCGGCATCGAAAACCACATCGTTCCAGTAACGCTTGTTCCAATGCCAGGCGCCGTCAATGCCGGCATAAGTGTCGCGCAGGGCTATGGCACGATCTGGGTCGCACTTCAATGCCACACGGTCAGGCCTCGTAAGGTCAAGGCAGGCAAAAATCTTATTATAAACTCTGAAAAGAATGTAATCCGGTCCGAAAGCGGTATCTTCCGTCACCAGAGGCAGGGAGAGGCAATACTCCCGAACGGTTTCTATGTTCATTGGAAAGAGGTTTTGGCAACGCCGTATTTCTTCTGATAACGTAAAGTTTCGGAGTCAAAGGCATTTTCTATCTGTTGAATCTCAAAGGGTCTCCGCTCGCCCACAACAGTTATGATGTCGAAACGGAAAGGCTGGTCAAGATGTTTGTCCAATATATAATGGTGGGCTGCTTCGAGAATGTTCTCCTGTTTTTCCAGATTGACAGCAGCCTCTACCGGTACTTGGGTCTGGCTGCTGCGGGTCTTCACTTCCACAAAAACGATCTCACCGTAATAATCGGCCACAATGTCCAGTTCCAAATGTCCTACGCGCCAGTTGCGGTCAAGAAGGCGGTAACCGCGGTGCATCAGATACCTGCAGGCTTCTTCCTCACCAGCCAGGCCCAGTTCGTTGTGCCGTGCCATCAGCGTTTACGCTTAAAAAAACTTGTCATTAGTCCGCCGCATTCTTCAGCCATCACGCCGCCCACTATTTCTGTCCGGGGATGCAGCGCCTTTGGTGCATAAACACTGAAGCCGCGTTTAGGGTCGGCGGCACCGTATACCAGACGTCCCAGTTGCGACCATCCGATGGCTCCGGCGCACATCACACAAGGTTCTACAGTTACATAAAGCGTGCAGACATCCAGATATTTTCCGCCAAGAGCGTCGGCAGCCGCTGTAATAGCCTGCATTTCTGCATGTGCTGTCACGTCATTAAGCGTCTCTGTGAGATTATGAGCACGGGCTATTATGCGGTCACGGCACACCACCACGGCACCAACCGGCACCTCATCGCGGTCAAACGCCATCTGTGCCTGTTCCAAGGCACGTTTCATATATTCTTCGTCGATCATCACTTGAATTCTTTTCATTTAAAATAAGAACAGGAAAGGTTATCAGGAAAAATTCCTACATACCGCCTACAAGGCGCAAGGCTACCCTTCCGCGCTCTTCGTCTATATCAATCACCCGCACGATTACCTGCTGCTGGATATGCACCACTTCTGCCGGATCTTTCACAAAACGGTCGGCCATTTGCGATACGTGCACTAATCCCTTGACCTTTATGCCCATGTCAACAAAGCAGCCGAAGCGGGTTATATTGGTCACCACACCTGGCACTTCCATTCCTTCTTCCAAATCGGACAACGAGCGCAATCGTGCATCGAAGCTGAAAACCTTGGCAGTGCCACGCGGATCCCGCCCGGGCTTGGCCAACTCCGCCATGATGTCCTTCAACGTAGGCAGGCCTATTTCGGCGGAGCAGTAATCCTCCAAGCGTATTCCGGCACGCAGGTCGGGAGAGCCTATCAGTGCCGGCACATCACATCCGGCGTTCTTTGCCATCCGCTCCACCAAAGCATAGCGTTCCGGATGTACAGCCGTATTGTCGAGAGGGTTATCGCCACCTGATATACGCAGGAATCCGGCACACTGCTCGTAAGTCTTCCTACCCATCCTGGGCACGTCGAGCAACGCCTCCCGTGAAGGGAACGCGCCATGTTCGGCCCGATAATCCACAATATTCTGCGCCAGCAACGGCCCTAAGCCCGATATGTACGTGAGCAGGGACTTGCTGGCGGTGTTGACGTTTACTCCAACGGCGTTGACGCAGCTTTCCACCGTTGAATCGAGTGATTTCTTCAAGGCTGCCTGGTCGACATCGTGCTGGTATTGCCCCACGCCGATAGCCTTGGGGTCAATTTTCACCAACTCTGCAAGGGGGTCGGACAGGCGGCGCCCAATGCTCACGGCACCGCGCACGGTTACATCATAGTCAGGAAATTCCTCGCGCGCCAAGGGTGAGGCGGAATAGACTGACGCCCCGTCTTCGCTTACCAGAAAAACGTCTACCCCCTTCAGGTGAAGATTTCTCACCATCTCTTCCGTTTCGCGGCCGGCTGTACCGTTTCCTATGGCGATGGCTTCTATCTGGTAGTCCTTTACCATACATGATACGGCAAATCCGGCGCGCGCATACTGATTGACCGGCTGGTGGGGATAGATGGTTTCGTTATGGAGGAGATTGCCGTGCGCATCAAGGCACACAACCTTGCATCCTGTCCGGAAGCCGGGATCGATGCCCATGATGCGTTTCTGTCCCAGCGGAGGGGCCAACAGTAACTGCTTGAGGTTGGCTGCAAACACTTTGATGGCTTCTTCGCCGGCAAGTTTGCGACTTAAAACCGCAAATTCGCCTTCGATGCCGGGCAGAAGCAGGCGCCGGAAGCCATCCTCTACGGCCTGTTGTACCTGCGGGGCAGCCGGTGTGCCGCGACGCACGTAGCGGTGAACGATGTCCTGCCGTGCGGCTTCCTCGTCGGCGGGTCCGATGCTCACCCGCAAATATCCCTCAGCCTCGCCGCGGCGCATGGCCAGCAAGCGGTGAGACGTGCAACGGCGCAAAGGTTCGCAAAAGTCAAAATAGTCGCGGTATTTCCCGGCTTCGGCAGCTTTTGACTTCACTACCCGCGAACGGATGAGGGCTGTCTTTTCAAAAACATGCCGGAGCCGGCGCCGTGTTTCCTCATCTTCGCTCACACGTTCGGCCACAATGTCGCGTGCTCCCTGTAGGGCAGCCTCAACGTCAGGAACTCCGTCGCCTATGTAGCGCGCAGCGCTCTTGAACGGATCGGCGTAAGGCTGAAGCATCAAAGTGTCAGCCAGAGGCGACAGCCCCTTGTTTCGTGCAGCTTCTGCCCGTGTTTTCCGTTTGGGCTTGTAAGGCAGATAAATATCTTCAAGCTGTGTTTCGTCCCAACACATCGTGAGGCGCAAACGGAGTTCTTCGGTCAGTTTGCCCTGTCCCTCAATGGTTTTAAGTATGAACTCACGCCGGTGAGCCAGCTCTGCCAGACGTTCGTTTTCTTCCTTCACCTTGCCTACCTGCACCTCGTCAAGTCCTCCCGTCACCTCCTTGCGGTAGCGGCTGATAAAGGGAATTGTGGCACCTTCGTCTATCAGACGCACGGTAGCGGCCACCTGTGCCGGCCGCAAACCGAGAGAACGGGCTATGATATTTGCAATTTCCATGTTCTTAAGAAGTTTTTCACAAAAAACGGTTTCGCTACGGAAAACTATTGCTGTTCCGAGAAATATCTCCACAAAGGTGCTGCCATCAAGGCTTGTCTGATTTCGTCGCCCGAGAGCAACTGCCTCACCTCCTGCGGAGAGAGGAGATGCACGACAATGTCCTCCGTAGGTTCGAGGTGCTGTTCCGAGAGCAGTTCAACGTCTTCGGCCACGTAGCAGTAGGTCAGGTTGTTCATGGCACTGGCATTGCAGGCCAGCGTAGTGAGCAACCGCCAGCGGCCGCCGCCGTAACCGGTCTCTTCGTAGAGTTCGCGCCGCGCGGCCTCTTCAGGCGAAGCATCGCTGGCATCAATACAGCCGGCCACGATTTCCCATGCGGTCTGTCCCAACCCATGCCGGTACTGTCTGATGAAGACGAACTCTCCTGTCTTGGTACGGGCTATGACGTTTACCCAGTCGGGGTATTCCAGCACATAATATTCATCGTTCACCACACCGGCAGGCAACCGCACACAGTCGCGGCGGGCCGTGAGCCACGGACGGCGAAAGAGGTAATCACTTTTCAGAATTTCCCAGTGACGGGGATCATTGTCAAGCTTTTTCATAAAGAAATCAGATATGAGCTGAATGACAGACAGACCGGATGAAAAATATCTTCGTTTTAATTGACAACAAGTTGCGGAAAGTATTTGCGCAGGATTTCCTCAGCCCGGACAAGCTGCTCCGGCGTATTCTCCTTTATGTCCCGCAGCTGGTATTCCCATCCCAAGGCTTCGTATTTATGAACACCGAGTGTATGGTAAGGCAGCAGTTCCACCCGTTGAATCTGCCGGAAATCCTTAAAATGCTGTCCCAGTTTGTGCAGATCCTCTTCCGCATCGCTCAGTCCGGGCACAAGCACGTAGCGCAGCCAGAAAGGGTGCCCGCTGGCCTCAAGCCATTCGGCGGTATGGAGCGTCTGCTCATTGCTCCGGCCGGTAATGTGGCTGTGACGCTCCGGATTGATTTCTTTCACATCGAGCAGAACAAGGTCTGTCAGACGCAGAAGTTCCTCTACATGACTGTTCCACACCGTGCCGTTAGTATCGACACAAATATGAACACCGGCCGCTTTAAGACGCTCAAAAAGCGGAATAAGCGCCTCGGCCTGAACGGTAGGCTCGCCTCCCGAGAAAGTAATGCCTCCACGCTTGCCGAAGAAAGGCTTCATAGAAACGGCCTGCTCATAAATATAGTCGGGCGAAGTCTCCTTGCTTTCACCCACGGCATCGATAGTGTCGGGGTTGGCGCAATAAAGGCAACGGAACGGGCATCCCTGAAGGAACACCACGTAGCGCAGGCCGGGGCCGTCAAACGTACCCATGCTCTCGTAACTGTGTACTCTTATTGTTTTTTCCATAATTTTTCTTTCCAACCGGTACGCCCGCCACAGCTGCCATGCGTTGACATACGGAAGCATTCCGCGAGCGACGTTTCGTGATATAGTGAGGACAAAGATAACGATTAATATTGGAAAAATCCAGCAGCGGAAACAACATTCGGAAACCCGACAGGCAGACCGCCGGAAGAAGTAAACATGTATTGGGGTTATTTAAGGATTATAAACAATACGGCCGCGATTCACCGATTTAACATTTCTTGCTTTCGGTCGTTTCAGGTGGTATCTTTGTAGCAGAATATGAAGCCGTCTCGCAAGGACGGCTTTTTTCATGAATTTTCAAGGCAAAAAAGTCCGTATTGTTCTTAAAAATGCAATACTTGGAATTTAAATTCCGAGTATTGCCCTAAAAAATATCTCTATTCCCATTGCCGGAAGGTGCCTTCATTGCTCTAAAAGACGGTCGGATGCCAAAGGAAAAGTTAAAAGTGTTAATTCTCATTACGGTCCTCAAACTATTCTTTTTACTTTAATTAGCTAAAAACAGAGGACAGATATAACTGATAAATCCATACCATTTCATAAAGAAACGATATGGATTTTTCATCATTAAAGCCTTCCTGAAGAGGAATGCCCTATTCTTCTATTACCCCCTGTTTGCGCCATACTTCAATAAGGGTATCGGCATCGGAAAGAGCCTTTTCGGGCGTGACTTCATACTCTTCCACCAGCAGACGGGCCAGTGTGTGGGCATCAAAAGAACCGGTGCCCACAGCGGTCCATAAATAAGCGGCACTCTCATTGAGGGTAATAAGCTTGCTGAAATCAACATTTTCAATGCCTTGGGCTATGACGACTTTCTCGCCGCACACATCGCGCAATTCGAACCCGGATTTTAATTTCATGATTTTTCTGATATAAAAGATGTTATGATTTTATTCTTGAAGGAAACCAACGAAGGATTATGCGCCTGTGGAAAGCCAGAAATATCCGGCGCAAAAAAGAGGAAGAGGGCCACAAAAAGGAATAAAGACGCCATTTCACGCCGGAAGTGGAATCGGGACAACTACGCCCCTTGCGTAAAAAACCTGTTGCCCGTCCGATGACATGCGACGGATGGCAACTTTCCGTTCCGTAAACATTTCCGTCACCACGGAGCGTAACCGTATCGCCGGTATGACTTACCACCCGATGAAACACGTATACTCCGGGATTTATCTCGGCCAATACGGCATCGCCCGGCTTTACGCCGGCTCCATCGCAAGGAGCCAAAATAACTCTGTCGCGGCAATCTTCCAAAAAAGGCCGCATGCTACGGCCGCGTATCCGGAAAGTAGCAGTGCGTCCCTCGTCAAGCATGTTCTTGACAGCCGGTATAAGATGCTCGGCAGGAATGGCTTTGCTTTTCGTCTGCCTCTCTTTTTCTCCTACAGCCGTATTCATTTGTCCGAAGCTATGGTGTTGAAACTGAGTAGCGCTGCCTCTTTGTCGGCCCGGCATTTAAGATAATAGACCGGAACGGAAGACGCTATTCGGGATACGGTATTGAGTATGGCATTATAGGAAGGCTTGTCCCACATCATGGAAGAACACGATGAAAACACTGAAGCAAAGGATTTGGCACCGGTCTCACGGAATATGACATTCTCGGAATACTGCTCCAAGCGGAGAAAGGCCCCAACCGGAAGAGACAAATTGCGATAACAGGGCGTCTTGCCGCTCCAGGGAGTACCGTATACTGACACACTGCCGTCCTTGCCGATCCGAACGGCGGGATTATCATCGTTAAGCAGGTCTGAACCGGGAATGTGCTCACGCCACAAACGGGAGTGGGTGCTTTTGCCTGTTCCGCTCTTACCTAAAAAAAGATAAGCATAACCATCTTTCATCGTAACAGACGCGTGCATAAGGAGTATGTCATGATGGGCGCCGGCAAAGGCAAAGGCAATCATAAGGGCATTGTTCAAGCCAAAACGCCAAAGGTCGTTACCGCCGAAAAGCGAGGCTCTGCACTCTGAGAAATCCGCGGAAGTCTCCATGGCACAAGCCGGTTTGCCCCCCACATCAGTGATGGTTATAAAATATCCTCCTTCCGGTCGTTTGTAAATACCATGGTTGATACCGCCGCAATCGAACGTCCCTATTTCTTCACCATCCGGAATGAAATTTACCAGATTGTCACCAATGGTCATATCGAAAATGACAGAGGTATCCTTTCTGTCTTTTATATAAAAAGGTGCATAAGAAGGCAATAGGGGCCTTGCGTCTGTTATTTCATTAAAATGAAGATGAAATGCGGCATCCGCCACTTGAAAAAAGAAATCGTTCACTCTTTTTAATGAGTATGGGCAAAATATATTTATCAACTAAATTCTCACAAAGCTACTTGCCCTTAGTTTCCGGCATATTCCCATCGGAAACAGAAGGGGCAACCATCCGGAAGCGAAAATCCTTATCTGGAATCAACAGAATATTATTTCGCTGCTCTTTATTCAGATTCTTACGCACTGCCGCCCATTTCTTATCTGCCTTCTTTTTCTTTGGACTAAAGAAAAAGGCACAGGTGAAATATTGTCCTGTCTGCTCCTGAAGATAAGTTTCCATTTGACGGACATAGGTTTGACAGTTGTCAAAGAAAGCAGACTTGCTGTTTATTACGCCTTCAATTTCCTGAATCGAGGACAAATATACGGTCGTATCCCCTAAACTGGTGGCTACACCGAAAACATAAAGTTTTCCGTCATCACTGCCTCCTTTTGCACAAACAGAAACAGAAGAACATGCAATAATCAATGCTAAAAAGAAGAATCTGACAGCCATAAGACTTATTATTAAATGAAACAAACGGGCAAGGATGCAAATCTGCTGACTTGCATCCTTGCCCGTTATTATTTTTTTACTGAGCTTGCTGTTGAGCCTGCTTAATCAGAGCCTCGCTCGGGAAAATATAAATTTCCACACGACGGTTCTGCTCCTTGCCGGCGGCAGTGCTATTGTCGGCTACAGGATTAGTTTCGCCTAAGCCAGTAACCTCACGTATGCGAGAAGCGGCCAAGCCACTGCTTTTCAGGAAATTGCTCACTGTCTGCGCACGCTGCAAAGAAAGAGCCTTGTTCTTTTCCTGACTCTGAGCAGCAGAAACGCCCTTAAACGGCGTATTGTCTGTAAAGCCGTAAACACTGAGATCCAAATCAGTATCCAGATTAGTTACAAAAGTCTTCAGATTGCTTTGCGCCTGAGCACTAAGCGTAGAACTGCTCAAAGAGAAGAGGATGCCAGAAGGGAACGTAGCCTTTACAGCTGCGGCATTACCGTTCTCATCCGTAATGACTTCAGTTTCAGCATTGGCGGCCTCAGCTGCTTTCTTAGCCTTGTCCATCTTATGGCCGATGAGCGTTCCTGTACCGGCACCAACAGCAGTACCGATGGCTGCACCGATAGCAGCACCCTTACCACCACCGGCTAACTGACCGATGAGAGCACCGAGAGCACCACCGCTACCACCGCCGATAAGACCTCCTTTGGCCGTATTTGACATTGAGCACGCACTCAAAAGCATAGCTATACAGAGTATACCTGTTGAAAATTTCATTGTCTTCATAATCGTTTTTACTTAAATCTTTAATGATAGTTTGTTATTACGCGGCAAAGGTACGAATTATTTCGTAATTTTGCAGCCACATAAATGTTATTTTACGATATGGCAAAAGAATTAAAAGACCTTACGAAACGTAGTGAGGATTACTCAAAATGGTATAATGAACTTGTTGTCAAAGCTGATTTGGCCGAACAGGCCGATGTGCGAGGCTGCATGGTTATCAAACCTTATGGTTATGCCATTTGGGAAAAAATCCAACAGTCCCTCGATGACCGCTTCAAGGAAACCGGCGTTCAAAACGTATACTTCCCGATGCTTATTCCCAAAAGTTTTCTCTCGAAAGAAGCCGAGCACGTAGAAGGTTTTGCAAAAGAATGTGCCGTTGTAACACACTACCGCCTTAAAGCCAACCCTGAAGGTGACGGCGTGGTAGTAGACCCTTCTGCCAAATTGGAAGAAGAATTAATTATACGCCCTACTTCAGAAACTACTATCTGGAACACTTATCGCAAATGGATACATTCTTGGCGTGACCTGCCTCTCTGCTGCAACCAATGGTGCAACGTAATGAGATGGGAAATGCGCACACGCCTGTTCTTGCGCACCAGTGAATTTCTTTGGCAGGAAGGTCATACGGCACACGCCACAAGAGAAGAAGCTGAGACACGCGCCAAACAGATGCTTGACGTTTACGCCGATTTTGCCCGTGAAGTAATGGCTATACCTGTCATACGTGGCGTAAAAAGTGCAACAGAACGTTTTGCAGGGGCACTCGACACGTACACCATCGAAGCCATGATGCAAGATGGTAAGGCTCTTCAAAGCGGAACAAGTCACTTCCTGGGGCAGAACTTCGGTAAGGCATTCAATGTGCAGTTTGTTGATAAAAACAATCAACTGGATTATGCCTGGGCTACCAGTTGGGGAGTCAGCACTCGTCTGATGGGAGCACTCATCATGACACATTCCGATGACAACGGTTTGGTGCTACCACCTCATTTAGCCCCGATTCAGGTTGTAATCGTACCTATATATAAAGGTGATGCAGAACTGTCCGAACTGAATGAAAAGCTCAACGCCCTCACCTCACGTCTGAAGTCCATGGGCATCCGCGTAAAGTACGACAACGCAGACAACAAACGTCCTGGTTTCAAATTTGCGGATTACGAATTGAAAGGCGTGCCGGTACGGCTCGTTATGGGACACCGCGACATGAACAACGGCACAATAGAACTGATGCGCCGCGACACTCTGGAAAAACAGACCTTACCACTCGAAGGCATAGAGGAATATGTGAAAAATCTTCTTGAAGAAATCCAACAGAATATTTTTGAGAAGGCCAATAAACGTCTGCAGGAAAACATCTTTACTTGTGATAACTACGAAGAATTCAAATTACGTGTCAAAGATGGCGGTTTCTTCCTCTGCCCTTGGGATGGAACCGAAGAGACAGAAGCTAAGATCAAGGCCGACACACAAGCCACAATCCGTTGCATACCTTACGGTTACGATCAATCGAATCCAGGTACGGATATGGTAAGCGGCAAACCGGCGACCTGCAGAGCCATTGTGGCAAGAAGCTATTAAAGTTCTGTCACACAACCGTTAAGACATGATTAGCGTAGAAGCATTAAAAGTTGAATTCGGAGCACGTCCTCTCTTTGAGGACTGCTCTTTTGTTATAAATAAGAAAGACCGCATAGCCTTGGTCGGCAAGAACGGGGCAGGGAAATCCACACTCCTGAAAATCCTGTCAGCCCAGCAACAGGCCACTTCCGGTACAGTTGCCATACAGCGCGATGTGACCATAGGATATTTACCGCAGGTTATGGTTTTGTCGGACGAGCACACTGTTATTGAAGAAACGGAAAAAGCCTTCGATCATATCAGTGAGTTGCAAGCACACATTGAGAATCTTAACAACGAACTGGCACAAAGAACAGACTATGACAGTGCTGATTATATGTCTTTGGTAGAACGTTTCACTCATGAAAGTGAGCGTTTCCAAATGACTGGAGGCATGAATTATCGTGCCGAAATGGAACGGACGTTACAGGGATTAGGTTTTTCACCATCCGATTTCGGACGGCCTACCAAAGAATTTTCCGGTGGATGGCGCATGCGCATAGAATTAGCAAAGCTATTGCTTCGCCGGCCTGATGTTCTATTGCTTGATGAGCCAACCAATCATCTTGACATAGAAAGCATTCGATGGCTTGAAAATTTTCTTGCCCATAACAGCGGTGCGGTCGTACTCGTCAGTCACGACAGGGCATTTATCAATAATGTGACAAACCGCACACTGGAGATAACATGCGGCCGGGTGGTGGACTATAAAGTTAAGTACGACGATTTCATCCGCTTGAGGGCCGAACGTAGGGAACAACAGTTACGGGCGTACGAAAACCAACAGAAGGAAATTGCCGATATTAAGGATTTTATCGAACGTTTCCGATACAAGCCCACTAAAGCCGTACAGGTGCAAAGCCGCATCAAGCAACTGGAGAAGATAGTTCCCATCGAGGTGGACGAAGTGGACAATTCTTCACTCCATCTGAAGTTCCCTCCTTGCTTACGTTCCGGCGATTATCCTGTCATCTGTGAGGATTTGAGGAAAGATTACGGAGAGCACAGCGTATTTCATGATGTCAATCTCACGATAAAGCGAGGCGAGAAAATTGCTTTTGTCGGAAAGAACGGAGAGGGTAAGTCCACTCTTGTCAAATGTATCATGAATGAGATCCCCTACACGGGAACCTTGAAATTAGGGCACAATGTGGAAATAGGATACTACGCTCAAAACCAGGCGCAATTGCTCGACGGAGAGCTTACTGTATTCGACACCATCGACCGTGTGGCCCGAGGTGACATCCGTTTGAAGATACGCGATATTCTGGGTGCGTTCATGTTTGGCGGCGAAGCCTCCGACAAGAAGGTAAAAGTTCTTTCCGGCGGCGAGCGCAGCCGCCTGGCCATGATAAAGCTTCTGCTGGAACCGGTCAACTTCCTTATTCTGGACGAACCCACCAACCATCTTGACATGCGTACCAAAGACGTTCTCAAAGAAGCTATTCAGACATTCGACGGAACGGTCATCGTGGTAAGCCACGACCGTGAGTTTCTCGATGGGCTGGTAACGAAGGTCTACGAGTTTGGCGGAGGGCTGGTACGCGAGCACATCGGCGGTATCTACGATTTCCTGCAAAAAAAGGATATGGCCTCTCTTGATGAACTACACACAAAGAAAGACCATCTCCTTCCGAACAAAACAGACAGTACCGCCGCAACAGCCGAGAAAACGCTATCGGAGGGAAAACTGTCCTACGAGGAGCGTAAGGAACTGGCCCGGCAACGCCGAAAGGCTGAAAAGCGGGTGGAGGAGTGCGAAAAAGAAGTCATGCGTCTTGAAGCTGAAAAAGCAGACATTGAGCAACGCCTCTCCACACCGGAAGGCGCCGCCGACATGAAGCTGGGTGCCCTCTACAGCGATACCGAACGTCTGCTTAACGTAGCGGAAGAGACATGGGCGCAGGCTGTTGAGGAGTTGGAGAAATTTGACGTCACACACTGACAAATGTCATCGAAACGATAGATCAGAAAAAGAATCAGTATAAAAACAATTGGAAATATGCGATTAAAAAACATTTTAACCATGATCACATTTGCGGCCACCGCAACCATGGCAGCCCAATCCCCGCTGCCTTCAGGGCTGGACAAGAACAACATGAACCTTTCGGCAAAACCCGGAACCGACTTTTTCGAATACGCCGGCGGCGGATGGATGAAAGCCCATCCCCTTACGGCCGAATATGCCCGTTACGCCCAGTTTGACGCGTTGCAGGAGACTAACCGCAAGCAATTGCGCGAACTCATTGAAACCATGGCGACCCAGCAGGCTCCCCAAGGCTCGCTGCAACAGAAAATCGGCGGTCTCTATCGCCTAGCCATGGACAGTGTCCGCCGCAACGCCGAAGGATACGCCCCCATCAAGAATTATCTTGAAGCAATCGGCAACATCAAGAGCCGCAAGGAACTGCAATACGAAGTGGCACGTCTTTCCTCCAAAGGCGTCAGCAGTTTCTTCGGTTTCGGCTGCGACGCCGACCTCAAGGACTCCCGCTGGAATCTCATGCAAATCAACCAGGGTGGCATAGCCATGGGCGAACGCGACTACTATCTGGCCGATGACGAACCGACCCGAAAGATCCGAGAGGCTTACAAACAATACGTCAAGAAACTCTTCGTCATGACCGGAAAGGATGACGCCGCGGCCCAAAAAGCCATGGAAGGCGTGATGAACGTGGAAACACGCATCGCCAAGGAATCTTACAGTATGACAAAACTACGCGATGTGGAGGGCAACTACCACAAGATGACTTACGGCCAGCTGCTCAACGACTTTCCCGGCATCGACTGGAGCACGCTGTTTCTCCTCAACGGCGTGCCGGCGTTTGAGCACATCAGCGTCAACCAGCCTGAACCGATCCACGAGGTTGAGAAAATTCTCGCAGAAGTGCCGCTTGAGGACTTGAAGTCCTATCTGTATTTCTGCGTTGTTGACGATGCCACCGGCCTGCTCAGCGATGATTTTCGTGCCGCCAGTTTCGACTTTTACAGCCACACCATGAGTGGCGCCGAGCAGGACCGGCCGCGCTGGAAACGCGCAGTGGGAGCCGTTGAGGGCGCATTAGGCATGGCTGTCGGCAAGATGTACGTTGAAAAATATTTTCCCGAATCCTCCAAGCAGCGGATGCTCCAGCTTGTGAAAAACCTTCAGGAAGCCTTGGGACAGCGCATCGACAAGCAGGAATGGATGAGCGATGCCACCAAAAAACAGGCACACGAAAAGCTCAACTCCTTTTACGTGAAAATAGGCTATCCCGACACGTGGATGGACTATAGCGGTCTGGTTATCGACGAAAAGCTTTCTTACTACGAAAATATGGCACGTGCCTCACAGTTCATGAGCCGCTACTACATTGACAAGCGTGTCAACAAGCAGACCGACCGCACGGAGTGGCTCATGACACCGCAAACCATCAACGCCTATTACAATCCCACCACCAACGAAATCTGTTTCCCCGCCGGCATTCTCCAGCCGCCGTTCTTCAATGCCCAAGCCGACGACGCCTGCAACTACGGAGCCATTGGCGTTGTCATAGGGCACGAGATGACACACGGATTCGATGATCAGGGCAGCCAGTTTGACAAAGACGGCAACCTGCGCAACTGGTGGACGCCCGAGGACAATGAACAGTTCAAGGCACGCACCAAGGTGATGAAGGATTTCTTCGACAACATAGAAGTGCTCCCGGGCATGAAAGCCAACGGACAACTTACTTTGGGAGAAAACATTGCCGACCACGGTGGACTCAACATTGCCTACCAGGCGTTTAAAAACGCCACCAAGGCTCAGCCCTTGGGCAAGAAGGACGGCTTCACTCCCGAGCAGCGCTTCTTCCTCAGCTACGGACTGGTGTGGGCCAACAACACCCGCGAGGCCATGTTACGCCAGCTCAACAAAATAGACCCGCACTCCGCCGGTCGCTGGCGCGTCAACGGCGCCCTGCCCCATATCGACGCATGGTATGAGGCCTTCAATATCAAAAAGTCCGATCCGCTCTTCGTACCCAAGAAGAAGCGTGTGAACATTTGGTAACGAAACCAACCAACGGGCAGACAGGCCGGCGGACACTTCCGTCCATTCCACACGGCTTGCCTGCCCGTTTTTCTACACATTAATTTTTCTAGCTGAAACATCCGCATGCTTTATCTTCCGAAAGGCCTTCCGGCAGCCGATATTCTTACCTCTGAAGGTTACGATGTCGCCGTCTGCAACCGACATCCGGCCCACGCGCTTGCAGACGGAACCGCGCGCATCCTGCTCCTCAACCTGATGCCTGAAAAAGCCGTCACCGAACTCGACATAGCCCGCGTTCTGGCCCGAACCGGCCGTGACCTGACGCTCATTCCCATGAAAATAAGTGGACAGTCCTATAAAAACACGCCGCAATGCCACATGGATGCTTTTTATACCGACTTCGAGGCCCTGCAGGCGGAACGTTTCGACGGTCTCATCATCACCGGTGCCCCGGTGGAACACCTGCCCTTCGAACAAGTGCGCTACTGGCCGCAGCTATGCACTATTTTCGACTGGGCCGACACACATGTCACCTCTACGCTCTTCATCTGCTGGGCGGCACAGGCCGGCCTTTACCACCATTACGGCGTTCACAAACAGCCGCTGCCTGAGAAAATGTTCGGCATATTTTCCCAAGATGTCCTCGTATCCGACCATCCGCTCATGAATGGTCTCTTCCCCAGTTTCCCCATGCCTAACAGCCGGCACACCGAAGTGAATGCCGCCGGCATTATCCGGGCGGGCCTGCTCCTTTTGGCCCAAAGCGCCGAAAGCGGAACAGGCGTAGCCGCCACGGCCGACGGCCGACGCGTGTTTGTGGTGGGACATCTCGAATACGCCGCCGAAACCCTTCATCGCGAATATCTCCGCGACAAAGCCAAAGGATTGCCCATCCGGCCGCCCCGGCATTATTACAATGAAACCGGCAATCCGCACTCGGGTGTCACCTGCGTGTGGCAACCGGCCGCCCGGACGTTCTACGCCAACTGGGTGTCGTTACTCTGATTTGGCCCGTTACTTTCCGTATACTTACACATTGCCGCCAAACGGCGGAACAGCGTCACATACGCTGCCTCCTCCTTACTCCTGCTATTTTAACACTATTTGCTTTCTATCGGAAAATATCGTATCTTTGTAACAGCCAAGCGGGACTTCCATTGTGGAAGTCCCGCTTTTTCAGTATATTCCGGATCTTTTTCCGTACTTTTTTGTCGTATTTCCCCCTTAAAATCCAAGTATTGCAGTTGAAATTCCAAGTATTCGTGTTAAAATTCCGATACTGATTATTTCTCTTTCACTACTTACAACCTATGTTTTAGCATATCGGAATGTTGCGGAAAGTTAAAAATGTTAATCTCCCAAGCGCCTTTTTCTTCATCCTTCCGGCCGGAAACATATTTTTCAGGAAAAGTAAACACGCTTCACGCGTTCGCTGATACCTGTGAGCACTTCATAGGGAATGGTGTCCAGACGGTCGCTCAATTCCGTTACCGGCAGATTGTCGCCGAATATCTCCACACTGTCGCCCTCATGGCAAGGGATGTCGGTAACGTCAATCATGCACACGTCCATGCAGATGTTTCCCACGTAGTCGGCGCGCCAGCCGTTCACCAGGCAATATCCGCCTCTGTTGCCCAGATGGCGGTTCAAGCCGTCGGCATAGCCAATGGGCAGGGCGGCTATGCGTGAGGGACGAGACAGGAACGTGCGCCGCGAATAGCCCACACTGTCGCCCGCAGGCACATCACGTATCTGCAGGATAGTCGTGCGGAGTGTCGTGACGTTGTGCAATCCCCGGTTGTCTATAGGGTCTACGCCGTAAAGGCCAAGCCCGAGCCGCACCATATCGAGGTGTCGCTCCGGAAAACGCTCTATGCCTGCGCTGTTGCAGATGTGCCGGAGAATGCGGTGAGGAAAAGCCGCTTGCAAACGACGTGAGGCTGCGTCGAAACGGTCAAACTGTCTGGCGGAGAAATCGTCAAACTCCGTTCCGTCACTCCCTACAAAATGAGAGAACACGGAACGCGGGATAAGGGCATTCTGATGGCGCAACCGGTCGATAAGCACCGGCAAATCAGCCTCCGGATCAAACCCCAGGCGGTGCATGCCGGTGTCGAACTTGATGTGTACCGGAAAGTTCGTAATGCCTTCCTTTTCAGCAGCACGTATGAGAGCCTCAAGCAGCCCGAAGCTGTACACCTCGGGTTCCAGGGCATATTCAAACATCGTGTTGAAAGCCGACATCTCCGGATTCATGATAATGATGTTGCCCGTAATGCCAGCCTCACGCAGGTCCACCCCTTCGTCGGCCACCGCTACCGCCAGATAGTCCACCCCGCGGTCCTGGAGGGTTTTGGCTACCTCCACACTGCCGGCGCCATAGCCCGAAGCCTTGACCATACACGTTATCTTTGTTTGAGGTTTCATGAAGGAGCGGTAAAAATTCAAATTTTCAACGAGCGCTTCCAGATTAATCTCAAGCGTTGTCTCATGCACCTTCAGCGAGAGCCACTCTGTCAGACGGTCAAAGCCGGCCTGACGGGCACCTTTAAACAGGACAAGCCGGTCGCGGAGCGTATCGAGCAGACCATTCTTCAGGAGTTCGTCTGCGGTAGGAAAGAAATATTTGTCCGTTACGGAAAACCGTCTTTCGGCTGCCGAAATCTCTTTGCCCACACCTATCAGCATATCAATGTCACGATGATTCACCATTTCGGCCACTTTGGCGTATAGTTCGTCTGCCGGCAGTCCGGTTTGCCGGATATCGGAAAGGACTAGCACCCGCTTCAACGCCGTCGGACGCCGGTTCATAAAGTCTAGGGCGATGTCCAGGGAGTTGATGTCGGAATTGTAGGCATCATTAATAAGCGTGCAACCGCGCACTCCCTGCTTCACCTCCAGACGCATGGCTATCGGCTCCAGACGCTCGGCCCTGCGGGCGATGTCGGCAGGCTGCAAGTGAAGGTAAAGACACACTGCCAGACAGTGTATCACATTCTGTATGGACGCGTCATCGGTAAAGGGTACTGATATTTCCGCCTCGCCGCGCAGATAAGTATAGGCAATGCGTGTCGCGGCCTCTCCCTTTTCAACAGCCCTTATGAAAAGCGGCCGTGAGGCATCGCGTTGCGACCAGGCAATCAGATTGCCCCTGAAAAGAGACGTATTCACACATTCGGCCACGACCGGATCATCACCGTTGTAGACGAGTACTTCACAGTCTTTGAAAAGCATCATTTTTTCAAGGCACTTCTCTTCTAGTGTTGAAAAGTTCTCCTGATGAGCCTGCCCGATGTTGGTCATTACGCCGATAGTGGGCTGTATGATGGCGCGGAGGGCGGACATTTCATCGGGCTGCGATATGCCTGCCTCAAAAATGCCCACCTGACTGCGCTCGTCGAGAAGCCATACGGAAAGCGGTACGCCCACCTGAGAATTGTAGGAACGCGGCGACCGCGTCACGTTCATTGCGGGCGAGAGCAGCTGATAAAGCCATTCTTTCACGATTGTCTTGCCGTTCGATCCAGTTACGCCTATCACCGGCAGGGTATATTCTTCGCGATGGCGCTCGGCCAGCCGCTGCAAAGCCTTGAGAGGACTGACCACAAGCAGGAAATTGGCTCCGGGAAAGAGGCAGTCGGCCGTTTCGGGTACAGCGCCGACTACGAAATTGCGCACGCCGCGACGATAAAGGTCGGGAATGTACTTGTGTCCGTCGTTAAGGCGCGAACGCAGCGCAAAGAAAAGAGTTGTTTCAGGAAAGACCAGCGAACGGCTGTCCGTGAGAAGCCAGTCGATGTCGGCTTCGGCTGTGCCAAAACGACGTGCGCCGATGAGGGCCGTTATTTTATCTATTGAATAATGCATGGTTGGCAAATGGGGAAAAGAGGTTAGGGGGGGAGGGTATTTAATGAATATAAATCAGGGAAAATAATCAGGGAACGGCCGGGCCGTCGGGAATATTCACAACACGTTCGTTTTCTCAAGTCACAGCGCGGTGTGACTCCACATGTCGTTCGCGTTTGAGGCGTGCGGACTTAAGAGCTGCATACCGCTCAAGCTGAGGCGTAAAACTCCATTCGGCAAAACGTTCCCATACGTAGTCCACAGCCACGGCCGAAGGATGAAGCATGTCGCGCTCGTAAAAGCGGTAATCGCGCAATTCATCAATAATGATTTCGTAGGCTGGAAAATACTTCACAAAGTCAAACGTCTCGCCAAGAGCCTCACAAGCCAGGTGGAGGATGGATTTGCTGAGCGTAGACCCGTGCAGTCCCAATTTCGTGTAACGATACGGACTGACGGTGAGCACGACCTGTAAGCCGGGCCGTTGCCGGCGGAGTTCCTGCAGAACGGGAGTGAAAAGGCCTACGATTTCCTCCACTGTGAGCCGGCGCTCCACAAAACGTACAGGCGGCTCTTTGTGGCAGTTGTTCACCGTTAGGTGCGTGGTGTCTGAAAGTTCGTATACATGGGCCGTACCAAAGGTAAGCATCACGACATCGACTGCCTGTAGCCGTTCCCGGGCCGTCTCAAAGCGTTTGGTTATGTTGTTCAGGCAGGCTTCTCGTGTCGGGGCGGAAAAGCCTGGCGTAGCATGCAGCCAGCTATGCCACAGTCCGTCGCGTCCGTGAAAGAGACACTCCCCGACAGGCAGCTCCCCTTTGAGAAGAAGTTGCAGGCAGCGGCTCATGCTGGCGGGATTGTACGTCACGCCAAAGGGATTGACTTCCACCTGTCCTTCGGGCAGGGCATCGGAGAGGCGCGTACCGATATGCTGGGCAAAACAAGACCCCATTGTCATGACACATGAACCGACATCGAGTACAACGGGAGATGAAGGTAAGGCGGTGGTGATACTGAATTTCATTACCGGTCAGTTTAACAGGACAAAAGTACGGAAAAAAAACATACGCCGGCGCCCCCGCCCGTGAAATAAGCATAAGAACTTTTCTTCGCTGTGAAAAAAACATGCAGAGGCTGCCCGGCAGCCATTCGGGTATCTCTTTTTCATCGTACTAACGCAGTTCTGCCGTCAGACCGTCTTCCTCACATTAATTTTAATATTCCGAAATATAACGAAGGGTTAAATATGGTAAGGTGGAAAAAGGATGAAAGGATGTTTTCTGCAAAATGGTGCAGTATTGTCTGTTCCTTTTTTTCTTGTAGTTATGACAAGAAAAAGGTTTTGTAACTTCGACATAGCAAAACCGGTAAAAGACAATTCTTTTTCGTAATTTTGCCCCGTAATTTTTAAATTCATTTGATAATGACACTTATTGAACAACTTATTGCACACGCAAAATCCGACAAGCAGCGTATTGTGCTGCCCGAAGGCACGGAAGAGCGCACCCTAAAGGCTGCCAACCAAATTCTGACCGATGGTGTGGCTGATCTCATTCTTATCGGTAACCCTGACGAAATTAATGAAAAGGCAAAGGAGTGGGGATTGGGCAACATCGCTCTCGCCACTATCATTGATCCTGAAAATCATTCCCGCATGGAGGAGTATGCGCAACTTCTCTGCGAACTGCGCAAGAAGAAGGGCATGACCATTGAAGAGGCCCGCAAGAAGGTTACTGACCCTCTCTATTTGGGATGTCTCATCATTAAGGCCGGTCATGCCGACGGGCAGTTGGCCGGTGCGCGCAACACAACGGGTGATGTGCTTCGTCCCGCCCTGCAAATTATCAGGACATCTCCAGGCATCACCTGTGTGAGCGGCGCTATGCTCCTGCTTACCATTGCTCCCGAATGTGGCGATAACGGTGTGCTCGTTATGGGCGATGTGGCTGTGACCCCCGTGCCCGATGCCAATCAGTTGGCTCAGATTGCCATCTGCACCGCCCGTACCGCTCAGGCGGTAGCCGGCATTACGCCGCGTGTGGCCATGCTGAGTTTTTCTACTAAGGGATCAGCCAAACATGAGGTGGTGGACAAAGTGGTGGAAGCCTTTAATATAGCCAAGGAAATGGATCCCTCGCTGCTCATTGACGGTGAACTGCAGGCTGATGCTGCTCTCGTTCCCTCCGTAGGCTCGTCAAAGGCTCCTGGCAGCCCCATCGCCGGCAAGGCCAACGTTTTGGTGGTTCCCAGTCTTGAGGTGGGTAACATCGGCTACAAACTCGTGCAGCGTCTCGGCCATGCCACGGCTGTTGGTCCCATCCTTCAGGGCATAGCCCGTCCGGTGAATGATCTCTCGCGCGGCTGCTCCATCGAAGATGTGTATATGATGGTGGCCATCACCGCTAATCAAGCCATTGCCGCCAAGGCGCTTGAAAATAAATAAGGTGTTGAAATACACGAAAATGGAAAATGCTCCGGTAAATAAAGCACCGGAGCATTTTTTTATGGTATTTAATTTGTTTTTTTAAAAAAAACTGCGATATTTGCCGATATTTGTAATATAAAAAAGTTGTGTATGAAAAACGTAAGATTGCTGGTTCTTTTTTTATTGGTGGGTGGTTTGTTGTCTTGCTCACAAGAGGTGATTGTACTCAATCCTCCGCACGTGGACAAGGAAGAAAAACGTATGACCGTTTCTTATGATGAGTTTGTGAGTCTGGTTTTTGCCGATGCACAGAAGATGTCTTCCGATGAAGCCTCCCACATGTTGGACGGTTTTCTGAAGACCTTGCCTTTTTCAGGGCGTTCGGACCGTCCGGTCTCCTTCCGGTTGAAAGGTACGGAATATCTTTCTTTGAACACCTCTGCCGGCCATACCCGCTCAAATTCGGAGGATGCCATTCCGCTCTATCATTTTGAGGTGGCGGGAGAGGAATCGTCCGGATTCGCCGTTGTGTCCGGAGACGGACGCTGCCCGGGGGTGGTGGCTTATGTTCCTTACGGTGACGCCGATTCTTTGGACAATCGTGACGATGCGAAAATGATGATGGGTCTGTCTGAACTTTTTGTTGTTGCGAAGGTTAACAAAATTCAGCATCTCGTGGATTCCCTCAGGGATGATGTTGTCCGGAAAGTATCATTGGAATATCCCGATGAAGAAATAACGGAGAAATATGCAATAAACTATGTGCGGTCGGAGAAAACAATAGAGGGTGAGACCTTTTCACGTGAATATCCAAGGTCGCCGGTTTATGAAGAACCGGCAACGGCGGTTGTGTACAAGGAGGGGCCGTATACTGTTACTGCGTGGTCTCAGGACAATCCTTATAATGGAGCGTTGCCAAGTGTTTATCGTCCTAACTTTGGTGTTAATTTTCCGGGAAATTACCCCTTGGGATGTGGGGTTGTTGCCGCTATGCAGGTTCTTGCCTATCTGAAACCGTCCATGACTATCAACGGCTTGAAGATGGACTGGGACAAAATGACAGAGAAAGCGGAAATTTCGGGTGGCGGATATTCCGACGAACTGATGATGGTGACAGCGTTGGGCAAGCATGTGTTTGAAGGCACCAAATCGGTGGCCAATATCAAAACCGATGGACAATACGGACCCTATGATGACAAGACAATTCCTATAGTGGAGTCGACAAGCACTAAAGTCTCGGAAATTTACAGTTTCTTGAATAAATATGTGACGTGTGGCGATTTTTATGAGCGGTTTGCATCTGACGCCCTGCTGACAGCCATTAGAGGCAAACATGTATCGATTATGGGAGGAACATGTCCAAATAAAAATACCAATCATGCCTGGATTATAGACGGCTTTGCGATATGTAAAAAATCGACAAGGGAAATTCTCCGTCAGAACGATTTGTATTTCCATGCTAATATGGGCTTGGAAGGTGGAGAGTATTCCGGCTATTATAGGGTAGACCCTACAATCGACATCAGTTTTGAATTGAAGGATTACGAAACAACTTATAGCAAGGATTTCTGGGTGATTTCCGATATCCGGCCTAAATGAAATTTCGGAAACGGTGCTTATGGAAGCGGAGACAACTTTTAGTTCCCGCTTCCACATTCGTTCTTTAGCAGTCTCCGGCGCGTTACCGTTAGAAACTTGAGTTTGCTTTTTGTCTTGTGTGAAAATGACGAGAAGGAAGACATGAACATGAAAATGCAGCATTGCGGGCGCTCGGAAATCATGGATTGAAATAAAAAATACAAAAAGAATCCATAAAATTTGGTTGGTTCGAAAAAAAACTCTATCTTTGCATCGCTTTTCGGAAGAAAAGCCGTTGATGGTGCTTGTAGTTCAGTTGGTTAGAGCGTCAGATTGTGGTTCTGAATGTCGTGGGTTCGAGTCCCATCAAGCACCCCTCTGAAAAATCAGAAGATTAAAGAAACGACTCATATTTATGAGTCGTTTCTTTGTTGTTTTTCGATAAGTTCGCCTTTAATTTGCTATTTTTGCATCTCTAAACACACTGCTTTATGACGGAAAATTTTCTACAGTTTATGAGGTATGGCATGGTGGGTGTGGTCAACACTTTGCTCACATTCGTCTCGTTTGTTCTTTTGCGTCATATTGGTGTCGGGCTTGATCTGTCTAATTTCCTAAGTTTTTCTTTGGGTATGATATGCAGCTTTACGCTCAACAAACTGTGGGCGTTCCGCGCCCGTGGCGGTAGTGTGGTGAACGAAGCTCTGTTTTTTTTCTGTGGTTCAGTCATGTGCTGGGGAATACAGTGGGTGGTGTTTCGTGGTTTGCTTTTGCTACTGCCGGAACTGGTGGCCCAATTGGGTGGAATGGCGGTGTACACATCGCTGGGATTTATCTTTAATAAGATGGTGACTTTCCGCCGGCGTCCCGAAACAGAATGATATATGATAAAATGCACATAACATAATTATAATATGAAACGCCTTCTTTCACTTCCTCCCAATGTGGTGGGAAGTTTTCATAAAATTACGGGGCTGTCTCCGGTAATTTATTTTTGTACGAGCGATCCTGTCGGGCGTAAACTCGGTTCGGGTGGAGGGACGGCATGGTTACTCGAGGCCTGTCGCGAGAAAGAGGCTCCGGCAGAGTCTTTTGAATCATGGCTCAGCCGTGAGAAGCGTGTGCTGCTTCACGCCGGCGGGCAAAGCCGCCGTTTACCGGCCTATGCGTCAAGCGGAAAGATACTGACTCCTGTCCCTGTTTTTCGCTGGGCACGTGGCCAGCGCATTGACCAGACGCTGCTTGATTTGCAAATGCCGTTTTATGAGCATATTTTAGAAAAGGCTCCCGAGGGATTACGCACATTGGTGGCGAGTGGTGACGTTTACCTGCGGACCACAGAACCTTTACAAGATATACCTGAAGCGGATGTAGTGTGTTACGGGCTTTGGGCAGATCATGAACAAGCCTCTCATCACGGTGTTTTCATGATGAACCGTGAACGGCCGGGCGAACTTGACTTTATGCTGCAAAAGCCGTCAACAGACGAACAGGCGCGCCTGATGCCTACCCACTTTGCCTTGATGGACATAGGCGTATGGCTGCTTTCTGACAAAGCCGTTATGAAACTCATGGAAAAGTGCAGCAATATACGGCAATACGGACATAGTGGCGAAGCTTTTTCTATAACGCAATATTATGATCTTTATTCGCAATTCGGATGTGCCTTGGGCAACAGCCCTTCCCGGCCGGATGAGAATCTGTCCGGTCTGAAAGTGGCTGTCATACCGCTTCAGGGTGGTGAGTTCTACCATTTTGGTACGGCGTCTGAGATGATTTCTTCTACCTATGCCATTCAGAATTTAGTAAAAGACCAGCGTTTCATTATTCAGAAAGGTGTGAAGCGGCAACCAGCTATTTTTACGCAGAATGCTTTGATAGCCAATCCTCCGGCAGAGGGAAATGCTTTTGTGTGGGTGGAAAATGCTTTTCTTGGTGAAGGATGGCATTACAGCAGCCGCAATATTATTACCGGTATACCGAAAAATGATTGGAACATAACTCTGCCGGAAAGTGTGTGTGTGGATGTGACACCGGTTGGAGAGGCTGATTATGCTGTGCGTGTATATGGTTATGATGATGCTTTTCGCGGTGATATTTGCGATACGGGCACTTTATTTTTGGGCGTTCCGGTAAAAGAATGGATGGCGCAGCGTGGCATTCTCCCCGAAGATTTGAGGCGGTTGGATGACTTACAGGCTGCAAGTCTTTTCCCCGTAACGGCAGACAAGGCAGAGATGGAACGCCTTGTCAAGTGGTTCTTTGCCGAAGAGCCTGAAATGGAAGATACGGAATTATGGCGCTCATTGCGCCGCCTTTCTGCGGATGAAATATCCGTATATGCCAATCTTTGCCGACTGTTTGACCAACGTCGCGAACTGTCCGGCCTTACGTTGCCTCTTGTGGCCAAAAATTGGGCACGGAGTGTATTTTATCAGGTTAATTTGAAAGATATGGCACAGAAGTTTGCCGACGACAGATTGTCTCTTCCGGCCGCGTTACCCGATGATGCCGCCCTGATGACACGTATTCACGATGCCATGTTCCGTTCGGAAATGCTGCGTGACCGGGATGCCGTTGCTTCTGCCGGTTATGAAGCGCAGGCTTTCGAACTCTTGCGGGATGGACTTACCGGGAATGTGCTGTGTCATCGGTGTGCGCCGCGTATGACAACCTATGCTGATCAGATCGTGTGGGGGCGCAGCAGTGTGCGTATAGATTTGGCCGGTGGGTGGACTGATACGCCGCCTTACAGTCTTATGGCTGGTGGGAATGTGGTGAATATGGCCATCGAACTCAATGGGCAGCCGCCTTTGCAGGTCTATGTAAAGCCTTGTAAAGAACCTGTCGTAATTTGCCGTTCCATAGATTTGGGGGCAATGGAACGTATTGAAACATACGAGGAATTAAGATTGTTCAATAAGGTAGGATCGCCGTTTTCCATTCCTAAGGCGGCGTTGGCATTGGCCGGCTTTATGCCTGGATTCGGTGAGGAAAAATTTCCATCCTTGCGCAGACAGCTCAAAGCTTTCGGTTGCGGTATAGAAATAACTCTATTGTCGGCCATACCGGCCGGTTCGGGATTGGGTACAAGCAGCATTCTGGCAGCAACGGTATTGGGGGCGTTAAGCGATTTCTGCGGTTTGGGATGGGATAAAAACGAGGTGTCAAACCGTACCTTAGTGCTTGAACAAATGCTTACCACAGGCGGAGGATGGCAAGACCAGTACGGCGGTGTGCTTCACGGTGTGAAACTTCTTCAGACGGTGCCGGGATTTAACCAGAACGCTGTGTCGAGATGGTTGCCCGATACGTTGTTTACCGATCCGTCTTTCCAGCCTTGCCATTTGCTTTATTACACCGGACTTACCCGCACGGCTAAAAACATTCTGGCCGAAATAGTGCGCGGGATGTTTCTCAACAATACGGAGCACTTGGCCTTGCTTGATGAAATGAAGCAGCACGCTTTATCCGTATATGAGACTCTCCAACTGGGCGATTTCAATCGTTTGGGACGTTTGGTGCGTCAAACATGGGAACAGAACAAAGCCCTTGACAGTGGAACGAATCCTCCTCTCGTAGAGGAGCTGTGCCACCGCGTGGACGATCTTTGTGCGGGTTACAAATTGCCCGGCGCCGGCGGTGGCGGCTTCATGTACATGATAGCCAAAGACCCTGAGGCAGCCCGGCGCATAAGAAAACTACTCACCGAAAATCCTTTGGCGCCTAATGCCCGTTTTGTCCGGATGAGCGTGTCAGACAAAGGCATGCAGGTGAGCCGTTCTTGATAAAGGCAGGATAATTTTTATTGTTTGCAAACTATATTCGAATAAGGACCGATATGAAGAAAATACAAACTTTCGCTTGTGCGCTGATTGTCATTCTGATGACAACCGCTTGTTGGGAAAGCGGCAAGGGAAACGAAATAACTGTGGCTGTTTTTTCTGTCAACGACTTTCATGGCAGCTTTGTGCGCAATGACAGTAAGAAAATACCGGGGGGAGCGGCTCTCTGGCAGACACTTGACTCCTTGAAAAGGCTTTATCCCTATCATCTTACAGTCTCTGCCGGCGACAATTTTGGCGGCAGTTATTTTTACAATGCTACGCGAGGGGAGTTGCTGCCCGTTCTGTTTGATGGATTGGGAATAACCCTTTCGGCCATAGGTAATCATGAGTTCGATGACGGGCAGGCTGCGCTTGCCGCCAAATGGCAGGGAAGCCCTCTGCGGCCGAAGGACTGGGATCTGGAGTATATCTGCGCTAACGTCCGCGATTCTTCAGGTGTTGTTCCCGCCTTTGCCAAACCCTTCGTTACACGGAAAATTCATTTGCCGGGAGGAAAGTCGGTCACCATAGGACTGGCAGGCCTCATAGCCTCTTCCACACCGCAGCAGACCAGTTCTTCCAAACTCAAAGGCTTATCCTTTGACGGCAAATATACGGCTGTTTTGGACAGTATTACGCATCTTTCCGGCTACGAAGGGCTGGAGAAGGCTACAGTCCGTTTGCTTCTGACCCATATAGGTACTGTAACGGATGGAGACCAACCGGTGTGGGATGACAGAGACGCGGAAGAATTAAAGAGGCTGTCCGGCAACATGTGGCACGGCATTCTCTCTTCACACACCCATCAGCAAGTATGCGGCCGTATCAATGAAGAACAGATTCCCGTGGTTCAAGGAAAATGGCATGGTGAATACATCAGTATTTTAAAAGTGTCCGTGGATACGCTCCGCATGGAAGTGACAGGTGTCGTACCGGAGCTTTGTCCTGTCAATCCTGATATCGCATTGGAAGGCGACGCCCGCCATTTCCAACATCAGATAGACTCTCTCCTGAAGCATACGGTAACAGCGGGCGGTACGCCGATAGGGCGCCGGCTGACTGTTGCCGCTCGTGATTTTATCCACAATCGCGATGCCAAGTACCGGCAGACGGAAGTCGGTACGCTGGTTTGCCGTGCCTATGCCGAAGCTTTTCGTAGGGCAGCTGGTTTGGGTGCCGGAACAATCGTCGTTGGAGCGAGCCATTTCGGCAGCATTCGCGCCGGTTTTACCGCCGGTCCGGTGTCTGTTCTCGATGTGGGAGAGACTCTGCCTTTTTCCAATGCATTGCGTGTTTATGAAATGACTGGTAAGGAGTTGCTTAGGCTGGTCGATTTTGGTTTTCATAACGACAGATATGGCTGGCTGCAAACCTCCTGGCTCGACATCAGCCGCAATGAGGAAGGCGATGTCATCCGTCTCTCCTATGCCGGACCGGAGGGGAGCCGTACCGCCATTGCTGACGATACGCCTTGCTATCTGGTAGTTGATGAGTTTATTACGAAAGGCGGCGACGGGTATGCGCCCGAACTGTTTCCTGAAGGCAAGGAAGTGAAGAATTGCGATTTGCCTCACACCACCGATGCTTTCATTAATTATCTCGATACCTTTAAGATTATCGGAGAGTAATATGACTCCGGTTTCCCCTGTGCCTTTGGGGGACTCGATCTTTATGTGAAAACAAAAAAACGATGATAAAATGAGCTTGCTCTCTTTCCCTTTTTCTGCCGGTAACACCGGCGAGTGTAATGTTAATTTGGATTTGTTTCTGAAAGGAGATGATATGGATACAACGGACAACCGCTATCGCCGTATGCTTCCTGCAGAATGGTTCCCTCAAAGTTTTGTCCAGCTCACCTGGCCGCATAGTGCTACGGACTGGGCTTATATGCTCGAAGACGTAACGGCCTGTTATTTGCGTCTGGCCTTCGAAATAGCCACCCGCAGCCATCTTCTGGTAGTGACCCCCGAGCCGGCGGCCGTGAAGGCGCTGATTGAGGAGAAACTGCCGCGCCGTGCTGCTGACAACATCACCTACTTTTGTTGCCCGACCAACGACACATGGGCCCGCGACCATGGTTTCCTGACCGTTGTGGGAACGGCCGGAGTCGAATTGCTCGACTTCCGTTTCAACGGTTGGGGCGGAAAGTTTGAGGCCGGCTTGGATAATGCCATCAACGGCCGGCTTTTTGAGTCAGGCCTTCTGAGGGGGCAGTATGTCGATATGCTCGACTTTGAACTGGAAGGCGGAAGCATTGAGAGCGACGGGCTTGGCACGTTGCTGACAACCTCGGCTTGTCTGCTCAATCCCAACCGCAATGCCGGTATGGATAAAGGGCAAATCACCTTGCGGCTTCAGGAGGCTTTTGGCGTGGAACGTATCCTGTGGCTTGACCACGGCTATCTGGCCGGCGACGATACGGACTCACACGTTGATACGCTGGCCCGTTTTTGTCCGGATGACACGATAGTTTATGTGAAATGCCACGATGCCGCCGATGAGCATTATGCCGAACTGCAACTGATGGAAGCGCAGTTGCAGACTTTCCGCACCGCATGCAATGAGCCTTATCGCCTTGTCAGCGTTCCGCTGCCCGATGCGGTTTACGATGAAGATGGTGAACGTTTGCCCGCCACCTACGCTAATTTTTTGATAATCAACACAGCCGTGCTTTATCCTACTTATGATCAGCCGGACAAGGACATGGAAGCCGGGCGGGCCTTGCAGAAAGCATTCCCTCAGTATGATGTCGTGGGCGTGGACTGCCGCGCGCTTATCCGCCAGCATGGTTCGCTGCATTGCGTCACGATGCAGTATCCCAAAGGTGTTTTATAACCGTTATTTAACAGATGCAATCATTTATGACAAAGACTGAAAACATTCTCCGCATAGGCATAGTGCAACAATGTTGTACGGCCGACATTGAGGCCAACAAACGGAAACTGGCTGACAATATAGCGCAGGTAGCCTCACAGGGGGCAAGGCTTGTGGTGTTGCAAGAACTGCACAATTCGCTCTACTTCTGTCAGGTAGAAAGTACGGATAACTTTGATTTGGCCGAGCCTGTTCCCGGGCCTTCCACTGATTTTTATTCGCAAGTGGCCCGCCGTCACGGCATTGTGCTCGTCACGTCATTGTTTGAGCGCCGCGCAGCCGGACTTTATCATAACACGGCCGTTGTCTTTGAGCGTGACGGTTCCGTGGCCGGCATTTACCGAAAGATGCACATACCCGATGATCCCGCCTATTATGAGAAATTTTATTTCACGCCCGGCGACCTCGGCTTCCGCCCCATTGATACGAGCGTGGGCCGTTTGGGGGTACAGGTGTGTTGGGACCAGTGGTATCCCGAAGGCGCGCGCCTGATGGCGCTTGCCGGGGCGGACATACTCATTTACCCTACGGCCATAGGCTATGAGAGCAGTGACACGCCTCAGGAGCAGGAGCGCCAGCGCGAGGCATGGACCACAGTGCAGCGCGGCCACGCCGTGGCCAATGGCCTGCCGGTTGTAGCCGTCAACCGTACCGGGCATGAACCCGATCCGTCGGGGCAGACACGCGGCATACAGTTCTGGGGCAGCAGTTTTGTGGCTGGGCCTCAGGGGGAGATGCTCTATCGCGCTCCCAAGGACGAGGAAGTCAATGTCGTGGTAGACATTGACATGCGCCGTAGCGAAAACGTACGGCGGTGGTGGCCGTTTCTGCGCGACCGCCGCATAGAGTGTTTTTCGGACCTTGGCCGCCGGTTCATCGACCGGAAGAACGGTGAGTGAATCTGTGGCAGCGGCTGTGGAGATAAGCGCGAAACGGTTTCGGTGATGTGCAAACCGGCCTGTCAGGCCTCCTTGAAGCCGGACAGGCGGTATTTTAACATAATTTGCTTTTGGCCGTAAAATTCATTATCTTTGTAACAGCGGAGCGGGGCTTTCCATCGGGAAGTCCCGCTTTTTGGTTTTTTTCAGGCGTTTCCACGCGTTTTTTTGCCGTATTTTTACTATGAAATCCCCGTATCAGAATTTTAATTCCAAGTATTCGTGTTAAAAATCCAATACTGACTTTTCGTTATTCCTTCTTTGCAACCTATATTTTAACATGTTGAAGTGTTTCTAAAAGTTAAATATGTTAATCTCAAGAACGGTTGGGGGAGCGTTTTAAGGCGGGTACAGGCCGGCGGTGTGAGCCGGTGAGAGGAAGGCTGACAACTGCATGGCAGGCATGCGTGGTCCTGTCACATTGTCATAGGGTATGACAAAAATGTGCATGCAGTGCGTCTTTTTGGTTTTTGGCACACTTTTCGCAATGTCAGGGACTGGAACGCGCCCTCACATCGGCTGGTAGTGCGGCAAGGATGAAGGATGGTGTGGGTTGACTCAAAATGACAAACATATAATATAAAGACTCAAAATTATGAACATTAAACCGTTAGCAGACCGCGTGCTGGTGAAACCTGCACCGGCAGAAGAAAAGACAATTGGTGGTATTATCATTCCCGACACAGCCAAGGAAAAACCTCTGCAGGGCGAAGTGCTCGCTGTAGGCGCTGGTACAAAAGACGAGGAAATGGTGCTCAAAGCCGGCGACTCTGTACTTTATGGCAAGTATAGCGGTACGGAAGTGGAACTCGATGGCGAAAAGTACCTCATCATGCGCCAGAACGACATTCTGGCTGTAGTGGAGAAATAAACGGTAATTTTTTTAAAAACGCGATGTGCCTGTGGCTGCAGACAATGCGACCGTTCTTTTCAGTATTTTGGTCCGTCTGCAGGCTTTTCACTGGCCATTCTAAATAACTTAAAACATCATGGCAAAAGAAATCAAATATGACGTGGATGCCCGCGAACTGCTTCGCGAAGGCGCTGATGCATTGGCAAATGCAGTAAAAGTAACACTCGGCCCGAAAGGTCGTAATGTGGTTATCGACAAAAAGTTTGGCGCACCGCGCATCACTAAGGACGGTGTGAGTGTGGCCAAGGAAATAGAGCTGGAAGGTGCGTTCCAGAATGCCGGTGCTCAGCTCGTGAAGAGCGTTGCTTCCAAAACCGGCGATGATGCCGGCGACGGTACGACTACGGCTACTGTGCTGACACAGGCTATCCTCACCGAAGGAATGAAAAACGTGGCCGCCGGCGCCAATCCGCTCGACGTGAAACGCGGTATCGACAAAGCCGTGGCCAAAGTCGTTGAGGCTATTAAGGGTCAGGCCGAGCAGGTGGAGGAAAGCTACGACAAGATTGAGCAAGTGGCTACCATTTCTGCCAACAATGATCCTGAAATCGGTAAACTCATTGCCGACGGTATGCGTGCCGTCAGTGTGAACGGTGTCATCACCATAGAGGATGCCAAAGGCCGCGACACGGTATTGAAAACAGTAGAAGGCATGCAGTTCGATCGCGGTTATCTGTCGGCTTATTTCGTAACTGAAACGGAAAAGATGCAGTGCGTAATGGAGAATCCCTATATTCTCATTTACGACAAGAAAATCAGTAACCTCAAGGATTTTCTTCCCATTCTCGAACCTGCCGTTCAAAGCGGTCGTCCCTTGCTCGTTATTGCCGAGGACGTTGACAGCGAGGCTCTCACTACGCTCGTAGTGAACCGCCTGCGCACACAGCTCAAGATTTGCGCCGTGAAGGCTCCCGGTTTCGGCGACCGCCGCAAGGCCATGCTTGAGGATATTGCCGTTCTTACCGGTGGTGTTGTCATCAGTGAAGAGAAAGGCTTGAAGCTTGAGCAGGCTACGCTCGAAATGCTCGGTTCGGCCGAAAAGGTGACTGTGACGAAGGACAACACTACCATTGTCAACGGTGCCGGCGCTAAAGAGAACATTCAGGAGCGCATCAGTCAGATTAAAAATGAAATGGCTGTTACCACGAGTTCTTACGATAAGGAAAAACTTCAGGAGCGTCTTGCCAAACTTTCGGGCGGTGTATGTGTGCTCGAAGTCGGTGCTGCCAGCGAAACAGAGCAGAAGGAGAAAAAAGACCGCTGCGATGATGCTCTTTGCGCTACGCGTGCCGCTATTGAGGAAGGCATCGTGACTGGTGGCGGCGTGGCTTACATCCGTGCCCAGCAGGCTCTTGAGGGTTTTGTGGGTGAGAATGCCGATGAAACAACCGGTATTGCTATCATTCGCCGTGCCATAGAGGAACCGCTCCGCCAGATTTGTAAGAATGCCGGTGTGGAAGGTGCCGTTATCGTGAACAAGGTGCGCGAAGGTGAAGGTAACTTCGGCTACAATGCCAAGAATGAGACTTTTTGCGACCTGCGTGCTGCCGGTGTGGTAGATCCTGCCAAGGTGACGCGTGTGGCTCTTGAGAATGCTGCCAGTGTGGCCGGTATGTTCCTCACTACGGAATGTGTCATCTGCGACAAGAAGGAGGACAAACCTGAAATGCCGATGGGTGCTCCCGGCATGGGTGGCATGGGCGGCATGATGTAATGTGCGCGCCTTCCGTTAATTGACAGATATATTCACATAAGAATAGAAAATACAGCTCCGGATACCTTTGGGTGTCCGGAGCTGTTCATTATATGTGAAGAGGGCGGGAGAGGGATGTTCTGTAATGACAGGCATTTATGATTTTGTCTGATGCTTGCAGCCCCTTATTGGAGATGTAGACGCTTTAATGCGGGCAAGACTCTTTAAGGGGGAGTATTTACGGCTTTTAGTCCTTTTGTTCTTGTCGTGGAATCTCAAATCATTCTCTGGCAGAATATGTCCGCGACATCCGCCGATCTGATTTTTTGAGGAAATGCCTGTTCAAATCCGATATATGGTCTCACGCAAATAAGGTTGATAGGTTGAAGGAATACTTAAAATCCTGTGATGATGTGCAGGAATTCTTTAAATAAAAGTGCCGCAAAGAATTTCTCTCTGCGGCACTTATCTGTTTTTCAGATGTCAGGCAATATTTCAGACTGCATTATTTCTGATAACATTTAACGCGTTGTCCGTTGTAACCCACTGCCATGATGTAGGCTGCTCCTTCCGACGCGGGCCACAGCACTTTCGTGTAGCGGGAAGACTTCTGGGCATCTCCGAGACCGAACATGGAAATGCGCAACAGATTATTATCGGCATCGTAAGTCTCGTAGCCTACGGCATTTTTCCATACTTCGTTGTCCACCTTAATGGCGTTGCCCTCGGAAGTGCAGCCGGCGTTGACGGGAGTGTTTTCATCAATAGTGCCCTTATCGCGGAACACCTGCCAGTTATAGGCATTGATATAGTTGAGGCTTTCGGGTATAGGAGCATAATTCTTTGATCCGATATAGTCCTTCAATTCCTTAACCATTTCTTCGGTGATGATAAGCCAGCCCGGACTGTAGTCCTCTATGTAGGCCTTGACGGGATTGAGCATGCCAGCCTTCTCGAAGAATGGGATGAAATTAATCTGGGTGGAGTCACAGAATGTCTTCATGAACTGAAGCTGGAACTGGCCGTTGGTCAGGTTCGTATTGGCATTATTGCGGATGCCTTCGAGCATCTTGCCGTAAGCGTCGGGAGCTTGGGCGGCACCATCGTTGAGGCAGAAAAGTTCCAGCTGGTAAAGCGGAACAACCTTGAGGAAGTGGTCGTAATTACGCTTGGTAGTCTGTACGTTTTGGCCTTGGTTGCCGTTGGCGTCTTCATCTTTAACGGTGACATTGTTTGGGGTGGAGCCATGATAGTCGGGACCATCCTGCAACTGCCACGTTATGCCTTTACGCACGCCTTCTTCAAGATAGGCCTGGAAACGGCCGCCGCGCCAACCGCGGTATTCGCCGATGCCGGAGTTCTCGTCTTCGAGGCGGTGGTAACCGTTACCGAGAGTATGTTCTACCCATGCGGCATAAACATTGTTGGTGGTCTCACCCATACCGTCCCACTTGAATCCGGGGCGTACCTGATTGACGTGGCCAAGTTCGTGGCCGAGTCCCCAAAAACCTAGATCGTCGGGATTCGTCCATTGGTCAAAGGAACCGAAAGCGGCTGCGGCTCCTACACCGTCGGCATACATACCACTGGTTACGCAACGGGCGAACTGGCGGTTCTTAGGCTCGCGGCCGTACTTTGCCAATCCCATGATTTCCCATTCACGCAGGATGACGTTGTCGTAGAGTTGTGCCAATTCCATGCCTTTGCGGGGACATACTCTTTGTAGAGATACGAGGGGAGCGGCAACCTGCATGCGCTGTGAGCGGATGTCGATAATGTCGCTCTTGGCGTTGGCCAAAAGGTTTTGCCAGTCTTCGTTGGTGTCGCCGCGCTGGAGGTCGAAGTATCCGTTCTCATCGGCCATGGCAAAGTGGATTTTCACTTTGGGCAGTGATGCGAAATTGTCGGAGTAATAAGATATGTAGCCGTTGCCACGGTTGGTAGGCATGATCAGGTTGACGCCATTTTTCAGGGGATAGGAACTTTCGGGCTGGTTGTCGCCATCGTATTGCGACGGACCGAAACTCTTGATGATAAGGCTGGGCGCAACTTCTGTGATGCCTTCGACAAACAAAACGATGGGCATGTCCTTTGTGAAGTAAATGCCTGTAGGATTTTCGTAGCGGTTGTAATTGCTGGTCATCAGCTCGCGGCTTAGGCTTTCGACGGTACGGTAAGGCTCGAACTCACCCACACGATATTTCTTTGAGTAATCGGAAGAGAGCATATTGGTCACTAACTGACGCACGTATGGCTCGGAAATGCCGGCTGCCGCGGCTTCGTCCACTTCGGGTTTGAGTTGCGTGCAAAGGGCGTCGTTAAAATATTTGGCGAGTTCGGACGCAAATGTATTGTTGTTGGAATAAAAGCCCATTTCAGCGCAGCTGGCGAAGTTCTTTCCAGAACCGTCAGAAGCGGCGCTGAGAACTTCGAACTTTATTCTTTTGACATTGTCTATACCGTTTTTGCCAAAATCAATACGGTGTGTACCGCTTCTCTGTCCTAAATCAAAAACTCCGAGTTCTTTAAAGTCCAGAGAATTGTCAATAGTGGTGTAAAGCACTCTCACTTCGCCGAAGTTACCGTTACTTCCGCTGGGGCGTGTAGTGTAAAGGGCATAATCCACGTGCGAGGGTTCTTTGATGGTGTAAGTCAGTGTGACGGGCATTGTTGTTCCGCTCCAGGCAGAGTGATAAATGGTGGAGGGGTTGTTGTCGTAACTTTTTTCGATGCCTTCGCCGCCTTGTTCAGATGATGCCGTGGCCGACTGTATCTCATGTTTTATGTCGCTGGGTACGGTGAATGCGGCGGTGTTGGCGGCCTGTTCCACTATGAGTGTACGCGTCAGGCTGCCATCGGCAGTGGTAAGCGTCACCTGTCCTGTGCGGGGAGTTGTGGCATTGCTGTTGTAGCTGCTGAATAGGGTGAGATTCCCATTGCTTTCTTTGCGGCAGGTAAACCAGTCGGCGGAGCCGGCAACAGTGTAGTCTGAATTTCCTGCTACTGCTATGGATTTGAAATCAGGATTATAGCCCATGCGCACGGTGTCTGCGCTTGTGAGTATGTGGGCTTTTTTGCCTGTGCCGGCATCGAGCAGAACTCCCTGCGCGCCTGTGGATATAGGGGCTGTCAATGCCAGGGTGGTTATGATAGACTTGATTATTGTTTTCATATTAATGTCGATAAATATCTGTTTGAATGGAAGAAATATCTTTTATTTCATGATGACTTTCTGACCGTTGATGATGTAAATTCCTTTTGTGGGATTTTCCACTCGCCGGCCGCTGAGGTCGTAAACTGTTCCGGACTGGTTGTCTTCATCAACGAGGGTGTTGCCGATGCCTACCGGCGGGATGACCTTGGCGGGAACTGTAGAAAGAACAAGGTTGGGATAATAGCTGGCCTTGCCGGTAATGACAACTCCCGGCTGCTCTTTGTGGAAAGTCCAGTTTCCGGAGGAGTAGGTATAATCCAGTCCGTTGCCTTTTTCCAATTCTTTGCCGTTGAGGTCTGTTGTGGTGTAGGATATACCGATGATGACGCTTCCAAAGCAGTCTACGCCCAATTGGGGCCTTAGGTTGTATTTTTCTCCGACGGAGAATTCTTCAATCAGGAAGTGGGGGTTCTGCGGGGCTACAATATAATTGAAGGTAGCGTCCTTAAGTTTGGGAAGTGAATTGAAGAAGAGACTGTTTTCGTGGACATAGAGATTTTTCAAGGCCGGAGCTTTCTGAGCTCCTCCCCAACTGATCATATTGATTTTGTTGTGGTCGGCGCTGAGCGTCTGGAGGCTCTTTTCTGCGGCTGTACCATCGAGTTCAAGTTGTTCCAGCTGGTTGTTTTCCACCCATAGTTCGGCAAAATCCGTCATGTTTTTTGGGAGCGTCAGTTCGGTCAGTCCATTGGATGAGGCCAGCAAGTTCCGGAGCCCGGTTGCTGATGCGGAGAGTTTGAGGGCGGAGAGTTTGTTGCGCTGTGCCCACAACGTTTTCAGGCCGGTCATGAGGTTCACCCCCGTGATGGCCTGAAGCTGGTTGTCGGCGCAGACGAAGGTCTGTAGCTTTTTGTAGGTAGAGGACGCGAAACTGATTTTGGCAATGGCGTTGCCGGCGCAGTTAAGGTCGGTCAGTTCGGCGTTTTGCGCGAGCGACAGTTCCGTCAGCTGGTTGCCGCGGCAGTCGAGTTCCGTGAGGGCTTTGTTGGCCTTGAGGTCCAGTTTCTGCAGGGCGTTGTCAGCACACATCAGCTTCTGCAGTTGTGGCGCTCCGGCGGTGTTGAGGCTGACCATACCGGCATCAGGCGCATAGAAGTGGGTGATGATACCCTCCGACGAGGTGATGGTGAGCGAGTCGGATACGACGGTTATTTCTACGGGCAATCCGCTGAAAGTGCAGGTCTCTGTCGTGCCGTTGCTCCAGGCCATCGTAGCGCTCAGGCCGGAGTTGAGAGCCAATGTGATGGTTTCTCCGGCTGTGCGGTTGGTCTTCAGGCCTATCACATCGGCAGAGGCATGCCCAGCGAAGAGTGTCAGAAGGGCTGCCGGAATAAGCAGGGAAATTTTACGCATAAAATGATTAGATTTATTAGTTGATTGAATTCGGCAACAAAAATACGTTATTCTTCCTAATTGACACCATTTTCATGGACCTTTAAAAGATAATAATAGTGAAAAGACCCCTGTTTTTCGGCAGATAAGCCGTAACTTTGCGTACAAACCATGTTATTGAGGCGCGTTATCCATTCACCGACATATCAAACCATTCATGAAACTGATTTATTTTCACGGTTTTGCCTCTTCGGGAGCCAGCGGTACCGTTCAGTTGCTGCGCAAGTTGCTTCCTGAAGATGAGATTATAGCCCCCGACATTCCTGTGGACCCTCAGGAGGCTTTGCCTTATCTCAAACAACTTTGTGCCGACGAACAGCCAGACCTTGTGGTAGGCACGAGTATGGGCGGCATGTATGCCCAGCAGATGAGAGGCTTCAGGCGTATCTGTGTGAATCCCGCCTTTCGCATGTCCACTATGAGCAAGGGGCTGAGAACGGGTACGCATAAGTTTCTCAATGGCCGTAAGGATAATGCCAAAGAATTCCGTATCACACAGGACATTGTGCGGCATTTCAACCAGATGGAGCGCAACCAGTTTAAGGATATTGCCCCCGATGACCGTGACCGTTGCTACGGCCTTTTCGGCATTGCCGACACGACAGTCAATCCGGTGAACGCTTACAACACCTTTTGTAAGTATTATACGCATGCCGAGCGTTTTGACGGCGGCCATCAGCTCAACGAAAAGGTGCTTAGACACACCCTCCTGCCGCTTGTGCGCCAACTGATGGAGGCCGCAGGTGTTTCCATGAGCCGCTGACGGCTGTAGCGGGGTGGCCGACGGGTGGTTTTGCGGTTGCAGGCGGATTGTTTTCAGGCAGCGCCCCTTTTTAACACAATTTGCTTTCCGACGGAAAATACTGTATCTTTGTAATAGCCAAGCGGGACTTTCCATGAGGAAGTCCCGCTTTTTCAGTGTTAATCAGGTGTTTTTGCACGGATTTCCAGCGTATTTTTTCTTCAAATTCCCCGTATTGCAATTCAAATTTCAAGTATTCGTGTTAAAATTCCGATACGGACTTTTGTGATCCGAGTGCTTGCAACCTATATTTTAACACTTTGGATTGTAATCGAAAGTTAAATATGTTAAAGTTGAGAACCGGTAAGAATGACAGATTTAAAATGGCGCACCGGAGAGGTTTGAGAAAAATGTTGTATCTTTGCGCCCATGTTCCGTTGCCGTGGCGTGCGGAACCGAGTGCTTGACGAACCTCGTTAAAAACAAGAAATATATGTCTCGAAAAATTACCGTGAGCCTCCCTTTCATGATGCTCGGAGTGCTCTTCTGCGTCTGCTTGATAGCAGCCAATTTGCTCGAAACGAAGCAAGTTACCTTGGGACCGTTGGAACTGACGGCCGGTCTGATTGTTTTCCCGGTTTCGTATATCATCAACGATTGTCTCGTTGAGGTATGGGGGTACAGGCGTGCCCGACTGGTCATCTGGCTGGGATTTCTGATGAATTTTCTTTTTGTCATTTTCGGTTTGGCTGCCGATGCCTTGCCCGCCGCTCCTTATTGGAAAGGCGATGAGGGCTTTCATGCCATTTTCGGTTTGGCACCGCGCATTGCTGGCGCCTCTTTTCTGGCTTTTCTTGTCGGATCGTTGCTCAATGCCTATGTGATGAGCCGTATGAAGCTCCTGCAGGGGGGGCGCCATTTTTCGTTGCGCGCCATTGTCTCTACTGTTGTGGGAGAAACGGCCGACTCGCTTGTGTTCTTTCCCTTGGCATTGGGAGGAGTGGTGCCCTGGAACGTGCTGCCGGCCATCATGCTCACGCAGGTGATGCTCAAGACGATTTATGAAATCGTGGCTTTGCCGGTGACCGTACATGTGGTGCGCCGCCTCAAACGCCTTGAGGGGGCCGATGCTTACGATGAACACATATCTTATAATATCTGGAAAATTTTTGATTTATGACACCTTATGATAATACGCGGGCACTGGTGGTTTTCAGTGGCGGGCAGGACTCTACTACTTGCCTTTTCTGGGCCAAGCGGCATTTTAGTGAAGTGTGGGCGCTGAGTTTCGTCTATGGTCAGAAACACGTGCACGAAGTGCGGTTGGCCGCCGACATAGCCCGACGCGCCGGTGTGCGTTTCGAGCAGATGGACGTATCGTTTATAGGCGGTTTGGGCCGCAATTCACTGACCGACTCCTCGCTGCCAATGGATGAGGACAAACCGGCCGACGGACCGCCCAATACCTTTGTGCCCGGCCGCAATTTGTTTTTCCTGAGCATCGCTGCCGTCTTCGCCCGTGAAAACGGTATCAGGCATTTGGTGACGGGAGTTTCGCAGACAGACTTTTCGGGATATCCTGATTGCCGCGATTCTTTCATACGAAGTCTTAACGTCACGCTCAATCTAGGTATGGACGAACAGTTTGTCATACATACGCCTCTCATGTGGATTGACAAGTGCGGGACGTGGGCTATGGCCGATCGCATGGGGGTACTCGACATTGTGCGCCACGACACGCTGACGTGCTATAATGGTGTGAAAGGCGACGGTTGCGGAAAATGTCCGGCTTGTAAGTTGAGGCGCGAAGGTCTGGAGCGTTATTTGCGGCAGAAGGCTGGCGGAGAACGTGACGGGCGTGGTTTCGGATCAAGTGATAAGCAATAAAATATTTTTATGAGAGAGAACGATAATTTGAAAGCACTGGGCCGCCAGACAGAATACCGTGACGATTATGCTCCCGAGGTGCTGGAAACTTTTGAAAACAAGCATCCCGGCAATGACTACTGGGTGCGCTTCAACTGTCCGGAGTTCACCAGTCTCTGCCCTATAACGGGCCAGCCTGATTTTGCGGAGATACGCATCAGCTATTTGCCGGACCGGCGGATGGTAGAGAGCAAAAGTTTGAAACTCTATCTGTTCAGTTTTCGCAATCATGGCGATTTTCACGAAGACTGCGTAAATGTTATCATGAAGGACCTTATCCGCCTGATGGACCCGAAATATATAGAAGTGACGGGAATTTTCACCCCTCGAGGCGGCATTAGCATTTATCCTTACGCCAATTATGGACGGCCGGACACGAAGTATGAAAAACTGGCCGAACATCGTTTGCAGCAACATGACCTGTAGGATTTTTTGAGGAATAAGAATGAATGTCTGCGGGCGGTCGCGCTTCTTTGGCGGAGAGGCCGCTTTTGCGGGATGTTTTGAAAATGCCGGTATCGGTATTCCGCTACGGCTGCTGAGTACGACAAGCGCATGGACTGAATATTTAAAATTCAATCCATGCGCTTGTCGTTGAAATGAACTGTTGTCAGATGAACCGTTTCATTGCATCGGGCAGTTCGTCAAGATGGGCTATGATGGCATCGGGCAGGTTCTCGTCCACCGTTTCGGGCTGCCACCCTTCGCCGCGTAACCATACGGCCTGGCAGCCGATGGTTTTGGCCGGTACGATGTCTTTGCCGTAACTGTCGCCTACGACAAGCACCTCCTCGGCCTTGTGGCCGGTGGCTTCAACACCCAGAGCATAGATGGCCGGATCGGGTTTGCGGACTCCGACCACGGCACTCTCGATAATAGCAGAGAAGTAGTGGGAAAGGTGGAAGTCGGTGAGGATGGTTTCGATATTGCCGTAGAAATTTGATACAAGCACGAGGTTGTAACGTTCCTTGAGCCGGTCGAGTATGCGGCGGGTTGTAGTCAGGTTGCGTTCCACGTAGGCATTGCAGTAATCGGCTGTGTTGTGTATGGCTGTTTGGCGTATTTCTTCGGAGGGATGCCAGTAGGCTTGTTGCAGAAGATACTGCGTTTCCTGACTGATTTTCTTCAACAGTACGGTGTGGAAATTGTCTTCAGGACAAATGATCGGGGCTTTCGCCAGAGCGCGTTCGCCGTAAACGTAGGCTTCGCGGAACTGATCCTCGCTAACGGGAATGCCGGTGTGGCGATAGCCTTCCCAAAGAACGTGCGCCCAATGGCGGGCATCGGTGTCGAGCGTGCCGCCGTAGTCGAATATGATGGATTTCAAACTCATGCTTGTGTGAAATGGATTATTTCATGATACTCTTATTGCCGATTTTAACCAGACTGACCCCGATGAATATCCAGATGAGCTCACGGATGCGAGTGAAGAAACTGGAGAAAATACCTACGCCACCGGGATTGGCATATCCCAGAATCTTGATGATGAGTGCCAGTCCGCCTTCCCGTGCGCCTAGCTGCATGGGGAAGAAGAAGAGCAGGTTGCCCATCAGTGAGGAGAATGCCAATACCAGAATTGCATCCCAAAAGGTGACAGGTGCGCCGAAAGCCAGAAGGATGAAATAAAATTCCAGAGCGTTGATGACGCGGGCGATATATTCCATGAGCAATGAACCGTAGAAAGCGCGTGGCTGACGGTGGAGGTAGGCGATGTTGAGGTCTACCTGCTCCATGCTTTCCAGGTTCTTGTCGTAAAAACGGCGGGCGTATTTCTTGACAAAGGGAACGTAGAGGAATATTTTGTAGAGTTTTACAATCAGCCCGTTTTTGTAGCCTGCGTAAAAAAAGTATATCGCAAATATGAACGCGGCAGCGAAAATTCCGAAACAGCTCCAAAGGAAAGGATCGGCCTTTTCATAATAAATAATCAGAAAAAGGATGATGGAGCTGGCCCATAAGCAGATGTGTGAAAGAATGTGCATCATGGAGTAGAGCACTACGGATGACATGGCGCGGGGAGTGCCGATATATGCCGCCAGTTCCATGACGCGATAGGGGCCGCCGCCGAAACCGAATGGGGTCGTGTAGCTGAAGGCGAATCCCGACACAGTAAGTTTGTAGGCATGGCGGAAAGACAAATGTTTGTCGTGAGTGCCGCTGTTGACTATAAGCTGGAAGGCTCCGGCATTGAAAGCGTAAACGAATATCCATACGCCTGCAACGAAAGGCAGATAGGCTATGGCTCGGGGGAGTTTTTCGCGGAGCTGGTGATAGTCTACATCGAAGGTGCAGAGCATTACAATAATGGCGGCTATGCCGAATAGCAGGAATATGTTTCTGACGAATGGTTTCATGTGCAGGCTGATTGCTGAATGTCTTTCAAGATGGCTTTAAAGAGATTGCTGAAGTTGGTCGCAAAGCTTTTCATGTTGGTTGCGCATGTGGAAGAAGAGCGCGCTCATTACGGTTATTTCAAATACAGGATAAATCCATGGCTGGCCAATGAGCACCGAAATATAAAGAACTATAGCCCGGGTGTTGAATGTGAGAATGTTTGCCCATTTCATTAGCGGCAGACTGCCGCGGCGGAAGTCATCGCGCAGTTGCTGCGGCAGGGCACGGCCGTAAAGTTGGTCTGTTTTCGTCTTGAAGCGTTGGAATGTCGGTGTCATCTGTTCCTGTGAACGCGTATAGTTGCGGTAGAAAAAAAGAAAAAGTTTCCAGGTGCCGTCGTGCCGCCATGTAAGTGAGCGGAACTCTTTGGTTAGTTTGCGGCTGTTGTCCAGCTCACTGCCCTTTTCGCCTTTGAGGAAATAGAGGTGGATATTTCGGTAGTAGTCTGCCAACTGGCATTGCTTTCCGTGACATATAAAGCCGGCAAAGGCGCAAAGTATCCAGATCCATACTCCCCATTCCGGCGTAAGTCGCCAGCAGATGGCGAAATATATCGCAAAAAACCACACATCGCCGGCAAATCCGTCTAGAATCCGGCCCCAGCGTGTTTTTTTGCCGGTCATACGCGCTAATTGACCGTCGCAACTGTCGTAAAGGTTTGCCCAAATGAGTAGTAATATACCTATTATATTATAGGCGAGGTCTTCAAAGCAGAACATGATACCGGCTCCAAGTCCCAGAAAGATGGAAAGGATGGTGACTACGTTGGGATGAATGTTGAAAGCGTTGAAGAAGTTGGCCCACAAAAGGCCAAGCGGCCGTGTGAAGTGTATGTCGAGCCACTCTTCTGTGTCTTGTGATTTAAAAGTAGCGGTGAGTTTCTTTTTGTCGCTCATGATTCTTTTGTGATAATTTATAGGGTTTTGCCAATACGTGTTGCAATGGCTTGAGCGGCCTCAGTCCTGCATAGTGAAAAGCTGGGCCAGTCGTTAAAGTCGATGATGGCAAATGTACCGTCAGGCCGTATAATACAGTCGCCGCCGTAAACAATGAATCCGCTCAGACGGGCTGCGCGGTCTGCTGTTTTTTTTAATTCCTCAGGCGAAAAATCATAGCCGGCAGGAACTCCGTTGAATACTTCCAATCCGAATTTACTGAAAGTACCGGTGGCTGTGGGATAGTGATAGAAGAAAAAATCGGTGCCTTCCACCCCATAAAATTTAACCAGATCGCCGGGAATATGTTCTGAAATCACAATATCGTCGATGTTGTGCGCCAAAAAAAAATTGTATGCCGTTTGCAATTCTTCTTTATTGCGGATGAAACATACATCGGTGGCCTGTTGTGCGCAGGCATCGCCGCGTTTAATCCATAAACTGCCGGAAGAAAAACATCCTGAAGAAATGGGGTGGGAAGCGTATTCTCTTAATTGTGCCAACGTGAGTGTCCGGCTTTCGGGGGTGGGTATTTTCTTTTCCTCAAAGAGTCGTGTCAGTACAGACCGTGTGGAGGAAAGCAGTGCGCTGGCTGAGTTTATGACGCGGAGCCCTTTTATTTCTTCTTCAGCCAGCCGGTGCAGGAAACATTCGTCGCGTCCCATGTTGAAGACGGATTCATAACCGGCAAATGCTGTCGCATTGTCTTCGCTGGCTGTATCTACGAGGTGCCCCATGCGGCGCAGTTCGTCGGCAACGGCGTTGAATATCGCCTTGTCACGGGCGGTGGAGTTGGGCGAAAAGCGGGAAGAACGTTCTATGCCTAATAACTTCATATTCGAGTGACAGCCTTTTTAGCCCAGTTTGTTCAGGGAAGTCTGACCGGTTTTGTCTTCCTTATTAATGCTACGGAGAAACGTTTCGGCTTTGATGATGTCTTGAGCATGGTCTATGTCGAGCACTTTACTCATTGGGTATGCTTTCAGTTTGAGTCCGTCTGCAACCAAGCCTCGCTGAAAGTTGCGCATTCGGCTCAGACCTGCTTCCATACATCGGCTCAGGGTGCGGAGGGCATTGGGCTTCAGGGCGTAGAGACCTCCTGAAATGTAGCGGCAGTTCTGGGGCTCGTCGTAAAAACCGGTAATGTTCATATTGTTGTCTGTACCGACATAAAGCGGTTTCTCATCGTCTATGAAGTCAGTCACGCCCATCATGCCGTCGGAGTTGCTTTCGCGAAAGGCTTTTATATATTCCGCGAAATCAGTTTCACGAAAAATCGTGTCTACCGTAGTCAGGCAGAATGGGGCTTGCTCTAGCCATGGGCTGAGGACGGAGAAACTGTGCATGGAACTAGGTGTGTCCTGTACGGCCAGTTCAATGGGCGCTCCTTCGCCACGTGCCATGAGTTTACGCACATGCGTTTCTGTTTGGGCGTGAAGTTTGTTGACAATGATGCAGATTTTGTCAGCCCCATTTTCGTTGAATAGGCGTATGAGGCGGTCAATCATCGGTTCACCGCATATTCTGACCAATGGTTTCGGCAGTTTGATTCCTTCCTGTGAGAGGCGTGATCCTTCGCCGGCGGCGATAATGGCAAAAGTCATGACTGATGTTTTTATCTTTTCTCGGTATCGTTTTATTGTTCTTCCTTTATTTCTTTAGCCTCGGCCTTAGGCATGCCTGCCGGTTTCATGTGGCGTTGGCGGTCACCGTCTTCGCGGTGTTCGTGATAGAGTTTGGGAAGCGGGTTACGATGAGCCTCGTTGTCAGCCTGGCGGTTACGGTAGATGTCGATGGCTGTGTATATGGCTTGCCGGAATGATGCGCATGAAGCCATGTTCTTTCCGGCAATGTCAAATGCCGTTCCGTGGTCGGGCGAAGTGCGTACATAAGGCAGTTCGGCGGTAAAGTTCACGCCGTCATCCATGGAGAGAGCCTTGAAGGGGGCCAGTGCCTGGTCGTGATACATGGCCAGAATGCCGTCAAAGTGAGCATACATGCCTGAGCCGAAGAAGCCGTCGGCCGGGTAAGGCCCGAAACATTGTATGCCGTTTTCTACAGACGCCTTGATGGCCGGAGCTATTATTTCCTGTTCTTCGCTGCCCAGTGTGCCGTTGTCGCCGTTGTGGGGGTTAAGGCCGAGCACCGCAATGCGTGGGGCCGATATCAGGAAGTCATGCTGCAGACTGTGGTAGAGTTGTTTGACTTTTTGCTCTACGAGCTCGCCCGTAATGGCTGCTGCCACTTCTTTCACCGGCAGATGCGTCGTGACGAGAGCCACTCTCATCAGATTGTTGGCCAGAATCATCAGCGGTTCGGCCTTGTCGCCTACAAGACGGTTGCTGAGGTATTCCGTGTGTCCTGAGAAGCGGAAGTCGGCGTTTTGTATGGCCGATTTGCAGATGGGAGCGGTTACGAGCACATCGATGCTTCCGTTTTTCAAGTCCTCCGTAGCCTGTTCAAGGGCAAGGAAGGCCGCGTGTCCGGCCTCAGCATTGATTCTGCCCATTTCAATGTTAATCTCTTCGTCAAAGCAGTTGATGAGGTTCAGCCGGTTGGGCTCGGCTTCTGCCGCAGTGTTGACGATGTGGTAATTCAGCTCGGTTCCAAGCACCTTGCGGTGGTATGTGCCTGCCTTTACCGATCCGTAGACCACCGGTATGCAGATGTCGAACATAGCGTTTTCAGAGAAAGTCTTAAGGATAAGCTCATAGCCTATTCCGTTTACGTCTCCGTGCGTTATGCCCACTTTTAAAAGTCGTTTCGCAGAGTTTTCAGGTGTGCCGTTCTGTGAGGCCTCACCGTTGTTATTGTTGTTGGTCATCATTGGTCGGTTGTTTTGAATGGTAAGATGAATATGAAGATGTGTGACGGAGAAACCCGAACCGGCGGCTTCATGCTCTTTCCTCAGGGAGTCAGCGTTGCTCCGTCTCTTGTTTGGCTGTTGATAACAGACCGCATGCGGCAAAAATGTCCTGACCGCGTGAGGCGCGGACAGTGGTAAACAGTCCGTGTGCCGTCAGATAGTCGCGCAGGCGCGTCATGCGTTCCTCCGAAACGCCGCGCAGAGGCGTTTTGGGAATGTCGTGAAAACGGATGAGATTAATCCGGCAGTCCAGTTCGCGTAACAGTTCTATCAGGGCATCGGCGTGCCGCAATGTATCGTTTATGCCGTCAAAGACGATGTATTCGAAAGACAGGCGCCGCTGTTTGGGGGCTGACGGGTTGACCGGCCGTTTGCGGCAGAAGTCGTATTGTTTCAGCACGCTGACGATGTCGCGTATGCCGAATGCCCGTTCCGCCGGCATAATACGGGCGCGTTCCTCGGGAATAGGGTGGTGCAGGCTGATAGCCAGATGGCATTCGCTTTCGTCCAGAAAACGCACCAGGCCCTTGCAAAGTCCGACGCTCGACACGGTGATGCGGCGCGGGCTCCATGCGTATCCCCATTCGGCCGTCAGTGCCTGTGTGGCGCGCAACACGTTGTCCAGATTGTCAAACGGCTCTCCCTGGCCCATGAACACAATGTTTGTCAGTGTGTCGCGTTCAGGCAGTGAATATATCTGGTTCAGAATGTCGGCTGCCGGCAGAGAATTCATAAAGCCCTGCCGGCCGGTCATGCAGAAAGCGCATTTCATTTTGCACCCCACCTGGCACGACACACACAGCGTGGCGCGGTTGCCGTCGGGTATGTAGACCGTTTCCACATAATGGTCTCCGAGTGTCCGGAAAAGGTATTTCACGGTTCCGTCAGCAGAACGTTGGCAATCGGCCGGCGGCAGACATCCCACAACATAATTGGCCGCCAGTCTTTCGCGTGCCGTTTTTGAGAGATTGGTCATGCCGGAAAAATCAGACACTTGCTTTTTGTAAAGCCACTCTGCCAGCTGCCTGCCCACAAAGGCAGGCAGTCCCAGCCCTGTGGCCAGTTCTTTTAGTTCCTGTAGGTTCAAACCTAAAAGAGGCTTTTTATGTGTCGGATTTTGGAGGTCGTTCGTCATTATTGAGTAGATATGAGGTTACAAAAGTACGTTATTTTTCAGACAGCCCCAAGGCTTTTCCCAAGAGAGACGCCTATGACGCCGTTTATTTCGTAGAAAATCCTCTCGTTGAATGAAACGGAAAATCCGCCTTGTTTTTTCATTTTTGTCGCCATTCCTGATTTTAACACTATTTGCTTTCCGCCGGAAAATACTGTATCTTTGTAACAGCCAAGCGGGACTTTTCACCTGAAAGTTCCGCTTTTTCAGTGTTTTCCGAGTCTTTTTCCGTACTTTTTTGCCGTATTTTCCCTTTAAAATCCCCGTATTCGAATTTAAATTCCCCGTATTCGTGTTAAAAATCCAATACGGACTTTTATGATCCGAGTGCTTGCAATCTATATTTTAACAGACCGGAATGTTTCAGAAGGTTAAAAATGTTAATGTGTAAAATGTAGTCTGCCGTTCTTGTCGCTTCCGCCAGTCCTTGCGGCAGGTACGTGTGATTTTGCGGCAGGGGTACCGCTTGCTGAAAATATGAGGATAAACAACAGGAACGTGCCTTGAAAGAAACATTCTTTTGTTTTTTTAAAAGAAAAAGTTGCAAAATGTTTGTGGATTCAAAAATAAACCTTACTTTTGCCAGTGTAAATCTTTAAGTTAAATATCAATATGACGTACGCACACTCGTTTTACTTTTATGCTTATTTTTACTTTGCCGGACAAGCGAAGCGGGACGTTGTGCACCATACGAAATAAAGAAACATTCAATGAAAAATCCCGCTTCTGAATCAAGGAGCGGGATTTTTTACTGTAAAGAAAGAGACCATGAAAGTAGCCATACAGGGAATAAGAGGTTCGTTTCACGACATTGCCGCACACGAGTTTTTTAAAGGTGAAGATCTGGAACTGGTTTGCTGCGACACCTTCGAACAGCTCTTCTCGGTCATGAAAGAGGATGATGCCTGCCTGGGGCTGATGGCCATTGAAAACACCATAGCCGGCAGCCTGCTCCACAACTATGAGTTGCTGCGCGAAAGCGGCATGACCATTATCGGCGAGCACAAGCTCCACATAGAACACAGCATCATGTGTCTGCACGGAGAGGACTGGGGCGACATCAGAGAAGTCAATTCCCATCCCGTAGCTTTGGCGCAGTGCCGCGGTTTCCTTGCCCGCCATCCTGCGATGAAGGTCGTCGAGGTGGACGATACGGCCGGTGCCGCCGCACGGATAGCTCAGGAAAAACTCAGCGGACATGCCGCCATCTGCCATGTGGGCGCCGCCCCCCTTTACGGCCTGCGCGTGCTGGCGAAAAGCATTGAGGACAACAAGCATAACTTTACGCGTTTTCTCGCTCTCTGTGATCCCTGGAATGCCGACCGCCTGCGCGAACTCCACGCCACCAATAAAAGCAGCATCGTATTCACGCTGCCGCACGAGGAGGGATCGCTCTCACAGGTGCTGAGCATTTTATCTTTCTACAAAATCAATTTGTCGAAAATCCAGTCATTGCCCATCATCGGCCGCGAATGGCAGTATCTCTTCTACGTCGATGTCATTTATGATGATTACATGCGTTACCGTCAGAGCATCGATGCTGTCAGGCCGCTGATTAAAGAACTCAAAATCCTTGGAGAATATGAAGGAAAATAACCCCGAAATCATTCCCGCCGACCGTCTGGCCGGCGTACAGGAATATTACTTCTCGCGGAAAGGCAAGGAAGTGGCCCGCCTCAATGCCGAAGGTAAAGACATCATATCGCTGGCCATCGGCAGTCCCGACATGCCGCCGTCGCCGCAGACCATAGACCGCTTGTGTGAGGAAGCGCGCCGCGCCGATGCCCACGGTTACCAGCCTACGGCCGGCATTCCGCAGCTGCGTGAGGCCATGGCCGCCTTCTACCGCCGCTGGTTTGGCGTGGAACTCGATCCCGCCACCGAAATACAGCCCCTTATAGGTTCGAAAGAGGGCATACTCCACACCACGCTGGCTTTCGTCAATCCGGGTGAGAAGGTGTTGGTGCCCGATCCCGGCTATCCTACCTACACTTCGCTCTCAAAACTTCTGGGCTGCGCCGTCGTCAATTACGACCTACGGCCGGAAAATGACTGGCAGCCTGATTTTGAACAGCTTGAGGGAATGGATCTCTCCGGCGTGAGGCTGATGTGGGTGAACTATCCCAATATGCCCACTGGTGCGCCGGCATGCCGCCCAACCTACGAACGGCTCGTGGAGTTTGCCCGTCGCCACGGAATAGTCGTTGTCAACGACAATCCCTACAGTTTCATTCTCGGACAAGAACATATCAGTATTCTGCAAGTACCGGGGGCTAAGGATTGCTGCATAGAATTCAACTCCATGAGCAAAAGCCACAATATGCCCGGATGGCGTGTAGGAATGCTGGCCGGTAACGCCACTTTCGTCAGTTGGATACTTAAAGTGAAAAGCAATATCGACTCCGGCATGTTCCGCCCCTTGCAACTTGCCGCCGCTACGGCCTATGGGAACGACAATACGTGGCATGAAGAGGCCAATATCCATGTTTACGCCCGCCGTCGCAAGTTGGCCGGAGAAATCATGGATGCGCTCGGCTGCTACTACGATCCGTCTCAAGTCGGTATGTTTCTGTGGGGACGCATTCCTGATGAATGCCCCGATGTCGAAGTTCTCACGGAACGCGTCCTTCATGAAGCGCGCGTGTTCCTGACGCCCGGATTCATTTTCGGTTCCAACGGCCGGAGATACGTGCGCATATCACTTTGTGCCAAGGAAGAAAAAATGTCAGAAGCATTGGAGCGCATCCGTGGCGCATTCAGATAGTGGTCAGTGCTTTCCGCATGATGACGCGCGGAGTGCGAATGGCGGCCTGAACCGTTTTGAAAACAATAAATGTAATACCTGTCAAATAGATATCAAATCAAAAAAACTTTTAATATGGCACTCGATTTAGCCCCCCTCAATTTGTCTGGCGTAGAAGATAAGCGCCCTGTGATCATAGCCGGTCCGTGTTCGGCCGAAACCGAAGAACAAGTAATGGATACAGCCACTCAGCTGTCGAAAAAAAGCATCAGGATCTTTCGTGCCGGTATATGGAAACCACGCACTAAACCCGGAGGTTTTGAAGGCGTAGGTGTGGCCGGTCTGGCGTGGATGAAACGTGTACGGGAAGAACTGGGCATGCTAACTGCTACGGAAGTGGCCACCCCTAGGCATGTGGAAGCGGCTCTCGATGCCGGTATTGATCTTTTGTGGGTCGGCGCGCGTACAGTGACCAATCCTTTTGCCATGCAGGAACTGGCCGATGCGTTAAAGGGCAACGATGTGCCTGTGCTGGTAAAGAATCCAGTTAATCCGGATTTGGAATTGTGGATAGGTGGTCTGGAGCGTATCAACGGTGCGGGCATCAAGCGTCTCGGAGTCATACACCGCGGTTTTTCATCCTACGACAAGCGCATTTACCGCAATCTCCCGATGTGGCACATTCCTATCGAATTGCGCCGGCGCTACCCCAATCTGCCCATTTTCGGCGATCCGAGCCACATTGGCGGTGCGCGCGAGCTTGTGGCGCCGCTCTGCCAGCAAGCCATGGATTTGGGCTTCAACGGTCTGATGGTAGAAAGCCACAGCACTCCCGATGCCGCTTGGAGCGATGCCAGCCAGCAGGTGACGCCCGATGTGCTCGACTTTATACTTGAGAAGCTGGTTATCCGCAATCTTTCTCAGAGCACTGAAAGCCTCGAGGTGTTGCGCCGCCAGATAGATGAAATAGACAATGCTCTTATTGAACTGCTGGCTAAGCGTATGCGCATCAGCCGTGAGATAGGGACTTTCAAGCGTGAGCATAAGATGACTGTCGTTCAGACAGGACGTTATACTGAAATCCTCGACAAGCGCGGGGCGCAAGGTGTGCTCTGCGGTATGGCGCCTGAGTTCATGAAAACAGTCTTTGAAGCCATTCATGAGGAAAGCGTGCGCCAGCAAATCGATGTGATGAATAAATAACGAAAGGAAAGGAACGACATGAAAATCCTTATACTCGGTGCAGGAAAGATGGGGTCGTTTTTTGTAGACCTGTTGAGTTTCGACCATGAGACAGCTGTCTATGACATCGACCCCAAGCGTCTGCGCTTCATGTACAACACGCAGCGGTTCACTACCCTCGATGAGATTGAAGACTTCAAACCCGAACTCGTTGTCAACGCCGTGACGCTCAAATATACTCTGGATGTTTTTCGCGCGGTCATACCTCACTTGCCTGCCGATTGCATCGTAAGCGACATTGCCTCAGTCAAGACGGGTTTGCAGGATTTTTATGAGCAATGCGGCCGCCGCTACGTGTCGACGCATCCCATGTTCGGTCCTACCTTTGCCAATCTGGGCACACTCTCGTCCGAGAACGCTATCATCATCAGCGAGGGAGACTATATGGGGCGCATCTTTTTTAAAGATCTCTATTCAAAACTCGGGCTGCATGTCTGTGAATATACTTTCGACGAGCATGATGAGACGGTGGCCTATTCCTTGAGTATCCCCTTCGTTTCGACCTTTGTTTTTGCTGCTGTCATGAAACATCAGGATGCGCCGGGAACCACCTTCAAGCGTCACATGGACATTGCCCGGGGCGTGTTGGGCGAAGATGATTGTCTTCTTCGTGAAATCCTCTTCAATCCGCGTACCGGAGGACAGGTGTCGAAAATACGGGATGAACTGAAAGAACTTCTCAATATCATTGACAATAAAGACGAGGCAGCTCTCGATGGTTATCTCTGCAAAATAAGAGGTCACATCAAGTAAGTGCAGGTTTCACGATGCCTGGAGGCACCAAGAATCTGTCAATGCTTCCGTTGGGCTGCGTGCCTGAGACTTTAACATATTTAACTTTCAGAAACATTCCAGTCTGTTAAAATGTAGGTTGCAAGTATCGAAATCATAAAAGGATGTATTGGAATTTTAACACGAATACTTCGAATTTAAATTCCAATACGTGGAATTTTTAAGAAAAAGAAGATTATTCTTTGATGTTTTTTACCTAAAAACAAAGGAAAAAGCGGGAGTCTCAACAGAGGCTCCCGCTTCGCTGTTACAAAGATACGAAATTTTCGCCTCCAAACCAAGAAATGTTAAAAAGCGGAAGCCTGAATAATATATCATGACGCAGAGTGTTAAGAATTTATTTCACATGAAAAGCTTTTGTATTGATTTTATAATTTTTAGACATTAGGGAAGGAGCAAACCCGACAAAAAATCTTATTTTTGCAAAATAATTATTTACAGACTAACACAAAAACAATTCTCTTATTTGTCTTTAATTCTAATAAAATGAATAAGTACGTGAAATGGGGCATCATCGGTGTGGTGGTGCTGGGTTTTGCCGGTTTGGGCATTTACAATTTCGTTCCTCGTGAAAACAGTGAACTGAAAGAGGCACCTCAAAAGCAAAAAGGCAAGGACAAAACGCTCAATGTGCGTTATACTGTGTTGAAAGAGCAGACACTTTCTGACGGTATTTACGTAAGCGGTACGCTTAATCCCGATGAGGAAGTGGATCTGAGTTTTGAATCGCCAGGTAAGATCACCAATATTTATTTCAAAGAAGGTGCCCGCGTGGCCAAGGGGACTTTACTGGCCAAAATCAATGATGCGCCGCTTCAGGCACAGCTCCGCAAACTTCAGGCGCAGCTCAAGTTGATGCAGGACCGCCTTTACCGTCAGCGGGCATTATTGGAGAAGGAGGCCGTGAGCAAGGAATCCTTCCAGGAGGCTGAGGCCAATCTTTCAACCCGCCGTGCCGAAATAGATATGGTAAAAGCCGAAATAGAACAAACGGAATTGCGTGCGCCGTTTGATGGCGTAATCGGTTTACGGCAAGTCAGCGTTGGTGCCTATGCCACAACCTCTACCACAGTGGCCACACTGACCAAGATGTCACCCTTAAAGGTGGAGTTCAGCATTCCGGAGCGTTATGCGGGAGAGCTGAGGCCCGGCGCCAAACTGACGTTTACGGCTGAGGGTGACCTCACACCGCGTGAAGCGGTGGTATATGCCACCGCCGCACAGGTGAATACCGACACGCGTACTTACACCGTCAGGGCGCGCTATGCCAATGCCGATGGAAAACTGGTGCCCGGACGTTACGTCAATGTCAATCTTGTGGCCCGCGAATATGGCAGAACCCTTGCCGTTCCCAGCGAAGCGCTGGTTTCCGAAATGGGTGTGGATAAAGTATTTCTATGTAAAAACGGCACGGCCGTTCCCGTTGAAATTAAAAAAGGACTGCGTACGGACTCACAGGTTCAGGTGCTGAGCGGAGTGAGTGTGGGCGACACCGTGATAATCAGCGGTACAATGCAGTTGCGCACAGGTCAGAAAGTAAAACTAACCCGATAAGCCATGAACATATCCGAACTAAGTATACGCCGTCCGGTTTTGGCTACGGTTTTCACGCTGGTTATCCTGATATTCGGAGCCATCGGCTATTTGACGCTCGGCGTGCGTGAATATCCTTCGGTCGATAATCCGATAATTTCCGTTACCTGCTCCTATCCAGGCGCCAATGCCGATGTGATAGAAAACCAGATAACGGAACCTTTGGAGCAGAACATCAACGGTATTCCCGGCATACGTTCCCTCACCAGTGTGAGCCAGCAGGGGCAAAGCCGTATTACGGTAGAGTTTGAACTTTCCGTCGATCTGGAAACTGCCGCTAACGATGTGCGCGACAAAGTGTCGCGTGCACAGCGCAACCTGCCGCGTGACTGCGATCCGCCCACCGTTTCGAAAGCCGATGCCGATGCCATGCCCATCATGATGGTGGCTGTTCAGAGCGACAAACGTTCTCTGTTGGAACTGAGCGAAATAGCCGATCTTACGGTGAAAGAGCAGTTGCAGACTATTCCGGAAGTGAGCAGTGTGTCCATTTGGGGTGAAAAACGCTACTGTATGCGCCTTTGGCTCGATCCGGTGAAGATGTCGGGCTACGGCATCACTCCTATGGATGTGAAGAATGCCCTTGATCGCGAGAATGTAGAACTTCCTTCCGGCTCGATTGAGGGAAATACAACAGAGCTGTCTATCCGCACCATGGGGCAGATGCACACAACGGAAGAGTTCAATAATCTCGTCATTAAGGAAAGCGACGGACGTATTGTCCGCTTCAGCGACATCGGTACAGCAGAACTCAGTTCGCGCGATTTGAAGAGCTATATGAAAATGAACGGTGTGCCGATGGTCGGCGTGGCCGTTGTGCCGCAGCCCGGCGCCAACCACATCAACATAGCCGATGCCGTGCGGGAACGCATGGAACTGATGAGGAAAGATCTTCCCGAAGATGTAAAGTATGATTACGGCTTTGACAACACCCGTTTCATACGTGCTTCCATCAACGAGGTAAAGACAACGGTTTATGAGGCGTTTCTGCTGGTTATCATCATCATCTTCCTCTTCTTGCGCGACTGGCGCGTGACGCTCATCCCCTGCATTGTCATTCCGGTGTCACTCATCGGCGCATTCTTCATCATGTATCTGTGTGGTTTCTCCATCAATGTGCTCTCAATGCTGGCCATTGTGCTGGCCGTAGGTCTGGTGGTGGATGACGCCATCGTTATGACAGAGAATATCTACATACGGATAGAACGGGGCATGAAGCCCTTTGAAGCCGGCATCGAAGGTGCCAAGGAAATCTTCTTTGCCGTTATATCCACCACCATTACGCTGGTGGCTGTATTCCTTCCTATCGTGTTTATGGAAGGCACCACCGGCCGGCTTTTCCGGGAGTTCAGTTTTGTAGTGGCGGGTTCGGTGATCATATCCTCGTTTGCGGCTTTGACATTCACGCCGATGCTCGCCACCAAACTGCTTGTGAAACGCGAAAAGCAAAATTGGTTTTATCGAGCTACAGAGCCTTTTTTTGAGGGACTTAACCGGATATATGTCCGCTCGCTTGGCGCTTTCCTGCGCCATCGCTGGCTGGGTGTTGCCATAATGGTAGCCGCTCTGGGCGTCAGTGGATGGCTTTGGACTACTATCCCGTCTGAAATGGCACCGCTTGAAGACCGTTCGAGCATCACGGTGCGTACCACTGGACCGGAGGGAGTCACTTATGAATACATGCGTGATTATACGGAAGACATCAACCGTTTGGCCGACTCTCTGGCACCCGATGCAGCCTTTATCACTGCACGCGTTTCGGCTTCGTCGGGTAACGTGCAGATTACGTTGAAGGACCTTTCCGAGCGCCAGTATACGCAGATGGATGTGGCGGAGCGGCTTTCGAAAGCGGTGCGTGAAAAGACTGATGCCCGCGCTTTTGTGCAGCAGCAGTCAACCTTTGGCGGACGTCGTGGCGCCATGCCTGTGCAATATGTTCTGCAGGCCAGCAATATCGAAAAATTGCAGGAGGTGTTGCCAAAGTTCATGGCCAAGGTTTATGATAATCCCACCTTCCAGATGGCGGATGTCGATTTGAAATTCTCCAAGCCTGAAATACGCTTGAGCGTTAACCGCGAAAAAGCGAATCTGATGGGAGTCAGTACCCGCGACATCGCTCAAACACTTCAATACGGCTTGAGCGGTCAGCGAATGGGCTATCTCTATATGAACGGCAAGCAGTATGAAATTGTGGGGGAAATCAACCGTCAGCAACGCAACGATCCCAACAATCTGAAGTCCATCTATATGCGCAGCAGTGATGGCAAGATGATCCAAATGGAAAATCTGGTGGAACTGGACGAGAGCATAGCGCCGCCGAAACTTTACCGTTATAACCGCTTTGTATCGGCTACGATTTCCGCAGGTTTGGCCGAGGGCAAAACAATCGGGGAAGGGCTCGATGAAATGGATAAAATAGCCAAGAGTACTTTGGATGAGACATTCCGGACGGCCCTTGCCGGCGACTCTAAAGAATTTCGTGAGAGCTCATCCAGTCTTTTCTTTGCTTTCGGACTGGCTTTGTTGCTGATTTATCTGATTCTCGCAGCTCAGTTTGAAAGTTTCAAAGATCCGTTTGTCATCATGCTCACTGTGCCTTTGGCCATTTGCGGGGCATTGGTTTTCATGAGTTTTGGAGGCCAGACTATGAATATTTTCAGCCAAATCGGCATCATCATGCTGATAGGTCTTGTTGCTAAAAACGGTATCCTTATTGTTGAATTTGCCAATCAACGCCAACAGCAGGGAGAAGACAAGATGACGGCAATTCGCGAGGCTGCAGCCCAGCGCCTCCGTCCTATCCTGATGACAAGCACTTCTACCATTCTCGGTCTGTTACCGTTGATGTTCGCCACAGGCGAAGGGTGTAACGGCCGTATTGCCATGGGAACAGCCGTTGTAGGCGGTATGCTTTTTTCAACCTTGCTGACGATGTATATCGTTCCTGCCATTTATTCTTATGTATCAACCAATCTCGTTCATAAAAAGAAGAAAGGATGAAAAGGTTATTTCTGTTTTTTATATCCGCTGCTTTTTTCAACGGTCCGCTCTTTTCGCAGGTCGTTTCGCTTAAATCCTGTTTGGAAACCGGATTAAAGAATAATTATTCCCTGCGCATTGTGCGTAATGAGCAACGCATTGCCGAAAACAACGTTACTCGCGCCAATGCCGGTTATCTGCCGTCTGTGAACGCATCGGCCGGCTATACGGGAAGCCTGGACAGCCGTAACACTAAAAACCGTGGCTCGGGCGCTGTTACACGCGACAGGAATGTTGTGGATAATACGTTTAATGCCGGCATCAATGCAGAATGGACGATTTTCGATGGCTTTAAAATTCAGACGAACTATTTGAGGTTGCAGGAGTTGCGCCGCCAGAGCGCCACACAGACGCGTATTGCCATTGAAGATTATATGGCCGATCTGGCAGCCGAATATTATAACTTCGTCCAGCAGCGCATCCGCATGCGTAATCTTCAGTATGCGGTAGCCCTGTCCCGTGAGCGTCTTCGCATTGTGCGCGAACGTTATATAATAGGAAGTAATTCACGCCTCGACCTTCAGCAGGCACAAGTGGACTTTAATGCCGACAGCGCCCAAAGCCTCAAGCAGCAAGAATTACTGGTCACTTCGCTTATCCGCCTTAATGAACTGATGGCCGTAAAGGATGTGGGTAGCCGGATTACCGTCAGAGATTCGACCATAAATGTAGATGCTTCCCTGACGTTTGACAGTTTGTGGGTAGCGACCTTGCAGTCAAATGCCTCTCTCTTTAAAGCTGCCCAAAACCGGACTTTGGCCGAACTGGATTTCAAAAGCGTCCGCAGCCGCGATTATCCCTATGTCAGGCTGAACGCCAATTATGGCTATACCTATAACAGCTATGGGACAGGCGCTTCTCAGAGCCGTCAGAACTGGGGTGGGGATGTCAGCGTTACGGTTGGTTTGAAGCTGTTTGACGGCAACCGTCAGCGGGAACGGCGCAATGCACAAATCAATATCGAGAATGCGGAACTGGCTCAGCGCGATTTGGAAATATCATTGCATGCCGATCTTGCCGACCTGTGGCAGGCCTACCAGAACAATATCCGTCTGCTTTCTCTTGAACGGGAAAATTTGAATGCCGCGGAAGAAAATCATTTCATCGCCTGTGAACGTTATTTGCTAGGCGATCTCTCTGGCATTGAAATGCGCGAAGCGCAAAAGAGTTTGCTGGATGCCGAAGAGCGGATATTGGTAGCGGAATATAACACAAAACTCTGCGAAATTTCTTTACTCCAGATCAGCGGAGGCATCATGGCCTATTTGGAACGCGAGTAATGCCGTGTATACAAAAAAACTTAAGGTAAAATACCGAAACCCTACGTGTAGTGAACATTCTTTAGCAAATAAACATTACAATTCATTTAATATACCTATCTTTGCAGAGAAGAACAATTAAATTATCTAATATTTTTTATAACTATGAAATTAAATAAAGTTTTAGCATTTGCCTTTGCCGCACTCGTTGCTTTAGGCGGACAGACGGTTCAGGCGCAGTCTCTTTCCCCTTCTACGAAGTGGCATTGGGACAAAGGTACCATTGTTGTTGAAGACCCCGTTCGGCCTGCTGGCCAGCAGCACGTGCTTGGTCTTACGGTACCCAAGATGAAAACCGTTCGCGTGGCTTTTGTCGGACTCGGCATGCGTGGTCCCGGTGCCGTTGCACGTTTTACCCATATTCCCGGTGTAGAAATCGTGGCACTCTGCGATTATGAAGAAGCACGTGCGGAAAAATGTCAGGGATATCTGAAAAAGGCCGGTCTGCTCCCTGCCGCCATCTATTCCGGCGAAAAAGGCTATGAAGAACTCTGCAAGCGTCCTGACATCGACCTCGTTTACGTGGCTACCGACTGGGATCACCACTTCCCCGTAGCAAAGTGCGCCCTCGAAAACGGTAAGAACACTGCTATTGAAGTTCCTTCGGCCATGAACCTCGAACAGTGCTGGGAGCTTATCAACCTCTCTGAGAAGACCCGTAAGCACTGCATGATTCTAGAAAACTGCTGCTATGACTGGTTCGAACTCCGTGCCCTCAATATGGCTCAGAACGGCGTGTTCGGCGAAGTTCTCCGCGCACAGGGAGCTTATATCCATAATCTTGATGATTTTTGGGGTTCTTATTGGTCAAATCCCAAGAACGATCCGGAAAAACTCGGCTGGCGCATGAAATACAACAAGGAAAACCGTGGTGATGTTTACGCCACTCATGGTCTCGGTCCTGTAGCTCAGGTACTCGACATTCACCGTGGCGACCGCTTCACCGTGCTTACGGCTATGGACACAAAATCGGTTCATGGCAAAGAATATGTGGAGAAGAAAACCGGTAAGAAGTGCGAAGAATACCGTAACGGTGACCACACCACCACACTTATGCGTACGGCAAACGGCAAGGTGGTAGAGATTCAGCACAACGTAATGAATCCCCAGCCCTACAACCGTCTTTATCAGCTGACCGGTACGAGAGGTTTCGCCAACAAGTACCCTGTTGCAGGTTATGCCATCGATGCAGCCCAGCTCAAAGCTACGGGCAATGCTCCCAAAGTAGATGATCTCAGTTCTCACGGTTTCATGCCTGAAGCCGAGAAGAAAGCACTTGAAGAGAAGTACGAGCACCCCATCATCAAGAAGTACGGTGCTATGGCAGCCAAGGTTGGCGGCCACGGCGGTATGGACTTCTTCATGGATGCTCGTATGGTTTATTGTCTGCAAAATGGTCTTCCCCTCGACATGGACGTTTATGATCTCGCTGAGTGGTGCTGTCTTGCCGAGCTCGGTTCACTCTCTATGGACAACAATTGCGCTGCCGTTACTTTCCCTGACTTTACTCGCGGCCATTGGAACGAAGTGAAAGGTTATAAGCATGCTTACGCTCCCGAAGCAGAAGAAAAGGCTGCTGAAGCCACTGCCGAAGCTTACACCGCAGCCCAGAAGGAAGCAGTGAAGAATGCCAATGTGTGGGCGCTCTATGATGCAATGAAAAAAGCCGATGCAAAAAATAAGACAAAAGCTAAGAAAGCTTACGACAAAGCCGTTGCCAAAGCAAAGGCTCAACTCGTAAAGGCTACAGCGAAGAAATAATCCTAAGCAAAAAAGGATTTGCTCATATATGGGGCGGCACAGATATTTGAAGTGCCGCCTCTTTTTTATTTGTTACAGTTAGCGGCACTTATTTAAAAGAATGAAGTATAAAGAATGGTATCATGGTTATTAAACAAAAAAATAGTATTCCTATTTAGATATTTTGTATTTTTGCAGTTGAGCAATTTAAAATACGTGCTCAGGACATAACGAAAAAAGTAAGAAGCGTTGTGCTTTCTTGTAACTTGGAAACGTAGGAAATTTCACGAGTTTACACAAGACAGGTACAGTGGTTCTCACGCGTATAGCGTGGGCTGCTATTCCATTTGTGTAAACGGGTTTTTCCTACGACCTCCAAGTTATAGATGGTATAGTCGGTTCCACGCTTCATATATTCAGTAGGAACAGTGTCTGGCGGAACCGAATGGCGCATAAGCATAATAGAGTTATGTATAAAAGATTTTTGATGACTGCTTTGATGTTTTGTGGTATTAGTTGGGCTTCGTGGGGTGGAACCCCTCTTGTTCGTGGCACCGCACTTCAAGTGAGAATTGTGGAACCAATTGACAGTAAAACGATGACAGAGGCCGTGGCTGTGGTAGAGTATGACGTGAAAGCTAACGGGAAAGTTCTGATAAAGAATGGGACTCCCGTGCAGATACAAGTACAAAGAAAGAAGGCCCGCGGCATAGGCCGTCCAGGCTTTTTGTCTGTCCGATCACTCAGTACACAGGCCGCAGATGGTCAGACTATTCTGTTATCCGGCGGAGTGTTAAAAGTTGAAGGACAGAGTAATAAAGGTTTGGTGTAGGTCTTGGATTTTTCGTTTGGCCATGTTTAGGGTGTCTGGCAATTAAAGGCGAACAGGCAGAAATAGAGGCAGGTACAGTACTCAATAATGTTTTAGTTGCCAGTGATTGTTTGGTAGAATGATTCCATCTTAATTCCAGTAAAGAAGCAAAATGTTTATCATTACATATCATCAGCCGGATTTATATCGGGAATTGGTGGAATCCGATTGAAGATAGAGAGTAATATCATTTTAACACAATTCGCTTTTCGACGAAAAGCGAATTGTGTTAAAACTGCGACAGCGCCTCCTCCGTGTTCTCTTCCAGACATGATCAGTCATCGCACTTCAAGCGCAGGAGTACTTTGCGAAGATAATCTGCGTCTTAGAGGTACTTGTTGTTTTTGTGGTTTTTTCTAACGTTTTGTTTGTTATATAATGAATATTGTTTACATTTGCATTTCTATAGGTTTTATAAACTTTCGAAAAATAATATAGTCTGAGCATGAAACACAAGTTACGCAGCGCTTTCAGCACTGAAGGCCGGCGTATGGCCGGAGCCCGCGCCCTGTGGGTTGCCAACGGCATGAAGCGCGAACAGTTCGGCAAACCGATTATTGCCATTGCCAATTCTTTCACACAGTTTGTGCCAGGGCATACACATCTTCACGAAGTGGGGCAACTCGTCAAGCGCGAAATAGAGAAACTGGGATGCTATGCAGCCGAGTTCAATACCATAGCCATTGATGACGGTATTGCCATGGGGCACGATGGCATGCTCTATTCCTTGCCTTCGCGCGATTTGATCGCCGATTCTGTGGAATACATGGTTAACGCTCACAAGGCAGACGCGCTGGTGTGCATTTCAAACTGCGACAAAATAACACCGGGCATGCTCATTGCTGCCATGCGCCTCAACATCCCGACCGTGTTTGTCAGCGGCGGTCCCATGGAGGCCGGTAAATGGCGCGGTGAGAACGTAGACCTTATCACGGCCATGGTGAAAGGGGCCGATGAAAGTGTAAGCGATGAGGAACTGGCTGAAATAGAAAACCGGGCCTGCCCTGGCTGTGGCTCATGCTCGGGCATGTTTACGGCCAATTCCATGAACTGCCTGACCGAAGCGCTGGGGCTTTCGCTGCCAGGCAACGGCACCATTGTGGCCACTCACGCCAACCGCCGCCGGCTTTTCGAGGATGCTGCGCACTTAATCGTGGCCAACGCCTATAAATATTATGATGAAGGTGACGAGAACATACTGCCGCGCAGTATCGCCATCCGTGAGGCTTTTCTTAACGCTATGACACTTGATATTGCTATGGGCGGATCCACTAACACTATACTCCACCTTCTGGCCATCGCTAACGAAGGAGGTGTGGATTTCAAGATGGAAGACATCGACAGCCTGAGTCGCAAAGTGCCTTGCCTGTGCAAACTTTCACCGAACACACAGCGTTTCTCCATACAGGAATGCAACCGCGCCGGCGGAGTGCTCGGTATTTTGGGCGAACTCTCCAAGGCTGGACTGCTCACTCTCGAAACCCGTCGGGTCAACGGTGCCACACTGGGCGAGGATATTCAAAAATATGATATTACGGCCCTTTCGGTAAGTCCCGACGCCGACCGCATCTATCACAGCGCTCCGGCCGGACGTTTCAGCACTGTCATGGGAAGTCAGGACACCCGCTGGAAACAACTCGACACCGACCGCGCTGAAGGTTGCATCCGCGATGTTGCACACGCCTATACAAAAGACGGCGGACTAGCCGTACTCTTTGGCAACATTGCCCGCAACGGCTGTGTAGTCAAGACGGCTGGCGTAGAAGAGACCTTATGGCATTTCTGCGGTCCGGCACGAGTATTCGACTCTCAGGAAGCTGCCTGCGAGGGCATTCTCTGCGGAGCGGTAAAGGCTGGCGATGTGGTGGTAATCACTCACGAAGGCCCCAAAGGCGGACCGGGCATGCAGGAAATGCTCTATCCCACCTCTTACATCAAGAGCCGTCATCTGGGCAAAGCCTGCGCACTTATCACCGACGGGCGCTTCTCAGGAGGTACATCGGGCCTGAGTATCGGACACATATCTCCCGAAGCGGCTGCCGGCGGCAACATCGGCAAAATTGTGGACGGCGACATTATCGAGATCGACATCCCTTCACGAAGCATCAACGTCCGACTGACCGATGAAGAACTCAACGCCCGACCTATGCGATCGCTGCAACGCAAGAGAACCGTGTCGAAAGCTCTCAGGGCCTACGCCTCAATGGTGTCGAGCGCCGATAAGGGTGGTGTGCGGATGGTTGACTGAAACGTCGACTGCCTGCTGCAATAAAATCCTTTTTCGCACATCACGAAAGACCGGCTGATAAAACTCGTCACATTAACCTCCACTCCTTATCGCTATACATTATTATATATACCAGAACTATGACTACGGACAATTTATATCCTGAAAAAATATCCGGCGCAGAAATACTCATGCGTTCGCTTGTGGCCGAAGGTGTGGAAACACTTTTCGGCTATCCCGGCGGTGCCATCATGCCGGTTTACGATGCCCTTTACGACTATCGCGACCGCCTGAACCATATCCTCGTGCGTCACGAACAGGCCGCCGCCCACGCTGCCGAAGGCTATGCCCGTGTGAGCGGCCGTGTGGGAGTATGTCTTGTAACAAGCGGTCCTGGTGCCACCAACACCATTACTGGCATAGCCGATGCCATGATGGACAGCACGCCCATTGTGGTTATCATGGGACAGGTAGGCGCACAAATGCTCGGGTCTGACGCTTTTCAGGAATGCGACATGGTGGACATTACGCAGCCTATTTGCAAATGGGCTTATCAGATCCGTTCGGCCAAAGACGTGGCATGGGCCGTGAGCCGTGCTTTCTACATAGCCGGCAGCGGCCGGCCGGGCCCCGTAGTGCTCGATTTTGCAAAAAATGCCCAGATGGAACTGGCGGAATATCTTCCGGCCAAAATAGATTTTATCCGCAGTTACGTGCCCGTACCATCCACACCTCCGGAAAGCATCGAACAGGCAGTAGCACTCATCAACGGGGCTGAACGTCCCTTGGTGCTTGTAGGTCAGGGTGTTGAACTGGGACACGCACAGGACGAGCTGCGTACAATGATAGAAAAATGCGGTGCTCCGGCGGGCTGCACGCTGCTAGGGCTGTCGGCCTTGCCGTCAGACCATCCGCTCAATGTCGGCATGCTGGGCATGCATGGAAGTCTGGGAGCCAACAAAAACACACAGAAATGCGATGTGCTCATAGCCGTAGGCATGCGCTTTGACGACCGTATCACCGGCAAGCTGGACACTTATGCCCGTCAGGCAAAAATCATTCATTTCGACATTGACACTTCGGAATTCAATAAAAACGTCAAGGTAGACGTTGCCGTGCCGGGCGACTGTAAACACACCCTACAGGCCGTAACAGCTTTGCTCAATGAGCGGGAACACACGGAATGGCGCGAAAGTTTCCGCCTCTATGACCGCGAAGAAGCGGCAAAAATCATTTTGCCGCAAACACAACCTGACAGCGGCCCGCTTCGTATGGCAGAAGTCGTAAGAAAAGTTTCGGAAATGACCCGCAACGAAGCCATTCTCGTTACCGATGTAGGGCAAAACCAAATGTTCGCAGCCCGTTACTTCAAATTTACCAAGAAACGCAGTCTGGCCACTTCAGGCGGAATGGGCACCATGGGCTATGGACTTCCCGCAGCCATCGGCGCCACTTTCGGTGCACCCGACCGGACTGTATGTCTGTTTCTAGGTGACGGCGGTCTGCAAATGACCATAGAGGAACTGGGAACCATCATGGAACAGGGCGCCCCGGTAAAAATCATCCTGCTCAACAATAACTATCTGGGTAACGTGCGGCAATGGCAGGCTTTGTTTTTCAAACGCCGCTACTCTTTCACACCAATGATGAACCCCGACTATGAAAAAATAGCTCAAGCCTACAATATACCTGTACGTACGGTTACGCAGCGCGCCGAACTGGAAACCGCCATCACCGAGATGCTGGCCGCTCCCGGGGCCTTTCTCCTGCAAGCCGCCGTGATGGAGGAAGACAACGTACTCCCGATGTGCTGTCCGGGCCACGATGTCGACGATATGATGGTGAGCATCTGAGAATGACAGCCTTAATTATTCCTCCCACTTATTCAATTTACCTCTCACTCTTTTCAAATAAAAGAATTATGAGTACCGACAACAAGAACGCGGCTAACGGCCCAACACTGTATACGATCATTGTTTTTTCGGAAAACCTCGCCGGCGTGCTCAATCAGGTAACAAATGTCTTCACACGCCGCCAGCTCAACATTGAAAGCCTCAACGTGTCGCCGTCGGGCATCGGAAAAGTACACCGCTACACCATCACATGCTATTCCGACGAGGCGACCATCCGCACCTTAACGAAGCAGATAGAGAAAAAGATAGACGTCATACAGGCGCAATACTTCACCAACGATGAAATATACGTGATGGAGCAGGCTCTCTATAAAATTGCCACGGCGAAGCTTTTGGAAAACAAGGAGATATCGAAAGCCATCCGTTTTCACGACAGTAAAATAGTTGAAGTCAACTCCACCTATTCCATCGTCTCGAAAGAAGGCATGCCGGAAGGCATCATGAACCTCTACCACAAACTCAAGAGTTTCGGCTGCCTGTTGCAGTTCGTGAGTTCCGGAGTGGTGGCCGTCACCAAAAGCCGCCGCGAGGAATTGAGCGAGTTTCTTGAACTGCGCGAAGAAGAATACCGCCAGCGAATACGCCGGTAACACACATACAATCCATTCAATATCAATGATGATGAATTCAGAACATATAGGCCGCTATCCCTTCACCGTCGAACCGTTCTCGGAAGACTACAAAGGCAGGCTGTCATGGGGATTTTTGGGCAACCATCTGCTGCGATGCGCCAGTCTGCACGCCGGCAGCCACGGCTTCGGATACGATGAAATGCAGGAAACACGTCATGTGTGGGTATTGTCGCGTCTTGTGGTAGAGCTGGAGGAAATGCCGCGCACAGGCGATAAATATACCGTAGAGACATGGGTGTCGGCCATCTACCGGCAATTCACCGACCGACTTTTCGCCATCACAGGCGAGTCCGGCCGCGTTTTCGGCTACGGTCACAGCGTATGGGCCCTTATCGACATGGATAGCCGCCAGCCCATGGAACTGGAAGCATTGCCCGACGGCGGATTTTCCAGTGCTGTAACAGACAGGAAAATACCCATCAAAGGTCCCGGCCGCATCCGCGTGAAAAACACTATACCCGATTGCACGCTCACCGCCCGCTACAGCGACCTCGACATCAACCGCCATGTCAATTCCATACGTTACATTGAAATGATGCTCGATCTCTTCCCGAAAAGTCTGTTCGACTCACATCGGGTGAAACGGATGGAAGTGGCCTACAGTGCCGAAGCTTATTTCGGCGACCGGCTGTCTTTTTTCAAGGACGACGGGGAAGACGGCAGCTATGCCGTAGAAGTGCGCAAACAGGACGGAACTCCAGTGGTAAAGGCCGTCATCACCTTCGACAAAGAGGCGTAAGTTTCCTGTAAAAAAAAGAAAAAACAATTTAATAACCGGATATTAAACACAAACGTAAAATGGCAAAAATGAATTTTGGCGGCGTCATCGAAGAAGTAATGACCCGCGAAGAGTTTCCTCTCGAAAAGGCACGTGAAGTACTCAAGAATGAAACCATAGCCGTGTTAGGCTACGGTGTTCAGGGACCCGGACAGGCATGCAACCTGCGCGACAACGGCTTCAACGTTATCGTAGGCCAGCGTCCCGGCAAAACCTACGACAAGGCTGTGGCCGACGGATGGGTGCCCGGAGAGACACTCTTCAGCCTTGAAGAAGCCGCCCAGCGCGGCACCATTGTCTGCATGCTCCTTTCAGACGCGGCACAAATGCAGTTGTGGCCCACAATCAAGCCCTATCTCACAGCCGGAAAAACGCTTTATTTCTCCCACGGCTTCGCCATTAACTGGAGCGACCGTACTGGCGTGGTGCCTCCCGCTGACATTGATGTCATTCTTGTAGCTCCCAAAGGCTCCGGCACGTCACTGCGGACGATGTTTCTCGAAGGCCGGGGACTCAACTCCTCTTACGCCGTGTATCAGGACCATTCCGGACAGGCCCTTGAGAAGGTGCTTGCCTTCGGCGTAGGCATCGGTTCGGGCTATCTCTTCGAAACCACCTTCAAGCGCGAAGCTACCAGTGATCTTACCGGTGAACGCGGTTCTCTCATGGGCGCCATACAGGGACTTCTGCTGGCACAATATGAAGTGTTGCGCGAAAACGGCCATACCCCCTCTGAGGCGTTCAACGAAACTGTAGAGGAACTCACCCAAAGCCTTATGCCCCTCTTTGCCAAGAACGGTATGGACTGGATGTATGCTAACTGCTCTACTACCGCCCAACGCGGCGCACTCGACTGGATGGGGCCGTTCCACGATGCCATAAAGCCGGTGGTGGAGAAACTCTATCACAGTGTGGCTACCGGCAACGAAGCCCAGATTTCCATTGACAGCAACTCACAGCCCGACTATCGCATGAAACTTGAAGAAGAGCTCCGCGCTCTGCGTGAAAGCGAAATGTGGCGCACCGGTGAAACCGTTCGTCAGCTGCGTCCGGAAAACAATTAAAATGAAACACGGTTCTTGCCTGCCTGCAAGCGGCAAGGACTGTCAATTCGCATTAATGCCGGCAATGATTTTTTAAGAATCATTGCCGGCATTTAATATGGATGCACATATCGTGCCAAAGTGAAAAACATCATCTTTTGAAGGACCGGAACAGGTTATTGACTTTAACGTTTTTAACTTCTGATTACACTTTGAAGTGTTAAAACGTAGGTTGTCAGTATGGGAAATGAAAAAGTCCGTACCGGAATTTCAACTCGAATACTTGGAATTTTAATTCGAATACAGGGATTTTAAGGGGAAAATATGGCAAAAAGTACGGAAAAAGACTCGGAAAATATTGAAAAAGCGGGACTTCCACAGTGGAAGTCCCGCTTGGCTGTTACAAAGATACAATCTTTTTCGCCCGAAAGCAAATTGTGTTAAAATCACACACCGCGGATGTTCCCCGATTGACAAGAGGGATGTTCCGCCCTTCAGGCCGTCTCTTCAGCCTGACTGAAAAAACGCCGCCACTCCTGTTCGAAATTTGGGGTGAAGAAGTCTGTGTCAAGGCGGTTCCGAATTTCTTCGCGTGAGAAGAAACGCGCGTCTTCGACCTCTTCCGAAATCGAAGGCTGGAGGGTGGTTACACAGCGGAATACGTTGACTAATTCGCGCTCTCTTGCACTCTCGAAGACGTAACGCGTCAGCAGTTCCGGCTCGAAGTCCGTCAGGTTTATTTCCTCGCGGGCTTCCCGGCGCAAGGCCTGGCCGATGGTTTCGTTCCAGCCTACGTGACCGCCCACGGCGGTGTCCCAGCGTCCGGGCTGGATGTCTTTCCAGCAGGGGCGTTTCTGCAGATATAAGTTTCCCTGAAGATCGAAAACATGAAGATGCACCACGGGGTGCAGGAGTTTTTCGCCGTTGTGGCAGGTGCCGCGTGTGGCCCGGCCTATGACGGTTCCGGTTTCGTCCACGAGGGGGAGGATCTCTTCGTTGTTGTCTGTCATTTTTCCGGGGTTCTAACTGTTGTCGCGAAATAGCAGCGAGCTGTCTCCGTAAGAGAGAAAACGGAAATCGTGCGACAGGGCATAGTCGTAGACTTTCCGCCAGTTGCGTTCGCCTACAAAGGCAGATACCAGCAGGAGGAGTGTGCTCTGGGGCTGGTGGAAATTGGTGACGATGGCCTCGACCAGATGAAAGCGGTAGCCCGGTGCTATGATGATTTGGGTGGAAGTGTGGAGCACGGGCAGTGAATGACGGTCGAGGTAGGCCAGTATTTCCTGCAAAGCTTGAAGTGTGGTGATTTGTTCGCTTTCGGAGGCATATTCGTAGGGAAGCCATTGCGGCACGTGCAGTTGGTCTGCATCGGCTTCCGGTTGGCGGTGCAGGAGCACTCCTACGTAATAGAGGCTTTCGAGGGTGCGTACCGACGTGGTGCCCACTGCCACGCAACGGCCGCCGTGGGCTATGAGCCTTTCTATGCTTTCGCGCTTCACGGCTATCCATTCCGCGTGCATGGTGTGGCCGGCTATCTCGTCGCTTTTCACAGGCTTGAACGTGCCTGCTCCAACGTGCAGTGTCACTTCGTTACGTTCTATCTTGCGGGCGTCGAGGGCGGAGAGTACGCGGTCTGTAAAATGCAATCCGGCCGTAGGGGCGGCTACAGAGCCTTTTATTTTCGAATAGACGGTCTGATAGGTCCTCAAGTCGCTTTCTTCCGTTTGCCGGTTAAGGTAGGGCGGTATGGGCAGTTCTCCGATGGCATCGAGTACGTCGGCAAATGTTACCGTGCTGTCGTTCCAGGCGAAGCGCACTTCGTGCCCCGTTCCGCAAACTTCCAGTCGCTCCGCCGTGAGGAGAAGCTGTTTGTTTCCCACTGTTATTTCGCGTTGTAGGAGGCCTTCCTTCCATTTCTTGAGATTTCCCACCAGACAGGTCCATGTCACACTGGCCGTCTGTGCGAACGACAGCTGGTAGTCGGCGGGCGTATGAGGCTCGAGGCAGAACACTTCGATGAGCGCTCCCGTTTGTTTGTGGAAGTGCAGACGCGCCTGTATGACCTTAGTGTTGTTGAACACCATTAATGTATCTTCTGGCACGTGGGCCGGCAGATTGCAGAATGTGTCTTCTTCCACTTTTCCATCGCGGTAGAGGAGTAGTTTCGACTCGTCGCGCACGAGTTTCGGATATTTGGCTATCCTCTCTTCGGGCAAGTCGTAGGCATAGTCTTTTATACGTATATGTCTGGGGTCGGTTGTCATTGTCTTTTAGCTTTATTTAAAATGCAAAGTTACAACTTCCTGATGATTTCACTTCTCAATTGGAAAAAAATGCTTAGTTTTGCGATAGGATGGACATTCTTTCCGAAAAACGTCCTTGTGTTTCTTTTTTAACTGAAAACCATCAGCATGTGGACCTATTTATTTCTTTGGATGGCCGTGGCGCTTTATGTGGTACTCGTTGCGAGCACTGTGACGGTTGTGCTGCTCGAAAACCGCCAGCCGGCCAAAACCATAGCTTGGACCATCGTATTGATCATGTTGCCTGTGCTGGGGCTTGTCATTTTCTATTTCTTTGGGCAGAATATCCGTAAAGACCGTTATATCAGCCGTAAGCAATACAGTCTGCTGACACGGCGCATGCTGGCCGGCGTACAACAGGTTCCGCTTGGAGCCTGTCCGGAAAAATACCGACCGCTGGTACAACTTTTTGACCATACCAACCGTTCTGTTCTCACGGCTGGTAAACGTATAGTAGGTTACACGACAGGGGCGGATTGGGTGATGGCGTTGTTGCGCGAATTTGCCGCCGCACGTGAGACGATACATTTGGAAACTTATATTATAGAGGACGATGCCGTAGGACGCCTGGTGCGTGACGCCTTGGCCGATAAGGCGCGGGAGGGAGTGACCGTCCGCCTTATCTATGACGATGTGGGATGCTGGCACGTAAGGAACCGTTTTTTTGCCCCCCTCATAGAGGCCGGAGCACGGGTGGAGCCTTTTCTGCCTGTACGTTTTCCCAGTCTGACACACAAGGTGAATTATCGCAATCACCGCAAAATCTGTGTCGTTGACAATCGCGTGGCTTTTATCGGCGGCATGAATCTGGCCAGACGCTATGTGAGCCGGCGGGAAAAGATATGGCGCGATGTCCATGTACGTGTGGAGGGTGGCGCCGTAGCCGATTTGCAGCGTCTCTTCTTGAGCGACTGGCTGTTTGTTACAGGGGAAAACTGCTACAAGCAAGCGGCCGATGCGGCGGTATTCAGGTCTCAACCGGCGGCCGCGCCAGAAGAAATGTCTCCGGCACAGTCTCTGACGGAGTCTTTTGTTTATCCCGCTCTTCTTTTACAGATTGTACCGTCTAATCCTGTGTCATGTTATCCGGAAATCATGTATGGCCTGACGTGGATCATACAGCACGCCCGTCAGTACCTCTACATACAGACTCCTTACTTCATGCCCACCGAGCCTATTCTGCAAGCCCTGCAGACTGCCGCGATGAGTGGAGTGGATGTGCGGCTGATGGTACCTCTCAAACCGGACGCCTTTTGGTTGCGTTATATTAATGACAGTTACTTCTGCGCCGTTCTTCAGGCCGGTGTGCGTGTATTCACCTATAAGGCGGGCTTTCTACACAGCAAATGCGCTGTAGCCGACAACGACTGGTGTACGGTCGGTTCCTCCAATATGGATTTCCGTAGCTTTGAAAATAATTTCGAAGCCAATGCGTTTATTTACGGCGAAGAGGCAGCCCGAGTCATGCGTGCTGTTTTTATGGAAGACTTGAAACACTGCGACGAAATATACCTTTCGGAATGGCGGCAACGCCCTTATTGCCGGCGGTTGCTCGAATCGTACACGCGTATTCTTTCCCCTTTACTCTAATGTCTGTTTAAACGCCATGCGTCCTTATCTTCTTTTCCTTTTTATTATATGTGCCCATACCGCCGCGGCCGACAGCATTTCCGTTGCGGCCGCGCGCCGCACGGCCGCCCGTTTGTTGGTCGGGACAAATAACGGTAATAAATTGTGGAGTAGGGATTTGCGAAATACCGGTAAAGACTTGCAAATGCGGGAACGCACAGTTTCTACTTACATCTTCTCCAATGCCGACGGATCTTTTGCCGCTGTTGCCGCAGACGATCGTCTGCCGCCTGTGCTAGCCTATGGTAACTGCGGTAATAAGGACATGCCGCCGGCGATGCGTGGTTTGTTGAATTATTATGATCGCGTTCTTTCTGATGACAGTCCGGCAAAAGCGCGTATCATATCTCCTTATTCCGGTGTGGCGGTCAAACCTATGCGTACCCCTGTCCGTCATCAGGCCGACCCTTATAACCGCTATTGCCCTTATTATAAAAATGCTGACGGAACATTAAGTTCTTCACGCTGTCTGGTGGGTTGTGTTGCTACAGCGCTGGAAACCATTCTTACCTATTACCGCCGCACTTACACCTTGAAGAAAAACCTCAAAGGTTGGGATACGGAGCATTACCATATATCGGACATTCCTGCCGGTACGTCAACAGATACAAGGATTATACGGCACAATTACGAAGCAGAGGCCTATTCCGAAGCGGAAGCGGAGGCAGTGGCGCGGTTGTCATATCATTTGGGAGTTGCTGTAAAGATGAATTGGGGGATAAGCAGCAGCGGGGCATACATCAGTAATGTGGCCGAACCCTTGAAAGAGGTTTTCGGCCTTGGATACGTACATTATGCAGACAGCTATAAATACCGTCCTGACGACTGGCTGGATATGTTGCGCAATGAACTGCTATCCGGCCGGCCGGTCTTTTATGCCGGATTCGGCATGCGGCTTAACGGGCACGCTTTCGTTGTTGACGGACTTGACGAAGAAGGCTTTTTCCATGTCAACTGGGGCTTGGGCGGTGATTATGACGGCTATTTCCGCCTTGACCTGCTCAATCCCTCCGAGCCCTCATACGATATTACGGAAAACGGCTTGCTTGAAGGTTTTTTCTGTAATCAGGAAGCAGTATTGATACATCCCGACCGACAAACAGACATAATATTACCCGACACCCTCAGACGGACAGGGCGGGAACTATTGGTGGACAGCCTGAAGTTCATGCTGACGCCCGAAACCGGCAAGTACACTCCCTTGGCTCTTTATGTGTACAATACCGCCAACTATTCCGTTGCTACTCCTCTTGAACTGTTCACCAATGCCTCGGCCGACACAGCCTTCTTCGAGCAGGGGGACTATGGCGCCCTGACCGGCGTGACACTGCAACCAGGAGAGAAAAAACGTCTGATCGTCTATGCCAAATTTTCGCAGTCCGGCAAACGATTGTTGCGGCTTTCACCTGATGACGTACATGTCGTTTATGAACAATCCGTAGATATATTGTCCGGACAGCCCGAAGAACTGATCTTTGAAGAGCCGGAATATCAATTCCCCGCCACAGATATGGTAGAGATAAGGCAGCCCGTCAGTAACCTCTCGACCGGCGGCCGCGCCGGACAGCGAGTCACCTACGAACTGTTTGAAGGCAACCCACGCGAAGGGCATAGCGGGATATGCCATGTCACCTACTGTATGCTGTCCGCCAATGAAAGCCAGACGGATACCGTTCGTTTCAAAGGATTGCAGCCCGGACAAAATTATACACTCTATGTACGTTGTCCCTGGACTGTCCGGAAAACTGTGTGCTTTACTGTTCCTCCCGCTACCGGTATCAGCGAAATTGTGTCTGAAGGGCACGGAAATGCCTCATCATCCTGCTATACCGTAGACGGTCGCCGAACGACCATTATGTCCCCTTCACGCGGCAACGTTGTCATAAGCCGCGGAAAAAAACAACTTTGTCCTCAACGCCGGCAGTAGTTCAGCTACTCCTGTCCGGCACTTTATTCATATCAAAACAATCAGCCATGCCTGAAATAAAGAACTACATTGCCACCAATGAGGCCCGCTTTCTGGACGAACTCTTCAGCCTTATCCGCATTCCCAGTATCAGCGCCCTTCCTGAACACGCCGCAGACATGACGCGCTGCGCCGAACGCTGGCGTGAACTGCTCATCGAAGCCGGTGCCGACCGTGCCGAAATCATGCCGTCAGCCGGCCATCCGATCGTATTTGCCGAAAAACAGATCGATAAGGCGGCGCCTACCGTACTCATTTACGGCCATTATGACGTGATGCCCGTCGAGCCGCTCGAACTCTGGCCTTCACCTCCGTTTGAACCGCAGGTGCGCGACGGTCGCATCTGGGCACGCGGTGCCGATGATGACAAGGGGCAGTCGTTCATACAGGTAAAGGCTTTTGAGTATCTCGTACACTACAAATTGCTGCGTCACAACGTCAAGTTTATCTTTGAGGGCGAAGAGGAGATAGGCTCTCCCAGTCTGGGCGCGTTTCTTGAAGCCAACAAGTCTCTGCTTCAGGCGGATATCATCCTCGTTTCCGACACCAGTATGCTGGCCGCCGATCTGCCTTCGCTCACCACCGGTCTGCGCGGACTGGCCTATTGGGAAATAGAAGTGACCGGCCCCAACCGCGACCTTCACTCCGGCCATTTTGGTGGTGCTGTGGCCAACCCCATCAATGTGCTCTGCGAAATGCTGTCGAAAATCGTCGGTTCTGACGGTCGGATTACCATACCGGGTTTTTATGACGACATAGAGGACGTACCGGCCGAAGAGCGTGAAATGATAGCCGCCATCCCCTTTGACGAAGAGCGCTACAAGCAGGCCATCGGCGTGCGCTCCCTGCGCGGCGAACAAGGCTACAGCACCATAGAGCGAAACGCTTGCAGACCATCGTTCGACGTGTGCGGCATTTGGGGCGGATATATCGGCGAAGGCGCCAAGACCGTCATACCCTCCAAAGCTTTTGCCAAAGTATCCACGCGACTCGTGCCTCATCAGAAACATGAGAAAATATCTCGTCTCTTCGCAGACTACATTGCCGCTATAGCCCCCGATTGCGTCAACGTGAAGACAACGCCTCTCCACGGCGGCGAAGGCTACGTCTGCCCCATAACGCTGCCTGCCTACAAGGCGGCCGAAGCCGCCTTTGAAAAAGCCTTCGGCCGCCGTCCGCTGCCGGTACGTCGCGGCGGCAGCATCCCCATCATAGCCGACTTTGAGCGTGTGTTGGGAATAAAGACCATACTTATGGGCTTTGGGTTGGAGAGTAACGCCATCCACTCTCCCGGCGAAAACTTCCCTCTCGATGTTTTCCGCAAAGGCATAGAGGCCGTGGTGGCATTCCACTGCAACCTCTGAGAGAAATCTCCCAAAAGCCTCTCCTTCATTTTAACACTATTTGCTTTCCGCCGGAAAATATATTATCTTTGTAATAGCCAAGCGGGACTCTCCATCGGGAAGTCCCGCTTTTTCAATGTCTTTGGGGGATGTTTGTGCGCTTTTCCGCCCTATTTTCCGGAAAAATTCCCCGTATTCGAATTTAAATTCCAAGTATTCGTGTTAAAATTCCGATACGGACTTTTGGGTTTCCACTACTTCGAACCTATCTTTTAACTCTTGGAAATGTTGCGGAAAGTTAAATATGTTAAAGTCCGAATGGCCTCATCATCCCGCAGCGGCAAACTGACGCAATGAGGAAAACGGCATGTTTGTCCTCCTCGTACGGACTGTTGGCTGTCATCGCCGCTGACCGGTTTCTTCGTGCTGACTGCAAATGAATGATACTGAACGTTACGTCTGAAAAGTAAATGATAAAATATGGAATACACCATCGTTTTAAGCGAAATAGTTGTATCTTTGCCAACCGTCACACATAATAAATAATAAAAAACAATATGGAGATAGGAGATATGGCGCCCGACTTGCTGGGCCTTGACCACGACGGCCGCGAAGTGCGCCTGAGCGAATATGCCGGCCGGAAGGTGGCATTGTGCTTCTATCCGAAGGACAACACTTCGGGATGTACAGCCGAGGCGTGCAGCCTGCGCGACAACTACGAGGCATTGCGCGAGGCCGGCTACGAAATTATCGGTGTGAGCGTTGACGGGCAGAAATCGCATCGCAACTTCATTGAAAAGCATGCCCTTCCTTTCCGTCTCGTAGCTGACACGGAAAAACAACTTGTGGAGACTTTTGGCGTATGGGCAGAGAAAAGCATGTACGGCCGTAAATACATGGGCACGCTGCGTACCACTTTTATCATCGGCACCGATGGACGCATTGCCGGTATCATCGGTCCGAAACAGATAAAGACCAAAACGCATGGCGAGCAATTGTTGCAGTTGTCCCGGTAATAGTTTCAATAAAAACAGTAAGAACAATCAAACACATTAACCGCAATGGCGAAAAAAGAAATAACCCTTGCAGAGGGTGCAAGCGAGAAACTCAAGGCACTTCAGGCTGCCATGGCCAAAATTGAAAAGGATTTCGGCAAAGGCTCTATCATGAAACTTGGCGACGAGCAGATTGAGAACGTCGACGTCATACCCACAGGCAGCATAGCCCTCAACGCGGCGCTCGGGGTGGGCGGTTTTCCGAAAGGACGTATCATTGAAATATACGGCCCTGAGAGTTCGGGAAAGACGACTCTGGCCATTCACGCCATCGCTGAGGCGCAGAAAGCCGGCGGAATAGCTGCATTTATTGATGCGGAGCATGCTTTCGACCGTTTTTACGCGGCAAAACTCGGCGTCAACGTGGACGAACTCCTCATCTCGCAGCCTGACAACGGCGAACAGGCGCTCGAAATAGCCGACCAGCTCATACGCTCATCGGCAATTGACATCATCGTGATTGACTCCGTGGCTGCGCTTACCCCCAAAGCGGAACTTGAAGGCGACATGGGTGATAACAAAGTGGGCCTGCAGGCACGGCTCATGAGTCAGGCGTTGCGCAAACTCACCTCTACAATCAACAAAACCAACACGACGTGTATTTTCATTAACCAGTTGCGCGAGAAAATCGGTGTCATGTTCGGCAATCCTGAAACAACGACCGGTGGTAACGCCCTTAAGTTCTATGCCAGTGTCCGCCTCGACATCCGCAAGGTGACTACTCTCAAGGACGGCGATACGCCCATCGGCAATCAGGTGCGTGTGAAGGTGGTGAAGAACAAGGTGGCTCCTCCGTTCCGCAAGGCCGAGTTCGAGATAACTTTCGGCGAGGGAATCTCACATATCGGTGAGATCGTAGACCTTGGAACGGAACTTGAAATCATCAAAAAGAGCGGTTCGTGGTTCAGCTATGGAGAATCTAAAATAGGACAGGGGCGTGATGCCGTGAAGCGTTTGCTTAAGGATAATCCCGAGTTGTGTGAAGAACTGGAAGCCAAGATTGCGGAAGCACTCAAAGGTGAGCAGAAGTAGAGAAACGTTCCCCTCGCTGCAGGACCTTGTCCGTTTTTTACAGCGGGGATTTTAAATGGTTTATGAGAACGTTTGTTATTGTAGCTTTCATTGGCTGCCTGTTTGCAGGATGTAAGAAGAATGTCGTAGATGACTATGTGAAAGTTTACCGGCAGGCTACGGAAGAAATGGAAAGTGTCGGCTCTACGCAGGATTTCATGCGTGTGAGCCAAAAGAATGAAGAGGCGTTCCGCTGCTTTGAGGCTGAACGCGGAAAGGAGCTGGATGCGCTCGGGGATTCACCGGAAAGTGTGGTGAAACTTATGGAGGCACAACAGCTTTACGGACAGACCGCCGCGGGGAAGGCACAGCATTTTATGCGCTGACCGGCTTTTTTACGGCTTTTGCTGCTCTGGATTTTAATAATATGCACCCACCGGTTCCGACCATGATCTGATCAATAGAATTTATGGCCGGAGCCGGTGGGCGTTTTCTGAAAGATGTGTTATCTGTCGTTTAGAAATTTTTGTCGCCGCAACACATTCAGCAGGCCTTGGCTCATGGTTTCGCAATCTTTTTTTGTATAGCGTATGTCAGTAAAGATTTGTGCCAGTGTTTCGGTTCCGTTGATGCGGACAAATTCTTTATTTTCGGGAAGTTCCTCTTTGGCTGTGTAGTCGCGGTCGATAGTGGCGGGAGTGACTGGCTGGTAAACTTCATCGTGCATGAAAGCCGTTAGTGGCAGCCGGTCGGTTTGCGCCGGTTTTTCGGCAGGATAGCCCAAGGTGATGGAAGCTACCGGCATAACGAGTTCGGGCAGATGCAGTGTGTCGATGATGCCTTCGGGATTGTAGACGGTTGTGCCTAGATAGCAGACTCCTAGGCCTGCCGCTTCTGCCAGTGTGCAGAATGTCTGGCAAAAAAGTAGCGCATCGGTGGCGGCATTGATGAAAGAGAGGAAATTGTCGTAGCCCGGCGTGGCGTGCCGCTCGCGGCACCATGCCGATGTGCGATGGTAGTCCGCGCAAAATGTCAGTACTACCGGCGCCGCTGTCACCATAGGCTGGTTGAAATGAAACGGAGCAAGACGCTGTTTCATTTCTTCGTTTCGTGTCACTACTACGCTGTAGAGTTGCAGATTGCCCATTGTTTGTGTACGGGCAGCCTTTTCAAGAAGTACGCTAAGCAGATTATCGTTAATTGGCTCAGCTGTATATTGGCGTATGGAACGCCGGTTGGCCATCAGGGTCAACAGAGTTTGAAATTTTTCTTTTTCCATAATAGGATGAATGCTTCTTTATGTTTTGGCAAATATACGAAAAACTGGTCGATGGCCTGTTATCAAGGCAAGTCTTTGAGGTGTCTGCGGCAGGATAGCCTTCATTTTTGTGAAACCAATGGGCATTTGATTTTTCAAGTATCCGTGTAGAAATACAGAGAAACGTTGATTATTGATTTCGATACTTGCGAACAAATATTTGCCTTTTGGGAGTGTCTTGTGAAGTTAAAAATGTTAATGTCAGGCAGGGCCTTCACCCACAACCGGACAACTGTTGAAAAAATCGTAACTTTGCAAGGAACCGAAAAATAGTGAAGTCATGAATTCAAACATGTATAAAAAAAACTATACCAAAGAAGATATGCTGGAAATTGCATCGTGGTTTAAGCGCCATGCTGCTGAAATCCCCATGCGCGTGGAACTGGACCGGGCCACAGTATATGAAAATATGCCGGAAACTCTGGCCGCTTATTTCGAAGTATATGATATTCACGGTGACAATCCTACCTTTAGCGGACAGATGCACCAGTTGTTTCTCTTGCGAAGACGGTTGCGCGAGATGGGTATCGGCGTAGAGGACTGACGGCTGCTCTTTCATATCTTTGGCAGATAAGAGGGGAATTGTTCTGCTGAAAGAGGATGGTTTGGGTACAAAGAAAAATGGCTTGCCGGCATTTTGTGGGAACTGAAAATGATTTTGAAAGTATTTTCTCTGACGGGCGGCTAATATATAAAAGAAAATCGTATTTTTGCCGTAGGGAGAGGTAGTGTGACGGATGTCCCGTTTATCTTCAATCTGCTGTCCTGCATATCGCAGTAAGTGTGGACGCCGCTCCTGTCATTAGAATAAAAACAATAAGTTTTACCCCATCATGAAAGTAGCTGAACAAACCTTACAGAAGATAGAGCGTGCTTTGCGCAAAGCTGCCGCAAAGTTTCCTGCCAACGAAGAGACACTGCCGCTCACCGACATTTATTTGCAGGTCAGGCAGGATAGTGGTGAATTACTGATCTTCAACGATGATGAGCAGGAACTGACGCGCTGCGTCGTTGAAGAGTGGATAGGCAATACGGGCGAACATTTCTATGAAGATGTTCAGGACATTCTGCATCAGGTCATAGCTTCCTGTAAGGAGGTTACGGAAAATTTTAATCTGCTCAAGCCTTATTCCTTTGTACTTACAGGGGAGGATCATGAGACAATTGCCGACCTTTATCTGGTAGATGATGAAACTATTCTTATTAACGGCGAACTGATGAAAGGACTTGACGAAGACCTTGAACGTTTTTGGGAAGAACTGGTTAGGAAGTGAGGTTACAGGGGCAGGTTTAATAACTTGCCCTTTTCCTTGCAAATTTAGCTTGATTATTCCTGTGACTATTCCTTGACGATGATATTTCCGATGTGAAAGCTGGCTGCTATCTTCCGTTTCTCATATCCAAACAGCCTCCCGTTCCGCCACTATGGCAGAACGGGAGGCTGTTCTATTGGGAATCCTCAGAACCAGAGTTTACTTCAAATGACTATTAAAGAAATTGCACATACGGGTAAAGAGATGCAGACGCGTCTTTCCACCGTAAATATTGTGGTTGCGGTTCGTATAGATTTGCATGTCAAACTGCTTTCCGGCCTGTACCAGAGCTTCGCTCATTTCCATAGCATTGCGTAAATGTACATTGTCATCGGCCGTGCCGTGAATAATTAAGAGGTGGCCGTTGAGGTTGCTGGCACGTTCCATCGGGTTGATGGCATATCCGCTGCCATTCTCCTTAGGAGTGCGCATGTAGCGTTCTGTGTAGACCGTATCATAATACTTCCAGTTGCTTGGCGCGGCGATAGCAACGCCAGCTTTGAACACTGGCCGGCCGTCGGTCATAGCCATGAGTGTGTTAAATCCGCCGAAACTCCATCCCCATATACCGATATTGTCTTTGTCCACATAGGATAAGGTCCCAAGATAGAGGGCAGCCTCAACCTGATCTTTCGATTCTTGATCGCCTAAACACAGATAGGTGCATTTCTCAAAGTCGGCACCGCGACCACCTGTGCCGCGACCGTCCACACACACGTAGATATAACCCTGTTCAGCCATATAACTTTCAAAAACACCGCCGCCATAGAAACCAAGGTTCCACGAATCGGTGACTTCCTGAGAGGAGGGGCCGCTATACTGGTACATGATAACGGGATATTTGCGCGAAGCATCAAAGTTTTTGGGTTTCACCATCCAGCCGTTCAACTGTACGCCATCAGAAGTCTTAAAAGAAAAGAACTCCTTGGTGGCAGGAAGTGAAGCGGCTTTTTCCTGAAGGGCCTTATTGGTTACCATTGTGGAAAGCGTGCGTCCGGAATTGTCGCAGAGCGTGGTGACTGGAGGCTGTTGAGCCGAACTGTAAACGTTCATGAAATATTTGAACGAGCGGGAGAAAGTGGCACTGTTCGTACCTGCGGCCGAAGAAAGCTTCTTCACCTTTCCGCTGCGGTCGGCTGCGTAAACAGCCTTGCGCAGAGGGCTTTCCTCGCGGCTGGCAAAATAGAAACGTCCTGAAGCCGCATCGTAACCGTAAAAGTCTGTCACTTCAAAGTTGCCTTTCGTTACCTGACGCTCTAACTGTCCGTTCAGAGTGTACCAGTAAAGATGCTGATAGCCGGAACGTTCGGAGAGAAGTGAAAAGTGGTTGCCATAAAATTTCATACCCGTGTAAGCGGCCTCGCATATGTATTTATCGCTTGTTTCCCGCAATACCAACTTGCATACCTTGGAGCGGGGATTGGCCATGTACATGTCCATCCGGTTTTGATGGCGGTTGAGGGTGATGACGGCCAGTTTCTCCGGATCGCTTGTAAAATGAATGCGGGGTATGTAGCCGTCGCTGTCAACCGGTACGTCTAGTGTGCGGGTAACGCGGCTCTTAATGTCGAAAGCCATCACCTTGACATCTGAGTTCTTGGCGCCGGCTACAGGATATTTATAAGCGTATTCACCTGGGTATTCGTCGTATTCGGAGCGTGTGGGATAGGCACCTTTATACTCCTGAATGCGATAGATGGGCACCTGGCTTTCATCATAGCGCACCCAAGCCAGCATTTTGGAGTCGGCGGAGAAATCAAAAGAGCGGTTGGTGGAAAACTCTTCTTCGTTCACCCAGTCGGGAATGCCGTTGAGTACTTCATTAAACTTGCCATCCTTCGTGACCTGCGTTTCAGCGTTGCCGAACAGGAGCTTCACGATAAAGAGGTTGTTGTCGCGCGCAAAGGCGATGACGTTGCCGTCGGGCGAAAAGAGCGGCACTTGTTGCGGCCCGCCCTCAGAGAGTGGCTCGTAAGTGTTGTTGCGCACGTCATAGATGTAATAAACGGCAGTGTAGGAACGGCGGTAGATAGCTTTTGTCTGAGTTTGCAGGAGTATGCGCGTTTCGTCAGGCGACATGATGTAGCCGTCAATGCCGTTAAGGCGTTTTTCGCCGCGGGCTGTGGCAACGTCAAACACCGTACCTACCTCTTTGCCGGTTTTGAAGGAGCGCCGGATGATGCGTTTACGGTCCGGCGAGAGTTGTGTGTAAGTTTCGCCGTCGTTCATGGGATTGACGCCATGAACGTACTCAGGACTGTATGCCCCGCCCGTAATGTTTTGCAGACTGAGCTGCGTGTTGCCGCCTTGTTGGGCCGACATTCCGCCAATGCCTATAAAGAGGCAGGCGGCCAGGATGAGTATTTTTTTCATATCAGTGATTTGTTCTTTTGTCTGTCAATTTTGATGCAGAGCCGTGAGACAGTATTTCCAACAGATGAATCCGTAATTCTTTATCTCAGTTGTCCGTTGGTGTCCTGCTCACTGTCGCGCAGGATGCTGCACGCTCCGCCGCCGGTAGGTATATCTACGATAAATGCAGGTCCTTCGCCCACGCCCGGTTCGCCCACCTGCGCCGACAGGCAGATATGTCCGCCGGATGTTTTCTCTTCATAGAAATTCATGCCATTAAGGATGTATCCGGCGTTGGCCTCCTCAGAAAGGTAGTCGGCAAAGGCCTCTTTCGTGAATTTTTTCGAGAAAAAATCCTCTCCGTCACGTGTGATGCTCACGGTAACGGTGTTGTCTATATATTCTGCTCCGCTTTGGTCTTTGACTATAGGGAGCGACTTGTCGGCATCAATACTGATGGTTATCTTGTAGTCGTGTCCGCCCAGACGCTTGTCATAATTCATCTCGCGGTGTTCATTCAGTTCCGGCACAGGGCCGCGTACCGCTTTGGCCGATAAGGAATCATTGCTGCCTGTCTTTTTATTTTCGCCACCGCCGCAGCTGCCAAGTGTGAGCATGGCCAGACAAACCGCGAAGTAGGTTATTTTTTTCATGATATAGTTGTTATTTTACAATATTGCGGTACAAAATAACAAAAAGCCCGCCATATCGGCAAGAAATGAAACGCTTTTGTTGGGTGAAAGGGCCTTTTTGCGTACTTTTGAGGAGTTTTGTGATGTTGTGTAGCGCCTGCAGGCTATCAGCGTAGTGAGAAAAAATGATGCCCGCCGGCCAATGTCGTATTCTTTAATTATTTATATAAATGTCGGTATTTTTTTCCATATTCCGTTCTTGTGCTTTCGTTCTTTCCGTTGTGATTCTGCTCGTCCTGCCGTCGTGCCAGGACAGCGGCGGAGAAGAACCGCAGTTCCCCAGCGAAAAGGGACGCCGGACTGTGCTTGTCTATATGGCCGCGCAGAACTCTCTCGGACTGTACCGGCATCAGGCCGCCGATTCTGCCGAAATCATGGCCGGCCGGCGGTATATTGACGATAACGACCGTCTTCTCGTTTTCGTAGACGATACCCACCGGCCAAGATTATACCGCTATACACGCTCGTGTAAACGTCCAGAGCTTGTGCGGCAGTGGGATCATGAGGTTTGTTCAACTTCTCCTGAGCAGTTGCGCGAAGTTGTCACATGGGTGAAAGAGAGATACCCGTCAGCGGAATACGGGCTGGTCATGTGGTCGCACGCCGACGGCTGGCTGCCGCCTACGAACAAGGATTGCACTGACGTTCCGCCATCTTCATCCGTGCGGCCGTTTTCTTTCGGCATAGATGACGGCGGCTACGGCATGGGAAGCGACAAGGGACCGCAGATGGATGTTGGCGAAATGGCTGCGGCGTTGGCCGTTACGGGTGTCCGTTTCAAATACATCTTCTTTGATGCCTGTCTTATGCAGAATCTTGAAGTGGCCTATGCCTTGCGTCATGTGACGGACTGTGTGGTGGCGGCGCCGATGCCTATTCCGGCAGCCGGAGCCTACTATGAAAACCAGCTCCGCCACGGACTTTTTGCCGAAAGTCCTTCGGCCATTGTAGCCACTTACGTCAGCGATGTTTCCTCCCCCTCGTTGTCGTATCAGTACGACGATTACGGTATCACACTCTCGGCCGTGCACACCGCGGCCCTTGAACCGTTGGCCCAAGTTCTGCGCCGGGCGCTCCCTCATTCGGCGGCGGCAGGACGCGCGTCGGCCTCGATGGAAGGCGTGCTTAACTATCAGGCTTATACGCGCAGCTATTATTACCGGCCGCATAACTACGATGCCGCCGAGGCTTTGCGCCGCCTTTTGCCGGAATCCTTTCACGAAGAAGCCCTTCTTGCGCTCAACCGTGCCGTCATTTCCAAAGGAACAACGGGCAGGTTTTGGATAGGTCCCAACTCATGGGACTACCAGCAGGTGAATGAAAAGACCTATTGCGGCGTTTCACTCTTCGTGCCGCAGAACGTCTATGCCGACAATGCCGGCCGTACGCCTCATGGCAATCTCAACGAAGCTTTTCGTCAGATGGAATGGTATGACGCGGCAGGGTGGAACGCCACAGGGTGGTAAGGATGATACCTCTCTTCATCTGAAAAAACAAGATGCTGGCGGTTTGTTTTTAATGGAATCCCGATTTTAACACTATTTGCTTTCCGCCGGAAAATGTATTATCTTTGTAACAGCGGGGCGGGGCTTTCCATGAGGAAGTCCCGCTTTTTCTGTGTTTTTCAGGGCTTTTCAAGTTGTTTTCAGGCATGTTTTCTCCTGAAATTCCCCGTATTCGAATTTAAATTCCAAGTATTCGTGTTGAAAAACCAATACGGACTTTTTCAAATTCAGGTATTATCGTACGATTTATGCCCTGCGAAAATGTAATGAAAAGTTAAAAATGTTAAAGTCGGAAAGGCTCTTAAATTGTCAAAATACTTGTCTGGGGCAGAAGTGTCAGGACAATAAAAAAGGCCAGCTTCACCGGGTAAAAGCTGACCTTTGAGTTTTTTGTTGTTCTTAATCAGAACTGTTTTTACTTTCTCTCTCTCACATTTGAAATCCCGGTAAAAAAATCGGAGTGTTACAAACGAACCTTGGCCCCGGCCATCAACATAAAGCCCGGCTGGCGCACGTTTGACAAATCGTAATAACGGTGTGACGTGAGGTTGGTCAGATCACAAAACAAGTCATAACGGCGTATGTTCCATTGCAGGCGGCAGTCAAGCAGCGCATGTGCGCCATAAGGTTGCAGCTGGCCGGTGGACTGCCCGTCAAGATAGAGCAGATAGGCGCCTTCACGCTGTTGGACACGTAGCGTCCAGGAAGCCGAGAGCCCACCAATAATCCGGTGTGAGAGCGTAGCTGTGAACTTGTGGCGCAGATATTCCAAGGCGTAGTTCGACTTATAGTAGTCTTCGCCTGAACGGCGGTGCTGGTAGAGATAGGCATAGGCCACCGTGAGACGGCGTAGCGGCTGTTTGCGGCCCAGCCATTCGTCACAGTTGATAACCGCCGATGCCGAGGCTCCCATGTTGTCAAGCTCAAAGCTCGTGGCATGGTAGATGTCCTCAGGAGAGCGCATCACCCAGTCTATCATATTCGTGCCACGGTTGAAATGCAAGCTCACACCGGCCTCTACCACACGTGACGTGTAGTCTGCTCCGACTCTGAACGATGAGCATTCCTCGGGACGGAGGTCAACGTTGCCTTCCTGAGTGGGACTTTTGTACCATAGGTCCGTAAAGGTGGGCAGGCGCATGGAATTGTTCCACGAAGCGTAGAGCCGCCAGCTGGCAACGGGACGGAAACTCACATCTACTCCCGGGTAGAACCGGAAACCGCGGCCTACAGATGTATTGCGGTCGGCTATCACACCGGCAGACAATGTCCAGCGCCGGAGTAAGACGTTATGCTCCATAAAGTAGCTGACATTGGTACGGGCATCGTGGCGGGTGTAGAAAATACCTTCCTCGCCACGCACGGGGAAATGGAGTGAAGGCTCCATCTCACGTCCGAGGCTCGAGCTGTAAATGCCTTCTTCGCGTATTTCCGCTCCGATAGCGGTACGGCCTAGCCGCCATGCAGTCCATGCGCCTAAACCGGCGGTATAGACATCGCTGCGGTGAAAATTCTCTCCTGAGGGCGTATTGCGCACCAACTGGTAATGATCGGCATTGCGCAGCCACGACAAATAGGGAGTCAGTCTGACTTTGCCTTTAGTTTCGGCTTTAACCGAAATAAGATAGCGGCGCAATGACTCCCACTGGTTAGGATAAGCGGCAGAATAAAAAGTGTTGGCACCGAAGTCATTGGCCGTCATGCCGGCCTGAGCGTCCAGCCTGAACGCACTGTCCTCATAACGTCCTTGCCAAAACATCTTGCCACCGGCGAAATCTCCATTCTTCACCGCTCCGTCTGAACGCTGGAAACTGCCGCTGACCGAAGTCTGCAAACGGGGAGATAAAGACCACGCCGACCGTGCCGAAGCCATAATCGTGCCATAACTGCCACCTGACACACTTGCCTCAAGAGGCGAGCCGCCGTTTCGTGTAATCACGTTGATGGCCCCGCTGAACGCCTGGCTGCCATAAAGGCGCGAAGCTGCTCCTTCAAGCACCTCGATACGCTCTATGTCATCAATGTTAAGGGGGAAATCGGCCGCATTATGGCCTGTCTGTGGATTATTGACGGATATGCCGTTGACAAGAATAGCAATTTGGTCAAAGGTTCCGCCATTAATGCTTATGTCCGTTTGAATACCAAACCCACCGCGTTGCCGGACATCTACTCCCGCGGTCAGTTTAAGAACGTCGTTAATACTCGTGACACCCGCCGCAGCAAGATCACTGCGGGTCAGTGTGGTCACCTGTCGGGCAGCCAGGCCGGCACCCAATGGAGCGCGCGAGGCGGATACAACAGCTTCGCCCAGCAATAGGGCTGAATCGGTATCCTCGGCTTTCACCGTCACAGAGTCGTCGGCAGCGGCATTGGTGCAATAAGCGGATTGCGCCGCCAAACATGGCACAGCGCTGCCCAAAGTGGCAACACCAAGCACACCAATACGCACCTCGCGTCCCAGACATGCAAAGAGAGCATATCCCTTACGGCTGAAATGACAGAAAGTCACCGGCGCTTCCTTTTTCAATAATGTTTGTGGAAACATGTAATTGTTAAATATAAAATTAATATGAAGGAAAGAGAGAAAGTCATATCGTTAAAACGGTTCAGGCAACGGTAAGCCTGAACCGGCAGTAGTCCTTATTATATAGGGAATACAGGAATTTCGGTTGTGTAAAGACCCTATGGCTTCTGAAACCTTCATAGGTCGACTTCTTAGAGCTGTTCTTGTTGCTCCTGCTGTTCCTGCCACTTTTCACGTGCCAGTTCCTGCATGTCGGTTACGGTGTCTTTTTCGTCGACTATTTCCGTGCCGAGCATCGTCTCTATGACGTCTTCCATGGTTACAATGCCACGGAAACAGCCGTATTCGTCTATGATGACGGAAATGTGCTCTTTCTTTGCCAAAAGCTTTTCCCATACATCGGATACCGACTCGGTTTCGGAGAAAGTGAGTACAGGGCGCAGGATGTCGGAAAGACGCATGTTGAACTTATCTTCCGAGAGTTTCTCGAGAATGGTCTGACGCAGCACGTAACCTATGATGTAGTCGTCGTTCTCGATATTGTAGACCGGTATGCGGGAATAACTTCGGAAAGCGTCATTTTTGTAGAATTCCCCGAGTGTCATGCTTTCTTCAGCCATTTCGACCACAGAACTGGGCGTCATTATTTCGCGGGCGGTAATGTCGTCGAGTTTGAGCAGGTTCTGTATCATGCGGTTCTCCTTTTTTTCAAACACGCCTTCTTCCGCTCCCACTGTGACCATGGCCGATACTTCTTCGCGACTGACACTGACGGCTTGCTTCTTGCCTGCAAAGATGCGGGTAACTAGTTCGGATAGTACCACCAGCGGGTAGGTTATGAACACGAGCATGTGTATGACCCGCGCAGCCGGAATGGCTATTTGCCGCCAATAGGCGGCGCCGATGGTTTTGGGTATTATTTCGGAGAGAATGAGGATGAGCAGCGTCAGTATGGCTGATGTTGCGGCAAAGTATTCGTTGCCGAATACTTCAAGAGATTGTGCTCCCACGCCGGCCGCACCTACCGTGTGGGCTATCGTGTTGAGTGAAAGAATGGCTGAGATGGGCCGGTCGATGTTCTGTTTGTACTTTTTGAGCAGCGCCGCGCCTTTCTTTCCCTCTTGTTCAAGCATGGAGATAAACGACATGGGCGACGAGAGCAGTACGGCTTCGAGTACGGAGCACATGAAAGAGATGCCCAACGCCACAAAAAGATATAAAAATAAAAGTGCCATATATAATTAAAGTGTGATACAATACCCGTGTAAATGCAGCGCCTCTGCGCAGGTAAGGAGGGTGGTTTTCATCGTTGTTTGCCGGTGAAGGCGGTGCAAAGATAGTGCAAATGAGCGGAATACGGAAATCTAAGCTATGGGTTTTTGCTTTTCATCCTCTTTTAGGTGATGCCATAGCGCTTGTTTACGCCTCATTTATTGCAGGTAATAGTTTTCCTGTCGCTCTTCGCCAACGGTAGTGGCGGGGCCGTGTCCGGAATAGACTGTGGTGTCGGCTGGCAATGCGTTGACTATTTTGTCTTTCAGGGCTTTAACGAGTGTTGGTTCACTGCCGCCTGGAAGGTCGCACCGGCCGATTTCGCGCCGGAACAGGCTGTCGCCGCTGAGCAGTATGCCGGCTTCGGGGCAATAAAAGCATACACCGCCGGGAGTGTGTCCCGGTGTGGCAATGATACGAAGCGTGTGTGTGCCGAAGGTGATGACATCGCCTTCGGTAAATGTTGTTCCTGGTTCCGGCAGTGAGAGTGGCAGGTCACGATGAAGAAACTGCCGCATTTGCTCGCCGGAATGGCGATAAGTGTCCACTTCGTCAACGCACATCTCGGGCAGAATGCCATAAGTATCGTGAATGAACTGAACGCCGAAGACGTGGTCGAAATGCCCGTGTGTACACAGGAGATGCCTCACGTCAAGCTGCTGTTCTTCCACATATTGGCGGATGGCAGCCTGTTCTTCTGGGAAAAAGGCGCCGCAGTCTACAATAACGGCCTCGCGCGTGGCATCGCTCAGCACATAGCAATTCTCTTCTATGAAATTGACCGTGAAGGTTTTGAGTGTCAAGTTGTTTGTCATGTCATTTCGTTGTTTTCTGAGGCAATGCCGGCGCGCAGGTCGCAGGCATTGCCAAGAGGGTTTCTTCATAGAGCCACGTAGGCCACTTTTTTAGTTTGGAAAAATTCGTCCTTAAAGAAATCTCCAAGGTCCCATGTTTCACTTTTGTGCTTGAAAGGGCGTAATTCTTCGTGCAGGTCGCCGCCTTTGAGACATATCACGCCGTTGGGCAAGGCGTTGCGTCCTTTGCGGTGAACGTTCTTGCTGACGAGTTTTACCAGTTCCGACAAATTCATTACGGCTCTCGATACGACAAAGTCGAATTTTTCCTTTTCCTCCATTACGTTGCGGTGTACTGCTGTCACGTTTTCCAATTCTATGGCCTCGGCCACAGCTGTGGCCACTTTGATTTTTTTTCCGATGCTGTCTACCAGATGAAACCGGCATTCCGGAAAAAGTATGGCCAAGGGGATGCCCGGAAAACCTCCTCCTGTCCCCACATCCATGATGGTGGTTCCCGGGCGGAAGTTAATAACCTTGGCTATGCCCAACGAATGGAGCACGTGATGGGCATAAAGGTGGTCGATGTCCTTACGCGAGATGACATTGATTTTGGCATTCCAATCTCGGTAAAGAGCATCGAGAGCGTCGAATTGCCGACATTGTGTGTCGGTCAGTCCGGGAAAATAATCGGAAATCATTTTTGAAGTTTCGGGCATAACAGGATGTTTCTTGGTTTAAATATTGAGGGCAATACGGGGCAGATGCCGTGAAATATTTGTTTTTCAACAATGTATAGTCACGCTTACCATTGTATTTTCGTACTTGCTGCACAAAGGTACGCTTTTTAAGTCAAACAAACGTGAAATATATATCCAAAGCCGCAAATAGGGAATGGATGGGGAATGAAAATCCTTTTCCATTATCAGGAATGGCTGTTTGACTTTAACATTTTTAACCTTTCGAAACATTTTCAGGACATGAAATACAGGCCGTAACAGGGAGAATATGAAAAGTCCGTATCGGTTTTTCAACACGAATACTTGGAATTTAAATTCGAATACGGAGATTTTCAGGACAAAATACGCCTGAAAACAACTTGAAAAGCCCTGAAAAACACAGAAAAAGCGGGACTTCCCCATGGAAAGCCCCGCCCCGCTGTTACAAAGATAATACATTTTCCGGCGGAAAGCAAATAGTGTTAAAATGTCATTGCCACTCTCTGCACGACGGCCGTAAGGAATGCGTTCTTTTATTTTTTCGGTCCTTTTCGTAAAGGTTGTTTTTATTTACCTGCTGCACTGAGACGGAGTTTGTATCTCTGCGGCGTTTCGGGCACACAGTATTTGGGCAGAGTGCCTACATCTTGTCCGCAACTGGCGTTGCCGATGCCGCGCGTCCATGCGTCGAGGTGCAACACGGTGTAGGGACGCGGCGTGAGTTCCCACATGTGCTGAGCCTTCATGAGGTCGGCGTCCGTAAAGCGGAGGGCAGAGAAGTTCACCTGTCCCTCTGTCTCTATCTTCAGGCCGAAGCCGCTCTTGTCCGTCAGGATGAGTTCCCGCATGCTTTCGCGGCCTCCCGTACTTTGGGGCTTTACGTAATGTTCGGGCATGTCCTCCACCGTTGTGGCATAACGTCCCAGCAGGGTACCGTCCTTGCGGTCGCAATAATTCTCCCACGGGCCGTATGCGTAATAGCTGACGTTTGAGAAGGCGGTGTCTATTCCGCACACCAGTCCGGCACGGCGCAGATTTCCCGTTTTGGGCGTAAAGGTTACGTCCATGTCTACGATGCCCTGAGGCAGAATGGTATAAGTGATGTCCGTGGCGCAGAGAGAGCCGTCGCGGCGGGTCTTCACCACCGTGTTGCCTTCACGGTCGGTAGTCACCTCCAGAGAACCTTTATCCGACAGTCCGTTTTCGGTATGGGTGTAGCGGTCGTTCTCAATCCAGCGGTGATTATCGTAACGGAAGCCCTGACCTTCGGCCAGCACATTGCGGCCGCCGAATGCCAGTGATGTGAGATCGCCTGTGGTATTGTTGAAAGTCACCGACACTTTCTTGTTGCCGATAGTCGTATGGTCGAGTGCGGCCGTCTGCGTCAGAGCTTCACCGCGGGAGGCCAGTTTGGGAAGGACTGTGCGCTCCGTCAGCACATACTGTGCCTGTGCCACGCGGTGTCCGGCCGGTTCCGAAGCGGTGGCCGCGCGCTGCTGCACGTAAAGATTGAGCAATATCTCGTTGCCGGCGGCTCTCTCTTTGCGGAGTTTGATTTTCGGCAGTTTGAGGCTTATTTCCACACCGTTGTCGGGGAGTACCGCCGGTAAGGCCATTTTCTTGCGGCCTGCCACGTGTCCGTTCCTGACAACTTCGTAAACCAGGTCGAACCGGTCGAGCGATGTGAAGGCGTATTTGTTTCTGAAATGCACTGTCGCAAGGTTGCTGTCTTCGTTGACTAATCGCATTTTGAACTTCACAAACTGGTGTGCGGCTTTGACTTCGGCCAGTTTGGCCCCTTCCTGCCGCTCGGGCGATACGATGCCGTTGGAGCAGAAGTTGCCCTGATGAGGTCCGGGATAATCGTATCCCGTGTGCAGGCGGTATACGCCGTTTTTCATCTCCGCCGGGTCATAGATGGCCTGGTCTACCCAGTCCCAGATGCAGCCGCCGATGGTACTGTTGCTCCTTTCTATCACTTCCCAGTATTCGCGCAGATTGCCGATAGCATTGCCCATGGCGTGAGCGTATTCGCAGATGAACATCGGCTTGTCAAGATCCGAGGTATTCTTGTTCATCCAGCGCATGCCAGGGTACATTTTCGAATAGAAGTCGGAAAAGCGCTCGCCGCCGTATTCTCCGCTGACGCGGGTGCCTTCATAGTGGATGGGGCGTGTGGGGTCGAGCTCCCGGGCCTTGTCATAGCAGAAACGGAAGTTCTCGCCGTTGCCCGCCTCGTTACCCAGGCTCCACATGACTATGCTGGGATGGTTGCGGTCGCGCAACACCATTCGCTCGATACGGTCTTCGAATGCCGGCACCCACGACGCGCGGTCGGAGATGCTTTGGTTGGCATGGTCCTCAAGGTCGGCTTCGTCCACACAGTAGAGGCCGAAATAATCGAACATGGCATACATTTTCGCATCGTTGGGATAGTGCGACGTGCGTATGGTGTTGATGTTGTTGCGCTTCATTAGTGTGACGTCGCGCAGCATTCCTTCCGTTGTGACGGCACGGCCGCGGCGCGGGTCGGTGTCGTGGCGGTTCACACCTTTGAGAAATACTTTCCGCCCGTTCACATAGAGCTGTGAGTCCTTTATCTTCACTTCGCTGAAGCCGTATTTTGTGGAGAAGGCCATTTCTTCGCGGCCGGCCTTGTCCAGTTGTACGATGTGGATGGTATATAAATGTGGTGTTTCGGCGCTCCATAGCTGTACGTCAGTGAGGTCGAAATCTACGAAGAGAGCGTTTTTATGGCGCGGAGAATAGAAATACCTACAGGTGTTTTCCGCTATTTTCTGTCCTGCCGGGTCGAATACACGGACTATCAGTTTTTTTCTTTCGACCAGATTGTCGCGATCATCGAGGGCGAGCTCTACATTGAGGCGTGCGTTGCGGTAACCGTCCTTGAGCTCTGCGGTGATTTTGTGATCTGCCACAAAGACGCGTGGTACATTGTACAGGTATACGTCGCGGAAAATGCCTGACATGCGGAACATGTCCTGACACTCGAGGTAGGAGCCGTCCGACCAGCGGAACACTTGCAGGGCGAGCGTGTTCTCTCCTTTTTTCAGATGTTTTGTCAGGTCAAATTCGGCTACGTTGTTGGCGCCCTGCGTGTAACCTATGTATTGTCCGTTAAGCCATACGAAGGCTGCCGAATAGATGCCGCCGAAGTGAATGAGTGTGCGGTGTTCCGTCCAGTCGTCGGGAACGGAAAAGGTACGCACGTAGGAGCCTACGGGATTGATGCCGTAGTTTTTGCCTCCGTCGTTGAAGCCCGGCCGTGCTTTGATGAAAGGCGGCGTGTTGGAGTGGGGGTATTCCACGTTGCAGTAGATGGGGCGGTCGTAGCCTTGCATTTCCCAGTTGGAGGGAACGGGGATGGTGTCCCATGATGATACGTCATAGCCTTCCTTGAAGAAGTCGAGCGGACGTTGTGAAGGTTCCGGAACGAAGTGGAAACGCCATGTGCCGTTGAGCGATTGATAACGCGAACTGACCGGTGTTGTCCATGGCGTGGCGTAGTAGTTTTTGTCGGCCAGCATTTCAGCCTCTGTGGCGTATGGCATGAAAGTGGCGCGTCCCGCTTCCTTGTTCTCTGCAAAGATTGTTTCGTCTTCCCAGTAGGGTGATTTTATTTTCGGTTTTTGTACCTGCTCGAAGGAGAACCATGCGTCACTGTCGGCGGCGTTGAGTTTGGCCAGTTTCAGTTGCCCGTTTTTGAGAGTGTACATCGTGCCGGCTTTGGCGGAGTTTTGCGAGGCCGAACAGATGAGGTAAACGTCCTCTTTGCCTCCGACGGGTACGAAGCGGAAGCGGGCGTTGTTCCACACGCCGTCCTGTGCAGGCCATTGCAATAGATAATCTACGGCAGGATTGCCGCCGCCGTCATCGAAGTTCTGAGTGTAGAAAGCTCCGGTTATGACGCGTTGTCCGAGGTCGAGCATTTTGATGTTCCAGTATTGTCCGCGGTTTTGGGCATCAGCTTTTTCGCCCACGATGCGGGCGTTGTTCTCTCCCGAGTCGCCGTTGCCTAGCACCATGTCGGGATGTTTTACAGAACGTATGCGATAGGTCAGTGCATCGTCGAATCCTGCGGCTGTGGCTTTCCGTATGTGAAAGCGGGCGGCCTTGTTGCCCTTGGCGCTGCTTTTGGCAATGAGCGTTACTTTACCGTCGGCGGTCACCGCGGCCGCCACGTCGGGGCGGTTCGTCGGGATGAGTAGCAGGGCATCGCCGTCGGTTTCGGTTTTCCATAACTGGGCTTCATCCGAACCGTTGTTCACTCCCGTCTGTACGGCATTGCCTTTGGTGCGTAGAGCCAGGTTGGAGAAAGGATTGATGAAACGCCACGAACCGGAAAGCTCGGATACCGTCCAGTGCTGTTCGGTGCGTTCGCCGTCCAGCCGCGCCAGAGCCACCTCTCCTGTGCGTGGGTTATATTCCACCACAAAGCCGTTTTTTGAGGCCGGCACGAGATGATAGAACATTCCTCTGGTAAACTGAGTGGGTTGCTGCCGGCTTGCAGAAACTGGCAGCATTGCGAGTAAGAACAAGAAGAGGCTCAAGCCTTGTCTTGTCATGAAGTGCAACTTTTTCATAAAGGATGTGTATTGTTTGTGTTTATTCTTTTACAGATGGTTGCAGACTGTGAACGATTGTGTTATTTTGCAAATATACGATTTTCCCGTTATTTTTACCAGACAAGACAATATTAATAAGGAAAAGGGCAGGTTTACACGTCTCCAATTTTAACATATTTAACTTTCTGTAACATTTCCAAGAGTTAAAAGATTGGTTCGAAGTAGTGAAAACCCAAAAGTCCGTATTGGAATTTCAACACGAATACTTGGAATTTAAATTCGAATACGGGGATTTTTTCCGGAAAATAGGGCGGAAAAGTACGGAAAAAGACTCGGAAAACACTGAAAAAGCGGAACTTTCAGATGGAAAGCCCCGCCCCGCTGTTACAAAGATAATACATTTTCCGTCGGAAAGCAAATTGTGTTAAAATGGTCAATCTCGGAAAAAACGCCGGTCCGGCGCGCTCCTGGTTGGTGATGTTCTCGTTTTCAAAACGGATAAACGGGCTTTTCTTTCATAAAAACAAGCGTTGAAGAAGGAACCTTTCGGGCTTTTTTAGTAGCTTTGTGCAGAACATAGTCATATTAACATCATAAAACAACCGATCATGCACGATATACAACTCAATGCCAGCGGCACACGTCACCTTGAAGTGTCCGATGAAAACCTCCGGACAATCCGCAAATACGACCTCTTTAGCGGATTGGTGGATTCGACAGGATATGTTACCGAAGAGGTCCTTGAAAAACTCAAACTCAACGTGCGCTCCCTGATAGCCCATTCAACGGAAGATACCAAGGACCTGCTAGATCTTTGCATAGATGTGATCTATCATGACAAGATGAAAGCCTATGGTCTGAAAAATCTTATCGACCTTTACAAGGCGGAAGCGGCATTGTGGCCGGTTGAGCAATAAAGGCGCCGCCGGCATTCCCACGTATTGTCTCTCCGCTTTTCTCTCAATCCCCTGTTTCCCTCCTTTATGAATTCTCCCCGTCTGACCGACTGGCTGCCAACCACGCGTAAGGAAATGGACCTGCGCGGCTGGGATGTGGCCGATGTCATTATTTTCTCGGCCGATGCCTATGTTGACCATCCGTCCTTTGGAGCCGCTGTCATCAGCCGGCTTATCGAAGCGGAAGGCTTCCGTGTGGCAATAGTCCCACAGCCCGACTGGCATGGCGATTTCCGCGATTTCCGCAAACTGGGACGGCCGCGCCTGTTCTTTGCCGTGGCACCCGGATGTATGGACTCCATGGTGAACAAGTATACCGCTGCGCGGCGGCTGCGCTCGGAGGACGCTTACAGTCCCGATGGCCGCCACGACATGCGGCCCGAATACCCTACGGTGGTCTATACACGCATCTTGAAACAACTCTATCCGGAAGTGCCCGTAGTGCTGGGAGGCATTGAGGCTTCGCTGCGCCGTCTCACGCATTTTGACTACTGGCAGGAAAAGTTACGGCCATGCCTGCTTTGCGACAGCGGGGCAGACATGATTGTCTACGGGATGGGCGAATTGCCCGTGGCCGAACTGTGCCATCTCCTCGAAGACAAAATTTTGCATGGTCGGGAAGAAATCTGTTGCACAACAGAAGATTTTCGTCAGATCGTGCGTCGCTATCCCGTCCGTCAGACAGTGACTCTTGAACTTGAAGAAGATATCCCCGGCGGACGGCGTGAGGATGACATCGTTCTGGCTCCTCACGAGGAATGCTTGTCCGACAGAAAAAAATATGCGGCCAATTTCCGGCACATTGAGGAGGAGAGTAACAGACTCCATCCGCAGCGGCTCTTGCAGGAAGTGGGTGGGCGTGTGGCCGTAGTCAATCCGCCTTTTCCGCCCATGACAACGGCACAGATAGACCGCTCGTTTGACCTGCCGTATACCCGCCTGCCACACCCCAAGTACAAGGGCAAGCGCATTCCGGCATACGAGATGATAAAATTCTCCGTCAACATTCATCGCGGCTGCTTCGGCGGTTGCGCTTTCTGCACCATTTCGGCTCATCAGGGGAAATTCATCATGAGCCGTTCCAAGGAAAATATTCTCCGTGAGGTGAAGGCCATTACACGCATGCCTGATTTTAAGGGCTATCTGTCGGATCTCGGTGGCCCGTCGGCCAATATGTACGGCATGCACGGCCGTAACGCCGAACTGTGTGCCCAATGCAAACGCCCCTCGTGCATATCGCCTGCGGTATGTCCTAATCTCAATGCGGACCATCGCCCGATTACCGATGTGTATCGGGCTGTCGACGCATTGCCGGGCATCAGGAAAAGCTTTATCGGCAGCGGCGTTCGCTATGATCTTCTGCTTCACCATTACAAAGACGATGAACTGAAAAAAGCGGCACAGACTTATACAAAAGAGTTGATAACGAAACATGTGTCGGGACGCCTGAAAGTAGCCCCCGAGCATACGTCGGACAGTGTATTGCGCCTCATGCGCAAACCGTCCTTCGAACAATTCAAGGCTTTCAAGGCCGTTTTCGACCGCATCAACCGCGAAGCCGGACTGCGGCAGCAAATAATTCCTTACTTCATATCCTCACACCCAGGCTGCACCGCTGAGGATATGGCCCAGTTGGCCGCTGAAACCAAGGACATGGATTTCCAACTGGAACAGGTGCAGGACTTTACGCCCACGCCTATGACCGTTGCCACCGAGGCGTGGTATTCGGGCTACCACCCCTATACGCTTGAACCGGTCTTTTCGGCACGGACTCCGGAGGAAAAACAACGCCAGCGCATGTTTTTCTTTTGGTACAAGCCCGAGGAGCGTAGCCGGATACAGACGGAATTGCGCCGTTTGGGTCGGCAGGATTTGTTGCAGAGGCTTTTTGGCGGCGAACAGTCCTTCTTGAAAAAAAATCCGACAGTCAGGAAAGAACACTCCGCAAAGCGCCAATGTTCTTCAGGTCGCCGCCGGTAAAATTACCGAGATGCCTCAAAAAGATACGGCAAGGGGGTGCGATAACAGATGTAGTTATCGCACCCCCTTGCCGTATTATTTTTTATGTTGGATTCCGAAGTGAAGGAATACTTCGGAGAACATCAGTCGTTGACATCGGGCAAAGTGTTATAGTCGCGGCTATAACGCAGCATTTGTCTGTCATAAGCCTCAGAGTAATCAATGCTTACATCAGTAATGTTGCCTTGAGTGTCACGTATAGCTGTGTAAACCGGATTGATAAAGCCTTTGTAGGGCGATAGGTGCAGTTTCTCGTAGCGGGCAAGGATTTCCTTGTGCAAGTCAGTGTCTACCTTTACGCCGTAGTTCTCCACGAGCAGACGGGCCGCTTCATAGTCGCCTTCGCTCTTGATGCGTTGCACCTCAGCCAGCAGTTTTCCGAAGAGTTCCCGCAGGGCTTCGTAATCGTTGATGCGCACGTAGGTCTTGCCTTTCTTTTTGATAAGTTCCACTACTTTCCCGTCTTTGCCCTGTTCGTAAACCCAGCGGGCTATGAGTGCACGGTTGCGCATGTGGGCCTCTTCGATGGTAGCGCCGGGTTTGATGCGCACCAATTGCGTCATGAGGCCGTTCATCATGTAAGTGTAATACTGGCTTTTGTAGGCTTCAAGATTAGGGGTCAGTCCGAGTTCCACGAGCTTTTGGTCGGCTACGTAGTAAAGACCGAAGAGGTCGGCGCGCGCTTCTTCTATCGTTGAACCGTAGGCTTTCAGCGTATCGGGGTCAGTGCCGGGCAAGAGTTTGCCGCTGCCGTGTCCGAGGCATTCGTGAAGATCGGTGTGAAGGTCATCGCAGACGTCACCGTAGGTTGCTATGAGCTGACGAGTGGGTTCGTCAATGACAAACTCCTTGTCCATGCCGCTGCCGTGTGCCGCTTTAGCGTAGGCCGCGGTAAGATTGCCGATGGTTACGCTTTTCGAGCCATGTTCACGGCGCACCCAGTCGGAATTGGGCAGATTGATGCCGATGGCGGTAGAGGGGTAAAGGTCGCCGCCGAGTATGGCCGCGGTGATGACTTTGGCTGATACGCCTTTTACTTTCTCTTTTTTGAAGCGGTTGTCTATGGGCGATTGGTTTTCAAACCACTGGGCGTTTTCCGACAGCTTTTTTGTGCGTTCCGTAGCTGCCAGATCTTTAAAGTTGACAATGCTTTCCCACGATGCCTTCATGCCCAGCGGGTCGCCATAACTTTCAGTGAATCCGTTTACAAAATCGACCAGACTTTCCGTGTCTTTCAGCCAGGCAATGGAGTAGGCGTCGAAAGTGCGGAGGTCGCCTGTTCGGTAGTATTCTACGAGCAGGTCTATCACCTTCTGCTGTTCAGGTGTGTCGGCAAATGGACGTGCCTTCAGGAGGTTTTCTACGATCTTCTCGATGGCCTGTCCGTAGAGTCCGCCTACGCGCCATACGCGTTCCTCCAGTTCTCCGTCGTCATTGCGTACAAGACGGCTGTTCATGCCCATCATGACGGGTTGCGGATCAAGTGGTGCCTTGCGCTGGGTGTAGAATTTTTCAGCTTCTTTCTGCGTGATTCCGGGCGCGTAGTAATTGGATGCCGAAGTCAGCACCAAGTCATCGCCGTCCTTTTGGTTGACGCGCATGGGCATTACTGTCGGATCGAAAATGACAGGGAATATTTCATCGCACAGAGCGTCCACGCTTTGCCCTTCTGCAAGGGGCAGTTTTCGGGCGTCAACCTGTTTCAGGGCATTGCGCAGTTCCTCCGGTTTGAAGTCGGGCAGGAATTTGTCACAGCCGTAGTGATGGTGTATGCCGGCGGAGAACCATACGCGTTTGAGATAAGTTGAAAGTGCCGTATAGAAAGCATCCTTGCGGTTGCCGTTATAGTCGGTGTAAACTGTCTCGAGCATGCGGCGTATGCGCAAGTTGTAGCGGCCGTTCTGGTCGAAGAGGATGTCACGGCCTTGGAGCGCGGCCTCACTGAGATAGTAGATAAACGTTTTCTCCTTCAGCGTGAGCCGTTCGAAACCCTCCACTTTGTAGCGGAGCATTTGTATGTCGGCAAACTGCTCATCGTTGTAGCGGAAGTTGTCGCTTTGCGCCTGTGCATCGGTTGAATAGGCAAAAGCAGCGCTACCGGCCATCATCATGGTCATAAGTTTTGTCTTCATATAAAGCGTTGGTGAATAAGCTGGCACATTGTGTGCCTAAGGTGCAAAAGTACGAAATAAAAATCACCCGGCCGCGGTTTTTTACTCTTCGTCAGGATGTTTTTCTTTAAGGCGGCGGCCGTCAGGCTGAGGCCGTCTTATATTTTCTTTAAAAACCTTATTCTTTTGTGGCATAATTAAAACTTTATGCATCGGAAATAATGCCTATCTTTGCACTAGCACAAAAACAAACAAAAACCGGTCGGGATATGGCCGGTAAAAAGAAATAAGCACCACACATGCATTTCTTCATAATAAAATCTCTCTCTGCCGGAGTTTGCATAACTCATGGCAGACGAAATCCTCTTTCTGCGGTTGTAAATATCGGCTAAAGGAGGATTTTTCGTGTAGGGCCGGTGTCTTGCCGGTTGGGATAATGCCCTTGCCGTGCATTTTAACACTATTTGCTTTTCGCCGGAAAATGTATTATCTTTGTAACAGCGGGGCGGGGCTTTCCATGGGGAAGTCCCGCTTTTTCTGTGTTTTTCAGGGCTTTTCAAGTTGTTTTCAGGCGTATTTTGTCCTGAAAATCTCCGTATTCGAATTTAAATTCCAAGTATTCGTGTTGAAAAACCGATACGGACTTTTCAGATTCTCCCTGTTACGGCCTGTATTTCATGTCCTGAAAATGTTTTGAAAGGTTAAAAATGTTAAAGTTGATAAGTCTTCTTGAAGAGTGGACGGCCTGAAAAATATAAAATATAATTGACAGGAAATAAAATCGTGGAATAAGTGTTACCGGTTAGGGAAAAAAATGTAATTTTGCGGTGAACATAAATAAAGACCATTTAAAGATTTATGAGTACACTAGAGAAAATATTTGCCGAAAAGCTGTTAAACGTTAAAGCCATCAAACTGCAACCCGAACAGCCCTTTACCTGGGCTAGCGGTTGGAAGTCGCCTTTTTACTGCGACAACCGTAAGACGTTGGCGTTTCCCGCCTTGCGCAGTTTTGTGAAGCTCGAACTCAGTCGTCTGGTAGCCGAAAAATATCCTGAAGCCGAAGCCGTGGCCGGCGTTGCCACAGGAGCCATCGCGCAAGGCGCCTTGGTGGCCGATGCCCTCGGTCTGCCTTTTGCCTATGTGCGCTCCAAAGCCAAAGACCACGGAATGACCAACCTTATTGAAGGTGACCTCCAACCCGGTATGAAGGTGGTAGTGGTAGAGGATCTCATCTCGACCGGCGGCAGCAGCCTGAAGGCCGTAGAGGCTTTGCGTGCCCATGGTTGCGAGGTGGTGGGCATGGTGGCGGCCTATACTTACGGCTTCCCCGTTGCCGGAGAAGCTTTTGCCGCTGCCGGTGTGGAACTTACCACACTGACCAACTACGAAGCTGTGGTTGACGTGGCTCTTGCCACGGGCTACATCAAGCCAGAGCATGTCTCTATGCTGGGAGAATGGCGCAGAAATCCCGCAGAATGGGGAAAGTGACAACAGCCGGCAGGCAGACTGGCTTCTTGGGGTGATATGATTCTCCGTCAAGCGGCCGGTTGCCAGCATTTGTCTGCCGTTTATCCGTAATTCGTTATTCGTCTGCTAAAAATACTATATATTATGGCTCAAACACCCGAATTTAAGTATGCTCCCATGTTTCAGACCGGAAAGGATGAGACGGAGTATTATTTGCTGACTAAGGACTATGTTTCCGTTGGCGATTTCGAAGGCAATCCCATTCTGAAAGTACAGCCCGAAGGTCTGACTATGATGATAAACCAGGCTTTCCGTGATGTGTCCTTTCTGTTGCGCCGCTCGCATAACGAGCAGGTCGCTAAAATTCTGACCGATCCGGAGGCATCCGATAACGATAAATACGTTGCCCTCACTTTCCTTCGCAACGCCGAAGTGTCGGCAAAAGGTCAGTTGCCTATCTGTCAGGACACCGGTACGGCAATCGTCCATGGCGAAAAAGGACAGCAGGTGTGGACCGGCTTTTGTGATGAAGAGGCCATATCAAAGGGCGTTTATAAAACCTATACGGAGGAAAATCTGCGCTATTCCCAAAACGCTCCTCTCACAATGTACGATGAGGTGAATACAAAGTGTAATCTTCCTGCCCAAATCGACATAGAGGCCACTCATGGCATGGAATATCGCTTTCTTTGTGTGACAAAAGGTGGCGGTTCTGCCAACAAGACCTATCTTTATCAGGAAACCAAAGCTATACTTAATCCCGCAACACTCGTGCCATTCCTTGTTTCAAAAATGAAAACGCTCGGCACGGCTGCCTGTCCGCCTTATCATATCGCTTTTGTTATCGGCGGTACTTCAGCAGAGAAAAATCTATTGACCGTAAAACTCGCTTCCACTCATTATTACGACACTCTGCCTACTACAGGCGATGAAACAGGTCGTGCTTTCCGCGATGTGGAACTTGAAAAACAACTCCTTGAGGAGGCTTATAACATTGGACTCGGCGCCCAGTTCGGCGGCAAATATTTTGCCCACGACATCCGCGTAGTCCGTCTTCCGCGTCATGGTGCCAGCTGTCCCGTGGGGCTAGGGGTTAGCTGTTCGGCCGACCGCAATATCAAATGTAAAATCAATCAGGACGGCATTTGGGTGGAGAAAATGGACGACAACCCCGGCAGTCTCATTCCTGAAGCATTGCGCGAAGCCGGCGAAGGTCAGGCCATACGCATCGATCTGAACCGACCGATGGCCGAAATATGCCAGGCGCTGAGCCAATATCCAGTGTCCACCCGCGTAAGTCTCAACGGCACTATAATTGTGGCCCGCGATATTGCTCATGCCAAGCTCAAGGAACGCCTTGACCGTGGCGAAGGATTACCTGAATATATAAAGAACCATCCCGTGCTCTATGCCGGACCGGCTAAAACACCAGAAGGCATGGCTTGCGGCTCAATGGGGCCCACTACAGCCGGACGTATGGACCCCTATGTGGATCTTTTCCAGGCTAACGGAGGATCTATGGTGATGATAGCCAAGGGCAACCGTTCTCAGCAGGTGACGGATGCCTGCCAGAAACACGGAGGCTTCTATCTCGGATCCATTGGCGGGCCTGCTGCCATTCTTTCCCAGCAGAGCATAAAGAGCATTGAATGTCTGGAATATCCCGAACTCGGCATGGAAGCCGTGTGGAAGATCGAAGTGGAAGATTTTCCGGCCTTTATCCTAGTCGATGATAAGGGCAACGATTTCTTCAAGCAGATAAAACCTCGCTGTGCCGGTGGTTGTTAAAATGAAAACTTCATAGCATATACATATTTTCTAAAGGCACCTCCATGTTGTGAAGCACGTCGGTGTCATTACTCGGTGAAATCCCCTTTCGCCGGGAATATGGGGTCTATTGTGAAATAGCGCCCCATTTTTTTATTCCTTGGAAATGGTCTTTTCCTTTCCACATGGATCTTAAGTTTCCAATTCTTGTAAACAGGGGAAGAGATTTTTAGAAAAATCAGTAAATCACTAGCTTGATTATTTCGTTCTCTGTGGTGTATTAATAAAAAGCGGTGTTTTCATTGTATATGTCAGATAAAATACTTAACTTTGCACTGCTTTGCTTTCATGAGTGGGAGCGCCTGTTTAAAAGGGTTGCGGAATGATTGAGGCTTTAGGCGTCAAGGTTTGATGCCCAAGTTGGATGGGTATTTTCTGGTGAAAGTGATTAAGCCCCTGTAGTTTAATGGATAGAATGAAGGATTCCGGTTCCTTTGATAAGGGTTCGATTCCCTTCGGGGGTACACAGTTAAGAGTCAACTTTCGAAAGTTGGCTCTTTTTGTTTTTACTTTTTCTACAGTTTAATAAAAGAGAGTGGTTGAACCGCTTTGGGCTGTCTGTTGTATTTGATTGTTTGTTTTTCTGAAAAGATTGTAATAATTATTGTTCTATAATGATTTTTATTTACTTGTAGTATGCAACTCATGCGCCTTTGTTGAAAATCATGGCTTTATGATTCTCTTTTCATTAGTTGTCTTTGGCGGTTTAATAAAAATTAGTATCTTTGCAGCCTCATTTACAAACCTACAAATATTTAAATTGTATGGATATACAGAATCAATTTATTGACGGCGCTTGGAGCCAGGGTATCAATGTTACAGATTTTGTACGCAAGAATATCACTCCGTATGAAGGTGATTCCTCTTTCTTGCAAGGTCCCACGGCGCGTACTCAGAAAATCTGGAGTATTTGCCTTAAGGCTCTTGAGGAAGAGCGTGCCAATAATGGCGTCCGCTCTCTCGACCCAGACACAGTGTCTACTATCTCATCGCATAAGGCGGGATATATTGATAAAGAAAATGAACTTATCGTTGGTCTTCAGACGGATGAGTTGCTGAAGCGTTCCATCAAGCCTTTCGGAGGTATTAAAGTGGTGGAAAAGGCTTGTGCTGAAAACGGCGTGGAGGTTAATCCTAAAGTGAAAGACATTTTCACTCATTACCGTAAAACTCATAACGATGGTGTGTTCGATGTTTACACGGAAGAAATCCGCCGTTTCCGTTCGTTGGGCTTCCTTACCGGGCTTCCTGATAATTATGCCCGCGGACGTATTATTGGCGATTACCGTCGTTTGGCTCTTTATGGTATAGACCGTCTTATTGAAGCCAAGCAGGAGGACGCTAAAAAACTGACAGGCCCGATGACTGATGCCCGCATCCGTTTGCGCGAGGAGGTGGCCGAACAGATTAAGGCGTTGAAGGAAATCAAGGTGATGGGCGAGTATTATGGACTTGATTTGAGCCGCCCTGCCTACACGGCACAAGAAGCTGTACAATGGGTATATATGGCTTATCTTGCCGCTGTAAAGGAACAGGATGGTGCTGCGATGTCGCTGGGCAATGTTTCGTCGTTCCTTGATATTTATATAGAGTACGATCTGAAGCATGGTCTTATTGATGAGACTTATGCTCAGGAACTGATTGACCAGTTTGTTATCAAGCTCCGCATGGTTCGTCATCTCCGCATGGGGGCTTATAATGATATTTTTGCCGGAGACCCTACATGGGTGACGGAAGCTATTGGTGGCCGTCTCAACGACGGACGTACCAAGGTGACGAAAACCTCTTTCCGTTTCCTGCAGACGCTTTACAATCTGGGTCCTTCACCCGAACCCAACCTTACTGTTCTGTGGAGTCCCGAGTTGCCTGAGGGTTTCAAGGATTTCTGTGCACGTGTTTCGGTGGATACCAGCTCCATTCAGTATGAAAATGACAACCTCATGCGCGAGGTGCGTCACAGCGATGACTACGGCATAGCCTGCTGTGTATCGTTCCAGGATATTGGTCGTCAGATTCAGTTCTTCGGTGCCCGTTGTAATTTGGCTAAGGCTCTCTTGCTTGCCATTAACGGCGGACGTTGTGAAAATACCGGTACACTTATGGTGGAAGGTATCCCCGAACTCAAGAGCGACCAACTCAGCTTTGAGGAAGTGATGGAGAATTACAAGCTTGTGCTTACGCAGATAGCCCGTGTGTATAATGAGGCTATGAATATCATTCATTATATTCACGACAAGTATTATTATGAAAAGGCACAGATGGCTTTTGTCGATACCGATCCGCGTATCAATATAGCTTATGGCGCAGCCGGTCTTTCTATTGTACTTGATTCTCTTTCGGCCATTAAATATGCTAAAGTTACGGCTCGTCGCAATGAAATCGGTCTGACTGAAGGCTTTGATATAGAGGGTGAGTATCCTTGTTTCGGTAATAATGATGACCGCGTAGACCATTTGGGCGTGGATCTCGTATATTTCTTTACGGAAGAGTTGAAGAAACTTCCTGTTTATAAGAATGCCCGTCCTACACTCTCATTGCTTACTATCACATCTAACGTGATGTATGGTAAAAAGACTGGTGCTACTCCTGACGGTCGTGCGAAAGGTGTTGCTTTCGCGCCGGGTGCCAATCCTATGCATGGACGTGACAAAAGTGGTGCCGTAGCTTCTTTGGCCTCTGTTGCCAAGTTGCGTTACCGCGACTCTCAGGACGGTATTTCCAATACGTTCTCTATTGTACCCAAGTCTCTTGGTCCTACGCCGGAGGAACGTGTTGAAAATCTGGTAACTATGGTGGATGGTTACTTTACAAAAGGAGCGCATCATCTTAACGTGAATGTACTGAATCGTGAGATGCTTGAAGACGCTATGGAACATCCTGAGAAGTATCCGCAGCTCACTATCCGTGTGAGTGGGTATGCTGTTAACTTTATAAAGCTGAGTCGCGAACATCAGCTTGAAGTAATCAGTCGTTCATTCCATGAGCGTATGTAATAACCGATAGCGTTTTTGTCCTAAAGGATAGAAAAGGAAAACAAACCGGCCCGGAATCTGTTAATAATGTTTCCGGGCCGGTTTATAATTAGGTAGTATTGTGTATAAAGGATTTCAGGTCTAATTAAATGGAAGATGCGAAAGGGTATGATTCATAATGTTTAAAAACGTCATATTCCGTTACGCATTTCAAAATAAAGTCGTATTTTTGTACCGTTGCTCAAATCTCGAAATTTTGAGCAACACTTGAGAAGTGAACATTAATCACTGAAATATTCATATTATAATATAAGTATGACAAAACGTAAAATACAATTCAGTCTTGTCTATCGTGACATGTTTCAAAGCAGCGGTAAGTTTCAGCCTCGTAAGGATCAGTTGGAACGTATTGCTCCCGTGATAATAAAGATGGGGTGTTTTTCCCGTGTTGAAACTAATGGCGGGGCTTTTGAGCAAGTTAATCTCCTTTATGGCGAAAACCCCAATCAGGCTGTCCGTGCATTTACTAAGCCTTTTAATGAGGTTGGTATTAAAACACACATGCTCGATCGTGGTCTTAATGCTTTGCGCATGTTTCCTGTACCAGCCGATGTGCGTAAGTTGATGTATAAGGTGAAGCATGCTCAAGGTGTAGACATAACCCGTATATTTTGCGGTTTGAATGATGTGCGTAACATTATTCCTTCCATAAAATATGCTCTTGAAGGGGGGATGACACCGCAAGCTACGTTGTGTATTACTAATTCGCCCATTCATACAGCAGAATATTACGCAGGTATCGCTGAGCAGCTCATAGAGGCCGGTGCGCCGGAGATATGCCTGAAAGATATGGCGGGCATCGGACAGCCTGCCATGCTCGGCAAACTGACAAAAATGATAAAGGATAAGCATCCTGAAATTATTATTCAGTATCACGGCCACAGTGGCCCGGGGCTTTCCATGGCTACGATTCTTGAGGTGTGTCGTAACGGTGCCGATGTTATTGATACGGCAATCGAACCGCTTTCGTGGGGTAAGGTTCATCCGGATATTATCTCTGTTCAGAGCATGCTGAAGAATGCTGGTTTCGATGTGCCTGAGATCAATATGGACGCTTATATGGAAGCCCGAAAACTGACTCAGGAGTTTATTGATGATTTCCTCGGATATTTTATGAATAACGGCAACAAACTCATGTCTTCTCTTTTGTTAAGTTGTGGGTTGCCGGGCGGTATGATGGGATCAATGATGGCCGATCTTACCGGTGTGATGAGTGCGATTAACGGAAATCGTGTGAAAGATGGTAAGGACCCTCTTTCCGAAGATGCCTTGTTGGTACGTCTCTTTGATGAGGTTGCTTATGTATGGCCACGTGTGGGATATCCCCCGCTTGTGACCCCATTCTCCCAATATGTAAAAAATATTGCATTAATGAATCTTTTGACTGATTCGATGGGCAAACCTCGCTATTCAATGATGGACAATGCCATTTGGGGTATGATTTTGGGTAAGAGCGGTAAGTTGCCAGGTGAAGTTGCTCCTGAGATTGTTGAGTTGGCTAAGGAGAAAGGGTTTGAGTTCACTGACGCTGACCCGCAGAGCTACTATCCTGACGAACTTGACCGTTTTATCAAGGAAATGGAAGAAAATGGTTGGGAACGTGGCCAGGATGACGAAGAATTATTTGAATTTGCCATGCATGAGACACAATACCGCGATTATAAGAGTGGCGCAGCCAAAAAGCGTTTCCTTGCTGATTTGCAGGCTGCAAAAGATAAGGCCGGTGCGGCAGGCATGTCTCTTGAGGAGGCTGCAGCTCTAAAGCATGCTAAGGCTGATGCTATTGTGGCCCCGGAAAGTGGTACGTTGTTATGGGAAATCGGTGGTGATGCCGAATGTGTCAAAAGCATAGAGCCATTTATCGGAAAAGAATATAAGGAAGGAGAGTTTTTCTGCTATATTGAAAATAATCACGGTCAGATACTCGAAATCCCGGCAGCTCTTGGCGGTAAGCTTGTTGAGATTAATGCTAAGCAGGGTACTCATGTCAGCAAAGGTGATATCGTAGCCTATATTGAACGCAACGCATAAGATTTTTCGAAAAAGAATAGGTGGCGGATAAAGTAGCCGGTCGGTAATAGTTTTGGTATGCCGGCGTGACGGATGCTTTATCCGCCACTTGCTTTCTTAATTGATTTTATTCTTTTTATTTATGTCAAAGAAAACAGAATATTTGCAGAAGAACGCCGATTTTCTGGCGGCATTACGGAAAGAGGAAGATATAAAAGAATTGCCCTGTGGTGTGTTTTATCGTATCGTGGCAGAAGGTAAAGGTGTGAGTCGGCAACCTAATATCCGTAGTGTGGTAAGTGTGCATTATACAGGAACTCTAATCAATGGCCGTATATTTGATGATACCCGTCGAATCAAATGTCCCGCTGCATTCCGATTGAAAGATGTTATAACCGGTTGGCAAATAGCATTGCCTCGCATGCATGTGGGAGACCGTTGGATCATATATATACCTTCAGAAGCCGGATATGGCAAACGTGCTATAGGGCAAATACCGGGTAATTCTACTCTCATTTTTGATGTGGAACTTTTGAGTATAGCTTGATTGATTTTTTGTTGAGATGGTTTGTGGAAAGTTTTGTTTTTATTCGGTAAAGTTTCATGTTTATCTTTACAAGTAATACTTCCTGTAAAAGATTTGTTAGTGTTGCACAAAATTTGTATCTTTGTGCCGATTTTCTTGGTGTAAATTTATAAGATTAAATATTATAACAATGACTCACAATCTGTTGAAAGGCAAGCGCGGTATTATATTTGGCGCTTTAAATTCAGAATCCATAGCTTGGAAAGTAGCAGTAAAGGCTGTAGAAGAAGGCGCAATGATAACGCTCAGCAATACACCGATGGCGTTACGTATGGGTGAACTCAACGAACTTTCGGAGCAACTTAATGCACCGATTATTGCAGCAGATGCTACTAGTGTGGAGGATCTTGAAAAAGTTTTTGCTGAAAGTGTAGAAAAACTTGGCGGTAAAATAGACTTTGTACTTCATTCTATAGGTATGAGTCCTAATGTACGTAAGCATCGTACTTATGATGATTTAGATTATGGCTATTTGCAGAAAACACTTGATATTTCTGCTATATCGTTCCATAAAATGTTGCAAGTAGCCAAGAAGCAGGATGCCATTGCAGAGGGTGGTTCTGTTGTTGCCCTTACTTATGTGGCTTCTCAGCGTACGTTCTTTGGTTACAATGATATGGCTGATGCCAAAAGCATGCTTGAGAGCATAGCCCGCTCCTTTGGTTATATTTATGGTCGTGAAAAAGGAGTGCGCATTAACACAATTTCTCAGTCACCCACACCCACTACAGCAGGAAAAGGCATTAAGGATATCGAAAATATGATGGATTTTTCAGATAAAATGTCGCCGTTAGGCAATGCTTCTGCAGAAGAATGTGCCAATTATTGTGTGGTTCTCTTCTCTGATTTTACTAGAAAAGTTACCATGCAGAATCTTTTCCACGATGGCGGTTTCTCAAGTATGGGTATGAGTCTTCGGGCTATGAACCAATATGCCAAGGATATGGCTCCTTATGAAGATGAAAATGGTAATGTAATTTATGGATAAATCATAAGATTTGAAAATAACTTCGGGCAGACATACAGAGAAACTTAGTAATGAGAATTTCTTTTTTCGGTCTGCCCGCTTTATTTTTCGTTATATTAAATAAAAATATGGGCCTGTTCAAGAAGTTCTTTTGTGCGGCGCAGGTTGCAGCCGATGATGAGGGAGAAAAGAAAGAAAATCGCAAGTTTCAAACTTTACGCGATGATGGTGTGCGTGCCATGAGAATGGGTGAAACGAAGTTCGCTACACAATGTTTTGAAGAAGCTCTCGAAATAAACGCTAGCGACATCCAAACTATCGGTTTTTTGGCAGAAGCCCGTCTTCGCATGCAGAATTACATAGAAGCATTGCCCTTACTTATAACTCTTGCGGCGGAACAGCCAGATAATTTCGAAATACAATTGCTGCTCACGCAGGTGCAAGGCAAAACTGGTGATTATGAAGCCATGCACCGCTCTGTTTCCGGTTTGCTGGCATCACATGCCAATGATGCCCGTGTACCATACATGGCCGCAGAATCCGCTCATGGAAAAGGAGATGATTTTGCGACTATCGCTTTTCTCACGCAAGCCATAGCTTTACACGAAGACTATGTGGAAGCACGTCATTTACGTGCTGAAATACTTGCTGAGATGGGGCAATGGCGCGAAGTTTTGGAAGATACAGCAGTACTGACGAAGCTTTTTCCGGACAATGATGAATTTTGGGTGATGCATGGTAATGCATTGACCAATATCGGTAATATCGAAACGGCTGAAATAGCCTATACACAAGCTATGGCAAATAATCCTTTCAATCGTGAAGCCGTATTGAGTTTAGGAAGACTTTTTGAGCAGACGTCACGTCTTGATAAGGCGCTGGTACTTTACGATGAAGTGATAGAGGCACAACCTGATTTTGCTGAAATATACAAACAGCGAGGTGGGGTGAAACATCGTTTGCACGATTATATTGGTGCTGCTGACGATCTGAAGCGAGCGTTGGAGATTAATCCTGATTTGGTTGCCAATTTTGAAGGACTCCATTCATACGCTTAATTATGTAAGTTATTATATATTGCAAACGTGATAATCACGTTTGCTTTTTTATTTATCATTACCTCGGATACTATGTGGGATATATTACTCATATATAATGAGTGGAAAACTGATTGCGTGCCGGGTATGATGAAAGAAATGTTTTCTTTGAAGTTGTCTGGGTTTTTCTAGTCGTTAAGAACTAATATCTTTATCCTGTCTTAATATAGAGGATGAATTCTGATTTAAATAAGTTAATTTCAGGGATTTTATTTTCTCTAAAAAGTTCTTAATAGCTTGTTTAGTATTCTCTTCTCTGAATTTCAGCCAAAAGCAGAGTCTTTCTATTAGAAGCTTCTCTCTACTATTACAAAGATATTGGATTTTCTATGGAATCCCTAATAATATTAGCCCCTGCACGTATTGTAGAAGAAATGCACTTTCTTTGTTGTTTTATTTGTGTGATGTGTTTATATTATTTATTTTGTTGTATA
>ERZ778511.38-NODE-38-length-119723-cov-8.053657_pt1 | contig 119723 bp, 106 predicted proteins | sample MGYA00510347_ERZ778511 | MGnify/ENA primary metagenome ERZ778511 (study PRJEB29527, sample SAMN07138967) | mouse gut metagenome | material: feces | host: mouse | place: China:Nanjing | collected 2016-01-25 ...
CATATTTTTATACTGTCAGTATGAAAATCCTTGGAATAAAGCTCTATTTCAGAGCCAAAAGGGCTGAACTGTTACTATAACAACTGCCCTGGTCTTCTTTGCAGAAAACCAGGGCAATGTCACATTCCTCTTTTCACTCTACTATTTTGCAGAAATATATCCCTGCGCTTTTAATAATTCCGCACACAGAACTGCTCCGCCTGCTGCGCCTCTTACCGTATTGTGGGACAATCCAACAAATTTCCAGTCATATACCGTATCCTCACGCAATCGGCCCACGCTGATTCCCATACCATTTTCATAATTCACATCTTCTGTTACCTGGGGCCGGTTGTCTTCTTCCAAGTACTGAATAAAATGCTTGGGAGCGCTTGGCAATTCTAATTCCTGGGGCGCACCGCTGAAATTTCTTAATTTTTCAATCAACTGTTCCTTGGTAGGCTTCTTTTTAAATTTCACAAATACTGCCGCAGTATGTCCATTTAATACCGGAACACGAATACACTGACAGGTAATTACTGGGCCATCCGCTGGAACAATTACGCCGTCTTTGATGGCTCCCCAGATACGAAGAGGCTCTTTTTCCGATTTTTCTTCCTCTCCTGCAATATAGGGAATAATATTTCCTTCCATTTCCGGCCAGTCCTGGAAGGTTTTTCCTGCTCCGGAAATTGCCTGATACGTAGTTGCCACCACCTCATAGGGCTCAAATTCCTTCCATGCGGTCAATACAGGCGCATAAGACTGGATGGAGCAGTTAGGCTTTACCGCCACAAATCCTCGTTCCGTACCCAGACGTTTCTTTTGGAAATCAATCACCTTCATATGCTCTGGATTGAGTTCTGGCACTACCATAGGTACATCCGGCGTCCATCTGTGGGCGCTGTTATTGGAAACCACTGGAGTCTCTGTTTTTGCATAAGCTTCCTCAATTGCTTTGATTTCTTCTTTTGACATATCCACTGCACTGAACACAAAATCAACTTTAGACGCAACTGCTTCCACTTCATTCACATTCATGACAATAATATCTTTTACCCCATCTGGCATAGGCGTATCCATTTTCCAACGGCCGCCCACTGCATCCTCATATCGCTTACCAGCAGAACGAGGGCTTGCTGCAATGGTTGTCACCTCAAACCAGGGGTGATTCTCCAAGAAAGCAATAAAACGCTGTCCTACCATTCCGGTTCCACCAAGAATTCCTACCTTTAATTTTTCACTCATTTTAGATTCTCCTTACTGTTCCCATTTCTCTTTGGGATTTTCTGTCCGCATCACGCAAACATTTGTCTTTTCTAAATATCCTAATATATCAGAACCAAAAAAGCAATCCGTATAATATACAAATTTAACAAAATATCCCCTATCATTTTATACAAAACTTCTAGGATATGATAAAATCGGACAGTTCTCAAACTTCAACAAACCGACTGCCTATTTCAACAATTCCTGTTCCCAGTCCTGCAGTTTCGTTTTCCAATCCTGACCCAGATATTCTTTTTCCAGTTCAATCACTTTCTTCATAGCCTCCTGACCAGGAGCCCCAATGGTAAGCCTCTTTTCCACACAAGTCTTCATGGAAACTGCTTCAAAAATATCTGCTTCAAAAACCGGACTAATCTTTTGCAATTCTTCTAATGACAAATCATCAATGGCAGCTTTTTTCTCAATACAAAAAAGAACAAGCCTCCCCACAATTCCATGGGCATCTCGAAAAGGCACCCCATGATTTACAAGATAATCCGCTGCATCTGTAGCATTGGTGAAGCCATGCTTGGCACTGGCCTCCATCCGCTCCTTTTTAAATTTCATGGTAGAAAGCATTCCTGTAAACAATGCCAGACATCCTTTTACCGTATCTATCGCATCAAAGGTTAATTCCTTATCCTCCTGCATGTCCTTATTATAGGCCAACGGAATTCCTTTCATTGTGGTAAGCAAAGAAATCAAGGCGCCATAGACGCGTCCTGTTTTTCCCCGCACAAGCTCTGCAATATCTGGGTTCTTTTTCTGAGGCATAATGCTGCTTCCTGTGCTGTATGCATCATCAATCTCCACAAATTGATATTCATTGCTGTTCCAGATAATGACCTCCTCGGAAAACCGACTCAAATGCATCATAATGGTGGACAATGCAGACAAAAATTCAATCAGATAATCTCGGTCAGATACTCCATCCATGCTATTTAAGGCAGGCCCCACAAAGCCCATCCGTTTTGCTGTATCATATCGGTCCAAAGGATATGTAGTCCCGGCCAGGGCTCCGCAGCCAAGGGGACAATAATTCATCCTATGGTAAATATCTTCCATTCTTTGACGGTCCCTTTTGAACATTTCAAAATATGCGCCCATGTGGTGAGCCAATGTCACCGGCTGTGCCTTCTGCAAATGAGTAAACCCTGGCATATAAGTATCTAGATTATTTTCCATGATTGTTAAAATTACATTTAACAACTCTTTTAGCAATTCATCTGTCTCTAGTACCTCTTGCCTGGTATAAAGACGCATATCCAGAGCCACCTGATCATTTCTGCTCCTTCCTGTATGCAGCTTCTTCCCAGTGTCTCCCAGACGGTCAATCAGCGTTGCCTCTACAAAGCTATGAATGTCCTCATATTCCTGGGAAATTTCAAGGGTTCCCTTCTCCACCTCCTGCAAAATGTCTTTGATGGATTTTACAATTTCCTGTGTCTCTTCCTCTGACAAAATCCCCTGTTTTCCCAACATTTTTACATGGGCAATGCTGCCTTCCATATCCTGCTTATAAAATTTTTGGTCAAACGATATGGACGCATTAAAGTTATAGACCAACTGGTCTGTTTCTTTGGTAAAGCGTCCGCCCCATAATTGTGCCATAATAATTTCCCTCTTTCTCTCTTCGTTCTTAACTCTCACGCTCTTTCATCGAAAATACACATCCGCAATAATCCTGCCGATACATTCCATACTCCTTGGAAAGCTCTACGGAACGTTTGTATCCTTCTCGCTTCTTAAAATCCGAGGTAAGGTAAGGTATGCCATATTCCTCTGCTATCCTTTCTCCGATTTCGTTGAGTTTCTCCGCATTCTTCAATGGACTGATGGATAAGGTTGTGGTAAAAAAATCCATTCCAAATTTCTTGGCATTGGCTGCTGTCTCCCGCAAACGCAGTTCATAACATTGAAAACAACGTTCCCCTCCCTCTGGCAGCTTTTCTAGTCCCAAAGCCATCTGGTAAAACTTATCTTTCTCATAAATCCCTTCCAAAAAATTAATTTCATGGCAGCTTCTTTGTTCCCTTATCTGAAACATGTCCTGCTGGAAACGCCTAATAAAATTTTTCTGTTCTTCCACTCGCTTAAAATACTCTTCCTTTGGGTATATATTGGGATTATAATAAAATACTGTAATCTGAAAGTATTGGGATAAGTATTCCAGTACATAACTGCTGCAAGGGGCACAGCAGCTATGTAAAAATAATTTGGGAACCCATTGCTGTTTTTTTTGGTTTTCAATTATTTTGTCTAATTCTTTTTGGTAATTCCTTTTCATAAATAGCACCTTAACCTTTGACTTTGGTAGTTCCTCTTCCTCCTAACATCATGCCCTTTGACTTCCGCTTCTCATATTAACACACTGCCCTTTGGAACACAACAGATTTTCCCCTCAAACACAGCTATTGTCTCAATGAAATTTTTATGGTTTCCTGCAATTCTTCCAAAGGCAATGGATTCCATTCGATCTGCTTCCAAACATCCTTGGTTTTATATTGATGGAATGTAATCTCTTTTTGGTCGCAATACACAAAAGCTGCAAAAATCAAACATGCAATCAGGGTACGTATTCCAAGGCTGGAATATTTAGCTTCTCCTTCCCCTTCCTGATTCTCAGAAAAGGAAGAATTTTTCCAAAACGCTGATTTTCCAGTCTGGGCACTACCAGATTCCTCTGGATAAAATGACGCACGGATTTGGTCTACATACGCCCTTCGCTCTGCAACGGTCTCTTCCATCTTTGTCATGGCTTCTCCTAAAGCTTTTTCTTATTACATTTTAGTATTCTGTTCTTAGGAAAATACATGATTGGGATAAGTTTTTCAAAATAGCAGAACAAATTTTTCTAGAAATAACAAAACCATACGCCACTCGGCTCCCTGGTTGTCTCACACCTGGAAGGGCTGCTGCACAAAAAACCAAAAATACAAGATATGTTGTGTGAAACCTTGTACTTTATGTTCTTCATGCAACAGCCCCACAGAAAAATTACCGTTGATTTAATTCCTCTACAATATCTTCCCAGGTCACTCCCTTTTCCACCATAAGCACCATGACATGATACAGAAAATCAGAGACTTCATATTTAATCTCCTCTTTATCTGAATTCTTAGATGCAATCACAATCTCTGTGGCTTCTTCCCCTATTTTTTTGAGAATTTTGTCAATCCCTTTTTCAAACAAGTAATTGGTATAGGAGCCTTCCTTTGGATTTTCCTTACGGTCTTTGATTACATCATAAACATCTTCAAACACCCGCATGGGATTTTTCGTTGTAAACTCCTTTTTCACCAATTCCTGAAAAAAGCAGCTTGTATTTCCAGTATGACAGGCAGCGCCTACCTGGGAAACCCTGGCAAGCAGGGTATCTTTATCGCAGTCGATGGTCAGGGATTTTACATACTGATAATGTCCAGAAGTCTCCCCTTTGATCCATAGCTCTTTCCTGCTCCGACTATAATAAGTCATTTTTCCAAGGAATAACGTAGTTCGAAATGCCTCTTCATTCATATATGCCATCATCAAAACTTCCGCTGTCTGATAATCCTGAACAATCACCGGAAGCAGACCTTCTCCGTTCAGCTTAAACTCTGACCATTCCATAGAAGATTCAAATTTCTTTGTTTCAATTCCTTCTGCTGCAAGATCCTGCTTCAATTCCGTTACGTTTGTCTCAGGATCGCTTACATAGAAACCACCAATTCCAGTTACCTGGTCTTTCTTCAAAATTTCTACCCAGCGTTCCTTGTCATATCCATCTACAATTACACTAAAGGGATGGTCTGTAATGTCTTCCAAGGACTCTATAATTCCTTCATTTAGGACAACTAATTTATGTATATGCTCTGTAACTTCTTTCTTATGTTTGAAAATTAAATCTACATTTTCCATAGAAATCAATAATTTATCTCTGCCAAACCGCATCGCTCCTTCTTCTACAAGAGCAATACTTTCACTTTTTGAACTGTCCAGAATAACACCCTTACACCCAGCATACAGAAGCTTCTTGATATCCTCCAAACGGTTCACATTTCCAGCCCCGTAAATCGGAATTTCCATAATCCGGCTCAATTCCTTAATGGTATGTAGATTTATATCATGTTCCTTGTCTGTATCAGATAAATCAAAAATATAAAGCTTATCTACACCGCTGTCATTATAAATTTTTGCCAGTTCTTTCAAATCTCCGGCACTCTTCAGGTCATTTTTTCCTTTTACTGCCATCCCATTTTTCAGGCAAATTGTGGCAATCAGGTTCTTATGTTCCATATTATCACCTATAAACTACCTTTCGTTGACATAATATCTTTGATTCTTGGATCTTTCCTCGTGGCTTCATCCAGCGCCCTTCCAAAAGCCTTGAACAAACCCTCTATCATATGATGGTTATTGGCGCCAGATAAAATTTTCATATGGAGGTTCATTCCTGCACTGTAGGAAATTGCATAGAAAAATTCCCTTACCATCTCGGTATCCATATATCCCACCCGTTCTGTAGTAAACTCCCCTTCAAAAGAAAAATATGGCCGTCCGCTTAAATCTATGGCGCAAAGCACCAGGGTCTCGTCCATAGGCAAAATACAGCTTCCGTAGCGTCTCATTCCCCGCTTATCCCTCAATGCAATGCGGATGGCGTTTCCAAGGACAATCCCAGTATCTTCAATGGTATGGTGGGTGTCTACGATTAAATCTCCTGTGACCTGAACTTTTAAATCGAAAAAGCCATGACGGGCAAATCCATCTAACATATGGTCAAAAAATCCAATCCCAGTATTTAGCTGGGTTGATCCGCTGCCATCTAAGTTCAATGTCAGGCTGACATCTGTCTCCTTGGTCTTTCGGCGCTGCTTGGCAGTCCTCTCTACTGGCATCACTCTCTCCTCTTTTCTGTTTTCATCATGATAAAGTGATACGTCATTTTGCTGTCTGCAAACCGTATCAGCATCTTTCACATAATGAAAATTTTTATTCTTCAAATCTTACTTTAATCGAATTTGCATGCGCCGTCAACTGTTCTGAGGCAGCAAATTGTACAATATCTTTATATATTGGTTCCAGCGCCTCTTTTGAATAGGAGATAATACTGGATTTTTTTATAAAATCATCCACACTTAAAGGAGAGAAAAATTTTGCTGTGCCATTGGTGGGAAGCACATGGTTTGGTCCTGCAAAATAGTCCCCCAAGGGTTCACTGGAATATTCTCCCAAGAAAATTGCCCCAGCATTTTTTATCTTCATCATAACCTCAAAAGGATTTGCTGTTAAGATTTCCAAATGCTCCGAAGCAATCTCATTGGCCGCATCAATGGCTTTGTCCATATCCTCTGCAACCAGGATGTATCCATAATTATCCAGTGACTTTTCAATGATTTCTTTCCTGGAAAGTTCTGCTGTAAATTGATCCACTTCCTTAGAAACCTTTTCTGCTAAGGTTTCACTGTTGGTGATTAAAATTGCGCTTGCAAGCTCATCATGCTCTGCCTGGGATAACAAATCGGCTGCCACATACCGAGGATTGGCTGTTTCATCTGCAAGTACCAGAATTTCGCTTGGTCCGGCAATGGAATCAATACTAACATGGCCAAACACCGCTTTTTTTGCAAGGGCCACATAAATGTTTCCAGGCCCTACAATTTTATCCGCTTTGGGAATGCTTTCTGTGCCAAAGGCCAGAGCTGCCACAGCCTGAGCGCCTCCAACTTTATAAATTTCATCCACTCCGGCCAAATCTGCCGCTACCAATGTAGCAGGATTCACCCTTCCCTCCCGGTTACAGGGCGTTGTCATAACAATCTTTTCCACGCCAGCCACTTTTGCAGGAATCACATTCATAAGGACAGAAGAGGGATAAACTGCCTTTCCGCCTGGCACATATACCCCTACACAGGCCAATGGCGTTACCTTTTGTCCCAACAACACACCATCCGGCCTGCTGTCAAACCAACTGTACTGTTTTTGTTTTTCATGATACAACCGAATATTTTCTAAGGACTTCTTCATAACCTCAATCAGTTTTTCATCTGTCAGTCTATATCCTTCTTCGATTTCCTCTTTGGTGACAAGGATATTCTCTTTTGAAATATCTGCGCCATCAAACTGCTTTGTGTAAGAAAATACAGCTTCATCTCCTTGTTCCCGCACCTGTGCAATGATCTCGTTCACGCGTGCTTCATATTCCTGATAACTGTTGGGGCTTCGTTTCAGCAGATCCTTTTGAAGATTTTGCCTTGCTTCCTCTGTCAGCTTTAATATTCTCATAAGCTCCTCCTTGCTTTCTTCAGCACTGCATCTGTATAAAATATAATTACAATTTAATTAAGTATTCATTAAACTTTTATAATACTTCCTTTAAATCTTGTATCAGCTTTGTAATTCTCTCATTCTCCATTTTCATACTCACCTGATTAACCACCATTCGGGCAGACAGGGGACAGACCTCTTCCAATACATTTAGTCCATTCTCCTTTAGGGTAGATCCCGTTTCTACAATATCTACAATCACCTCAGACAGCCCTACAATGGGTGCAAGCTCAATAGAACCATTTAATTTAATAATTTCCACCGTCTGATGCTTCTTATTATAGAAATAATTTTTGGCAATTCTTGGATATTTGGTTGCAACACGAATTAATTCATGGCGCTGCAACAGCTCTTCTGCCTCCTTCGGACCACAAACACACATCCGGCATCTGCCAAATCCCAAGTCTAACACTTCGTAAATATTCCTGGCTTCTTCCAAAATAGTATCTTTCCCAACCACCCCAATGTCAGCGGCTCCATATTCCACATACGTAGGAACGTCCGGGCCTTTGGCAAGAAAAAATTTTAATTTTAACTCTTCATTGACAAAAATCAATTTCCTTGTGGTTTTATCTTTCATTTCCTGACAGGTAATCCCTATTTTTTCAAAAGCTTCTAGCGTCTGCTTCGCTAATCTTCCTTTTCCAAGGGCAAATGTTAAATATCTCATATCCTCCATGGCATGTACCCACCCTTTCTATTTTAAAAACCGAACATCAACCATATGCATGCGTGCCGCATATGCTTGGTATTCTTCCTGGGATTTGCTGTCCTCCCATGTGACCAGAGATACAAAATTCCCCTGATTTCTAAGAGTCTCAGCTTCCCGAATGGCATCTTTTGCTTTTTCGTTCTTATATACCATTAGAATTCCCTTATCTTCCACAGGAATTTTAATTTTTTGTCGGGACAATGCTGCCAAAAGCTGGTCAATAACTACTGCAAACCCGATCGAGGGGGCATCCTTTCCAAAATGATTCAGCAAGTGGTCATACCGCCCTCCCTTGACAATCGGCTCACCGCTTCCAAAGGTATAACCTGCAAATATAATACCTGTATAGTAATGATAACTGCTAAGCATACCAAGCTCTATCGAAATATATTTTTCCACTCCATAACATTTCAACACATCAGCTAATTCTGCCAGACGTTTGATGGCATTTAAAATCAAAGGAAATTTAGACGCCAATTCCTTTGCCCGTAAAATCATGTCTTCGGACATACAAGGATTCCCTAACATAGAAAATAATTCTTTCAACTCTTTTGATAAACGCAAAGAATCTAACAGCTCTTCCACGCCAAAGAAATTCTTATTGGAAATCAGCTCCATCAATTCTTGCTCTATATCCTCCTGCAAATCAGCTTCCTTTACAAGACCTCGGAAAAAATCCACATGTCCCACGCCAATCTGGAATTCCTTAAGCCCTGCAACCTTTAAAGCATTTACCATAAGGGCAAGAATTTCTGCATCTGCTGCCACAGAGTTATCTCCGATTAATTCTGCTCCCAGTTGGGTGCTTTCCTTTAACCTCCCTTGGTAGCTGCTGTTATTGATAAAGGTATTGCCCATATAACAAAGGCGCACTGGAAACTCCTCATCCCCGTAATATTTCGCTGCACATCTAGCAATGGAGGGGGTAATATCTGGCCGCAGCGCCAAGGTATTCCCTTCTCTGTCGAAAAATTTATATAAATCCTTGGAGGGGGTTGTCCCGATTTCTCTGCTGAATATATCAAAAAATTCAAACGTTGGCGTTTCAATTCCATGATATCCATATTTTTTCAACAGCTCACGTAGATTTTCCTGCAAAATCAATTTCCGCGCACATTCTCTATTATAAATATCCCGTACACCCTCCGGCGTATGTAATAATTTCCGCTCCATAATCGATCCTTTCTGTTTGTATTTTTACTGGGTAATTGCGAAAGCCTCTGCACTTAAATATCGTTCTATCTAGCACTTTAGTATGCTAATATATTAAAACATTCCCATTATATAAGAAACAAATATTTTTGTCAACTGCGTTTTTCCAAATCCTGCTGCAGTGCATCCAAATAAGATACCAGTATTCCTCCTTTGGAACTGATGAAATATTCCTTCTCTAATTCCTCATATCGGAAGCTTTTTCTGCCTCCTTCCTTCGCCCGGTTCCAAAATTCCATCAGCTTCCTATGGCGCAGATAATAAAACTCATTTCTATGGGAATAAAATATCACCAGAAAAGCAATCCCATTTTGTTTTTCAAACTGCTCCATAAAATGTATCTGATGAGGATGTATGTTTTGTAAAGGAAACGTATCTGTATGACATTCCTTTGCATCAAAGCATACTGGAATTCCCTGTACTGCTCCAATATAATCTACCGTACTTTTCTGGTCAAAATAGGCCAGGGTAATGTGACGGCTATCTTTGTCTATTCTAACTGGCGTAATGGGAGTGGGAACCTTCTGTATTAATGCAAGTCCATGCTCTGCATACTTTTCATTGGTGAGATTGATAAATTCTTCCAGTGTGGAGCCTCTTAAGCCTCTGGAATTCCATGTTGCCATATCCTTTTCCTTTCTGCCACTGTCCATTGTGTGTACTTTTTCCAAAACAATGGATTGTTGCAAATTCTACTCCGTCTGTTCCCTAAGAAAATCAATTACTTTTTGAAATGTTCCATTTACAGGCGCTTTCAATTCTCTCCCATCCTCAAATTCTATTCTGGAAGCATGGAGCAGTTGGTCATGTACCCCTAATTTTCTGGAAAACCATGCATTTATTTGTTTTTCCCCATATTTGCTATCCCCCACAACAGGATGGCCTATGGATGCTAGATGTGCCCGTATCTGATGGGAACGCCCGGTAATCAAATGCACCTCCAACAGGGTAACCATCCCCTGCTCCTCTGTTGAAAAAGATTCCAGGGGTACATACTCCGTCTTCACATACTTACCCAAATCTTTCCGCTGGGATACCATAACCCGATTATGCTCTTCATCCTTTACCAACCAGCCTTCTATGGACTTAGAATGTAAGATTTCACCTTTTACCAGACAGCAATAATACTTTTTCACCGAGCGGTCCTTTAACTGCTTTGCCATATCCTGAAGCCCCTTTAGACTCTTTCCTGCAATGAGAAGGCCAGAAGTATTCCGGTCCAATCGGTTACAAACTGAAGGACGAAACGTACGAAGTTCAGATTCTTGAATTTTATGATGGCTTAGCAGATAACCGATGATATATTCATTGGCAGAAATATCTCCATCCTTTGCCTTTTGGGAAAGCATACCTGCTGGTTTATTAATCACCAGTATGTCTTTATCCTCATAAATAATATCCAGCCGCGCACATGGATACTTCTGGGAAACCTGTTTCAAAGCTGCTGCAAATTTTGCAAATGTTTCTTCTGATAAAAATAGCTTCACTTCATCCCCCTGATGGAGCTTTTCAGACCCATCTGCTTTTTTTCCATTTAAAGTAATATTCTTCTTACGTAGCATTTTATAAATAAAACTGCCTGGGGCCTCTGGAAGCAATTTTTTCAGATATTTGTCAAAACGCTGCTCTTTTTCATTTTCTCCGATTTGAAATCTTTGCATGATTTCCTCCTTTTTTTCTAGGCTTAATCAGACATTTCTTATCAAATCCGATTAAATCCTGTCGCCCAGCTTTTCGTAACGCTTCTTTTACCAGCTCATAATTTTTCGGGTCCCGGTACTGAATCAGCGCCCGCTGCATGGCTTTTTCGTGAGGATTATGAGCCACATACACCGACTGCATGGTTCTTGGGTCCAATCCAGTATAATACATACAGGTGGAAATCGTAGAGGGAGTAGGGTAAAAATCCTGGACTTGTTCTGGCATATATCCCAAATCCCGCAAAAATTCCGCCAATTCCACCGCCTCCTGTAACGTAGATCCAGGATGGGAAGACATTAGATAGGGCACAAGATATTGTTTTTTGTTCAGTTTCCGATTCATTGCTTCATACTCTCGGACAAATCGATGATAAACCTCCGCCTTTGGCTTTCCCATATATTTTAACACCTGATCCGAAATATGCTCTGGCGCCACCTTCAACTGTCCACTGACATGATACTGGCACAGCTCTCTGAAAAAGGTGCGGTCTGAATCTGCCAGCAGATAATCAAACCGAATCCCAGAACGAATAAATACTTTTTTTACACCAGGAAGTTTGCGGAGCTTTCGAAGTAACGACAGGTAATCTCTATGATCTGATTTTAGATTCTTGCATGGCTTGGGAAACAGACATTGCTGATTGGCACAAACGCCCTTGGTGAGCTGTTTTTGACAGGCTGGAAAACGAAAATTAGCTGTTGGCCCGCCTACATCATGAATATACCCTTTAAATTCCTTATCCTTAATGAGTATTTCAGCTTCCTTTATTATAGCTTCCTGGCTTCTGGACTGAATAATCCTCCCTTGATGAAAGGTTAAGGCACAAAAATTGCACCCTCCAAAACAGCCTCGGTTACTTGTCAGGCTAAATTGCACCTCCAAAATTGCTGGTACACCTCCAGATTTCTCATAGGAAGGATGATAGGCGCGCATATAAGGCAGAGCATAGATATCATCCATTTCCTGTTGGGTGAGAGGTTTTGCTGGTGGGTTTTGAACAACATACACCTGATTGGGATATTCTTCTACCAGGCGTTTGCCAGAATAAGGGTCTGTGTTACAATATTGAACATAAAAGCTTCGTGCATAGCTGGTCTTATCCTGTTGTACTGTTTCAAATTCTGGTAGAAACAATGCATCATAAATGTCCTCTTTCTTGCGGGTCCGATATACGGTTCCATCTACAAAAGTGATATCTCTCACTGCCAGGCCACTGTTCAATGCTTCTGCAAGCTCTATGATACTGTGTTCTCCCATGCCATACATTAGGATATCCGCGCCGCTGTCTAATAGAATGGAACGTTTGATTTTATTACTCCAATAATCATAGTGGGCAAGCCGCCGCAGGCTTGCTTCCACCCCTCCAATTAAAATTGGTGTTTTTTTATAGGTCTGGCGGATTAAATTTCCATAGACAACCACTGCATAATCTGGACGTTTCCCCATCACACCCCCTGGTGTAAAAGCATCCTTTTCCCGTCTTCGTTTGGAAACACTGTAATGATTGACCATAGAATCCATATTTCCTCCGCTGATTAGAAATGCAAGCCTTGGTTCCCCATAAATAGCAATGCTATCCTTTTCTTTCCAATCTGGCTGGGAAATAATACCTACCGTATAGCCATAAGCCTCCAGCAAACGGCTGATAATGGCATGCCCAAAAGAGGGATGATCTACATAGGCATCCCCTATGATATAAACAAAATCAAATTGTTTCACTCCCCGTTTTTCCATATCCTCCCTGCAAATGGGCAAAAATTCCTGCTTCATACACGCTCCTGTTCTCATTCCTTTCAAAAATCTCATAATAATCTGCAATATAATAATCTGCCAATTTCTTCTTTTCTCCCTGCTGTGGAAAAGAAAATGCATCTTCTACCGCACACACTTTCATTCCTGCCTCCTTTCCTGCCAGAATTCCCATTGGAACATCTTCAAACACGAGACAGTGTTTGGGCTGTACCTTAAGGCGGCTGGCTGCTTCCAGATAAACATCTGGCGCTGGTTTTCCTCGCTTTACCTCACAGGCAGTAACAATTTCTTGAATATAATATTCAAAATGAAGAGATTTCGCCACTGCACCTACCAATTCCCTGGAATTGCTGGTGGCAATCCCCACAGAAATATTTCTATCCTTACAATATCTTAAAAATTCTTCTGCACCAGGCTTAAACTTTACCTCGTATGTATATTTCTCAATTGCCATCCGGTTCCAAATTTCTTTTAATTCTTCTACGCTCTCGGAAAGGTGAAACAATTCCTTTGTGTACCTTGCAGTTTCGGTAAAGCTCATTCCCTCGATCTCTGTCTGATAAGTTTCTGGCAATGTTAAGCCTCTTTGTTCCAGAAATTCCACATCAATATCATGCCACAGCCACATGGAATCCACTAAAGTTCCATCTAAATCGAAAATTACAGATTGTATTCCTTTTAGCATTTTTTGTTCCTTTCTGTACTGGTTTTGGTTAATGCAAGGGTTCCACCTATTTGTATAATTTCTGTTTCCCTAACTTATATAATTCCATATATCCTCACATAATAAGTAATCTAATGATTTGATATGTTGTTTCAATAATGCATCTGTTTTCATAACAGGGCGTAAATCACAATAATATACACCATCCAAAGAATTTAATCCTATTGTGTATGCTTTAAAATGTCCTGTTAAAAAAGTTTGTCCTATTTTATAATTTGGTTCTTTTCCAGCTCTTTGAACATCATGCAAAAATATGGCAAAATGTGGTGTGTTCTTTTGAGTTAATCGATTGTACATTAACTTATCCAAAAATATTTTATCAACTCTATCTTTACTCGACGTCTTAACCGATCCAATCGCAGCAATTTCACCATTTACTTTAATTTCTATATCATTTTGATACTTCATAATTTCATTTGAATTCGGTATCTTAACCTTTAATATTTCTGAGTCAATAATAAACCCAAGCCGTTTTATAATTAACTGCATCAATCGTTCAAATAAATCTCCGTTTATTTTTCTTGATGTATTTGTTTTTGACGATGGCAAAGCATCTAATGCACATCCGATTGATTGTTGCGTAGTATACACAAAATCATTGATATATTTTCTTTTTAATTCATTATTCTTTATATCGCGAATATTCTCTAATGTTTCTTCAAAAGACCTGGCTACATCTTCATAATCACACAACGCTAAAAATAAATCTTCGTTGACTGGACGTGTAATATTATACTCCCCGTCTCTTCTATATTGAAAAAAATGATAATTTACTTCATTTTGGGCAACAATTTCTGCTTGTAATTCAGTTGATATAAATTCTAAATAATATTTAGAAAACTCAATATAATCTTCTATTTCTTTAAATCTTTCTGAGATACCCATGACATGATTTCCCACAATGTCTTCATCTTATTGTTTCCCTTCTTGCAACAATCGCTTTATCATACTCAATCCATTCCTGTATGGTCTTTTCCTGTACTGTTTTAAGTCTATTGACTGCCCAATCCAAATATTCTCCATTTTGTTCTATCCCAATGAATTGCCGATTCAATTGTTTGGCACACACTGCTGTTGTTCCACTCCCAACAAAAGGATCCAAAACAATGTCATTTTCATTGGAGGACGCTAAAATTATTTTTCTCAAAAGCTCTTCTGGCTTTTGCGTTGGATGTGGTGTCTTTTCTCCCATTCCATTACAGGTAGTGGGTATTTCAATCACATCCTTAGGTTTTGCTCCCAAAGGGTTTGGAGTCCAATTGTCTCTTTTCTTTCCATTTCCATATTGACTGGTTTCAGCCTGTGGATGAGAAGGATATTTTAATGTATGGGAATTATATGGTATCCGGATAGCATCAATATTCATGGTATGCTTCTTTGACTTTCGCAAACATAAAATACTTTCATGACTTCGTCCCCAATCTTTTCCCAAATTTGCTTTGTTTTTATAATGCCAGATAATCCACCTACAATTATAGAAATATTTCATTGCCGGATGATGGATATCTGCTAATATTTCAGAAAACCCACATATGTATAACGTTCCCTTGTCTTTTAATATACGGCTTGCTTCCTTAATCCATTTAACCGAAAATTTTATATACTCCTCCTGGCTTTGAAATGTATCCCAATCTTCTTTTTTAATAGAATAAGGTGGGTCTGCAAAAATCATATCAACAGAAGAATCTCTGATTTTTTTTAATACCTGTAAACTATCTCCATGAAACAAACATCCATTTTGCTCTGAATAAAAACTTTTGGGTGCAGTTCTTTTTAATGCAGTTTTATAATTTAAAAAAATAGTCTCTAAATTTTCCATTACATAATCAGCTTCCTTCCCCCAACTGATATCTTTCATATAAACTCTTAAAATAAAGTTCTTGTAATTTCAAAAACTTTATAGTATCACATATAATACTCCAGCCCATATCCCCTGGGCCTGTCTGTAATCAGGTAATCTGTAATGGTCTCTCTTACCTCTTCAAAATCTATGGCTTTATCTCCCACAGACTCTTGTTCCTTACTTTCCCCAGAAGGCTCTTCTTCCAAATCAGCTCCTGCAATCGCCTGTTCTGAATCCTTCTCAGATGAGTCTTTCTCCACTATTTCCTTCTGTCCTTTTGTTTTTTCTTTTACCCTTTCTGTCAATTCTTCTTCCGTAGGAAGATTGTGATATTTTGACGTTTTAGTAAATGCCAGATGGACCTTCTGGACGCCCATTGTTTTCTTTAGCAGCTTTTCCATCAGTCCACGCTTTTTTCCCTTGGGAATTACTGGATTATTGGAAATTTTTTGGGCTTGAGCCATAAAGTTCCCCATTTTATTTAACTTTAGCTTTTCCACATCTTCCTTGGTCTTACAAGACTTTAATTGTTTTTTATAAGCTTCCCGTTCCTCCTTAATTTCCTGATACTCCCGATAAGCATCTTTATTATTCTGCTTTAAATATTCTTCCTCTTCCGGCGTCAGCCCTTCTCCTGATTTCAGCTTTGCATCTATGGATGCCATCTGATTATTTTCCCGCATTTTTTCTGCATCTTCCCGATACTGCTTCAACTGACGCACCAGAGGGTCCATATCCGCCAACCGTTTCTGCTGTTCCTTTTCCTCACGTTCGGCTTTCTTCTGGTCCAGCTTGTTCATCCCAGATAACTTCAACTCTTTTTGTACTTTTCCAGCCGCTGTCAACATACAGCCATCTCCTTCCTTCTTTTCTGCCAGCAGGCAAATGCAAAACCTCTAAATGTGTCAATTCCATAAACAATAGAAAACAAAATCACGATTATTTTCTCTTTGGCCTGCAAGAACAACCAATCCCAAGACCACCCTGACCAATGTGGCAAGATACCCCCATGGATAAATCATCACACAGAATCTCCATACCAGGGAAAGCCTCCCGAATCTCTTGTACCCATTCCTCGGTGGTCTCTTTGGAAGAACTGGAGGCAGCCAAAAGATACACTTCTCCTTTTTCCTTCCATTCTCGAAACGTCGTGTTCAGATCATGCTGCATAGCCTCTATCATGGCTTTTCTTGCTTTTGAGAAGCCATGACATTTCTTAAAGGTATCCAATGTGCCCACATCAAATTTTAAAACTGGCTTGATATTTAAAACTGTTCCCAATGCAGCAGTTGCCGTAGAAATACGTCCTCCTCGTTTTAAATGCTCCAAGGTTTCCACACCTACATATATTACCATTTTATCTCTGGATTCTTCCAGAATTTCTTTGATTTGTGGTGCAGTATAGCCTTCCTCAATCAGCTCCAATGCATCCAAAACGGAACGGTGAAGAGCTGTGGACACTCTGCCGTTATCTACCACAAATATTCTTCCCTCATAGGGAGGCTCCTGGGCCATTGCCAGCGCAGCCCCGCAAGATCCGCTCAAACCGCTGCTAATGGGAAGGTAAATAATCTGTTCATACTTTTCCAATCCTTCCTCCCACAATTTCATTACATCTGCTGGAGAAGGCTGGGAAGTAGCAACCTTACTGCCGGAATCTAATCTCTGGAAAAATTCCTCCCTGGACAGGTTTACATCTTCATAATAGCATTCTTCATCAAAATAAAATGGCATAGGCAATACCATAATATCAAGTTCCTTTGCCTGTTTCTGTGTAATTCCGCTATGACTGTCTGTAATCACTCCAATTTTCTTCATCGCTTCCTCCTCATGTTTCCATCATCCATTGTTTAGTTATTTTCTGCAATTCTTCTTCCGTTATGGCCCGGTACTCTCCAGGCATTAAAGACTCATCCAGCCCAAGACCGCCCATGGAAATTCTTTTCAAATACAAAACTTCTTTTCCAACTGCTTGAAACATCCGCTTCACCTGATGGAACTTTCCTTCCGTAATAGTCAATTCGACCTGAGAAAGCTCCTCCTCTACTGACAAAAGATTCAGTTTGGCGGGAAGTGTCAGTCCCTTTTCCCCAATATCGACACCTTTGGCGAATTTCTGTACCTCCTCCTCTGTTACTCTACCCGAAACTTTGGCAAAGTATGTTTTTGGTACATGTTTTCCAGGCGCAAGGAGATTATGGGCCAATCCGCCATCATTGGTAATCAAGAGAAACCCTTCTGTATCGATATCAAGCCTTCCCACTGGAAACAATCCTTTCCGCCGATTTTCGGGAAAATAGTCCAGAACTGTTTTGTGATGTTGATCTGTGACTGCACTCACACATCCCTGAGGTTTATAAAACAAATAGTACTCATACTTTTGATAAGAAATCTCCTTTCCCTGAAAAAAGATGATATCTTCCTCTCCTACTTTCTGTTCTGGCCCTTTTGGAAAATTCCCATTGACGAAAACTTGTTTTTTCCGTATGTACTGTTTTACCTGGCTGCGGGTTCCAATTCCCATATCTGCAAGATACTTATCCAGCCTGATCTGCATAATCTTTTCCTTTCTCTTCCCTTTAAAAATTAAGAAAACTGATAGCTCAGCCTCTTCTCCTCTAACCATTTCAGCACCCAGTAAGGATTTACGCTGTATTCCTCCCCCATTTCATTCTTAAGATAAATGCCAAGGTGGAGGTGAACCGCAAATTTTCCTACTGTTCCCTCTTCTTCCCCGTAACCGCTATCTCCCATAAATCCAAGGAGTTCTCCGGCCTTGACCTCATCCCCCTCCTTAAATTCCTTTGCATAATCATAGAGGTGAGCATAATAAAAGTAAGCGCCATTGGAAGCACGTATCCCAATACGATAACCGCCCAGCTTCAGCCATCCAACCTTTTCAACCACTCCATCCGTTATACTAATTACAGGATAGTGACCTCTCTCATTGAAAGAAGCCATTACATCTGTTCCTTCATGTCCTCGGTTTCCGCCGAAGCTTCGGTCAAACATCCAGGAATTTTCAAAAGAAATATCCATGGCACTGTTTTTTCGGGAAAAGGGAATGGGAAAATATTGCAAGTCCTCCCAAATAGACTGTTCTGCCTTTACCAACTCCCTGGTTTTGGAAGCCTGATATTCATACAAAAGGGCCAGATAATCATCAAGCTCCCTCTGTCCCCTTTCTTCGGTAAAAATGTATCCCAAAAGATACTCATATCTGGAATACTCCGATTCCTTCTCATAACCACAGAAAGTCTCAAACAATTCCTCTGGGACTTCCTGTTGGCGCAGGAGTTCTCTGGTATCTTCTTTCACCAAAAGATTGGTGATCTTTGCCGCCTGCTGTATACGATCCGTAAAAGTGGTAATCAAGCAGACCAATGCCGTAAGAATCAGTAACCATATCCAAACCTGCTTTTTCATAAACTTCCTTTATACAATGATTTTTCTATTTAAAAATTCTTCTATTTTGAACGTTTCAAAAATTCCAAAATTAATTTCCATACTTTTTCTGTAGAAGAAATACTCAACCGTTCCTGTGGCGTATGGATATCAAAATTATTCGGGCCAAAAGAAATACAATCCAACCCCTCTATTTTTCCCGAAAAAATGCCACATTCCAAACCTGCATGAATGGCCTGCATCCTTGGTTCTTCCTGAAACAAATCCTTATACACCTCTGCCATCAATTCCCGCATGGGAGATTCCGCCTGATATTCCCACGCTGGATAATCCCCATGTATTTCCACTTCTCCTCCTAAAAATTCCGTTACAAATGCCAAGCGGCCAGTCAACTCATATTTTCTACTGGTGACGCTACTTCTCACGGAAAAGCATAATAAAAACCCATCCTCTCCTAGCTCCATAATCCCTGGATTCAGGGAAGTTTCCACCAATCCTTCTAACTCGGTACTCATATGCTGTACGCCCCAGGGCATATTACAAAGCAGAAACAAAATTTTGACCAAGGAACCTTCCTTTAATACTTTTGTATCGGAACATTCTATTTTCCTACCACAAACCTCAATGCCTGCATCCGAAGCCCTGTATTCCTGCTTTAGTGTTTCATTCAGACTGGAAAGCCTTGCGAATAGCTCCTGGCTCTCTACTTCCTTAGGCAAAAAGATTGTTGCTGCTGCCTCTCTTGGAATGGCATTATCCTTGCATCCGCCTGAAATATTTGCCAGCGAAAAAGAAATGTCCTGCCGAATATCGTAGAGCGCCCTGCCAAGAAGCATAATGGCATTTCCCCGCTCCTTGGAAATCTCACTGCCAGAATGCCCTCCCAAAAGCCCTGTCACCTTAATTTCATAAGCTGTTCCATCCCCTTGTGTCCAGGAAACAGGAATTTTACAATCTGCCCGAAGTCCACCGGCACAGCTTGTTAGGAAAATTCCTTCCTCATCCGAATCAATATTCAAGAGCTTTCTCCCTTTTAGCATAGAAAGGTCGATGGACTCTGCCCCTAACAGGCCAATCTCTTCATCTACAGTAATCACAACTTCCAACGGCGGATGAGGTAGTGTATCGTCTTCCAAAATTGCCAATGCATAGGCAATCGCAATTCCATCATCTCCACCCAGAGTGGTTCCCCTTGCTTTTAGAAAATCCCCATCCACATATAGATTCAGTCCATCATGCTCAAAGTCAATTTTTACATCATGCTCCTTTTCACATACCATATCCATATGTCCCTGAATAATCACTGGCTCCGCCGTCTCATATCCCTTGGAACCATCCTTGAAAATAATCACATTATTACTCTCATCCTGTATCCATTTGAAATGATGCTCCTTGGCAAAAGAAACACAGTAATCACTGATGGCCTTTGTATTCCCGGAACCGTGGGGAATCCCGCAAATATCTTCAAAATATGCAAATACTCTTTTTGGCTCCAACTGTTCACAAACTCTCATAATAACCTCCTCTTCTGGTATATTTATTTTATTGTCTCATAAAATAAACTATGAAAAAAATGATGTATCTTATTATTTTAACTGGATTTTTACTTTATATTCTAATATTTCCAGAGGATTCTGTCCATGCTGCCACCCTGGGCCTGAATCTCTGGTATGAAAAAATGCTGCCGACACTGCTGCCATTTTCCATCCTTTCCTACATATTGATTCACTCTGGGATTCTGGATGGCTTCACCAAAAGCCTCCATCGTTTGGTAAAGCATATCTTTCCTGTCAGCAGCGCTGGTATTTATCCTTTGGTTGCTGGTTTGCTGTTTGGGTTCCCTATGGGCAGCAAAATCACGGCTGACCTGGTGAATAGTGGAAAAATGTCCTGGGAGGAAGGAAAACGTCTGTTTTGTGTCTGCAACAATATCAGCCCTATGTTCATTGGCAGTTTTATTTTAGGGGACTGCCTGAAAAGACCTGATCTAAAACTGCCTACATACCTGATTTTGTACACTCCTCCCCTGATTTTATATATGCTGCAAAACAGACACTGTCATTTTCCTTCACCGGAAAATGGCGCCCTTTCTCCAGAATCGAAAAAAACGACATCCATGAGCTTTCAAATCATAGATGCCGGCATTATGAACGGATTTGAGACATTAGCAAAGCTGGGAGGATATATCATTCTTTTTGCCATTTTTGCACAGATGACCATCCTGCTTCCCATTTCAGATCCAACTCTAAAATGTGTTCTAATCGGATTTACAGAAATTACCAATGGGATCTCCTATACGTCAGGACAGAAGATGGATTTCGCCATTACTTACCCGCTGGTCATGGCATATACTGCCTTTGGAGGACTCTCTGGATTTGCCCAGACAGCTTCCATGGTAAAGGAAAGCAATTTTTCCATGGTTCCCTATCTCCTGACAAAATTATTCCAAACAGCTTCTGCATTTCTTCTTGCATATTTGCTTGTATAAGAAAAGCTTTTGGCTTTCATAGCAAAAAGTCCATACTGCTTGTTATGCAAAATGGAAGTTTACGGAGCCTGACGCTGCTGTCTTAAATTATATTTCTGTTACCTGAAGTTTCTGTGATGCAGCGCCTGTCCCCCGTTCTGCCGAATCAGCTTCCAAATCTTCACCCTCCGGCGACAACTCCACACGGTTGGCATTTACCACATCATAACAGCCCTGGAGGGAACTAAGAAGATTTTCCGTCCGCGCTTTCGTTGTCTCCATCGCATGTCCAATAATATCCTCCAGGCTTTTTAGTACATTATCGGTATACTGAATTGCCCCCATGCGGATATTATTCGCATCATTTGTTGCATTATCTAAAATTTCCTGTGCCTGGTTGGTAGCAATCAACACCACCTCATTTGCCTGGGCATATGCCTGCTGCATAATCTGATGCTCACTCACCAACTCTGTAGTCTGCACCTCTGCCTGGGCAATAATAGCGTCTGCTCTCGCCTGAGCATCTGCTAAAATTGCTTCTTTGTTACTAATCATCTTCTGATAACGTTTAATCTCATCTGGAGTTTTCCGCCTAAGCTCTGACAGTAAATCCTCCAGCTCATCTTTATTTACCATAATCATTGTATTGGAAAGAGGCTTATATTTACAGCTTTCAATATAATCTTCTATTTCATCAATAATCTGCTCAATCCTGCTATTCATATATGTAACGCTCCTTATATTCAGCTATATTTTGCATAAATTCTATCTATAAGCTGCTCCGGCACAAAGTGAGAAATATCTCCGCCATAAGAAGCAACCTCCTTGACAATCGTTGAGCTTAAATAGGCATATTCCAGACTGGTGGTTAAAAACATGGTGTCAATTTTAGAATTAATAATCCTGTTTGTCTGGGCAATCTGAAGTTCATATTCAAAATCCGTAACTGCCCGAAGCCCCCGTATCACAATGGAAGCATCCACTTCTTTTGCATAATCAATTAAAAGTCCATGAAAAGAAGTAATCCTAATATTAGGAATATGGCTTGTAATCTCTTCTAACATACTAACACGTTCTTTTACAGAAAACAACGGATTTTTTGCACTATTAATCAAAATTGCCACTACCAGCTCATCCACAATCTTCGCGGAACGCTCAATCATATCAATATGCCCAAAAGTTACCGGGTCAAAACTGCCTGGATAAATTGCTCTTTTCATCTGGTCCCTCCACTGCCTATTTTGCTGCCATAGTCACTTTCTGCCCTATGGCCGTCTATGCTGCACCCCTTCGCTGGGGGCGTACCATATCAGGTGACATGATACTGCAAAAATACATGTTTATTGGTTTTATAGGCTTTTTCTCTCATAATAGTAAATCCTAATTCCTCTGTATAAAAGAAATCTGTGTTCAAAGACGCCTCTACCACAATAAGTGTGTCTTCGGTCAGTAAAGATGATTCTGACAAGGCTTTCAGCGCCTCTTGCTCCAGTCCCTTTCCATAAGGAGGATCCATAAATATCAAATCAAAGGGTTCCATCCCTTTCATCCGTTTTATCGCTGTGACTACATCCTGTACAAGAAGAGTACAGGAATCCGTAAATTTTGTAAACTTTATATTTTCTTCAATGCAGGCTGCCGCCTTTTTATTATTTTCCACAAATACAGCTTTCTCTGCGCCCCGGCTGACAGCCTCTAACCCGATCTGTCCGCTCCCTGCAAACAAATCCAAAAACCTGCCTCCCGGTACCTGAGAATTTAATATATTAAAAAGTGTTTCTTTGATCCGGTCTGTGGTTGGCCTGCTCTCCATACCTGGCGCCGTTCTTAATGGAAGACTCCGGGCGCTCCCCGCTATAATTCTCATCCCTTCACCTCATCTAAAATTATCTTTCGTAAAAATGTCAACGCATTTGCCACAGAATATTCTCTGATTTTGCTGCGGCTGCCACTATAAAGCCTTTTCTCTGTGAATACTTTCCCCTTACAATAGCATCCCACATACACAAGGCCCACCGGCTTTTCTTTTGTACCTCCTTCTGGTCCTGCAATTCCAGTAACCGCGATACAAAGATCCGCTCCAGCGGCTTTCGCTCCGCCCTCTGCCATTTCAGCCGCAGTTTGTGGGCTGACTGCCCCATAAGCTTCCAGCGTATCATGGGAAACGCCCAATAATTTTTCTTTTGCTTCATTGGAATAGGTAATATACCCTTCTTTAAAATAATCAGAAATTCCAGGTACATTCACCAATCTTCCAGCCAACAGCCCTCCCGTACAAGATTCTGCTGTGGTAACCGTAAGGTTTTTTTCCTCTAATAGCTCTGCTACCGCCATCTCCAATGTCACCTCTGGTTCGTCTGTATACACACAGTCCCCAAACCGCTGTCTCAGCTCTTCTTCCACTGGCGCAATCATGGCAAAAGCTTTTTCCCCGTTCTCCGCCTTGGCAGTAATCCGTAAATGTACTTCTCCGGTCTTTGCATAGGGAGCCACTGTAGGATTCCTTTGTACATTCAACAAATCTAAAATCTTTGTCTCAGCAGCGCTTTCCCCAATTCCACATAATTTCACCATTTTGGAACAAATAATTTCTGGCTGTAAATCTCGCAGATAAGGATATACCTGTTCCTCAAACATAGGAATCAGCTCATTCGGTGGTCCAGGAAGGAGAATCATACGAGTATCCCCATCCTCCATAATAATACCTGGAGCAGTTCCATTGGAATTATATAATATGATGCTGCCTTCTGGCACCATAGACTGTTTCCAATTGTTCTCAGTAATGGTACGGCCTAATTTTGCCAGGCATTCCTGAATTTCTTTCTTTGCTCTGGCATCTTCCACCAACTTTCTCCCCATAACCTCTGCCGCAGTTTCTTTTGTCAAATCGTCCTGGGTAGGTCCCAGGCCGCCGGAAAGAATAATTACATCAGAACGCTCCTTTGCCATGCGTAATAAATGCTCCAGCCGTCCGGCATTATCCCCAACCACACTTTGATAATACATGGACAGTCCCAGCATAGCACATTTCTCAGAAATAAATGCAGCATTTGTATTTACAATATTTCCCAAAAGCAGCTCTGTCCCTACACAAATCAACTCTACGGTCATCATCCATCATCCTTTTATTTTTGTTCTTTCAATACATCCTTATTTTTCACGATATAATCCACTAAGGATACAAGGGTCAGTATCAGTGCAATATACGTAACAATAACTGCGCAAATCTGGTACATCTCACTTTCAAAATTTAAAATCAGCATGACTATCATAATCATCTGGAAGGTTGTCTTAAATTTCCCCCAATAGCTTGCTGCAATTACGATCCCATTATCGGAAGCCACCAGACGGAAGCCACTGATAATAAATTCCCGACTGATAATAATAATGGAAATCCAAGCTGCAAGCCTTCCCTGGGCTGTCAGACAAATCAATGCAGATGCTACTAACAGTTTATCAGCTAAAGGGTCCATAAATTTACCGAAATTTGTCACCAAATTATACTTTCTTGCAATTTTTCCATCCAAAAGATCTGTGAGACTGGCAATAACAAAAAGAATCACAGATGCATACATCCCTGTACTGCCAAGCCCTGGAACCAGCATACATATTACAAAGGGTACAATTAAAATCATTCTTAAAATCGTTAATTTGTTTGGTAAATTCATACTATCACCTCTCCTATCAAATCATATTCATGGGCTCCTGTTACCTTTACTTTCACAAAATCTCCTGTCATCAGAGTCTCATCCGTATTTACAAAAATATAACCATCGATTTCTGGTGCATCCCGGTAAGTTCTTCCTACATACGCATTGTCATCAGCCACCTTTCCTTCAATCATAACCCACAGCTCTCTTCCTTTCATTTGTTCATTCTTATCAAAAATGATTTCCTCCTGTAGTTCCATGATTTCTTCCTGCCAGACAGATTTTTGATATTCTCCGATCTGACCTTCAAATTCCGCGGCTGCTGTTCCCTCCTCTTTGGAATAAGGAAATACGCCCAAACGGTCAAACTCCATCTCATTGAGAAAATACATTAGTTCTTCATGCATTTCCTCAGTCTCACCAGGAAAACCACTGATCAATGTGGTGCGTAAAGCAAGATCAGGCAATTCTTTTTTCAAATACGTAAATCTCTCCATCAATTCTTCTTTTGTGGTACGCCGTCCCATGCGCTTTAAAATCTCATTATTAATATGTTGAATCGGTACATCAAGATACTGACATACCTTTTTGCTCTTTTTCATAAACTGAATCAATTCATCGTAAATCTCTTCTGGATAACAGTACATAATACGAATCCATTGAATTCCTGGAATTTTCTCTAGTTCATACAACAGCTTGTGAAGAGATTTCTCCCCATACAAATCCACACCATAGAGTGTCGTTTCCTGTGCCACCAGAATCAGCTCTTTTACCCCTTGGGCTGCAAGGGCTCCTGCCTGTGCCAACAGTTCTTCCATAGGCACACTGCGATACCGCCCACGAATATGGGGGATGATACAGTAGGTGCAGCTTTTATTACATCCTTCTGCAATTTTTAAATGGGCATAATGCCCACCTGTGGTTAGGGAACGCTTTGCCTTAAGATTTGGGAGTCCCTCTAAAGGTTTGTATTGCTCATAGACCTTTCCAGCCATCACTTCTTCCAATGCTGTTGCAATTTCTTCATAAGAATTTGTGCCAAGAACAGCGTCTACCTGAGGAATTTCTTTTCTAATCTCCCTTCGGTATCTTTCTGCCAAGCATCCAGTCACAATTAATGCTTTGCAGCTTCCAGCATCTTTGTAATCCGCCATTTCTAAAATCGTATTGACGCTTTCTTCCTTGGCATCATTGATAAAACAGCAGCTATTAATGATAATAGCTTCCGCCTCTTGTTCTTCATTGGTAAAGGTATGCCCTAATTCTTGCAGTGTTCCAATCATAAATTCCGTATCCACCAAATTCTTATCGCACCCTAATGAAACAAATAAAATTTTCATACATTCTCCTCTGCTGTGATTTGCAGCAATTGGCTCCCGTTTGAGCTTAGGCTAAACTGTAACAAAGATTACCACATTGCTTTGCTTTTTTGCAAAACAATGTGGTAAATATTTACATACTAAGCTTCTTCGGTTTCCATATCCTCTTTCACATTCTCTTCAACATTTTGTTCAGAATCTTCCTCTGACTCCTCTTCTTCTCCTACGATTTTCACCTTACTATTGTATAGCTCTTCCACTGCAATGGAAAAGGGCTTCTTATTCAATGTATTATCAATCAAAGGTTCTTCTCCTCCGATAATCTGTCTTGCCCTTTTTGCAGTTGCGAGCACAATGGAGTACCGACTATTCACTACTGGTTCTTCTCCAATTTCCACATCGCTGTTTACTACCTTCATTAAATCTGTATAAGACGGATGCAGCATCATAATTATCATTCTCCTTTCGCAAAGCATTTTAACTCTGCCCTGATTTTCTCAATTAATATGTGGTTCCTTGTCACGCGATCATGTTCATTCTGTATAATCCCATGTACCTTTGCCACACATTTATCCAAATCATCATTCACCACAAGATAATCGTAATCTTCCACGCCCTGTGCTTCCTGCCACGCACGGCTGAGACGGGAATTGATGACACTTTCTTCCTCTGTGCCCCTTCCAGTCAACCGCTGCTTCAATTCTTCTGCACTGGGAGGTGTTATAAACAGCAACAGTGTATCCGGATTGGCTTTTTTCACTTTCAGCGCCCCTTGAATCTCTATTTCGAGAATAACATCTTTCCCTTGCTCTAACTGCTGCTGCACATAACTCTTGGGTGTTCCATAATAGTGGTTCACGTATTGGGCGTATTCCAACAACGCATTACCCTCTATCATATCTTTAAATTCTTTTTCTGACAAGAAGAAATATTCTTTTCCATGCGCCTCTCCCGGTCTTGGACTTCTGGTAGTTGCCGAGATGCTCAAGGCATAAGTGTCTGGATACTTCTTCAGAAGCTGATTCATGATGGTTCCTTTTCCAGAGCCGGAAAAACCGGATACCACAATCAAAATACCTTTTTTTTCATTCATTGATTCTGTTCCCTTTTAAAAGGCAAATCTGCCTCTTTACTCAATATTCTGGATCTGCTCCCGTACTTTTTCAATATCTGTCTTTAGATTGATCGCAATATTAGAAACTGTTAAGTCATTGGCCTTAGAAAGAATGGTATTTGCCTCCCGGTTCATCTCTTGTGCAATAAAATCCAGTTTTCTCCCTACGCTTCCACCCTTTGACAAGGTATCTTCTGTACTGCTGATATGGCTTTTCAAACGAACTGTTTCTTCATCGGTACAGATTCTGTCAGCAAAAATGGTGACTTCCGTGGCAATTCTATTCTCATCCATCTTAGTATCCGACAGTAATTCTTTTACCTTATCGGTTAATTTCTGCCGATATTCATTTAAAATCTCTGGAGAACGCTGCTCAATCTGCTCCACATACTCTTTCAACAATTCCAGCTTCCCAATTAAATCTTTCTTTAGCTCCTCGCCTTCTCTAAGGCGCGCTTCCACGAACTGCTCTGCTGCTCCTGTAACTGCCTGCTCCAAAAGTTTCCACAGCTCTTCCTCATTCACCGTTTGCGCTTCCATTGTCAGAACCTCTGAATACTTGGAAAGCTCCACGGCATTCAGCTCCTCTGGCAGAGAAAAGGTCTCTGCCATCTTGCGTATATATTTTACATACTCCGCTGCTAAATCTTCGTTGTATTTTATTGTAATCTGATTCTCCGTACAATCCTCATAAACAATATAAACGTCTACTTTTCCCCGCTGAATATAATTTTTTAGAAGGTTACGGATATTGTTTTCAAAAAAATTCAGTTTCTTAGGCATCTTAATTGCAATGTCAAGATACCTGTGATTTACCGACTTTATCTCTACTGTGACCCTATGAAACTGGTCTGCAATCTCACAGCGTCCAAAGCCGGTCATGCTTTTTATCATAAAAACCTCCTGTATGCATAGATGATTGTATTATAAAACAATTCCTGTCATTAGTCAATTCTTACTTTGAAAGTCTTTGCTCTCCACCTCTTTGACTTCTATTTCCCGCTATGGAGCTTCTGCAAGGACTGTACCTGACTGCTTCCATGCTTTTTCAGAGAAAGAATCCCGCTTACCGTAGCTTTTGCCGCAGCCATGGTAGTCATATACGGTATTTTTTTCTTGATTGCGGCTTTCCTTAGATAACTATCATCCTCTTTCCGTTCCTGGCCAATAGGAGTGTTGATAATCAAATCAATCTTGCCATTAGTAATCAAATCCAGCATATTTGGCCTGCCTTCTTTTAATTTGTGCACCATTTCTGCTTCGATTCCAGCTTCCTGAATCAATTTGCATGTATTTTTGGAAGCAATAATATGAAATCCTGCTTCAGCGAATTTTAAAGCAATCTCTACCACTTCCGGCTTATCCCTGTTGCTCACAGAAATCAGTACGGTTCCTTCCAATGGAAGCTTCATGCCTGCTGCCTCCTGAGCTTTGAAAAATGCCTCTCCATAAGATTCGGAAAGTCCAAGCACTTCTCCAGTAGAACGCATTTCTGGCCCCAATACTGGGTCAACCTCCTGAAACATATTAAAGGGGAAGACAGATTCCTTTACTCCATAATAAGAGGTTCTCTGCTCCTCTAATTCTGGCACTGGAGAAGGATTCCCCGTCAATTCCGCTGTCACCACTTCAATTGCCAAAGGCACCATACGGATATTGCACACCTTAGAAACTAACGGAACCGTACGGGATGCTCTAGGATTTGCCTCCAGCACAAAAACTTTTCCTTTTTCAATGGCATACTGCATATTCATAAGACCTTTGACGTGCATCTCCTCTGCAATTTTCCTGGTATATTCCTTGATGGTTGCCACATTTTCTTCGGAAATATGCCTGGACGGAATGATGCAGGCAGAATCTCCAGAATGCACTCCTGCCAGTTCGATGTGTTCCATTACCGCTGGAACAAAGGCATGGGTTCCATCGCTGATGGCATCCGCCTCACATTCTATTGCATGGCCCAAGAAACGGTCAATCAAAATCGGTCTGTCTGGGGTAACACCCACAGCCGCATTCATATAGCCTTCCATATTTTCTGCGTCATAGACAACTTCCATTCCCCGGCCTCCCAAAACATAAGAAGGCCGCACCATAACTGGATAACCAATTTTTTCTGCAATTTGTAAGGCTTCTTCCACATTCACTGCCATTCCAGATTCTGGCATGGGAATTTCCAGCTTCTCCATCATGGCACGGAACAAATCCCGATCTTCTGCTAAATCAATTACTGAGGGAGCTGTTCCCAAAATCTTCACTCCATTTTTTTCCAAATCCGCTGCCAGATTCAAAGGTGTCTGCCCACCGAACTGAGCAATAACTCCTACTGGCTTTTCTTTCTTATAAATGCTTAACACATCCTCTAAGGTCAATGGTTCAAAATAAAGTTTATCGGAAGTATCATAATCAGTAGAAACCGTTTCAGGATTACAGTTTACAATAATCGTTTCAAATCCCAATTTTTTAAGAGCCAAGGATGCGTGAACACAACAGTAATCGAATTCAATTCCCTGCCCGATACGGTTGGGTCCGCCACCAAGAATCATAACCTTAGGCTTCCCTTTGGTTACAGGATTCTTATCTTCTCCATTGTAAGTGGAATAATAATAAGCATTGTCTTTGGTTCCGCTGACATGTACCCCTTCCCATGTCTCTTCTAAACCAATAGAAATTCTTCTTTCCCGTATTTCCTCTTCTGGAATTTCTAAAATCTGGCTTAAATATTTATCAGAAAACCCGTGTTTCTTGGCCTTTATCAAATCTTCATCCATTGGAAGCTGCCATTTTCCTACCATAAGGGCTTCCTCTTCCTGTACCAATTCCTGCATTTGCTCCAAGAAATAATGTTTCACTTTTGTGATTTCATGAATTTCATCCAGGGATGCCCCTTTTCGCAGCGCTTCGTAAATAACAAAGTACCGTTCACTGGAGGGAGTAATCAAAAGTTTTAACAGATCTTCTTTTGTTTTCTTATTAAAATCCTTTGCAAAGCCCAGTCCATAACGCCCTGTTTCCAAGCTTCGGATGGCTTTCTGGAATGCTTCTTTAAAGGTCTTGCCGATACTCATAACTTCGCCCACTGCCCGCATCTGAGTTCCCAGCTTATCTTCTACTCCTTTGAACTTTTCAAATGCCCAGCGTGCAAACTTAATTACCACATAATCTCCATCTGGAACGTATTTGTCCAATGTTCCATATTTTCCACAAGGAATCTCAGGTAAGGTCAATCCTGTAGCCAGCATCGCGGATACCAGAGCAATGGGGAATCCAGTAGCTTTAGACGCCAAAGCAGAAGAACGGGAAGTTCTGGGATTGATCTCAATGACAATATCCCGATCTGTTTTGGGATCGTGAGCCCACTGTACATTGGTGCCGCCGATTACCTGAATGGATTCTACAATTTTGTAAGATTTCTCCTGCAGCCGTTTCTGCACTTCTTCTGATATGGTAAGCATAGGAGCAGAGCAAAAAGAATCTCCGGTATGCACACCCAATGGATCTATATTTTCAATAAAGCAAACAGTAATCATATTGTTGTCTGCATCCCGAACAACCTCTAATTCCAATTCTTCCCATCCTAAAATAGATTCTTCCACCAATACCTGTCCTACCAAGCTGGCTTGAAGCCCTCTTGCGCAGACAGTTTTCAATTCTTCTACATTATATACCAGGCCGCCTCCTGCACCACCCATGGTATAGGCTGGGCGAAGAACCACCGGATAACCCAATTTATCTGCAATTTCCATCGCTTCTTCTACGGAGTAAGCCACTTCACTGCGTGCCATCTCAATCCCTAAGCTGTCCATGGTCCGCTTAAACTCAATCCGGTCTTCTCCTCGTTCAATGGCATCTACCTGAACACCAATAACCTTTACATTATATTTGTCTAACACCCCTGTTTTCGCAAGTTCTGAGCATAAATTAAGACCCGACTGCCCGCCAAGGTTTGGCAGCAATGCATCTGGTCTTTCTTTTGCAATAATCTGTTCCATTCTCTCTGCATTCAGAGGCTCAATATAAGTAACATCGGCAGTCTCCGGATCTGTCATAATAGTGGCAGGATTAGAATTTACCAACACAATTTCATAACCTAAATTTCTAAGGGCCTTACACGCCTGTGTACCAGAATAGTCAAATTCACATGCCTGTCCAATAACAATAGGACCGGAACCAATAATCAACACTTTATGGATATCTTTTCTTTGAGACATTCTTGTTCCTCCTGTCTAATGGTAACTGCTTTTATGACGGTATCTTTTCTCGATAGACTATTATACAGGAAAATTTACCAGGTAGCAATGGGAAATTGCGCAACATTTCCAACAAATTAATTTTACCAAAATGAATGCCCCATAATCCTGGTTTTTGGAATAGCCTATTGACTTTTTCCTGAAAACCCTTTATTGTCTTACTTAGATAGTACAATAATACATAAGGGGGATCGAGGTGATTAAATGACTTGGAATTTGAATTCTGACCGACCTATTTTTATCCAGATCATCGAAAAAATACAAGTAGATATCATATCAGGATTCTATAAATCTGGTGATAAGCTTCCTTCTGTTCGGGAGCTTGCGCAGGAAGCATCTGTAAATCCTAACACAATGCAAAAGGCACTTTCAGAGCTGGAGCGGACAGGGCTTGTCTACTCCCAAAGAACCAGCGGACGATTTATCACGGAGGACACTACTATGATTGATCAACTAAAATCAAAGCTTGCAAAAGAAATTGTGACGGAATTTTGGGACAATATGCAAAAACTGGGATTCCAGAAGGAAGAAACCATTTCTCTTCTGGCCAAAACCATCGAAATAGAAGAAACAACCACAAAAGGAGAATCAAACGATGATACTGGAATGTAAAGACCTTACCAAAACTTATCGTGGATTTTTAGCCCTTTCAAACATCAATCTTCAAATTGACGGCGGACACATTATCGGATTATTGGGACCCAATGGTAGTGGAAAGACTACTTTGCTAAAATTAATTGCCGGACTTTTGTCGCCTGCTTCTGGATCAATTTCCATACAGGGAAATCCAGTGGGGCCAGCCAGCAAAAATCTGATTTCCTATCTTCCAGATCATTTTTATTTGGATCATCACAGGAAGGTGGCAGAAATTATTCGCTTTTTTGACGATTTTTACGAAGATTTTGAATCTGAACGGGCTTATGATATGTTAGCAAAATTAAACATCAATCCAAACCAAAAATTGAAATCCTTTTCCAAAGGGACAAAAGAAAAAGTACATTTAATTCTAGCCATGAGCCGACGGGCAAAGCTATATCTTTTGGACGAACCCATTGCAGGGGTGGACCCGGCAGCCAGAGACTATATTTTGCAGACAATTCTTTCCAACTATGAGGAAACTGCTTCGATTCTGATTTCCACCCATTTAATCTCAGACATTGAAAATATTTTGGATGAGGTTATTTTTCTCCAAAATGGGAAGATACATACCCATGCTTTGGTGGATGAGCTCCGTCAGGAAAGTCATAAATCCATTGATGATTTATTTCGGGAGGTGTTTAGATGTTAAGAAAATTATTAAAACACGAATGGTATGCCACCTGCAAAGTCATGGTTGCCATAAACCTTGCGTTAATCCTCCTTACGTTCATTGGCTGCTGTATATTGAATACTGATATTTTCAATCATAAAGACGCTGTTCCCATGGCCATTTTGATGGTCATACTTTATACGCTATCTCTGACCGTTTTTGGAATTTCCACATTGATATACCTTTATTTTCGGTTTTACCGGAATTTATTTACAGGGGAAGGTTATCTGATGCATACCCTTCCAGTTACCCCTATGCAATTATTCCACTCGAAATTAATCATAGGATATCTTTGGACCCTTTTGAATACATTCCTCATTATTATTTCTGTACTTGCCCTGACTTTTATTGCTGGCTACCATTTTGCAGAAACCCACAATGCAGAGGATTCTGTCCAATTATTACAAGGATTCCAGACAGAACCTTTAGACAGTAACAATTTCGCAAATGCGTTTTTTGAATTCTTTGGCTATACGCCGTTACAATTTTTGTTCCATCTGACCCAATTGCAAATAATTGGAAGTTTTGTTTCCCTGCTGACTGGATATGTCAGCATCCTTTTGGGTCAATTAGTAGAAAAATACAAGCTGATGGCTTCTATTGGATTTTACATTATCCTCTATATCGTGAACCAAATCGTATGTTCTATCTTAATGATTCTGCCAGCTCTTCGGATTCTGGTACAGGATACGGATAATTTTCTACGCTCCTATTATAAAGATATGATGGGATATGCAATTTTCAGCCAATTTTTCATGGGATTTGTGTTCTATTTTGCTGCAGTATTCCTGATGCGTCGCCCTGTGAATCTGGATTAGTATTTGATTCCACTATTCATTGACAAAAGGAAGAGACTGTTTGCTGGTGCCAGATAAGAATATTTTATGTAGGATACGGTGTAACTCTGTCAAAAGGGTTACACCGATTTTTTGTTATACTTTGCTTCCTGCTAAGAACTTTCCAACAACGTAAACGCCAATCAACATTTCACCAATTGACAATCCTAATAGTAGTCCAGAAATAAAATCTTTAAAATCCGATCCACCAACTGCATATGAAAGCGCCTGCAATGCGATACCCATTACAATTAACAAAATTCCATATAGTATATTTTTTGTTTTTTCTAATTCCTGCGTTCTTCGGAGTAAATCTAAAATCTGTTCATCATCATAGATACGAACACTCTGCTCTTCGGACATTTCACCATCCATCAGTTCTGCCACTGTAAAACCAAGTTCTTCACACAAACTCTTTACAACAGAATAATCTGGCATACATTTTCCAGTTTCCCATTTTGAAATAGTCTTATTTGAAACCCCAATTTTCTCCGCCAGTTGTTCCTGTGTTAGATTTTTCTGTTTTCTCTTTAATGATATAAATTTTCCTATCACTAATTGGTTCATATGTATTCCTCCATTCATTTGATAATATAAGAATACCTCCTTTGGAGTCGCCGTAAAATCCCTTATAAGTAGAATGGGGGTGGAATATATCCATTAATCTGTAGAGATTTTCTCGTTGAAGGAATTACGGCAACGTAATATTTCTAAAAATTTTTATTATATCATGAACATTTTTCCTATTCCATAGGAAATCACGCAAAAATAAATTTGCATCCTTTCGTATGTTAAAAAGAGCCTCTCTCTGTTAGACTTTTTTCAGAAGGGAGGATAAAATCATAATTTTATAAGAATATGTCATAATGTACCTTGGCATATGTTTTCACCTGTTCAGCATGTTCTTGCTGATTAATTGCCTGAAACACGGCAACACTCTGTTTAAAAATTTCTTTCGACATATCACAATGCCCTAACTCTGCCAATGCACAGGCTTTACTATAAAGAAGCTCGGGAAATGTATGCAGTTTTCCATACTCAATACAATACTCAATACCTGTCTGGCAGAGCGAAAGAGCGTCTTCATACATTCCTTCCTGCCCAAGCCAGGAATATAAATTCTGCAAAATCATAGCATACTTCAAAAATATTTCATCACTGCCCAAAATATGTGTTTCCATATATTCTTTTAATCCAAAAAGCAATTGTATTCCATCCATGACCCTTCCAAGATTATAGTAAGTACAGCCAATATTATTCAAAATTATCATTTCGTGATAGGTCAAAAGTCTGGATTTGATATGTATCCCGTCAAAATCCGGCATCGTCATATGGATCGTATGCAAAAGCTCTTCTAACACCCATTCTGCACCCTTTCCCTTTTGTTTCTGAATCAATATCTTTGCAAAGGCTAAATATTGCTCTTCCATCTTCCTCCAGGATGCTCTGCTGGAATTCCTTTTTATTTTCTTCTCCATACAAGCAGCAACATACTCCGCCTGCTCAAAATTACCGCTTCCCAAGCTGCGTGTCAATTGCTGCTCTAACTCATACCGCTCCCGTTCCTCCTGATTTAAATATACATGATAAATTCTATTAGCCGCGCCCAAACGCTGCATTAAGCCTTCCACTATCTTTTTTCCCGGAACCTGCAAACCATTTTCAATTCTGGATAACGTGGAAACTGCACAAATCCCATAACTTAGTTCCTCCTGGGAATACTTTTGCCGTTCTCTTGCACCCCTGATCAATTCTCCAATGGTATAATACGCCATGGTATGATATACTCCTTTCCTTAATTTTCAAATAGTCAATTGATTATCTTTATAAGTATATCATATCCAGTCTATTTCCCTTTGTCAACGAAAGGCATCCTCCTCAAGTTCCAGGCATATTACAAAGGATTTTGTATAAATTCCTGTCGATTCCTGCTCCAATCTAAGACTGCCTCCATGCATCTCAATTACTTTATATGCAATACTCAGCCCTAGCCCGCTGCCTCCTTTCCGCTTACGGGATTCGTCTCCAGATACGAATGGGTCAAAAATATATTTTGCTGTTTCTTCTGGAATCCTTTTGCCCGTATCGCAAACCTGAATGATGACTTTCGTCTCTTCCTGCTCTCCTTTTATTAAGACTTGTGTTCCCTTTGGATTGTGCCGGATTGCATTGTTTAGTAAATTACAAATGACCCGTTGAAACTGCAGCCTGTCAATTGGCATCCACAATTCTCCTTCTGGAAATTCTGGCAAAACTTCCATTTCTTTCTTTTCAAACTCCATATATAGTCCTGCAACGCTTTCCCGCAACAATTCCCAAATATTTTCTCTGGTCCTTTTTAACTGATACCCCTCGCTATCCAGCTTCACATATTCAAACAAAAGATTAATCAGCCCGCTCATTTCCATGGTTTTTTGGTACATGGTTTCCAAATAATCCTGTCTTGGAAAATCCGTTTTTTCTAACAAAGCCTTTGCATAACCTGCTACTGTGGTCATGGGAGTTTTCAAATCGTGTGCCACATCAGACAACAGAAGGTTTCGTCTTCTGTCATATTCTTCCATTTGTTTTCTTTCCTGTTCTTCCAGCTGCCTGACATGCACTTCCACCATCCGGCTGAATACAAGAGCTGCAATTATATAAGGAAGAAGCATGGTAAGTACTATGAGAACCGCCAAAACAGCCGTTCCGATCAGATAAACCTGCGTCTCTCTTTTGGACATATATCTGGTCTGTGCCATCATATAATCGATAAGCTTATTTCCAGCAAATTTTTCAGCCATTCCCAGCAATCCGATTCTGGCAATATAGGGAAATTGATTGCAGATTCCCCAAACCGCCAGGTAAAAAATGCTGCGAAGCAGCAAGCCCAGTGTTTGCTCACTCTCCCACTCTGCCATAAAAAAATTAATCTGAAATACCTGTTCCAGCCAGGGATAAAATATTTTATGATAAAAAATATTCAGCAAGCTCTCACTCAATGATACCAATACCAAAATCAATAAGAACCTGCGGATAAAAAACCATTTCCAAGTTGTGTGCTTCATCCTTTATTTCTCCATCCGATAGCCAAGACCCCGTATGGTTTTAATATAAGCGCTGTTATCCTGAGACAATTTTGCTCTTAACCGGCTGATGCATACCATAATATTATTGTCTGCAATGGCATACTCCTCACCCCATACATTTTCATAAACCTGTTGCTTGGTATATACTTTTCCTGGATTTTCCATAAACAATCGCAACAGCTTATATTCCACAGAGGTTAAATCAATCGGCTGTTCTCCTTTGTATACCAGGCAGGATTCCGTATCAAGACACAAATCCCTTACCTTAAGCTGTTTGAGTTCTTGACTTTTTGCACCCAGGGAATAAAATCTGCGGATATTAGAATTAATCCTTGCCATAGCCTCCATGGGATTGAATGGTTTTGCCAGATAGTCATCCGCCCCGAGATCCAATCCCAAAATTTTATCAGCATCCTGATTTTTTGCAGAAAGAATCATCACTGGAATATTGCTGTTTTCCCGTATTTTTTTCAGAACTCTATATCCGTCCAGCTCTGGCATCATAATATCCAAAAGCGCCATGTCAACCTCTTCCTGCTCCAAAATAGCAACCGCACTGGGTCCATCTTGGGCTTCCAAAACATGATATCCATCCTTTTCCAGATACAGGCGCAACAGTTCCCGGATTTCTTTTTCATCATCTGCAATTAAAATTGTATATGCCATGAACATTTTCTCCTTCCTGCTCCCTTTAAAAATCAGAGTCTTTTTGCAAATGCTGCTCCTTCAACACCTGATAAAGCGCAGCGTTTGTCTGGCTTACATAGGGATTTAAGTAAAAAATACCTAGAATTCCCAGGGTCAGACCACTTAAAATATACCATCCTATAAAAGACAGGTCTAAAACAAAAGCCTTCCATTTATTCCCATACATCAACTTCTTACTGAAAGCCAGTACCTCACCCCGCTCCATGTTGGGATATTCCCCTAAAATATAAGGCGCCATCTGGTATTCATAACTTTTTATAATGCCTGGAATCACCAGAAGCAATGTCCATAAAAAGATATACAGCTTCTGAAAAAACATTGTTTTCACACAATTCTTATAGCCATGGTCAAAGGCAAAACAAAGTTCCTTTATCTGCGCCTGCTCCCTGATATTTTTGGTAAAGAAGCGGGAAACCCCTACTTCCAACGGATGGAACACCAAGATTTGCATCGGCAGAATCACCAAAAACACAATCAGCAAAACCACAACAGCAATAATACAAACTACAACGAAAAAGAAAACAGGCCCATCCGGGATGACAACATCATACCTCTCTTTCATTTCTTCATCCTCATACCTCTCTTCTATTGCACTCTTCTGGGAAGAATCGGAATTCAACACTCCTCGGGCGACTCCGCCGGAAGACCCAAAAACACCTCCACCACTGCATAATAATACAAATACCAATGCTGCCAATATCGCCTTAAAGCGATTCTCGCTGACCCGCTGTTTGGCAATCTCCTTCAATTCTTTTCTTGACCACATCCCAATACCCTCCTTTGGCTCTTTTCCTTTGATGCTTTTATCATATGCCAAAATTCTTAACAGAAAGATTTCTTTTTCTTACAATAACCTTACAAACATCTTGTCTTTTTCTTTTCCAGATGATAAGATGAACTGAGAATCATTAGAAAATTGGGAGTTTATTTATGATGATCAAAGAATTAAAACATTATATCCGGCATTTTGCCAAACGCTTTTTAATCTTTCTGAAATGGCTGGCATTTTCTATCTTAAGCGGCATTCTTGTAGGAAGTGTGGGAGCCATTTTTTATTATTGTATTGCATATGCAACTGAAACCAGGGCCGCATACCCCTGGATGATTTTTTTGCTGCCAATCTCCGGCCTTGCAATTGTAGGGGCTTATCATCTTATGCATGACGAGAAAGACTCTGGTACAAACCTGGTGCTTTCCGCCATTCATTCTGGAGAACACATTCCCTTGCGGATGGCTCCTTTAATTTTCATTTCAACCGTAATGACCCATTTATTTGGCGGCTCTGCTGGACGGGAAGGCGCTGCCTTACAGCTTGGCGGCAGCATTGGCAACTCCTTAGGACGCCTGTTAAAATTTGACGAAAAAGACCAGCATATCATGATTATGTGCGGTATGAGCGCAGCATTTTCCGTACTTTTTGGAACTCCATTGTCTGCAGCTATCTTTTCCATGGAAGTTGTCAGTGTAGGCATTATGCACTATGCCGCATTGGTTCCCTGTGTGGTTTCCTCCTTAATTGCAAAGGAAATTGCAGAATATTGTCAAATTCCACCGGAACAATTTCTTCTTTCTTCTATACCAGAATTCACAATTTCCTCTGGCCTGACCATTGCGATTCTCGCTATTTTATGCGCCATTGTCAGCACGTTGTTTTGTATTGCGCTCCACACGGCAGAAGCATTGTATAAAAAACATTTGCCGAATCCTTATCTGAGAATCCTTGCGGGAGGTATTCTGCTGATTTTACTTACCCTTTTGGTGGGAAACCAGGATTACAATGGCTCTGGCATTGCTGGCATTGCCCGGTGCTTTGAAAATGATTATGTACCCTATGCTTTCCTGTTAAAAATTATTTTTACTGCTGTAACATTGGGCGCAGGCTTTAAAGGCGGCGAAATCGTACCATCCTTTTTCATTGGCGCCTCCTTTGGATGCCTCTTTGGAAATCTGACAGGCTTTGCGCCAAACCTCTGTACTGCTGCTGGAATGGGAGCTGTTTTCTGCGGCGTCACAAACTGTCCCATTACTTCACTGTTTATCTGTTTTGAACTCTTTGGTTTTGAGGGAATGCCTTATTTCCTTGTCTCCGTTGCCCTTGGTTACATGCTTTCCGGCTATTACGGATTGTATCACAGCCAAAAAATTATTTATTCCAAATATAAAACAGAATTCATTAATCGAAAAACACGTTAATCCATGCAACCCTTGATAAAACAGACACACCGCCGATATTTTAAAACTTATTCTCTTTCATCCATAACCTCAAAGATTAAATCATAATTTATTTTCTTATAAAATACTTGCTCCAATATGTCTTTTCTACACCCCTGATTGCCAAGCATCCACATGATCTTGGCAATTACCGCCTCCAGCGTCATATCATAGGATTCTAAAAACTTACATTCTCTTTTAATTTTATTTCCCACCTCATAGACTGTCATATCACTGCCCTCATGAGCCACCTGGGTAGCCAGAACAATTATTTTTTCTGGATATGTATCATGAAGCTCATAAAAAATATCAGAAATAGAGGCTGGAATTCCACCCACCCCAAAGCTTTCTACAATTATGGCATCATATTGTTCAAATAAAAACCGCAACCCTTTGGGAGAAATTCCTGGAATCAGCTTTAACAGAAAAATATTGTCATTCATTTCCTCATAAAAGGCAACTGGCTCTTCATAGGGAACAGCAGGAATATACCGCATAATACGGGTATCCTGTATCATGGCCAGGAAGGGAAAATCTATGCTGTCAAAGGCATTATAGCTCTTGGAACGGATTTTCTTTGCGCGAGTGCCTGCAATCACCTTTCCGCCAAAGACAATCTGAACCCCCTGAGATTTCCCGTCAGCGGCATAATAAAAGCTGTCCAAAAGGTTTGTTTTTGCATCTGTAATCTCCAAATCAATGGATTTTTGCGCACCAGTAATGACAATGGGCTTTTTTGAATTCTGCACCATATAAGACAAGGCCGCTGCCGTATAAGCCATGGTATCTGTCCCATGAGCAATTACAAAACCATCATATTTCTCATAATTTTCATGAATTGCCTGTACAATCATCTTCCAGTGTTTCGGCTCCATATTCGTGCTGTCAATATTGCAAAGCTGCACTGCAGCAGGATTACAGATCTGATATACATCTGGAATATAAGATAAGATTTCTTCTGCGCAAATTAGGGGCGCAAGCCCATGCTCCGATTTTTGAGAAGCAATGGTTCCTCCAGTAGCAATCAATAAAATATTTTTTTTCATCATGTAACAATACGCCCTTTCTATTTTTTCTCTATCATAGTAAATTATTCCTGGAAACACAATCATTTCTTTGGATATCGTTTATTTTTTACCAAAAAAGTGTATCAATTTGTTTTTTATTGGCAATTTTTTGACTTGTTTTTTCACGTTCATCGAGTTATAATTCCTAAGAATTATTTGTAGGAGTGTACGGAGGGATTTTTATGAATTATGATTATCTATTGTATTTAGCAATTATTCTTATAAGCACAAAATTGCTTGGTCTGGTCACGCGACGCGCCCATATGCCACAGGTGGTAGGAGCATTGGTCGCTGGCCTGATTCTTGGACCTGCATGTTTAAATTTGGTTCATGGCAGCGTTTTTTTAAATCAGGTATCGGAAATTGGCGTCATCGGTCTGATGTTTATGGCTGGCCTGGAAACAGATACCGAGGAACTGAAACGCTCTGGGCTTGCATCTTTTATCATTGCCCTTTTTGGCGTTCTCTTTCCATTGGCCGGAGGACTGGGAATTGCCATAGCCTGTCACGTGGCTTCCCCTGAACTTTCCGCCAGTGAATTGTTACAGAATATGTTTATTGGTATTATTTTAACCGCTACATCTGTAAGTATAACCGTAGAAACCTTAAAGGAAATGGGAAAAGTTTCCACAAAGGCAGGAACTGCCATTCTCGGGGCCGCCATTATCGACGATATCCTGGGAATTATTGCCCTCACTGTAATTACCAGCATGGCTGACCCAAGCACCAATATTTTATTTGTATTGTTAAAAATCATCGGATTTTTTGTTTTTGCCATACTTTTCGGTGTTATTTTTGGTTTTGTCACACAAAAATGGATTTCTTTTGATCCCAGACCCAATCGGCGGCATGTAATCCTGGCTTTTGCTTTCTGCTTGCTGATGTCTTACTGTGCAGAGCACTTCTTTGGAGTAGCAGATATTACTGGCGCTTATGTTGCAGGACTGATACTAAGCCACAGCACAAAGAGAGAAGTCATATACCATCAATTTGATACCGTATCATACTTATTGGTTGCCCCTGTGTTTTTCGCAAGCATCGGCTTGAAAGTAGAATTGAGCTCTATGTCTGATAACCTGCTACTATTCACTGCTCTGCTTTTAATCGTTGCCATTCTGACCAAAATTTTAGGCTGTGGTTTGGGCGCAAAAATGATGGGTTATACCTCAAAAGAATCTCTCCAGATTGGTATCGGTATGATTTCCCGTGGAGAGGTTGCATTGATTGTTGCAAATAAAGGAGAATCCCTGGGATTACTCAGTGATTCCTTATATGCGCCTATTGTTGTAACCGTGGTAATCACTACCATTATCACTCCAATTTTTTTGAAGCTTGCATTTAAGGATAAGAAATAACATATAATCTACAAAAAGAAAATTCTACAGCCTATCGATTTTACTGTAACGATATACTGTAGAATTTTGTATTTTGCATTAATCCTTTGAATTACAATTTAGAAACAATCCCGTCTCAGACAATTACGTCAAAATGCTAACATTCCCTTACGGCTCTCTCAGCAATTCATAAAAGCCATTCTTTGAAAGGATTTCTCAAAATATTTTTTCAAAGAAAACCTGCCTGTTTTCTCTCCTAGTATTGACTGGAATTTCTGGATCATCTGCTCCTTCTCTTCCAAGGTCAGGCTTTCCTTTTCATATTCAAAAATATCTGTATCAATCCGGTTCAGCAAATCATACATATTACGATAAACAATGTTTCCGTCCTTTTTTGGTATTTTTTTGAAATCCTCTCCAACATAAAAACGATAAAACAGCTCTTGCTCCTGGGTATTTAAGCAGCTCACCATCATTTCTTTTTCTTCTGCAATCTCTTTCTCAATCAACCAAGGGATCGTTGCTTCCTCCTGATGAACCCTTAAAAATTCCAGGCAACGGTATCTTGCCACTGCCCCTACCCAATTTCCAAATTCGTTTTGATTGTCAAAGCTATCCATATGATTCCAAATCTCTGTTACTGTATCTACCAGACATTCCTGCTGCAGGTGCGGCAACGTAAATAAATGTTTTTTGATTATAGATACCAACTGCTCCCCGTGCTCTGCAATAAAAAAATGCAATGCTTTTTTATTATGAAGCTGCAATTGTATCACATAGTTTTCTTTGCTTATCCTCATAAAAACACCTGCCCTCCTCTTTTATCTAAAACTGCTGTCCTTTTTGATATCTTAAAGTTATCACAAGTATTTTCATTATTTCTTTCTTTAATTCTTAATTTTTTCTTAGATTTTAGAAATCATCCGCGCTTTTTGTATTCTGTCAGGAACCTAGGCCCCTCTAACACATCCCGGCCAATGTAGACTACATTGTCTTCCCGTACCTTCACACTCCACTTTACCAAAGAAATTGCTCCTCGCTCCAATTCCAAAGCGGTGATACAACGAGGATGAACGCAGCTTCCATCGTTAAAATAATACCCCTCTCCCGGCTTTGGCAAAACAGGCCGATGGGTATGCCCAGCTACCAACAAAGTTTCATGGCGCATTGCCCACTCAGACAGCTTCTTTTCCACCCTCTCCTTTTTCTGGTAATTCTTGGCTGCACTGGTGGGATCGTTGCAGCCAGCCAGTTCCAAAGGCCGCCAAAGATACCTCACCAAAAACCGGGTAACCCTCCATAAGGTATCGTTCCAGAAATCTCCCTGATGTCCATGTACCAAAAACAGCTCTATTCCACTGCATGATTCCTGCAGCCGAATGGCCTCGTGGACTTTCATGTCTGGAAACAAACTTTTCTCACTTTCTTCTGATTCACAATAATAAGTATGACATTTATTCCTGAAATATTTTTCCTTTTCTTTTTTCCGATCATGATTTCCATACAACATGTAAAGTCTCTGACTCTTGTAAAACTCTCCCATCATCCAGAACTGATTACTGTGTATCCGCACAATTTCTTGCAAATTCCTATTTTCCCAAAGCTCGTCTCCATCCCCCAATTCAATATAAATAAAATTTCTTCGGTTATAATACTGTAATGCGGCAAAAAATAAATTTTGATTTGCCTGAAAATTATCTCCCCAATTGCCAATTCCGCGATGGCAGTCACTCATCAATACAATGCGGCTGCCCATATGAATTGGCAGACAAAATGCTTTCTCATAAGCCTGGTTCAGCCTTTTTTCTGTACGCCTCATGATTTCTTTTTCTCCCAAGCAATTCGTCCTGTTTTTGTAATGATGGCAAAAATCCTTGGGTATGCAAGCATCAAATAATAAATTTTGTCAAGGGTTTTGGTAAAATCTTTTGTTACCCGTAAAAAGAGTTTACAATTATGTCGGTTCTGCCACTGCACCAATCTACAAAAAAGCCTGCCATAACCATATACCTGCCTTTTTTTAGGGCGATAAATCCGAAGAAAGACTTGATGATGCCAAATATGCAAATCCTCTGGCTGATATCCTGCCTGGTAGCATCCGCCTATAAATGCCTCCAACATTTCCCTGTCTTGAAAACTGATGGCTGCTTCCAGCATCAATTCCCCCGGATACGAAAACTCTCCCAGTACAAAGCCTGTCAACCACCAATGATTCTCAATTCTTTGGTATACCATTTTTCCATTTTTGTAAAGCTTCATATTGATTGGAAGCTCTTCCTCCTTGGATACGCAGTCATAAAATACATCTTCAGGATTTTGGGATATACCTCTCTCATTCTCCACATAAATTCCTACCTCAGCCCCGGTGGTAATTCCATACTGTCCTTTCCAGAACTCAATCATCCATCTTCGTCCATCGTATTCAAAATAAATAGGCTCACAATCTATAATCATATTCATAACCGGGGCCATCTCATCATATATTTTCCCATAGCCGAACTTCCTCTGCCAAGCATCTTCCAAGGAATAAAAAATGTCTTTTGACAGGCTGTAGGCAAATCCAAAGGGTCCCAATGCCTGGTTGATTTCTGCATATTTTTCCTGCTCACTCCGGGTTTTTACCAAATATTTTGCTTTTCTATGTCTTCGATACCTGCAACAACATAAAATCACGACCAATACTGCAAAAATTGCAAGACATCCCCACAATACGTCATTAATGTTCAAAACTCTCCAGCTCCTTCCTTTTTTAGTAATATATTCAGAAAGGGTTGGAAAGTTCATGGAAGTGATTTCGATTATTAGTTATGAGCCTTTATGGCATACATTAAAGCAAAAAAATATGCTGCATGGAAAACCTCACAGCATATTTTAGCCTCTATAATACCGTTTCTGGAAAACGTTGCGCTGCTGACCGCATTGACATCAAATCTCCACTGCAACCCCACTTGTGTCTAAGCTACTATGTAAACACAATTTTTCGATCCAGCCATTCCATAAAGAGTAATGGAGTTGACCGTAGCAAATGCAGGAAAGATTTTTTGCAATACTTTTTCTCTCATCAAGTTCTCGTTATAACCTCATTGGCATACCGAACAGAGCCCATCGCATCTTTGGAATAAAAATCTGCTCCAATCATATCTGCGTATGTTTGAGTCAGCACTGCACCGCCTACCATAACCAAGCATTCTGGCAACTCTTGTTTCAACATCTTTATGGTAAGCTCCATATTTGCCACTGTGGTAGTCATCAATGCACTTAAGCCCACCAATTTAACCTTATGTTCTCTGGCAGCTTCCACTACCCTCTCTGGTGAAACATCCTTCCCCAAATCAATAACCTGAAATCCATAATTTTCCAACAGCACCTTAACAATATTCTTCCCTATATCATGGATGTCCCCTTTTACAGTTGCAATTACAATGGAACCTTTCGATTCAGAATGATTCCCTTGCATTTTCAGATGTTCTTTTATGGCATCAAATCCAGCTTTTGCTGCATCTGCACTCATCAAAAGCTGTGGAAGAAATACTGTTTTTTTCTCAAATCCCTGTCCCACTTGATCCAAAGCCGGAATCAAAGCTTCGTCGATGACAGCCAAAGGCTCTCTGGTTTCCAACTCTTTCTTGGCTGCAATCCCTGCACTGGCTGCAAGTCCTTTTACCACTGCCTCAAACAAGGTAAGCTCCTTACTTCCAGAAGAAGCTGCCTTGGGCTGGTCCGGCTGTTGGGAGAGATAATTGATATAGTCGCTGCATTGACTGTCACTTCCATTCAATGCACAATAAGCATAATAAGCGGCCATCATAGCTTCGCTGTTTGGATTAATAATTCCAGCGCTTAATCCCCGGGACAATGCAATGGTAAAAAAGGCAGTATTGATTTTTTCGCGCTGAGGCAGCCCAAATGAAATATTAGAAACACCCAATGTAGTATTTACCCCAAGGGTATGGCGCACATAATCCAAGGCTTCTAACGTAATTTTTGCATTTTCCTGACCAGTACTTATGGTCAAAGTCAAAGTATCGATCAATAAATCCTTCTTTTTAATTCCATATTTTTGGGCTTCTTTTATGATTTTTTCTGCAATCTGAATCCTGCCCTGGGAAGTTTCTGGAATCCCATTTTCATCTAAAGTCAAGCATACCACCATGCCGCCGTACTTCGCTGCCAAAGGAAAAACTGCATCCATAGATTCCTGTTTTCCATTGACAGAATTCAACAGAGGCTTTCCATTGTACAACCGCATAGCTGTCTCCATAGCGGTCATATTCGAAGTATCAATTTGAAGGGGAAGATCTGTAATTCCCTGGAGCCCAGTAACCACTTTCCCCATCATTTCCACTTCATCAATTTCTGGAAGCCCAACATTTACATCCAGGATATGTGCTCCCCGATCCTGTTGTGTGAGAGCCTCTTTGTAGATATATTCCAAATCCTTCTCTCGTAACGCCTGCTTAAAACGTGATTTTCCTGTGGGATTAATCCGTTCCCCGATAATTTTCGGACGGTTGTTTAATACTACTGCATGGGTATAAGAAGAAACCACAGATCTCTCTTTTTCTGTGATTGCAAGAGGAGCAAGCCCTTTGCAGTTCTCCACCAATGCACGAATATGGGCTGGAGTAGTTCCACAGCAGCCCCCTAGTATCGATACGCCATCCAACGCAATTTCTCTCATAACTGCTGCAAATTCTTCTGGTTTTACAAGATAAGATGTTTTTCCATCTACCACGACTGGAAGTCCTGCATTGGGATTCAGAACAATGGGCAGGGAGCAGATTTCCCGTAGCTTAGGAAGAAATTCTTTCATGATATCCGGTCCAAACCCACAGTTTAAACCAATGGCATCCACTCTCAGTCCTTCTAGCATAGCCACTGCTGCTTCTAAGTCTGCTCCTGTCAGCAATTTTCCATTTTCATCTAATACCATGGTCACAATCACAGGAAGATTCGTATTTTCTTTCGCCGCCAGTACTGCCGCTTTGATTTCATAAGTATCATTCATAGTCTCTATCAGGCAAAGATCCGCCCCCGCCTGTTCTCCAGCAATGCATACGGGCTGAAACGCTGCATAAGCATCTTCAAAGGATAAATCCCCCAAAGGCTCCAACAGCTTCCCCAATGAGCCAATATCCAAAGCCGCATAAGCTTCTTTTCCCGTCTCTGCAATGGCGCGTTTTACCAGTTTAATTCCCTGTACCGTTAATTCTTCACAACTATACCCACTGTCTTGGATTTTAAATGGATTTATCCCAAAGGTATTCGCTTTTACAATATTGCATCCTGCCTCCAGATATTGCTTATGAATATCTAAAATTATATCTTCCTTTGTTATATTCCAAACCTCCGGCAATTCTCCAGTCTGCAAGCCTTGTTTTTGGAGCATTGTACCCATTGCCCCATCAAAAAACAATAGTTCTGTCTTCACCCGATCTATCACATTCATGTTATTCACTCTCCAGTCTCTTCTTTTCGAAATTCACAATCCCTTTTCTCACATTGCATACATGTTTTCATCTGGCAGGATTCCCGTTCCTTTGTGGTCAAACCAATTAACGCTGTTACCGATTTGGATGGCATCATAAGGTTACCTTCTGTCAGAGTTACGCCGATCCGCTTGCTGCATTCCAGGATTTCAAAAATATCCTTTTGATATTCCAATGGAAAATCACCATAGCCTGGGCTGAACCTGGGACGCAGATACATGCCTCGTTTCATTGCTTCCTGCCGTATCGCCGCTTCCACTTCATCCACATAGCTTTCAATGCATGCCGCCCCTGCCGCCTGTGTCACAGCGGCTTTCGCGATATTTACCACAGAATATTTTTTTATCATAAAATCAGCCGCACGCCCAATGGTAGCTGCTAATAAAACAACAGATTCACACCCTTTTAAGTTCTTTGCCAAATTGGTACTTGTAATCGTAAGCTGCCCTACGGCTATTTGATTGCCCTTCACCTGACAGGGATACTCCTGGTATACACTTTTCGGCAAGCTGTCCCGTTCTATTTCCAGGATTACCTCATCCAATAATTTTTGCGTTTGCTGGTCAATTTCCTGTCCCCGATATCCTAAATACCGCAATGTTTCTGCTCGATCTGCCTGCATATGCTCCATCCTTACTCACTAAAATATTTTTCTTCCATCTGCACACTATTCTGCGTGATAAATTTCTGAAAGATTTTTGAAAATTGCCCCTGCCACATCTGGTTTATTCATCGTGTAAATGTGCACATGACCCACCCCATTTGCAATCAAATCAATAATCTGTTCTGTGGCATAGGCAATCCCTGCCTGCTTTAAAGCTGCTGGATCATCTGCAAACCGTTCCACAATCGCACGGAACCGCTGGGGCAGAATGGTTCCCGATAAGGAAGTAATTCTCTTAATCTGATTTACATTGGTAACCGGCATAATTCCTGCAATCATGGGCACTTCAATTCCCTTTTTCAAAGTCCGGTATAAGAAATTATACATGATGTTATTGTCAAAAAACATCTGAGTAGTTAAAAATTCACAGCCTGCATCCACTTTTCTTTTTAAATGTTCAATATCTGCTTCGATAGATTCCGCTTCTGGGTGACCTTCTGGGTAACATGCTCCCCCAATGCAAAAATCTCCAAATGACTTGATTTCTTCGATTAATTCACTGGCATGGTGATACTGATCTGGCAAAGGAAAATCCAAATTTTCCGGGATATCTCCCCGAAGAGCTAAAATATTCTCAATTCCATGCTCTTGCAGCTCCTTTAATACCTCTTGTATCTTATTCCTGTCAGAAGAAGCACAGGTTAAGTGAGCAAGGGCCAGCACTCCATTTATATTTTGCACCTCATTAGCCAAATCTACGGTATGTTCGCTGATTCCACCGCTGGCGCCATAGGTTACACTCATAAAGGACGGTTTTACCTTTGCCATTTCCTTTACAATTTCATGGGCCTTTTTCAATTCTGAGCCTTTCTTTGGCGGAAATAACTCACAGCTTATGGTTACTTCTTTTGTTTTTAATAATTCTGATATCTTCATGTTTCTCCTCAATTCCTTTCCTTCGGACTATTTTTCCCATTCCCTGACATATCATTCAGACACAACCATGCACTGTTTTTTCTCACATGCTATTCCGTACCGATATATCTTTTTCATTCCATTCTTTCTAAGGGCGTCTTCATATCCTCTATCTTTAGTCTGTTGCATTGCCACTTAATATTTCCTCTTTCATCCATTCACGAATCTGCTGAACAAAGTGGGCAAGCCCACTTCAGCTCCCCTACCCCTCCCTCATGAGGGGCTTGCACACTTTGCTGCGCCGAGTGCGGTCACGCAGTGACATCTTCTATTCGCACGAGTGTGCATATTATTTTTATCTTATAGGAAAGTCATGGACTTTAACACTTTACAGTAACACGGTCTTTCCTATAAGAGAACAAAGTGGGCAAGCCCACTTCAGCTCCCCTACCCCTCCCTCATGAGGGGCTTGCACACTTTGCTGCGCCGAGTGCGGTCACGCAGTGACATCTTCTATTCGCACGAGTGTGCATATTATTTTTATCTTATAGGAAAGTCATGGACTTTAACACTTTACAGTAACACGGTCTTTCCTATAAGATAAAAAATATCCACTGGATCTCCTTATTTGGAATCACAAGCTCTGTCCATACCCCAAAATACAGGCCGGATTTCAAAAGTACGTCGGACATGGAAAAATCACATAAAATATTGTAACACAAAATATACGGGAATTGGCAAACTGATTGAAATATTTTCAAAAAATTAACGAAAAGAGGACAGATAAAAGATGAATATTATTTATGCAACATACAGTATCCACCAATACTTTTTATGGTATGGCTTTTATCAATCTTCATAGAACGCTGTAAGTGCCTGTTTATGGGCATTTCCGCCGTTTCTTCTTTTTATCCTGTCGCGCCAAAAATCATAAAATAAGGGGTTGACAAAAATGGCAGGTTCACAACCGAATCTTGTGAACCTGCCATTTTCGTCAGCCCCTCTTTAATTTGCGTATTAGCAAAGGAACTGTTAAGACCAAATTCTAATTTTTAATCATCTTCTAACATGGATTGGAAGATATCCTTCCATGGCTTCTTAGCATTCACCCATCAAATACTTATACAGCCCTTCATAACGGAACTTGGAAGCATTCCAGGAATAATCATTTGCCATGGCACGATCGATCATCTGGTTCCATTGACGTTTCTTATCGAAGAAAATCTGTTTGGAATAATTGATAACCTTTAACATTTCCTCTCCATTGTAATTGGTAAAGGAGAAACCATCTCCCACATTATCATACTCATTGTAAGGCTGAACGGTATCCTTCAATCCACCTGTCTCACGCACAATGGGAATCGTCCCATAACGGAAAGAAATCATTTGGGTCAATCCACAAGGCTCAAATCTGGAGGGCATCAAGAATGCATCTGCTGCGCCATACAGTTTATGTGCCAAATCATCCGAATAACAAATATTCGCTGAAATTTTATCCGGATACTTCCAGGCAAAATGACGGAACATATTCTCATATTGAGGATCTCCCGTTCCAATAACAACCAACTGGGTATAATCATCGATAATCCGCTCGATGACATAGTTAATCAAATCCAACCCTTTCTGATCTGTCAAACGTGAAATCAAACCGATCATATAACGCTTTTTGTCTACTGCAAGACCCAATTCCTGTTGTAATTTTTCTTTATTCAGGGCTTTTTTCTTCCTATGATTGTCCGCATCATAATTCACATAGAGCTTCTCATCTGTGGCTGGATTGTATACATTATAGTCAATTCCATTTACAATTCCCTGCATATCCATATGACGTGCAGAAAGCAGCCCATTCAGCCCTTCTCCATAATAATTTGTCTGGATCTCCTGAGCATACGTGTCACTTACCGTAGTAATATAGTCTGCATATACCAGTCCGCCTTTGAGCATATTGGCATCCTTCTTGAATTCCAATTTATCTGGCACAAACAAATCTGTTGGGAACCCTGTCAGTCCCTTCATTGTCTTTACATCCCAAATTCCCTGGAATTTCAGATTGTGAATCGTAATAATGGATTTCATACCCCAAAAGAACATATCTCCTTGGAACTCTGTCTTCAAATATACCGGAATAAAGCCTGTTTCCCAGTCATGACAATGGATGATCTGCGGCTGAAAATTGATGAGAGGAAGCATGGAAAGCACTGCCTTATCAAAAAACACAAACTTCTCAACATCAAACCTAATATCCCCATAAGGCAAGAAACAGTCAAAATACTCCTGATTATCAATAAAGTAATAGGTGATTCCATCCAGCTTATACTGTAAGATCCCCACATACTTATTCTGTATGTAACTTCCGCAACTCATATAAAAATGAGTTACGTATTCAAACTGATTCCTCCACTTTTCTGGAATACAAGTGTAATTGGGAAGCACAACCCTGATATCCCAATCATTCTTATCAAATTCTTTGGGCAATGCTCCACATACATCAGCAAGTCCCCCAGTTTTAATAAATGGTACACATTCCGATGCCGCAAACAGAATTTTTCTCATTATTGAATCCTCCAAAATCAATTATTTTCTCTACTGCTAATCTCCAAATGCCTGCTAAGATACTGCCTCCAATGCCTGCTTTAAGTCAGCAATAATATCCTGAGCATTTTCTATCCCAACGGACAATCGAATCAAGTCTGGCGCCACACCTGCTTCTACAAGCTGTTCATCGGTCATCTGCCTGTGGGTATGACTGGCAGGATGTAACACACAAGTCCTGGCGTCTGCCACATGGGTTACAATGGCAACCAGCTTCAATTGATCCATAAATTCCACAGACATGTTCCGTCCACCTTTTAACCCGAAGGAAATCACGCCGCAAGTGCCATTGGGCATATATTTTTGTGCCAGTCCATGATATTTATTGTTTTCTAAGCCTGCAAAATTTACCCATGCTACTTTCTCATGGCCATTCAAAAATTCCGCTACTTTCTGAGCATTTTCACAATGCCTTGGCACCCTTAAATGCAAGGTCTCCAATCCAATATTCAACAAAAAGGCATTCTGGGGAGACTGAATAGAGCCCAAGTCTCTCATAATCTGTGCCGTTGCCTTAGTAATATAGGCGCCTTTGCCAAACTTCTGCGTATAAACAATTCCGTGATACGTTGGGTCTGGCTGCGTCAGCCCAGGATATTTATCTGCATACTGATCCCAGTCAAAATTGCCACTGTCTACAATACAGCCCCCTACACACGTTGCATGGCCATCCATATATTTTGTTGTAGAATGAGTTACAATATCTGCGCCCCATGCAAAGGGACGGCAATTAATCGGTGTTGGAAATGTATTATCCACAATCAGAGGAACCCCATGGTCATGAGCCGCTTTCGCAAACTTTTCGATATCCAAAACCACCAGGGCTGGATTTGCCAAAGTTTCCGCAAATACTACCTTAGTATTCGGCCGAAATGCCTGTGCAAGCTCTTCCAAAGATGCATCTGGGTCCACAAATGTACACTCGATCCCCTGCTTCTTTAGTGTGGCGCCAAACAGGTTAAATGTCCCCCCGTATACGGTGGAAGAGCATATCATATGATCCCCTGCCTCACAAATATTAAATACTGCATAATAATTCGCAGCTTGCCCGGAAGACGTAAGCATAGCTGCCACTCCGCCTTCCAGCTCGCAAATTTTTTGTGCTACTGCATCATTGGTAGGATTCTGCAGTCTGGTATAAAAATATCCACTGTCCTCTAAATCAAATAATCTGCCCATCTGATCACTGGTATCATACTTAAAGGTAGTACTTTGATAAATTGGAACAACTCTAGGTTCCCCCTTCTTTGGCTGCCAACCGGACTGAATGCATTTCGTTTCTATCTGGTAATTGCTCATCTATTTGTTTCCTCCTGCATACATATTAATCTAAGTTTATGTAATCTCCAGATGGCCGTGTATTACTATAACCAGTATCCGCAGGTGTAGAAGCCATTGCATACTCTGCACGAAGAATGAATTTTGCAACAAGCTGTTTGAGCATATCTGCCTGCTCGGAAAGCTCTTGGCTGGCTGCTGCACTTTCTTCTGCTGTAGCAGAGTTGGTCTGTACAACACTTGAAATCTGATTGATACCTAATGTAACCTGTTCAATTGCGCCTGCCTGCTCCTCTGCCGCATCTGCAATCTTATCCACTTTACCAGAAGCAGAACGAACTTCCTCTACCACTTTCACCAAGGACTGCGCCGTAGAATCTGCAATCTGTGTACCACGTGACACTGCCTTAATGGAACCTTCAATCAATTCCGCCGTATTCTGGGAGGCTACCGTACTCTTATTTGCCAAATTACGAACTTCATCTGCAACCACAGCAAATCCTTTTCCTGCTGTACCTGCACGAGACGCCTCTACTGCCGCATTAAGGGCAAGTATATTTGTCTGGAATGCAATATCCTCGATTGTTTTGATAATCTTTCCAATTTCATCTGAAGTACGTGTAATCTCTTCCATAGCATTCATCATATCGCGCATCTGCTGATTACACTCTTCTGCTTCATCCCCAGCCATTGTTGACTGTTTCTTTGCTTCCAATGCATCGGTTGCTGTATCTTTCACCTGAGTAGAAATACCTGCAATGGTTGTAGCAAGCTCTTCTACTGCTGCTGCCTGCTCGGTCGAACCCTGGGAAAGCGCCTGTGCACCAATAGATACCTGATCAGATCCTGCTGCTACCTGATCTGCACTGCGGTTAATCTGTCCCAATGTAGAGCTCAAACCGCTGTTCAGCTTACGAATCGATAATAATAAGCTCTGGAACTCTCCTACATAACGTTCCTCTGCACGGGTACGAACGTCAAAATTGCCATCTGCCATCTCACTCAACAATCTGGAAGCATCTGTAATAACTTCTTCCAGGATTTCCGTCATATTACGGAATGCATCTGCCAATCTTCCCATCTCATCTTTTGACTTATATGTGATACTGATATTGAAATCTCCATCCACAATCTTTTCCGCGGACTTCTCAAGATCACGAATTGGCTTTGTAATAGCTCTTGTGAGATACAAGGAAAGAATGATGGTAATCAGCAATGCGCCACCAGCCATACTAAGCTGTATGATAATAAGCCGCTCTTGCATCGCAACTGTCTCTGTATAATTTGTTTCCGCCTCTTCCTCTGCCACTTCACTAACATGAATTAACGCATCTACCGCGTCATCCACCAACGGCTGATATTCATCAAGAAGCATTCTCTGGGCTGCCTGACGGTCTGTTTGGGTTGTTGTCAGCACCGTCTCCTGCATCTCCATGGCTGCCATAATCTTCTCAGAAAAAGCGTCCAATAATTGCTTGTCTCCTGTGAAATTTGCAAAAAGCCAATCTCCATTTTCTGAAAGCAAATCCAGTTCTTTGTCTAAATCAGCCTGATATTCCTTCACCTCTTCTGCATTGTCTTCCATTGTAATAAAAGAAAGGTCTTTCACAACAATTTGCAGTCCCCGGCGCATATTCATAACTTTGTTGGTAATCTGGTACCCTACATTATAAAACTCTGAGTACTTCTCTTCATTCTCTGTCAATCCCATAATAGATGCTGTTACCGTTGCACAAAACAGCACAATAATAATCATAAATGTTATTAATAATTTTACACCAATTTTTAGATTCTTCATTTTTGTCCCCCTGTATTCTATTCTAAATAATTATGATACACTGCTTGCACATCATCATCTTCATCCAGCATATTCAAGGTTTTCTGGAGATTCTTAATGGCAGTTTCATCGGTCAATTCCACCCAAGTCTGGGGAATCATGGTTACTTCTGCAGATGCCATAGGGATGCCTTCCTCTTCCAGCTTCTGGCGGACTTCACTGAAAGTATCTGGATCGGTAATAATTTCAAAACTGTCTTCCTCTTCGGAAAAATCTTCTGCTCCTGCATCCAATGCAGTCATCATCAATTGATCCGCTTCTAATTCACAGTCTTCCTTTCCTATAATAATCTGCCCTTTTTTGTCAAACATATACGACACGCATCCTGGTGTCCCTACGTTTCCATTTCCTTTGGTAAAGGCGCTTCTTACATTTGCTGCTGTACGATTCTTATTATCTGTCAGCGCATCTACAATAATAGCCGTTCCGCTCGGCCCGTAGCCCTCATAAGACACAAATTCATAATTCACAGAACTCGCATCACCTGCTGCCTTCTTGATCCCCCTGTCAATGGTATCATTGGGCATATTGTTGGCCTTTGCCTTTGCAATTACATCTCGAAGTCTGCTGTTATTCGCAGGGTCCGCACCACCTTCTTTCACTGCAACTGCAATCTCTCTACCAATAATGGTAAAAATTTTTCCCTTTGCCGCATCATTCTTCTCTTTCTTATGTTTGATATTGGCAAATTTAGAATGTCCTGACATATGTTTTCCTCTTTTCTGTTTCTCTTCATTTCTCTATTCTATCATGTTCTTATAAATCTGACAAGATTTTCTGCTAGAGTGTATTTGAAAATTATTTTGTAACATGTTACCAGGCTTCTGCTGCTTTTCCATGGGTTTCCTCCTCTGTTTCATCTGGCGCTTTCTTTCTTCTAGTTACCCTGACAGTATGGATAATCTTGTCCCTCACAGAGCATACATGAAAATGCCATTCCTGATAATCAAGTTCAAACTGTTCCTGCTCCCCTGGAATTTTCCCAATCAGTGAGATTAAAAAACCGTTCAAGGTTTCATATTCCTGTTCTTCTAAAACAATTCCAAGAATCTCACATACCTCATGAAACGGAGCAAGCCCACTCATCATGAAGCTGCCATCTGGCTGACTGACGATCGTTGTCTCTTCCTCATCATATTCATCAAAAATATTGCCTACGATTTCTTCTAAAATATCCTCCATAGCCACAATTCCTGCAGTCTGGCCATACTCGTCCACTACAATCACCATATGACTTTTCCTAGACTGCATTCCCTTAAACAATTCATTAATATTTCTTGTTTCAGGAATAAAAATTGCTTCCCTCACCAGACCTGGTATATCCTGTACCGCCCAGTCTAAATACTCCCCTTTCCGGCTTTCTATCATAACGTCTTTCATATGTAGGATGCCGATGATATTATCAATATCTTCTTTGTATACTGGAAACCTGGAATTATTCCCCTCCAGGATAAATTCCAGTACATCCCGAAGCTGCATTTTCCCCTCAATCGCTGCCACATGCTTGCGGTGGGTCATAATATCCTTTGCTTCCTTGTCATCAAAAGCAAAAATATTATGGATCATCTCTGCTTCACTTGCCTGAAGTACCCCTTGTTCGTGACCTTCTTTTACCATGGAAATAATTTCTTCCTCTGTCACATCATCAAAGCTTGCATTGGGATCTACTCCTACAAGCCTGACTACAAGATTAGAAAGCTTCTCTGCCAGGTACGTATAGGGCTTTAACACTAACACCATGCCATGGACAATTCCTGCCAAAACAAACAGCCACTGTTCTGGCCGCCTTGCTGCAACCTTCTGGGGTGCAATAATCCCAATTACTGCAAACAGGAAAACACCTGTCACTGTTGCCAACACAAAGCACAGCAGCCGCAGGCCAGATCCTGTCTCTCTTTCCAAAAAACTGTGAACCAGAAAATTTCCCAAAAGGCGTATCTGGTAAATTCCAAATATGCCATTGACAAATGTCACCATAATCTGGATTGCATGTTTGGTCTTATAAGGAGCGTCCATCACTGCAAGCAGCCATACTGCCCGCTTACTCCCCTCCTCTGCACGCTTTTGCACCTGGCTTTCTGTCACTTCCTCCAATGCAGTTAAAAACCCGTACAAGCCTCCATTTAAAATAATCAAAACCAAAAATACAATCAGCCCTATGACCGGACTCCCACCATCATCCATTCTTTCTGCTCCTTTTGCATTTGTATTCTAAAACACTTGAAATATACCATTTTCGTGGATAATAGTCAAGATTTATGTATATAGTTCCAGACTGATTTCAAGCGCCCTGTCTACTTTTTTTAAAATTTCATGATCCAATCGGCAGACTTTATCCTTTAACCGTTGTTTGTCAATCGTGCGAAGCTGTTCCAAAAGTACCACGGAATCTTTCATCAAATCATATCTTGACGCCTCCAGTTCCACATGGGTGGGAAGCTTAGCCTTGTTCATCTTTGAGGTGATTGCTGCACAAATTACAGTTGGACTATGGCGATTCCCCACGTCGTTCTGTATAATCAGCACTGGCCGAATCCCTCCTTGCTCAGACCCTATCACAGGGCGTAAATCTGCATAATAAATATCTCCTCTATGAATAATCACATTTCTCACACTCCAAAACTTTATAGGTTATTTCCTATTCTTCCCAATTTTTTCGTGTGTATTCAGCTTCTTCCCAAAAATAGTGCCCCCACCGCACTAGAAATCTTATGTTTTATTCTCCAAAATAATCCTTAACCTCTATGACTTTCCCATCCTTTTTATATACTCTTGGAATACGTTTTCCCAAATCACAAGCAAACTCATAATGAAACCTGCCAGACAAATCTCCGATTTCCTCTAGGGAAATCTCTTCCTGGCCGTCTTTCCCTACCAATGTCACCAGATCTCCTTCTGCTGCCTCTTTAATATGGGTCACATCCACCATAAACTGATCCATACAGATCCGCCCACAGATGGGCGCCTTCTTCCCATGTATCAGCACATATCCCCGGTTGGAAAGACTTCTGGGATATCCATCCCCATATCCTACGGGAATAGTGGCAATCCTTTGCTTTTCTTTCGTTTCATAAGTCGCCCCATAACTGATGGTTCTTCCTTTTTCCAACTCTTTTAAAAAGACAATGCAGCTTTTTAAGGAAAGCGCCGGCTGCAAATCCAGCTTTTCCTTCTGAACTTCCTCTGAAGGCCACACACCATAAAGACTGATTCCGGCACGTACCATGCTCATATTTGCTTCTGGAAGATCAATGATTGCCGCACTGTTGGAACAATGGCTAATGGGAATTACTACCCCCCGTTGGGCGAGCATCTGGTTCATCATCTGAAATTTCTCCATTTGGTCAAATGCCATTGTCTTGTCTCTGGCGTCTGACTTTGCGAAATGGGTAAAGATCCCTTCTACTATAATATGAGGCATCCCTGCAATCTGTGCTACTTCTTCTGCAGCCTCCTCCGTTACCTGAAATCCAAGACGGCTCAAGCCCGTATCAATCTTAATATGCACTTGTATGCTTTTTCCCGCTTTCTTAGCAAACGATTCCAAATTCTGGGCTTGTTTTAAAGAATAAACCGTGGGCCGTATTTCTTTTTCCATCAAAAACTTATATTGCTCTTGAAAGGTAACACCCAGTACCAATATTGGCTTATTCAGACCATTTCTGCGTAAGATTTCCGCCTCTTCTGCTGTTGCCACCGCATAACCCCAGACTATGGCAATCTTTTCTAATTCTTTTCCAATGGGAACAGCGCCATGTCCATATCCATCTGTCTTAATGACACCCATAATTTTCGTGTCCTTTTTTATATGCTTCTCCATCTGATTTAGATTATGAAGCACTGCATCCAGATTGATTTCCGCAAACACTCTGCGATAAGAATTCATTTTTCCCTTCCTTCTCCTTTAGAACAACTCTAATTCCATCTATCATATCCTGTGCCAGCATGCCATAAGCGCCTGTCTCTTTCACTTTTTTATCCCCTGCTGCGCCATGAAGATACACCCCTATAGGAGCAGCCAGCTCTGGCTTCATTCCCTGCCCGATCAGGCCTGCCAGCACCCCGGTGAGCACATCCCCGGCGCCTGCTGTTGCCATGCCTGAATTTCCGCTGGTGTTAATGTATATTCTTCCATTTGGTAACGCCGTAACCGTCCTGGCATCCTTTAGAACACATATGACATGATACTCCTTTGCAAAATCATAGGCTGTCTGTACCAGGTGCTTTTGTATCTCAGAAATGCCTTTTCCAATCAGCCTTGCCATTTCTCCCAAATGAGGCGTTACAATTACAGGAGCCTTAGCATCCTTTAACCACTCTTTGGATTCTGCCACCACATTCAATCCATCTGCATCCAAAATTACTGGAACATTTGCCTGCTGCAATATAATTTTCACAAGTTTTTTTGCCCCTTTTCCAGATCCGATTCCTGGCCCCGCTACAATTACAGATGCCCAGCCAATTGCTTCTGACAATAATTCTATCAGAGATTTTGTTCCTTCATAAGTAGTAAGAATTGCTTCTGGCAAAAGCTGCTGTAAAATTATGCGGTTAGCATCCTCTGTAAAAATTCTCACAAGCCCTGCGCCTGTGACGTAAGACGCCTTTCCACTTAAAAATGCTGCACCAGCCATATTTTTCTGACCTGCCACCGTTAAGACTTTTCCAAAACTGCCTTTATTGGAATAAGCCAAACGATTGGGAATCCATACAAGATCTTCCTGTCCTACACAATAGAGAGACGGCTTTTCCTCTAAAAAGCTATGAACATCAATTCCAATATCCTTTACCAGAACTTTTCCTGCATATTCTGCCCCTGGATAAAGAAGCAGACCTGGCTTAGCAAATGCAAAGGTTACCGTAATATCTGCCTGGAATCCAATTCCCATCACTTCTCCTGTGTCTGCATGAATGCCAGAAGGAATGTCAACAGCTACTTTTAACCCTGCCTTTCCATTCATCTCCAAAAGATATTCCTGGTAAATTCCTTCCAGATTCCTGGTAAGACCAATTCCAAACAAGGCGTCTATGATTACGTCAAAGTCTTGTTCTGGCGCCACATCCTGTATGAGAATCCCATACTTACTTAAAATCTCCTTCTGAATCTTTGTTTCCTTGGATAAATTTCCTGTTCCCGATGGCATAACAATGGTAACATGATACCCACGCTGCCAGAGCATGCGGCTAATGGCAAGACCATCTCCGCCATTGTTTCCACGCCCACAGACAGCAAGAACCGACCATCTCCTTTGGTTTTTTTTCGGAAAATCTCCATCTGTATTCTCTATATTCCTGAAAGCTCTCTGGAAATTTTGCTCTCTTTCCTGGAAATACCTGTCAACTTCTTCCACAACACCAAGAGCTGCCCGCTCCATCAGCGCCAAAGAAGGAACTCCAAAATGTTCTATGGTATTTTTGTCACACTGCTTCATTTGATTGCCACTGACCAAAATTTCCATGCTTTTCCTCCAAATAATAAAACTGATTAGCAAATTGCCTGACACGCAGGTATATTCAAAAAAGACACTCTCAGCACATCCTTGCCAAGACCGCCTCTTTATTTTCCCCCTTTTCTATATTCATCCTTATATTTTAAATCAAAGGCTCCAGTCACCTGGGCGCCAAAAATATCATGAAGATACGCATAAATTTCTTTGTTCTTATCCTCAATCGTATCTTTTCGGATGATTTTCTTTTTCAATTCTATGCGGGTCTTAGAAATCCAGTCAGCCAATTCTTCTCGTTCTGCCTCATTACGGTTCATAATCCCATAGCAGTATTCCATGGTTTCCACCATCAACTCATCATTGTCCATTTTCATCAAATCCTGCAGTTCCTCTAATTCCCGCCGGGCAGCCTCCATTCGCTGATTAATCTCTGTAATTAGCCTTCCGTTTTCCTGCAGCCTTGGACTTTCTGCTTCCCCAATTTCATCCATATTTGCCACAATATTCTTCATCAGCTTATTCTTTAAGGCTTTCAACTCTTTCATTTCCTGATTCAAATGCCCTTGTCTGGACAGGTGCTTATTTACCTTCTGTTCCAGCTTTGCCACTTCTTTGGATTTGCCATCTTCTGTAAACAAATGGTGCCATTTCTGATCCAGCACCAAGGGCGGCAGATTCTTATTCTGGGCAATTTTTGCAAATTCACGGCCTGCATTCTTTTTTTTACTCATATTCTCACTTCTTATCTTTTGATTTCTCTGTTTTGACAATATTATAGGATAACTGCATCAAGCTGTCAGAAAGATGGACATTCTCTACTACCACATGCTCTGGCAGTTCTAAATCCAAATGAGCGAAGTTCCAAATGGCATTAATCCCAAGCTTTACCAACATATTTGCCACTTCATCTGCCTTCTCCTTTGGTAGCGTAAGAGTTGCAATATCCACTTGGTTCTCCTTTAGAAAATCCTCCAGTTCATCCAACATACGCACCTTGATCCCCCGCACAGAAATCCCCTTCAACGCTGGGTTCACATCAAACAGCCCAATAATCACAAATCCCCTTTTTTCAAACTTAATATAATTAGCCAACGCCTGGCCTAGCTTCCCTGCGCCCACTACAATGATATTATGCTGTCGATTCATCCCCATAATTTTGCCAATCTCATCATAGAGATACTTCACATTATATCCATACCCTTGTTGTCCAAAACCGCCAAAATTGTTCAAATCCTGGCGTATCTGGGATGCAGTCACACGCATTCTCGTACTTAGATCATTAGAAGAAATTCGCTCTACCCCATCATCTAAAAGCTCACCTAAGTACCGATAATACCTTGGCATTCTTCGAATGACTGCCTGTGATATTTCTTTTTCCATTGCTTCCTTCTCCTTCTGTCTGACCGTCATTCTGTCACATACTTATTTTATTATAATAGACCAAATAATAGATGTCAATGTGTGAAAATTTTAATCTTACAAGGCCACTTTCTTCCTAATTACAGAAAAGAAACTCACCTGTCACACTACATCAAAGCCTCCCATTGCTCATACAAAATTTCCAGTTCTTTTTGTTTCTCTTGATATTCTTGATGGAGCTCTTGTAATTTTGCAGAATTTGTTGCAATTTCACTGTCCGAAAAAGCTTCTTCCAGTTCCTGAATGCGCTGTTCTGTTTCTTCAATTTTATTTTCTGTCCGCTTTCTGTCATTTTCCAGTTTCCTCTGTCTGGCCTGCTCCTCCTTTTTCTGTTTCCAATCTGCCTTTCCGCTGCTTACAGCCTCTGCTTTTTGTTGGTTCTCTTTCCCTGGCGCATAGATTTGAGTCAGCTCTTTACATTTTTCTAAATAATAATCGTAATTTCCAATGTAATTAACAAGGGTTTCTCCTGTCAAATCCAAAATTCTAGTTGCCGCTTTATTAATAAAATATCGGTCATGAGATACAAAAAGTACAGTCCCTGTATAACGATTCAATGCCTGCTCCAAAATTTCTTTGGAAGTGATATCCAAATGGTTTGTTGGCTCATCCAAAATCAGAAAATTAGCCTCAGAAAGCATTAATTTTGCCAGAGACACCCGTCCCCGCTCTCCGCCGCTTAATTCTGAAATCCGCTTAAAAACCTCATCTCCGGTAAAAAGAAAAGCAGCCAGTACATTTCGAATCTCAGTGTTGGTCAAATTTGGATATTCGTCTGAAATCTCTTCCACCAGAGTTTTCTCTAAATGGAGCACCTGATGCTCCTGGTCATAATACCCAATGTGTACATTTGTTCCAAGCTTAATGGTTCCTCGATCTGCCTTTACCATATCATTGATGATTTTTAATATGGTAGTCTTCCCAGTCCCATTATCCCCAATCAATGCCACACGTTCCCCTCGTTTGATTTCAAAGAACAAATCATCAAATAACCGCTGACCAGGATAAGATTTAGACAGATGCTCCACCATAAGCACATCATTTCCGCTGACGACCCGAGGTTCCAAATTCAAATGAATATCTGTATGTTCTTCCATTGGTTTTTCCAGACGTTCTATTTTGTCCAGCATTTTTTCCCGGCTTTCTGCACGTCGGATGGATTTTTCCCGGTTAAAGGATTTTAATTTTGCAATGACTTCTTCCTGGTGTTTGATTTCTCTTTGTTGATTGTAGTATTGTTTTAGCTGTGCTTCCCGCACCTTGGCCCTTTTCACCGCATAATCACTATAGTTACCGGAAAATACCGATACCTTGCAACGATCTAATTCCACCACCTTGTGAACCACACGATCTAAAAAATAGCGGTCATGGCTCACAATTACCACAGCGCCTTTATAGTTCAGCAAAAAGGTTTCCAACCAAGTAATCGATCCGATATCCAAATGATTGGTTGGCTCGTCCAACAAAATCACATCCGGTTTCGTCACCAATAGCTTGCCCAGACAAACCCTTGTTCTCTGTCCGCCAGATAATTCCTGCATATGCTTTGTAAATTCTTCTTCTGAAAATCCAAGCCCCTTGAGCACACCGGTAATCTCACTTTTATAGGAAGAGCCGCCATTTTGTTCAAATTCCAGATTCCGGCGGTTATAGCTCTCCATCAGCTTTTCCAGTTCTTCTCCCGTTACATGGCTCATGCTTCGTTCCATCTCAATCAGCTCTTTTTGCATCTCAATCAGTTCTTGCCTGGCCGAAAGAACTTCCTCGTAGATGGTGCGATTTCCGGCAATATTAGGGTTCTGAGGCAAGTATCCAATGGTCTTATTCTTTGCAAGCGCCACCTCTCCCTCATCAGCCTCCAATTCCCCCATAATAATCCGAAGCAGGGTTGTCTTTCCTGCTCCGTTAATTCCTACAATTGCCGCCTTTTCATTTTCTTCTATATGAAAAGATGCATGCTGAATGATTTCATCGGTGCCAAATGCCTTACTAATATTTTGGCAGGCTAAAATCATGATTCTCTCTCCTTATCTTCCTCCGGTGAAACCGGAATATAATTAAGCAACCTACAAGGTGATTCCCACCAGGTTATCTAAGGCTTTCCAATGTCTCCCGAATTGCCCGAATAAATCCTTCACTATTTAACACAGTAGGATTCTCTAATGTAGTAATCAATGCTAAATCCTTCGTCATTTTCCCAGATTCGATGGTAGACAGGCATGCCTGATCCAAATTGTCTGCAAAGGTGCAAAGGTCTGGAAGGTTGTCCAATTCTCCCCGCTTACGCAATGCTCCCGTCCATGCAAAAATCGTAGCTACCGAATTGGTGGAGGTTTCTTCCCCTTTTAAATGCTTATAATAATGACGCTGTACCGTTCCATGGGCCGCCTCATATTCATAGTACCCTTCTGGAGATACCAATACAGAAGTCATCATAGCAAGGGAGCCAAAGGCTGAGCTTACCATATCGCTCATCACATCCCCATCATAATTCTTACATGCCCAGATGAACCCCCCTTCTGCTTTCATGATACGTGCCACCGCATCATCGATGAGGGTATAGAAATATTCTAATCCGGCAGCTTTAAATTTCTCATCATATTCCTTATCGTAAATTTCCTGGAAAATATCTTTAAAGGTGTGATCATATTTTTTGGAAATGGTATCTTTCGTTGCAAACCACAAATCCTGCTTGGTGTCCAGCGCATAGTTAAAGCAGCTTCTTGCAAAGCTTTCAATCGAACCGTTGAGATTATGCTGTCCCTGGATAATTCCTGCATCGGTAAATTCATGAATCAATTCTCTCGTCTCTGTGCCATCCAAACCAGTGTAAACCAATTCACATTTTCCTGCTCCAGGAATCTTCATTTCACTTGCTTTGTATACGTCTCCATATGCGTGACGTGCAATGGTAATGGGTTTTTTCCAATTTCTGACACATGGTTCAATTCCTTTTACCGTAATCGGCGCACGGAATACCGTTCCGTCTAAAATAGCGCGGATTGTTCCATTGGGACTTTTCCACATCTCCTTCAAATCATATTCATCCATACGAGCCGCATTTGGGGTTATGGTTGCACATTTTACAGCCACACCATATTTCTTCGTTGCATTTGCAGAATCGAAAGTTACCTGATCGTCTGTCTCATTCCGGCGCTCCAGTCCTAAATCATAATACTCTGTCTTTAAATCCACAAAGGGACAGATCAGCTCGTCTTTGATCATTTTCCAGAGAATGCGAGTCATCTCATCCCCATCCATCTCTACTAAAGGTGTTGTCATTTTTATTTTTTCCATTTATCCTTCCTCCTAATGAAATCCTTGGATCATTGTATACATTTATGGGTTTTCCTGTCAAGGGGTATTTTCTTTCTTCTTGGAATTGTAAGCCTTCAGTTCCCTATATGCTTCTATAACCACCTGAAACTCTTCCTCTGTAATCCCATGTTTTGAAAATGCCGCTTTCTGTAATAGAAAAATAATTCTTTCCCATTCCATCCCTGGAAGCCTCTGTTCCAGCAATGCGCCATATTCCGAATCACTCATATCCTTCTTCTGCTCCAGCCCCAATGATGTAAGCAAAAGCCTCATGGATTTGCCCACAGCCAATGCCCCTTTGTCATGGTTTTTTTGGAAAAATTCTGCCTTGCGCCTGTCTTCCATTCTCCTTTTTCGGTAACAAAGCAGAAGAGACACACTGCATATCCCAGCCAGGCAGACGCCAATTCCTATGCCTGTCTTCTGCATGATCCGGGCTTCCTCCTTTTCTGCTTTTACACTTTTTTTATCATTCTCTGTTTCGGCCTGGCTTTTTGGCGCCTGCAGCTGTTCCTCCTTCTCATGGTCTTCTGGAAGCTCTGGCTTTTCTACCTGAGACATGTTCTCCTGCTCTGCCTTACTTTCCTGCTCTTTTTCGTGATCCATTTGGAGATTCTGTTCTTGCTGCCTTTGCAGAGCGTCCTTCACATCCTCCCCCGGCTGCAAATCCTGTAACGCTGCAAAATAAGCAGGAGGCGTTACTTCCAATGGCAGAAAACCTGTTTCCTTTTGAAATATCTCTGTCCATGCATGCCCCCGCTCATCTTTTACCACAGCGGTAAAGGTTCCGTCACTGTTTTGTTTAAAATCTTCAGGAAATATTACATATCCGCTTACATACCTGGCTGGAACTTTATACATCCGAAAAACCAAGGTTCCAGCCGTGGCAAAATGAACGCAAAAACCTTTCTTTTGCTTTAGCAGAAAATATTCCGCATAATCCTCACCCTCTGGAAGAGGGGCCAAATCCTGGCTATACTCTGCATTCCCCCATAAAAACTCCAATACCTGCTGATACTCAGAAATTTTTCCCCCTAGAGATTCTTTCACAAACTTTCTTAGATTTTTTAGTCCCTGTTCTGGCAGGCGGGTATACACCTTTTGTACATAAGAATCATAAGATTCCCAGATTTCTTGCTCTGGCACATCCCTATCTTTCTCCTGCTGCGTCCATTCCTCCAAAGTAAGAGCTTCGTATCGGCTTACATTTTCCTTAAAAAGAAAGCTCTCCCAATGAAAAGTATTTTCACCCTTTGGAACTAAGGCCCCATCTCCCCAAGCAGACTGTTTTTCTGGAATCTTGGTATAATAAGGCACTAATGTATATCCAGAAACAGGCGCCTTCAACTCCATTTTCACCTTTTTGGCAATTTTTCCCTTTTCCCCTCCTTCTTCGTTCCAATAAGAATAATTTTGTACCACCTGCTGACACTTTTGATTTGACAGACCCATCTCCCCAGCCCAATCGGAAAATTCCTGTCCAGACACGCTTTTCCAATTCCCCTCTCCATAATCTCCACCGATAAAGCCACGAATGTAAATGTTTTGTTTTGGGCGTTGCTCCACGGTAATCTGAAACACCTCTTCTCCTGTCTGGTTTGGTTCCTCATTGGTGAGCAAATATTCTTTCTGAACTTTGTTTTGGGAAAACAGCCTTATCTTGCTAAACTGCTCTACCAGCTCAAGCATCCCTTCCTCAAAATTTAACTGCCGCTGCAGCCATGGTTCATGGTAGGTTTTCAATATTTTCTGCGCCGTATTGCTTTGTGTCAGTAAAAATGCCAACACAAGAATCGTTCCCATCCCTGTACCTAAGATCCATGTTCCCCGCACTTCCAAATCCAATTGCAGGACCAAATACCCTGTCAGTATTAAAAACATCCCTTCTAAAGAAGGTGTCCGTCCAACCAATATTCCTGCCGTAAACACCAGAAAAGGCATACTCAAAAAAGCTCTATTTCGGCTTCTTTTCTTTGGGAACAAAGACACCAAAAAGCTTTCCCAAAAACCAATCAAAGCACATAGCATCAAAAATACCTCTGCTTTTCCTTCCCCCTGCTCCCTGACAAACCAATACAAATACTCTGTATGGTAATGCTTGTTGATCAGAAGAATCACCTGGTTTGCAATTTCTTTTCCACCTTCCATCAGCAAAGTCTGGTTTTTTAATAACAGCATTCCGAAGAAAAACAAAAACAACAGAAGCGCTGTAAATTTCTGAACCTTTCCATATCGCATAATTTCTGCTATACCAGCGCTTATTCCTGCAATAAAAGCCAATGACCAAAAGGAAATTCCTGTTGCCAGATACCTTTCCAGACACAAAAACGTTCCAAATAATATCAGAAACAAACAGAATATCCCCTGCACGGTAGACAAGATACCTATCCGGCTTTTCCTATCTTGGGATAAATTTTGAACCATTTTTGTGATTCCTCCTCTAAACCTTAAGCTCCAGCTCTAGCAGCCGTTCCTTTACACCCTCTGGCTCTATCTTCGCCTGAAACTCATCATTGCAATACAATTCCAGTTCCTGATTCCACCAGATATGAGACACATAGGCTTCTCCTGGAAACTCCCGCTGATACACTTCTTTGAAAACACACCGTCCCATCCGGTGTCTTAAAATCTCACCCCAGAAATCTGCCAAATCTTCCAACTCCCGAATTCCCTTCCGCCTTAATTTCTGCTCCTGTTCCTCATACCATACCAAAAAATGACAGCACTCCTGCTCCAATAATTCCAGAGAAATGGTGTGCACTACTTCCCAATATGCCTTGCAATCCTTCTTATTCATGGTATCCATCCGAACATCCAAAAAAATAACCACATTACACCCAATCGGCATACTCATTTCCGCCACAATCAACGTATCATTCCTGGCAGACAGCTTCCAGTGAATTTGGTTCATCCGATCACCCATTTGATATTCCCGTAATTTCAAGATTTCCCCTGGATCATCACCCCCTATTTGCGGATGATACCATTCCCCATCTGAGAGAAATAATTTTGTTTTCAGTCCTGCCTTGATATTCGTCTCATAACAGGCTGGTAAAATCATCACCTGTACCTGCTGCCCTACTTTTTTCCTCAAGCGAAATATCCCAAGACAGTCATAGCAGATAAAGGAACGGCATTGTGCCTGCCAGAGACCAAACTCCAAGTCTCCTACTATTTTTTCCAGTGTTACCCTCTCACCTGCGCCTGCCTTCCCAACCAATTTCACTTTGATTTTTCTATTACTCTTATCATTCCTTAGCACTACCTTTGTTCTGGCTTCTGCCAAATAAAATATACTATTATTGTATATCTCAAGGCAAACCCGATAGGTTCCTGTCTCCTCTGGATCAGAAGAAACCAAAAGTTTATATTCCAACCGTCTTCTGACCTGCCACAGCATACATAAGAAAAAAGGCGGCAGTAACACTGCAGCCACAAACAACACAAAGAAGCCTTTGCTGTTATAAAGAATTGCCATATAACATGCACCCGCACCTGCAAATACATAAAAAAGCAAGTTCCTCATTATGATACCCATTCCTTCCCTACCGCATTGCCCCTGGCATAGGGGTATGTTTTAAAATCTCTCCTAAAACCTGCTCCACATCCATGCGGGCTACTCTTGCCTTGGCATTTAATACTGTTCTGTGAACACAGACAGAAAGAAAAATATCCCTGATATCTTCTGGAACCATATAATTCCTCTGTCGTAAAAATGCAAGGGATTTTGCCATCTGCAAAATATGAATGGAACCTCTTGGACTGACGCCCAAATCAATCATTGGATGATTCCGGGTGTGATTTACCAAATTTCCAATATATTGGTACATCTCCTCCTGCACAAATACCTGTTCCGCCATTTTTTGCATTTGCAGCAAATCCTCCTTGGAGATTACTGCCTGTATCTCTTCCTTGCATTGTCTGCCCTTTAAAATATTAATTTCATCCTCCAACTCAGGATACCCCAACTGGAGGCAAACCATAAAACGATCAAGCTGGGCTTCTGGCAGCATCCATGTTCCAGCGCTTCCAACGGGATTCTGCGTGGCAATCACAATAAAAGGAGAGGGAACCTTGTGACTGACGCCATCTACGGTCACTCTCTGTTCCTCCATCACCTCTAAAAGAGCGGATTGGGTTTTGGGTGATGTCCGGTTAATTTCATCCGCCAGCAAAAGATTACACATAACACTCCCTGGCTGATAAACAAACTGCCCTGTCTCCTTCTGATAAATAGAAAATCCTACCAAATCCGAGGGCAGCACATCCGGGGTAAACTGCACTCTGTTTTGCTGTAAAGACATAGATTTTGACAATGCCATAGCGAGGGTGGTTTTTCCCACCCCCGGAATATCATTAAACAAGATATGACCGCCTGCTAAAATTGCTGACACAGCTTTTACAATACAGTCATCTTTTCCAATTACAGCCTTCTTTATTTCCTGAATAACTTCAAATGCCGGGAGCCATTCTTTGTAAGACTCTGTTCCCATTTCTCTGCCACTCCTTTTCCATCTTTTCTCTGCAACAGTTTGGAAACTGTCCCTGTCATGCCACCCACCGATTCTTTCTGTGTCCCTGTATTGGCTGTCTATCTATGACTCTTCATCCGCTTAATAACTTTCAGTCTGGTAAACTCTTCCCGCTCTTTTTCTTCCAAGGCGTTCTGGATACTTTTTGTAAGGGACTCATATTTTGGAATGGTAATATTCTGCAGCGCATTGGCACGTTTCTGGGTCTTCTTAATATTATAAGCAAGGCGATACGCAGAAGTCTCAATCTGGGCTAAACGTATGGTCAGCTCCTTCACTTTCTGAAACTTCTCACAAGCTTCGTCTAAAGACATTTTTGTTCCATAAAAAGGGTAAGCAGGCTTCAATTCCTGTTTTTCATATTCTACTTTTGGAATCTCTGTGCCCATTACACTTCTGCGCTTAATGGAAATGGAATTTTCCACTGGCACCGTCAAGCTCAATACTTCCACCTCATGAATCCCCATCTGAATGTTCGCTTTTTGTAATGCCTGATATGCACTGGTAAAGGTCACGTCAATTTCCCGCTGAATGTCCGTTGCCTGCTCAATCAGATCCATCAGCTCACGAATCAAAATATTCCGCTTCTTATCCATCAGCTCATATCCCTGCCTCGACAAGGCCAGAGAATTCTTTGCAAGCATCAAATTACCTTTGGTTGGAAATGCATTTGGATCCATTCAAGTCACCTCACCAATGTTTTTCTAATATTTTTGTATCAATTCGGTCTAATTCTTCTTTGGGCAGGATATGCAAAAGCTTCCATCCAAGATCAAGGGTTTGTTCTATCGTACGGTTTTCACTGTCTCCCTGAGCCACAAATTCCTGCTCAAACTGTACCCCAAATTGGAGATACTTTTTGTCCGTTTCTGAAAGCTCATCCTCTCCGATGACACTGGCCAAATCCCTGGCCTCCCCGACACGGGCATAGGAAGAGAAAAGCTGATTTGCCACATCCTGATGATCCTCCCTGGTATATTCCGCTCCAATACCGTCCTTCATCAAACGAGACAGAGAAGGCAGTACATTAATGGGCGGATACACATTTTTCTGATGAAGAGAACGTTCCAATACAATCTGCCCTTCTGTAATATACCCCGTCAAATCTGGAATGGGATGAGTGATATCATCATTTGGCATGGTAAGTATGGGAATCTGGGTTACGCTTCCCTTTCTTCCCTGAACAATTCCAGCACGTTCATACAAGGTAGCCAATTCACTGTAGAGATAACCAGGATACCCTTTTCGACTGGGAATCTCACCTTTGGAAGCAGACACCTCACGCATTGCCTCTGCATAAGAAGTCATATCCGTTAAAATAACCAAAATATGCATCCCTTTTTCAAAGGCAAGATACTCTGCAGCAGTCAGAGCCACCTTAGGGGTAATCAAACGCTCTGCCACCGGATCATTGGAAAGGTTCAAAAACATGGTTACATGAGAGCTTACACCGCTATCTTCAAATTTCCGGCGGAAAAAATCGGCTACGTCATATTTCACACCCATAGCTGCAAACACAATTCCAAATTCTTCCTCTGACCCTTCCCCCAGAGACGCCTGCTCTACAATCTGAGCTGCAAGCTGATCATGGGGAAGGCCGTTGCCGGAAAAAATCGGCAGCTTCTGCCCACGAATCAAAGTAGTCAGACAGTCAATGGCTGAAATCCCTGTCTGAATATAATTCCTGGGATATTCCCTGACACAAGGATTCAAAGGCAGGCCATTCACATCCAAAGTCACCTCTGGATTGATTTTTCCAAAGCCATCAATCGGCTCTCCAAGCCCATTAAAGGTCCGGCCCAAAATATCCAAAGAAAGCCCAATTTCCATGGGATGACCGCTCAATCTGGTATGGGTATTTTTCAATGACATTTCATCTGTATTGTCAAATACCTGAATCACTGCCTTATCTTCAGTCAGTGCAACAATTCTTCCCTTTTTGCGCCGTTTGCCTTCTACCACAAATTCTACCATCTCTTCATAGAAAGCATTCTGCACCCCCTCCAATGCAATCAGAGGGCCATTGATTTCACTTAACCCTAAATACTCAATTGACATATCCACCCTCCTATGCATTGGTTTGGATCAGACCATGATAAAACTCGTCAATCATCTGTCGATACTCACCAAATTTATACAGATCCTTATTTGCCACATCGTACTTGACCGCAATAATTTTCTCAAAAATGCGATTCTCCCGTAACAATGCCATAGGCATTCCCATTTCAATTAGCTCTTTGCATTTGTCATAGAGATACAGAATGATTTTCATCATTTCAAGCTGCTTTTCCAAGGGAACAAAGGTATCCTCTGCATGAAAAGCATTCTGCTGCAAAAATCCTAACCGGATCACTCTTGCGATTTCAAGAATTAGCTTCTGATCATCTGGCAGCACATCACTTCCGATTAATTTAACAATCTCATTTAACCGGTTCTCTGTGGTCAAAATATTTAACATCTCATTTCGGCAGGGAATAAATTCTGCCCCTACATTGGCAATATACCAGCCCTCCAGGTCACCAAGATACTCCGTATAACTGGTAAGCCAATTAATCGCCGGATAATGCCTTGCATAAGCCAAAGATTTGTCCAACGCCAGAAAACAACGGACAAACCGCTTTGTATTCTGGGTCACTGGCTCAGAGAAATCTCCTCCTTGGGGAGAAACCGCCCCAATAATGGTTACACTTCCATCTGTGCCGTTAAGATTTTCTACATATCCAGCACGCTCATAAAAAGCTGAGAGCCGGCTTGCCAGATAAGCTGGGAATCCCTCTTCCGCTGGCATTTCTTCCAAACGCCCAGAAAGCTCCCGCAAGGCTTCTGCCCACCGGGAGGTAGAATCTGCCATAATCGCCACATGATATCCCATATCCCTATAATACTCCGCCAAAGTAAGTCCCGTATATATACTTGCCTCACGTGCTGCCACTGGCATATTGGAGGTATTTGCAATCAAGGTAGTGCGATCCATCAGCAAATTTCCTGTTTTGGGATCTACCAAATGAGAAAATTCCTCCAACACATTGGTCATTTCATTTCCCCGTTCTCCACAGCCAATGTAGATAATAATATCTGCATCTGACCACTTTGCAAGCTGATGCTGAGTCATGGTCTTTCCTGTTCCAAATCCTCCTGGAATTGCAGCAGTTCCGCCTTTTGCAACTGGAAACAAGGTATCTAAAATACGTTGTCCTGTGATGAGAAGCCGATCCGCTGGGTAACGTTTTTGCATCGGCCTTGGAATACGAATGGGCCATTGCTGGGTCATGGTTAATTCTCGTTCTTCACCTGTTGGGCTTTGAATGGTTACCAATGGTTCCTCGATGGTATAGCTTCCATCCTCCACCACCTTTATCACCATTCCCTCCACCTCTGGCGGCACCATAACCTTATGTAAAATGGCAGGTGTTTCTGGCACCTCTGCAATCACCATTCCCCCCGTCAACATATCACCCTTTGCAACCGTTATTTTAGTTTCCCATTTTTTCTTCCGGTCTAACAAATCAACACTGACGCCTCTTGGTATATAAGCCCCTGACTGCTGGCCGATGAGCTGCAAAGGACGTTCAATTCCATCAAAAATATTGGTAATAATCCCTGGCGCCAGGGTAACGCAAAGGGCTCTTCCTGCTCCCTCCACCAGCTCTCCAGGTTTTAGTCCTGTGGTTTCCTCAAACACCTGAATGGTTGTCTGTTCCTTCGTCAGTCCAATGACCTCCCCAACCAAACGATGCTCCCCCACATAGACCATCTCCGACATTTTAAATCCCAGATTTCCCTGAATGGTAATGATCGGCCCGTTAATTCCGTATATTTTACCTGTTACATTCATAGATAAGTCTCCTCCTGCTCTAATTTCGTCACAAAGGATTCATCAATTAAAATATTTCTGGAACGGATGACTGCCCGAATTCCTCCTCCGAAATCTACATTGCTGACGGTCAGTGTCACATTCGTTTCTCTTTCCAGTCCTTCTTTTTTCTCTTCATCCGAAGGATTAATATAAATCACTACCTCTTCTTCCCCAGCCACTTCCTTTGCCATTTTGATTTTAGCAATCAGATAATTCTGGTAATCTTCTGTATTCTGATATTCTGCCAATAGAACCTTTACCTGTTCCATCAGCCTTGCTTTCCACTCTCGTTTACAGTTGTCCAAAAGTCTCTTTTGACGTATCACTTCCTCGGAAACCTTTCGTTTTAACTGCCTGCGAATCTTTATTTCTTCCATTTGGAATTTGTAATCTGCTTCTGTCTGCCTATTTCTCTGGAATTCCTCCAGCTCCTTCTCACAGGCTTCCTGGTATTCTTCCACCAATGCCGTACTTTCGCTGTTTGCCACATTGATGGTAAATTTTTGGAATACTTCAAGCTTCTCTTTTATCTGCATTCCGTCTCCCTCCTGTTCGGCGCCATCCACCTAAAGTCTAAGCCCTATGGCTTCGCTGACATAATCTGTGATGAAATTCTCTTTCCGCCCGGTTCCATGGCGGTCTGGAATTTCAATCAAAAGAGGCAGCCGACGATTTAATTTCACATCATCAATCAAATCTGGAAATTCCTTGCCAAACTTCTCTGTCAGCAATACAATCCCTATTTCTTTATCTTGAAACACTGCATCCAGCGCTTCTTTTAATTCCTCTCGTTCATGCACCACAACGCCTTCTACTCCAGCCAGACGCATGCCTGTATAGGTATCTTTGTTGTCACTGATCAAATACATTTTCATACCCTGTCTCCTTATTCCCACTCACCATGTTCCCTTTGTTCCGAAAAGATTCTCTCCGATATCTTCAAATGGAAAATTATCCCAGAATAGAGAAGGAGATTAACAGACCATAAAGGGCAATGGATTCTGCCAAAGCCACAAAAATCAATGCTTTACCCATAATGCTGGAATCTTCACTCAAGGCTCCTAAAGCTGCGCTTGCCGCACTTGCCACTGCAATACCTGCACCGATACAGGAAAGTCCTGTGGACAACGCCGCTGCCATATAACGCCAGCCTTCCACATTGGATACTGCCTCTGCCGCTTCTCCTGCTGCCTGTACATTTCCGCTAAACAACATAATATCTGCAACCAAAACTGTGCCAAAGAAGAAAAAAAGATTGCTTGCCAATGCCGCCTTAAATCCGCCTTCTTTCCGTTTGCTGAGCAAAAATCCACCCACTGGAATAATCATACTGCAAAGTAAAATCACGATTAATATTATTTTTGTTATCATTTTTCTATCCTCCTACTGATCCTTCTTTTTAAATGAAACAAATGGTTTTCCATTTCCTGTATAAAAACGGCTGAACATTTCGTAATATTCCAAACGAAGCACCTGAATTCCAACAACCAGACCCTCCAAGCATGCCACTAAAATGTTACCAAGTACAATAATCAACCAGTTGGGATTTCCTTTTTCCAACCCAGCCAATGTCATGACCACGCCCATCATGCCGGCGTGACTTAATGCAAACGCCCCCACACGCACAAAAGAAATGGTGTTTGTGGCATAGCTTAATACCACGTCAAAGCCTTCCACCAACGCCTCAACAAAAAACATTACCTTACTGCCTTCTGGAAAAATATCTTTCTTTTTCTCAATCAGATGACTCAATGGCTCCTTTAGTAAAATTGCAATCAAAGGAATTCCTATTGCAACTCCCATCAAAATAGTGGCGGGAAGGCCATTTCCAGTAAGGAATAACAACGCACAGACTACAACAAAGCCATAGCAAGCCAGTCCTGCAAGTCCGCTCTGATTGAATAAAAGCCTTCCATATTCTTTGGCCCGGACAGCATTAATCATATTTAAAACCATTGCAACCAAAATCAATCCTGCTCCAAATCCAATGGCTAACATTAACGTTGACATAATATTGTCCATTGGCTTCATCCACAAGGCGGGAATAAGCTCTTCAAATCCAAAACAACTGCCATACAAAAATCCAAATAGCACAGACCAGACGCCTGCCACAGCCACGATTCCTGCAAGCCGCATATTCTTAACTTTATAAAGGAGTATTCCTCCCAAAATCAGACAAGCTCCCTGTCCCACATCCCCAAACATTACGCCAAACATAAAGGTATACGTCAGCGCAATAAACAACGTTGGGTCTAATTCATGATAAGCCGGAAGTCCGTACATTTCCACAAACATTTCAAAGGGCTTTAACAGAACTGGGTTCTTCAATCTGGTAGGGGGGTTGCTCCTTACATCATTTCCTGGCTCTTCTTCTACACAGTTGACTTTCTCATCCATTGCAATTTCCCGTTGCAATTTTTCCGCATCCCTTTTTGACATCCATCCATATAGAATATAGTACTCCTCGCCCCCACTCTCTGACCTGGTACATGCTGCAAATTTGCGAATCTCAAAGTTACTGCAATAACTGTCCAAGCATTCACAAGCAGCCAACACCTCTTGTTCACTGTTCTTCACCAGCTCCAATGCCTGCATCTTTAAGCGTTCCAGCTCCCTTTCATATTCCTGCAAAAGCTTCTTGGAACCTTCAAATGCCTGTCTTGGAGTCCCCTCAAAGTTATCTGGCACCTCAATTTCCTCAAATTCAAAAGAAGCATAGACTGCTTCCACTTCCTCCAAGTGAGTATGAGGAACAAAATACACTCCCCATACATATCCACTGTCATTGTTACACTCATAAAACAGTGTATAAGGATTATGGAACACATACTCCTCCAGCTTATGATAATTCTCTACCTCTATCTTGCCGAACCGATAGTCAATAAAATGAAAATCCCGTAGCTTGCAAAGCTCAAAATCCAAACCGATAAAAGGCGTAGTCTGAGCCATCCATTCCTTCAATTCCCGGATTTTTCCATTGAGTTCATCTTTTTTCTCAACCACATCTTCCAATTGATTGTGGACTGCAAGAATAATTTCCTGGGCCTGCTCTGGAGTTACCTCCAGATCCGTTCTTCTGGAAACTTCAAGATATTGTTTTAATTCTTCCCCTTTCTGTGCCACATCCTTGTACAGATTTGTCTCCACAAACGGACGTACATTCTTTAAATTGTTCAGACTTGTCATTGCATTTTCAAAGTGAATCTCGTATTGCTCAAAATACTGTTTCACCACCCGGTCAATGTCATTCCTTGGCCCGGTAATATGCAGCAACTTCATTTTCTCAACCAAATCCTCTCCTCCGTTCCTTAAAATTTATTGCAGAATTAATTGGCGGATATCCCGCGCTGAAACCTGATAGCGTATCCCTTCGAGCGCAGTAGTCAAATGCTCAATTTCCTGCTCCTTCTCATAAAAATAGCAAAATACAGGCGCCATGGAAGCCGGATATTTCCGACAAATTCTCTGGTACATTTTTCTCATTACCTGATGGTAAGAAACCTCATCCTGCATCCTTACTATCGAGTCCTTTCCTTTGAAATATACCGTATCCGCCAAAATTCTGCAAAATTCTTCGATTTGCTCTGCTTCTAAAAGCTTTTGCCTCTCTTTTTTCTTTAATTTGTAATGAACCGGAATCAACATTCTTGCAATTTCCTCTGGATTCTGATGAAAAAATTTCTTACTCCGGTAGATCCACATAATATTCAGCCAATCAATCTGCGTCCCAAACACTTCTCGAAGCACGTAACGCATTTGGCGGCTGGAAAGCTTTCCAATTTGTCTCCAAGCTTCCACAAAATAAGATGTTTCTATCTTTGGGACAGAATCTCCATATTGAAGCTGATCATAATATAGCTCCAATGCCTGTCGCTGCTGCCTATTTCCAAACTGGTGCAATTTCCGATAATCCTCCAGAATAGAATTATGAATCAGCTCTTCCACCTGACCACGATGCTTAATTTCTTCCCTGCCACCATAAATCTTCCCGTAGCTTTCCTGTTCCCGTAAGAATCCAATGGTCTCTGAGACAGTTTGAAATTCAGTAATTCGTTCAAAATCCTCTCGTTTTAGCAGCCGGCTATGCATGGCCTTTGTCTTAGTAACCAGCCCGCTGTACTGCAGCAATTCTCCTGCCATAGTTCTTACACCTCTGTAATCTTCTCTAGAATTTCCTGGGCAAACTGATTGAGCTTTTCCTCATATATTTGATGCATCTGTGTCATCTGCATCTGATTTTCCTCTCTGATCCGGTTAATTTCCCCTTCTGTCTGCTCTTCTAACTGGGAACGCAAAATCGTCAATCGGCCCTCTAATTCCTTTTCCATCTCAATAGCTGAATCTTCTATTTTCCTCCGTTTCTCTTCCAATAACTCTTGACGGCGCATCTTAGCGGATTCTAGAATCTGCCCTGCCTGCTCTTCTATTTCATAGAGACCTTTAATTATCTCATTCACGTTGCTCCTCTTCCTTTCTAAAATATAGTTTTACCACAAACTGCCGATTTTTTCTCCCCATTGCCATATGATTTGACAGGGTGCTGGCTGTTTCTTTTATAATACTTACCAGAAGTTTTCGCTCTCTTTCCTGTGAAATTCTATAGATCCTCCCTTTCTCAGGGTACTGGCAAATAGTTTTCAGCAAACAATGATCTCCTTCCTTTTCTACCGATAAAATGCAACGATAAGACATCAACAGCCATCGGCACAAATAGATCTCCAAAAACATTCCATAAGCAAGCCTTGGCATCAGCTCTATTGGAATCTCCTGTCCTGTTTTATTTACTATCTGTAGAACACGCCCATCCTTTGGGTGATGAAACCGCTTTTTTAAATTATCTGCATAAAATTGAAATGGATGGCTTTCTTCCATATAGCAATGCATAAACTCCTGCAGCAATTCCTCACATATCTCTGAAAAATGAGCGTCAGCTTCAATATCTATCCCATTGATTCCAGAATTCAAATTTCCCCGGATAATTCCTAATGCAACATTGTAAATACCTGCATTTCTTCGCTTTTTCTGATCCAGCTCCTGATTCAGTCCTTCTAATTCCTGATTTAATTCCTCCATTTTAAGTTGCATATTTTTCAGTTTCTTCTCTTCTGCCTGGACACTCCGATAATATTCCAAAGCCTCCTGAATCGGTTGAATAAGATCCTCTGGCAAATAAAATGGTTTCAAAATCATTTTAAATATTCTAACATTGTTAAAAACTCCCAGAGTTTCACGAATATTCTCCACCTGTGTCATAGCAATTCTTACGGTAGAAGGAGAGATCATCTCCACAAGATCAAAAACCTCTTTGCCTGACATATAAGGTATTGCGACTTCGCTAATTACCACTGCTACTGGATATTTCTCCAGATAATCCACAAAATCTTCTGGACGTCTGAAAAACTTACAGTCTATCTGCTCCCGAGAAGCCTCTAGCATCCGTTTATATCCTTCCATATTCTTACTATCATGATCTAAGATAACTACAGTTTCCACAACATTCCTCCCTTCACAAGCAAAACATCTGTTGTCTATGTTGCCAGTGTCAATTTTCCATCACATTAGATTATAACAGACTATAAGGAATTTTACAAAATTTTTTTAAACAATGCGAAACACATACAAGCTGCCTACATATGATACATTGTAATCAAAATATTGGAGGATTTGAACATGAGTGATTTAGCTGCTACAAACTGTGGATGTGGATGCGAAGGAAATAACAACGGAGGGTGCTCTTCTATTATTTGGTTAATTATCCTGCTTTGCTGCTGCGGCGGTGGATGTGGAAATGGATTCTTCGGTGGCAACGAAGGATGCGGCTGCGGCAACAACAGTTGTCTGTGGATTATCCTTTTGCTCTTCTGCTGCGGCGGAAACAGCAACGGATTCGGCGGCGGATTCTGCTGCTAATCTTAACCAGAAAAATTTCGTTTCTTTACCTGAAAGGACGGAGTGGGTGCAACGCATCCGCTCCGCCTTTTTCTATCATTATTTTTTCAAAACAAATTGCCCTACAAGTTCATCTAAAATAGTCGCCTGTGCAGACAATTCCTCACTGGTTGCAGAGGCTTCCTCAGCAGTTGCCGCATTGCTCTGCACTACCTCTGAAATCTGATTGATGCCAATTTCAGCTTGACGCATCGCCTGTGACTGATCTTCTACCATAACCTTCAAATTCTTGGAAAAATCTGCAATCTGCTTAATTCCATCTACCACAGACCCTATGGCATTTGACGCACGCTCTGCTGCACGGTTTCCTTCTGTAACCTCTTGAATAGAGTTCTCAATCAATCCTCTGGTATCCACGGCTGCCTGAGCGCTCTGATCTGCCAATTCACGAATCTGATCTGCCACTACTGCAAATCCTCTTCCTGATTCTCCTGCTCTTGCAGCTTCTATGGATGCATTTAAGGATAGCAGGTTGGTCTGTGCCGCAATCGATTCAATTTCCGAAATAATATCTCCGATTCTTGTAGATGCATCATTAATCCGTTCCATCGCTGCCATCATAGTATTCATTTCATCCCGGCTGTTATCTGCCTCATTTGCATAATGCTGCGCTTTTTCATAAGATTCATCAGCGCTTGCTGCACTTTTCTCCATAGTCACAGCAATATCAGAAATAGTTGCATGGAGCTCTTGCACTGCCTGAGCCTGTTCTGTTGCACCCTCTGCAAGACTCTGAGATGCAATTGCCAAATCTCCGGAACCAGTAGACACATGCTCGGAAGCTTCTCCAATGGCGATCAACGTCTCTGTCATCTGATCTCTTAGCTTTCGCATAGATTCATACAATTTCCCAAAATCACCGGTATATCTATCGGAAGCGTTCGATCTGACTGCGTAATTCCCGCCTGCCATCTCCCCAAGTACTTCGTCAATATCAGAAATAATCACGTTCAGGTTATCCGCCATCTCCGTTGCATCTTTTTCCATATGCTCTACTTCATCCCCTGTTTCTACCATTGGGAATGGAGATGAAAGATCGCCTGCTGAAAATGTTTTGAGACGTTCTCCCAGCTTACCAAGAGGCTCAGAAATTCTCTTCGCAATGTTTTTCCCAATTTTAGTAGAAAAAGTAATTGCAACAATCACAACCACCACAAATATAACTGCCAGAACCCATTCTGTAATACTAAGAACCTTTGCCAGTTGGTTTCCCTCTTTCACCTTTACACTCAAAAGTTCCTCTAGCTGTGAATAAATATCATTATAAACGCCTGCCAGCTCATTCAATGCAATCTCCTGCGCCTGCTTACAAAGCTCCCGGTCCGTGGTTGCCCCAAGCTCCATAATCTCTTGATCCAATTGCCAATATGTACCTAACTGCGCCTTAATCGCCTCATAAGTCTCCTTACCATCTTTGGAGACAATCGTATCCTCTATCTTCGCAAAATTCTCTTCAAAGGCTGCCTTACTTTCTTCATGCTGCTTCACTACCGCATCAATCGCATCCATGTCATCATAACCAATAGCCGCCCGAAGTGAAGAACGCACATCTGCAAATTCAAACATTGTTTTTCCAATATCCCCTTGGGCAAAACCAAAGTTAGTCAATGCATACGCATACCTGTTAGATATTATTAACAATGCAATCAACCCCAAAGCTGCCACTGCCACCGTAATTGCTGATACTTTGAAAAATGAGCCGGTGAGTCTCTTTTCAATGCTTTCCTGTCCATTCATGTCTTTCTCACTTATCCTTTCCCCCTGTTCCTGAAACAATTTTTCTAATTCTATACAACTCCGACTAAAATTTGTTTCAAAACAGTATGTATTTTCATAATTATAGCATACTTTTTAAAACATTCAAGTACAAAAAGACCCACTTAATCAAAACATAAAGTGAGTCTTTTTGTTTAGAATTAACAATTTTGTATTTTTATCTGTTCTGTCTGAATCAGTGGATATCTCACCAACCGGATTCCATTCAAATTTTCTTTCCGCATACAGACTGCTGTAATCTGATGATTTCCATACGTTGTATAATAATAAATGCCTTTCGCTGCATTACAGCATGACGTATAAATGGTAATCTCATAACTATCTTCCCCAACATCACTGCATCCTCTCTGTTGATCCACAGAGCCTAAAATGTGGAAAAACTGGCTAACACTAGCCGATTCTGTTTCTCCGCAAACTGAATTCATTTTTACAAAAGCAGCCCTGACAAACCGAGACTGAGAGGATAAATCCCCTGGCAGCCCCAAAGCTCCCATACCACGACAGTATGTGTGTAAAGGCAGATGATCTGAAAAATGATTCTGCGGACTCTTTGGTGACAAATTCATATAATTATTTAATTGAAACATCTGCTCCTCAAAGGGAGGATTATTTGTCAAAATTCCTGCTGGATTATCAAAAATCCCTAACCCTTTTTTTGTGGATTCCACTGTTATAGATTTTTCAGAATCAGCAATGATCCAATGAAGCTCTGCCACTGGCAGTGATTCCTCAAAGGGCGTATCCGTAAGATTTATTTTCTCCAACAAATCTTCTGCTTCTTTCACTGTAGCGCATTGAGCAAGAACCCAGGTAATAAATTCAAATACCGCCACATTTTCCTTTCCTGGAACCTCTTTGTTATAACATGCATTTCCCATAAAGTTCAACCCGGCCATGCCAAGCCCTTTTTCATTTACTGCATCGTAAAACAATGGATAATCGTCCCTTACATGAGCCATTCCAATCATAGCATAATGCCTTTTCATGGTTCCCATATTACGGAAAGATACCTTGTAATTTCGCGGCATCACTACGATTTGTTCTCCATAGGAACAATCATTATCCAGGGTTCGCCCAAAATAAAAATCTTTTGTCTTATAGGTTGCTGCTGTACACATAAGTCTACCTCCTGACGATACTATTCTTATGCCTATCTTTTCCGTTTTGGCTGATGCCATTCTTTCTTTTTATTTCTTCTGTCTTCCTGTCTCTTATCTTGCATTTCCTTTCTCTGAATGCACGCTTCATCTATCTCATAAACACTGTTTCCATCTATCACTAATCTTCCCAAATTCTCTCATCTCCTGAATTAATATCATTATATTATATGTCATATTCTCAATTCCTCTCTCATAAATTAAAATAAAAAAGGTGAATACAATGGAAGCGATTGATACACTGATTCAGGATAGGCACCTTGAAATGGTCAAAGCTGCCATTCCTTATTTAGATAATTCCAGGCAAAAAAATATGGCAATGCTGGTAAAGTTTATGGAATTGCAGAGAACCATGGCACTGTTCCAAAACCCCGAAAACGATTTGAAAATGTGCTCGGAAGAAGAAAAGGAAGACCCTGTACAAATGCTCACCGCCATACGAGAATACTGCACAGACAAAGAAAAAGAAATGATTGACAACATTATAAACTTTGTTCAAATGTTCTCCACTTATGGAACCTTATTTTCCACCACCTAACTTTTATCACAGAAAGGAATATTATGAACCCACAGGACTTATTAAATAACCCACAACTACAACAAAATATTTCTCCAGAAAAGCTAAAGCTTCTTATGGAACTTGCCAGTAACAATTCTCCAAACACCTCTAACCCACAGGCCATGGCAGAATCATTAAAAAATGCTTCAGAAAGCGCCAAAAATCAGGGCATGAATTTTTCCTCTACCGAACGTGACCTGATTATCGAAGTATTAAAACAGAGCATACCTCCACAAGAACAGAAGAAAGTAGATTTATTAATGCAAATGATGAAAAATATGCGAAAATAATTTAAGTTCCAGTGAATCGTTTGATTTGAATATAAAAACACCTCTTAAGCAGACTTTGGTTCTTTCCCCTGTCTACTTAAGAGGTATCAAATCTTTCAGATATGCAATAAAGGTTTCTTTCATTTTTCTTGCTCGCTCTATGATATCATTTTCCGGAAACGCAAACGCAAAAATATCGTCCCATAATGTCTGATATTCCCCTTCTCCTTTACAACAATACGATTCTTTTTTTACTAAAAAAATCACAAACTGAAAACGAAATTATTTTTTTATGTCTATTTCTGCAAACATTTTTTTCTTATCCAAAAATTTTCTAGATGCTATTTTCTCTCCTATAACATTAGAAACAACTTGTTTTGTATCCGGTAATCCTTTTGATATAGAAGCTTTTATCTTTTCTTTCATATCTCTTTGTCGTGCATTATTTTGTAATTGTTTTTTAAGTGTATGTGTTTCTGTGGCTAAAGATGGATATATTGTAGATTCGCTTATTCCTAATAAATTTAGTTCCTCTTTTAATCTCTCTATAGAATCTGTACATATTTGAAACTCTTTTATTGTAAAACTACGATTATCATTAATATCTCCTTCTTCAAAATAAAGAATAAAATCCCCCTTTTGATTACGTATCCGCTCTGATAACACGCATCCATTTACGAGAACCATTGGATTCAATATCTTTTTTTCCTCCAATTGTTCATTATAAAATTTCTCCAATTCATTATTAATTAGATATCCTGCATTTGTTCCATTATTTTGACCTCGATAATAAATTTGTTCATTTGGAACTACCGATTTAAACTCTATAATTTCTTCCAGCAATTCTGAAATTGTATGTATCTTACCCATTAATTACTTCTCTTTCATCTGTTGTAAAAACAATTCTTTAATCTCGCGATTATTGAGTCCTATTTCTCTCATTAACTTTATCATTTCCATTGGCGACATATTATTAATGGTATCCTGACCCTGCACAAATTGAATCAATTCGACAAATCCGTTCCACAATTCCATATATTCATTATCAATATCACTTCTAGCATATTTATTATATATGTGTGTTATCTTTTTTCAAAATCCTCACTATCTTTTCTTGTATCAACATTTTCAAACATATAATTTTCCTCTCTCTGCATAAAATAATACATCCATAGATATTTTCAATAAATATCAAACTAACGCAGGTAATCCATTCATTACCTACGTCAGTTCTTACATCATATTCTTGTAATATTTCCAAGCGCTCTCTTAATAGAAGATTAGCAATTGCATAAGCATATATTTTGTTATGAGCTCTTCTTTTAAATTATTTCTGCACAATATTAATAATCCTGCCTGGCACATAAATTTCCTTTACTACATTCCCTGTCAGCTTATCGCCCAGGGCTTCCTTTCCAGCAGCAATAGCCGTATCCTGATCCACATCTACAGGTAAGGTAACCGTTGCCTTTGTCTTTCCATTAATCTGAACGGCCAATTCTACGGTATTTTCTATCGTCTTGGCCTCTTCATATTCTGGCCAGGTACATTGATAAATCCTTCCTTCATATCCACAGGCTTCCCAAATTTCTTCTGTTATATGAGGAGCCACAGGATTTAACAAAATTAAAAATGTCTGGAATTCTCCTTGGCTGATACTACCTGCTTTAGAAAAATCATTTAGCATAGACATCATAGCTGCAATAGCCGTATTATACTTTAAATTTTCATAATCAGAGCTTACCTTCTTAATTAACTGGTGCATTCTTGTTTCAAATTCTGTCCGGTATTCTTCCCCATCCACCAGAATATCCTGAAGCTTCCATACACGCTCCAAAAATCTGCGACAGCCCTTGACGCCATTTTCCGACCAGGATGCACTTAAATCAAACGCTCCAATAAACATTTCATAGGTACGCAGAGTATCCGCGCCATAATCCATAACAATATCATCTGGATTTACCACATTTCCTCGGGATTTGGACATTTTTTCCCCGTTTTCCCCCAGAATCATACCATGGGAGGTACGCTTCTGATAAGGCTCTGAGGTTGGGACAAGCCCCTGGTCATAGAGGAATTTATGCCAGAACCGGGAATACAAAAGGTGCAGGGTGGTATGCTCCATTCCTCCATTGTACCAATCTACCGGAAGCCAGTATTTTAATGCCTCCTTGCTTGCCAAAGCCTTGGTATTCTTGGGATCTGTATATCGTAAGAAATACCAGGAAGAGCCTGCCCACTGAGGCATGGTGTCTGTCTCCCTTTTAGCTGGACCGCCACAGCAAGGACATGTGGTATTCACCCAATCTGTCATAGCTGCCAATGGAGACTCTCCATTATCGGTAGGCATATAGCTGTCAACCTCTGGAAGCTGTAACGGAAGCTCACTTTCTGGCAGCGCCACATAACCACATGTTTCACAATTTACAATTGGAATGGGCTCTCCCCAATAACGCTGGCGGGAAAATACCCAGTCCCTTAATTTGAAATTAGTCTTTCCTTTTCCGATCTGTTTTTCTTCCAGAAATGCAATGATTTTCTTCTTGGCCTCTGCCACTTCCAATCCATCCAAAAATCCTGAGTTCACCAGTTTTCCGGTGGCAACATCCGTATATGCTTCCTTCTGCACATCCTCACCACCAGCAACCACTTCAACAATCGGAAGATTAAATTTTTGGGCAAATTCCCAATCACGGGTATCATGGGCCGGAACTGCCATGATAGCTCCTGTTCCATAGCTCATCAATACATAATCAGATACCCAGATTGGGATTTCCTTATCATTTACTGGATTAATCGCACATAAACCATCGATTGCCACACCAGTTTTTTCTTTTGCCAATTCGGAACGCTCAAAATCAGATTTTCTTGCGGCCTGCTGCTGATAAGCGGTAATCTCATCTAAATTTTTGATCTCTGCTTTGTATTTTTCCAACATAGGATGTTCCGGGGAAACTACCATATAAGTAGCCCCAAACAGGGTGTCTGGCCTTGTGGTATATACGGTAAGCTTGTCTTCCTTTCCCGCAATCTGAAAATCCACTTCCGCACCCTGGCTTTTTCCAATCCAATTCCTCTGGGACACCTTGACTCTCTCAATATAATCCACGTCATTCAGACCCTCTAACAATTTGTCTGCATATTCTGTAATCTTTAACATCCACTGACTTTTGACCTTGCGTACCACTGGCGCACCGCACCGCTCACAGACGCCGTTCACCACTTCCTCATTGGCAAGTCCCACCTTACAGGATGTGCACCAGTTAATAGGCATCTCAGTCTTATACGCAAGCCCTTCTTGAAATAACTTAAGAAAAATCCACTGTGTCCAATGGTAATATTCTGGGTCTGTGGTGTTCACCTCTCGCTCCCAGTCGAAAGAATAACCTAGAGCATGCAACTGGCCTTTGAACCGTTCCACATTATTCTTGGTTACAATCTTTGGATGAATCTTATTCTGAATTGCATAGTTTTCCGTTGGAAGGCCAAATGCATCCCATCCCATCGGATAAAGTACATTATACCCTTGCATCCTTCTCTTTCTTGCCACAATGTCAAGAGCCGTATAGGGTCTTGGATGCCCTACATGCAGTCCCTGGCCTGAAGGGTAAGGAAACTCTACTAATGCATAATATTTTGGTTTGGAATAATCCTCGGTAGCGGCAAATGCCTTCTCATCATCCCAAATTTTCTGCCATTTCTTTTCTAAAGCTCTGTGATTGTATGGTACTGCCATTTTATATCCTCCTGTGATCACCTTCATGGAAATAGAAATTCAGTCTTTCCATAAGGTTCTGAATCATTACATATACTTTTAAAATTTTATCACATAGGGGGTATTTGTCAAGGTATTCTAACTTTGAGTTTCCCTATTTTTTAACTTCCTAGTACCAAAAGGTTTCCATCACAACGTGCTGGAAACACTTTGCACAGAAAAGTACTGTGGAAAGCTAGCTTTCCAAACGCTTTTTGTGCAAGATGTCTATGCTGCCAAAGGCAGCAAGACCTTTTGGTACTAAAATATAGGTTATTACAAAAAATAGGGAAACTCAAAATTGTAACGCATTTTCCTTCCACATTCATATTATATAGAGAAATGGTAATTCAGGAGAAGATATATGAAAAATCTTAATATAGATGAAAAAAACATGGATGAGATTTGTAATAATTATGATAATCCTGGCAGACTTTTTATGGAAATTGCACTTACTCAGATGCCTGCGGCTTATGCAGAACTTATGGGAAACCCCGGAACAGGAGAAATCAATGGTATTGTGCGCTTCTTTCCCATCGGGGCTGGTATCTTGGTGAATGCAGAAGTCTATGGCCTTCCCACTGGTATAGAGCCTTGCAGCTCTGATATCTTTGGTTTTCACATCCACGAAGGACATTCCTGCACTGGAAACGACGACGACCCTTATGCAAATGCAGGAGCTCATTACAACCCTGCCCTTTGTCCTCATCCAGCACATGAAGGCGATATGCCTCCCTTGTTTGGATACAATGGCTCTGCATGGATGATGTACTATACCGACCGATTTACAATATCAAATATTATTGGGAAAACAGTAATCATTCATAGCCAACCAGACGATTTTACTACCCAGCCTTCCGGCAACTCTGGAACAAAGATCGCCTGCGGTACAATTCAAGAAGTGTAGAGAATTTTGGGGAACAGCAATCAAAAACTCTTTTGATTGCTGTTCCCCAAATTTACAATATAAATTTTACAAATCTACTAACTTAAACTGGTCAATCATGTCATTCAACTCAATTGCCTGGGCAGACAATTGTTCACTGGTAGCAGAGCTTTGTTCTGCTGCTGCAGAATTGGACTGCACAACCTCTGAAATCTGTTCTATTGCCCGATTAATCTGCTGCATTGCACCATTTTGCTGGCTGGAATTCTCTGCAACCTCTTCAACAGCTTTCACAATGTCTGCAATTCCACTGATTACCACCTGTAATGCCTGGGCAGTTTCTGCTGCAATTCTATTGCCTTTTTCCACTTCACTATTTGCAGCTTCAATCAATCTTCGAGTATCTTCCACTGCTTCCGAGCTCTGGTTTGCCAAATGTCCGATTTCCCCTGCAACCACGGCAAATCCGTGTCCAGCTTCACCAGCCCTGGCTGCCTCAATGGAAGCATTCAAAGAAAGAAGACTGGTCTGATCTGCAATCGCTTCAATGGTCTGGATAATATTGGCAATCTCAGAAGCAGCAACTCTAATCTTGCCCATTGCCTGAGTCATGTTAATAATATGCGCATTGCCTTCCCGCGCCTGCTTTCCAATCTCATCTGCTTTTCTGCTGGTAGAAACAGCATTCTTGGTATTCCGCTGTACTTGCTCTGCCAGATTATTCACTGTGGCAAGCAATTCATCTACAGAAGCTGCTTGGTCCGTAGCTCCCTCTGCCAAAGCCTGACCGCTTTCCGCCATCTGGGTAGAGCCAAGCCCCACCTGATCCGCCGACTCCCGAATGTGTCCCAGCGTACCGCTCAAAGAATGATTAATCCTACGGACTGCTAACAAAATTTCCTCGAAATCTCCCACATACGAATCTGTTGCTCTGGAATGAACATCAAAATTATTTACTGCCATCTCGCCCAGCAAATATTTGATATCTGTAATCATCTCGCCAACTTCTTCCAGAATCACTGTGGTTGCTTCCGCCAATTCCTTCGTTTCATCCTCTGATGTAATGACTGGTATTTCAGAATGCAAATCTCCTTTGGCCAATTCTTTCAACCGTTCTGCGCAAAGCCTGATGGGTGTGCCAATGCTATCTGCCAGTTTCTTAACCATATTCCATGCAATAACAATAGCAACAATCACAATCGCAATCGTTAAGATAATTCCTACAACGGTTTCAATATTAAAATCAGAAAGAGGAGCCGTAATGGCAATACTCCATCCGTTACTATTTTCCACCGGAGCATAAGCCATAATCTTTTTCACGCCATCATAACGATAGGTTCCAACACCAATTTCTCCTGCAACCATTCTCTTCTCTAAATTCGCCAATGCCTTTAGACTGGAATCCTCCTCAGCATCTTTGATGGAGTTGTCATGCTTTTCCACTAGTTCCATATTTTCATGGGCAATCACAGTACCTTCGCCATTGATCATATAAGCATAGCCATTCTCACTGACGTTGGTAGCCACCATAATATCATTCAAAAATGTCTCCTCTGGAGCCAGACATACTACCCCCACCACCTGGGTTCCCATCACTCCGCTTTCCCATATGGGAGCCGAAATAATAATACTCATCTTCCCTGTATTCTCGCTAATCACTGGCTCTGAAACACAGGACTGTCCTTCCATTGCCAATTTAAAATATTCCGTGCCACTGAAATCTTCACCCGAAAAAATACTAATACCGCTTTTGTCCAGAATATCCCCCTGCTTTAACTCATTCGCTTTCACACGTTCGTTTAAAATTTGCTGTTTTTCCTCCAGTGTCACATCTTCCCTGGAAAGCCGCGCCGTCACCCCTAAATCTTCTGCAAGATTCCGATATGAGGTCATCTCCCATTCCACACGCTCAGCAGCTACCTTTGCCGTAGCTGCCATGTTGCGTTTTAATGTGGAATTTGTACTATGATTATTCAATACACTGGTGATAATTCCAAGTAGCGCCAAGGGAATAATGACCATTGCCAGAACAGAAATCGTAATCTTCCCCTTGATTGTCTCACGATAGAAACGCTTTGCCTCCTGGATACTGAGACCTCTCTTGCTTTTTGCCGTATGTTTTTTCTTTTTCATACGGTCCTCACCCTTCTTTCATTAAAATTATACGCATCCACTTAATCTTCACCATTCTCCAGTTTATTTGCTCTTGCTGCAATTTCTTTTTCCTGAATATCCGAAGGAGCCTGTTCATAACGTGCAAATTCATAAGAAAACAGTCCGCTTCCTCCTGTCATAGAACGCAGATCCGTCATATAACCATAGATCTCCATATATGGAACATCCGCTGCAATCTCTGTCTTACCAGCTTCTGCTGGATTCATTCCCAGCACACGCCCCCGGCGTTTGTTCAAATCACCCATAACATCGCCTGTATATCTATCAGGAACTACTACCTTCATGGATGCGATCGGCTCTAAGAGCACAGGAGAAGCTGCCATCATCCCTTTCTTAAATGCCTGAATCGTTGCCATCTTAAATGCCATTTCAGAAGAATCTACCGGATGATAAGATCCATCATACAGCACTGCCTTTACACCAACCACTGGATATGCCGCCATAGGTCCTTTCAGTACAGATTCCTGTAATCCTTTTTCCACTGCCGGGAAATAATTCTTTGGCACGGCTCCACCTACAACCTGCTGTTCAAAGGTGTATGGCACCTCCAAATCCCCACTCGGCTCAAAAGTCATTTTCACATGTCCATACTGCCCATGTCCGCCAGACTGTTTCTTATATTTATACTCCACATCTGATTTCTTACGGATGGTCTCCCGGAATGCAATTTTCGGCCTGCTCAGTTCGATTCCAACCTTATAACGCTCTGCTAGCTTGCTGACTACTACTTCCAAATGCTGATCACCAATACCATAGATTAAGGTCTGTCCATTGGCGCTGTCATTTTCTGTCCGCAACGTTAAATCTTCCTGCATTAATTTTTGTAATGCCTGGGAAATCTTATCCTCATCCCCTTTATTCTTTGCCTTATAACGCATATAAGTGTAAGGGGTAGAAATCTGGGTCTTGCCATATACCACTGGCACTGCTTTGGTAGACAATGTATCTGTGGTAGAAACCTTGGTCAGCTTTGCCAATGCTCCGATATCTCCAGCATGAAGCTCCTTCACTTCTTCTGGTTTATTTCCACGCATTATGTAAATTTTGCCTATCTTATCATCCATATTTTTTTCAGAATTAAAGAGTACATCGTCTGTCTTTAATACACCAGAATTCACCTTTACCAATGAATATTTTCCAATGAATGGGTCTGCAATGGTTTTAAAAATATAAGCGCTCTTTGGCTTTGCTATATCATAATCTCCGTCAAATACTTCATTTGTCTTCATATTCACACCTTTGCAGGGGCGTTTTTCTGGACTTGGAAGATATTTCAAAATATCATCTAGCAGTGTATATACACCCTGTACCAACGTACTGGAACCCATAGAAACTGGAACGATACTCCCATCTACCACATTGGTACGAAGGGCGGAACGGATCTCAAATTCTGAAAATTCCTCTCCAGCAAAATAACGATCCATAAACTCTTCGCTAGTCTCTGCTACTGCTTCCATCAAAGCTTCCCGACAGATTTCCAGATTTGCCTGAGAATAATCTGGAATCTCTGTTTCCATTACCTTGCCCTTATCATCCCAACGGTTTCCAGTCTGAGCTACCACATTGACATAGCCTACAAATTTTTCATTCTCACGGATAGGAAGATGGAACGGCGCAATCCGTTTGCCATACATTTCCTGCAAATCTGTTACTACCTGGCGAAAACTTGCATTGTCGTCATCCATTTCTGTCACAAATACCATTCTTGGTATCTTGTATTTCTCACAGATATCCCATGCCTTCTGAGTCCCAACCTCAATTCCATTCTTGCCGGATACCACAATAATTGCAGCATCTGCTACACTGACCGCTTCTTCTACTTCACCTACGAATCCAAAATAGCCTGGTGTATCCAGTATATTGATCTTGGTATCTTCCCAGGGAATTGGAATCACAGAGGTATTAACAGAAAAAAGACGTCTGGTTTCTTCTTTGTCATAATCGCTGATGGTATTTCCGTCACTGATCTTTCCCATACGATTCGTAAGGCCAGCCAGATATGCCATTGCTTCTACCAGAGTCGTCTTTCCGCTTCCACCATGTCCCAGAAGCGCTACGTTTCTTATCTTATCAGTTGTATAAACGTTCATATGAATTCCTCCAATACAAGTATATTTGATGATGTATATATTTTACTAAAACTTTTATAATTTTACAACCTTTTTATTCAATATTAATAAAACTCTTGACTTTTCCACTTCAACGTGTCAAATCATTGACTTTTTCGGCTGTTTCCATTATGATAAGACAAGACATCTCATAAGAAAGTTTGATATAGGAAAGGAATTGCTACATATGAAACCTGAAAAAATCGGTTTTATCGGCCTTGGCCTGATTGGAGGATCTATCGCAAAAACTATCCACAGAATCCACCCAGACATTACTTTGATCGCATATGATGTAAATAAAGATTCTTTGGCTCTTGCAGCAAAAGAACAGGTCATTGCCACAGCCTGTGAAAATCTCACTGACGATTTTGCAGACTGCCAATATATTTTTCTCTGTGCTCCTGTACAGAAAAATGCGGACTTTCTGGAAAAGTTATCCTCTTTTGCAGGAAAGGACTGCGTCATCACAGATGTTGGCAGCGTAAAAACTGCCATCCACCAGGACATTTCCCATACTCCCATTGCTCCTTATTTCATCGGCGGACATCCTATGGCTGGTTCTGAAAAAAGCGGTTATGTGCATGCAACCCCTTATTTATTAGAAAATGTATATTATATCATTACACCCTCTGCCAAAACAGATACCGCAGCAATCCAAAGGTTCCAGGCATTTATTGAATCTCTGGGGGCGATTCCCATTGTCCTGGATTACAAAGAGCACGATTTTATCACTGCTGCTGTCAGCCATCTGCCCCATATTTTAGCTTCTAGTCTTGTAAATCTAGTGAAAAACCTGGACAATAAAGAAGAAATCATGAAGCAGGTCGCTGCCGGCGGTTTTAAGGATATCACAAGAATTGCTTCCTCCTCCCCTGTGATGTGGCAGCAGATTTGTCTGACAAATCAGGAACAGATTTTAAAGCTAATGGATGCTTTTTTGGATTCTTTTACACAAATCCGACAGACCATCGCTGCTTTGGGTGAAACAGATTTGTTTGATTTTTTCCAAACTGCGAAAGACTACCGGGATTCCCTTCCGATTACAAATTCTGGTTCTCTTCCAAAAATTTATGAAATATATTGTGATCTGGTGGATGAAACAGGAGGAATCGCTGCCCTTGCCACGATCCTTGCCACCAACCAAATCAGTATCAAAAACATTGGCATTATTCATAACCGTGAGTTTCAGGAAGGTGTGCTCCACATTGAATTTTATGAAGAAAATGCCTTAAACAAAGCGCTTATTTTATTACGAAAATACCATTATACGGTATATGAGAGGTGAATGACATGGAACTTGAAGCAAAACATTCCTTTCACGGAGAACTTTCTGTTCCCGGTGATAAATCCATTTCCCACAGAGGAATTATGTTCGGGGCTATTTCCAATGGGCTGACTGAAGTCAGTAATTTTCTCCAGGGTGCAGACTGTCTTTCTACTATTTCCTGCTTCCGTCAGCTTGGCATTTCCATTGAAAATGACGGTTGTAAGGTGTTGGTACATGGCAAAGGACTTCATGGCCTGACTGCTCCCAGCCAAATTTTAAATGTAGGCAATAGCGGAACCACTCTGAGGCTGATTTCCGGCATCCTAGCTGGACAGCCCTTCCAAAGTACATTAGATGGGGACGCTTCCATCCGAAAACGCCCAATGAAACGAATTTTTACTCCACTGTCTGAGATGGGAGCCTGGTTCCAATGCTGGGATTCCAGTCACTTTCCCAAGCAACAGCAAAAAACAAATTCTGACTGTGCCCCCTTTACCATTCAAGGAGGTAACACAAAACACATTCATTATCATTCTCCCATTGCCTCTGCTCAAGTAAAATCTGCGGTTCTTTTGGCGGGACTTTATGGGGATGGAATCACCAAGGTCACAGAACCTGTATTATCCAGAAATCACACGGAACTGATGCTAGCTGGATTTGGAGCAGACATTCTTTCCACAGACACAACTGCTGCCATCCGGCCAGAGCCAAAGCTAGAAGGGCAGTCCATCCATGTACCAGGGGATATTTCCTCCGCAGCTTATTTCATTGCGCTGGGATTAATCCATCCTCATGCAGAAATACTAATCCAAAATACAGGCATCAATCCTACCAGAAGCGGTATCTTACAGGCGGCTATAGCCATGGGCGGAAAGCTTACCCTTCTCAATCAAAGGACGGTTTCTGGAGAACCTGTTGCTGACATCCTGGTATCATCCAGCAATCTTCACGGCACAGTCATCGAAGGCAATATGATTCCAACCTTGATTGACGAGCTTCCTATCCTTGCAGTGATGGCTGCTTTTGCAGAAGGCACAACAATCATTAAGGATGCCCAGGAGCTAAAAGTCAAAGAATCCGACCGGATTGCCACCGTAACAGAGAACCTAAAAGCCATGGGAGGCGATATCACCCCTACCCCAGATGGAATGGTGATCAAAGGCCACACACCTCTGCATGGCGCACAGATTAAAACTTACGGCGACCACCGGATTGCCATGTCCTTTGCCATTGCCGGGTTAAATGCCCAAGGAAAAACTACGTTTGATGAGGAAGGATGTGTAACGGTTTCTTATCCTTCTTTTTATGAAGATATTGAACGGCTTGCCTGGTAAAGGATTTTTATATTTAAAGAATAACATCCCCTTACGAAGATATTTGGTGAATACCGCGAGGATAAGCGCCCTGTGGGTGCAAATCCTCCGCCTCTTAGGGCGGAAAAACAAGCTAGCTACCGGGTATTTACTCCTCTTGGGCTTCTACCGGCTTCCAAGCCTGTCCGAATTTTACATCTCGAAACAAAGCTGCAAGACCAGTAATCTGCTTTAACCGCAAAATTTCATCTTTACTCATTCCCAGATGTTTTGCAATCCATGCATCTGATCTGCCAATTTCATGAAGCTCTTTTACAATATTGCTCATCAAATCCACATCATGAGTTCCCCTGGCACGATTATGGCGTATGGTGCTTGCCATCCGGTTGGACAATGATTTTTCTATTACAGCTACTGGGAGCATCCCATTCTCCCGCTCGTAAATATCTTTATGCTCTTTCATGATCCGGTAGCGGTGAAATCCGTCCACAATGACATATACATCCTGTTCCTTTGAATAATAACAGACAATAGGCATTGTATATCCATCTTCTTTAATACTGTCATATAAAAGCCTCATCTCTGGCGGCGCTACTGCATTTGGGTTATAATCATTTGCCACAATCTTTTCTATCGGCACTGGAATTACCTGATATGCCGGACTTTTGCTTTCTCTACTGCTCATTCACAAATCCTCCGTATTTTTTCTTGATGGTATTAATTTGCTCTCTTTCTTTGGCAGTTAGGCCAAACCCCATAAACCTACAGATATGGTCATTTTTCAGGATACAAAAGCACATACGTTTCCAACTTGGAATATCCTTGGTGGACTTAATATCATCTGTATCATCTGGAATTTTCCCAGTAAATATAATCCTCGAATTCTTATTTACCGTATAATTTGAAATACCATTTCTCTGAATCTGATATCCATGATCCAGCAATTCTTGTATCGTCTCTTCCGGCAGCCCTCCTCCTGTTTCATGCCAGAATTTCATAGAAGTTCTAAACTTTTTCACATAATTATTTCGGATTCTAACTGGCAGCGTATCTAACAAAAATTTGGTGTAGGATTCCCAGGTATGCTCTTTGGGCAGTTTAATATTCCGATATCCCATGGCCTTTGTCCTAGAATATACCGAACTGAAATTTACGCCTCGTACTCTGCCTACCAGTTTACTCCAAATCTCAGGGTCAATGACCCGATACAAATTCAAACTATCCCTGGCATAATCATTAAAAGGCGACGCCACACGCATCTGACTTGGTTTTAAACCCGCCATATAATACAGATCATATAGCTTGTTATAATCATACCCAAACTGAAAATTGGCTGCCCAGACATCACTATTTGTCCAATCATAAAGAGGGGATGCACACCAAACATCCTTAAACTGTTTGGAAATCCAACACTCATTCTTATATCCATACTTCCGATTCACAAAACCACTATACCGCTGCATAGATTCCTCTGCCCGTATCCCCAGAAGGCAGACTGTGCTCTTTTTTCCATGCTGCTCCTTGTAAAACCTTCCAAACTGCTTTGCCAGATTCTCCTGAGGCATCCGATACCGATAGTGGTTAAAGGGATTCGACAAATTTATCACATAGGGATGGTTAGGCATGGGTCTTACCCAGATATCCCTCTTGGTATCATCCCAGGGATACCAATACATTTCATAGCTGCTCAAGGCTGTCCTGGTTTCCATCGGAAGACAAACCCAGTAAGGCTCTAGTTCCTCTTCCAGACGATGAAATGTTCGTTCCACATACTCTGTCGTTACCGTATACTGTGCTTCAAAATCCTGGTGAAACAGCCCTACCGTCCGCCTTGGATAATATCTCCGCTTAAAATCCAGCAAAAGATTCAAAAGCACTCCACTATCTTTGCCGCCACTGAACGAAACATAAATATTGTCAAACTCCTGAAATAAAAAATGAAACCTTTTTTGAAGCGCCTCGTAAACATTATCTTTCTGATATTCCCGAACCATCATCCTATTCCACACATCCTCACTAATTTCCAAATTTTACCATTTTCTTTCTTATACTATCATACTTCGAATAATTTTTTTTTGCAACCTTTTTCCTCGGTTCTGTCATGGCAAACACATAAGTAAATAAATTGTGAAAACGCCTATTTTCTAATAAAAGAAAATAGGCGTTGATGTATGTAGGAATTCATATTAGTCAAAATCAAACTTTCCAAACCTCTGGTACATTGCCCTATACTTTGTCCGAACCATCTCATTCCCTTTGAGCACATCCGCTTCCTTCCCTGTATACTGGCAGCGCAGGCAATAATACTCTTCTTTTTCTTTATCATAAAACATATCAATATCCAAATCCCTCAGAAAGCATGCAGGGCACCTATAATTTAATCTGCCTTTTCCAGCTTGAGCCATGTGGCAAACACCTCCTGTCTTGATACTTGCTTTTTATATCCCAGCGTAAACATAGGAGAAAATGCATATCCCTCTCGGACATACCCCTCTGCGCCTTTAGACGCCGTCATGGAAACCTTGGTTTCTATGGCAGGGATAACTGCCGACACTTCCGAAGCGTCTGCCAGAATCTCCTCCCTGCACTGGTAATGATAGATAATTTCTTTGGGCTCGCTGCCCTCGCAGCGCAGCACAATCCCTTCCATATCCTCTGGATACTCCGTGGTCCCATAACAAGCTACCATATATTCATTGAGTTCCACCACTGCATCTGGACGGCTCATTTCCAAAATCTCCCGTTCTATACAGATAGTCCCCTCTCCTTCTGGGAAATAAATCCTAGTCTGCAATTTCACCGTCAAATCATAGAACTCAATTTCCACTGGATCAAGGGTTAAGATACGGGTGTTCTCTTTCTGTGAAAAATGAGCTTTTGTGCGACATAGGCACAGATCCACTTCTTCCCCCTGATAGCAAAGCTTTGCGCTGCGGATGGTTCCTTCCCCAGCATAGTGGGTGAAATACCCAGCGCGGTATTTTTCTTGGATTAAGAAGGGATAAGAGGCATCCTGCACATGCTTTGTCCCAATCCCCACTTCCCATTTGAGCTTAGAAGCGTATGGGCGCAAATCAAAGATTGCCCCACCCTGGTCCATATTTACCCCTGCTCGCATATAGGGGTCGGCATACCAAAAGAGCTGCTTGTCAGAACCATAGAGGATATCCCTCCACAGGGCGCATTCCGGCTCCGTATAAGATTTCTTGCTCCGGTAATAATCGGCGAATTCAGACATGGTCATGTCAATCAGCTTGCCTTCCTTCTTTAGGTCCCCATAATACTTGCAACCCTCTGAATAGGATTTTAGGAGCAGCTCATAGGGCGCCTCCCAGCGGCCCATTTTATTCATCCAGCCTGGCCCTACAAACATCATATTGTAGGCATATCCATTGTTGTATTTTTCCTGCGCCCGGTACTGGTCAATCAGATTGTAAAGATAGGGGAATTCCCATGTCTTAGAATCATAAATCATGCCCCGGAGCACATTCTGGGGATGAGTCCCGAAATTGGAGCCATTGCCGTCATAGCAAGCCAGCAAGTCCCTGGAAAGATGGGGGATTGCCACAATCCCGCTGTCCTCCGCTTCATTTTCCGCAGGGGCATGGGTATTCTGCTTGGAAGGGATCCAAGGCGCCCATGGACCACCATCAAAGAGGGTATACCAGGAATTGTTGCAGGTGTGGTAAGCCTTCGGCCCCTCCTCCCAGCAGGTAGCAATAGCGCATTTTACCATAGGGTACTTTTTCTTAATATAATTCGTCAGTTCTGCATCCATGTAATAAGAACCAGTAGACTCTGGGTAAAAGCCAAACCGCTCGTGAAACTTCCCAAACACGTCATCCACAATGGCTTTTTTATCCTCCATAGAAAACATCCAAATGCAGAAATCCTTTGTCTTATACTTTTCCCGAAACTGCTCACAGGGAAGCCCCAGCAAGGACAAGGCGATTTCATCCCCATACCTTTCATGGTCGTCCTTGGCAATCTGCACGGCCTCGTCGTTAAACAGGGAGGCGTACGTCATATGGATGGTAACTTTCAGGCCGTTTTCATGGGCAAGCCTTTGCTGTGTCTTAAAGATATCCAGGGATTCTGTCAACAGCTTTTTGTCGCCGATATCCTCCTCTTTTCCATGGCCAGTGACGGTAGCGGAGTATTCCGGCACCATTTCAGGCCTGTGGATGACATTTAAAATAAATTCACTCATGTTCCAAAACTCCTTTCTTATCGCACGAGTACCCTCGCTTCGCTGGGGCAGACCCCGTGCATATTATTTTTTTCTATAGGAAAGATACTATTACACTTTAGTGTAATAAAGTCTTTCCTATAAAATAAAAAAATCCAGCACCCTGGCACAATACTGTGAAGGATGCCGGACAACCGCATAACTTAAAATTTTTTATTTTACTGCGCCTGTAATACCTTCTGCAAACTGTTTCTGCAATACGAAGAAAATCACCATTGTAGGAACAGAGCAGAACAATACCCCAAGCATCAGCACGCCATAATCCGTGGTATACCCTGCCGCCAGATTTGCAATCAGCATTGGCATAGTCTGGGACTTGGCATCCGTCATAATTACCTTTGGCCACAAATATGCGTTCCAAGCGTTCATAAATGTAATAACTGCCGCCGCCGCATAGGTGGACTTCATCATAGGCATATACATGCGGAAGAAAATCTGGAATTCTGTCAAACCGTCAATCCTTGCCGCCTCCATCACATCTATGGGGAAGTTCCTTGAATTCTGACGGAACATCATAATCAGGAAGGGGGTAGAAATTGCTGGAAGAATAAAACCCCAGACTGAATTTAACATCTTCAAATCTGAAATCATCCGAAACAGGGGAATCATGGTAGCAACCCCAGGAATCATCATGGCAAGAAGCAGGATGGCAAATACTGTGTCTTTCTTCTTGTCATGGTACAGCTCAAACCCAAAACCTGCCAGGGAACAAATCAGCAAAGCCAAAACAGTCTGCACCAACGCATATAGGAAAGAATTTCCCATTGCTCCCCACAAGTCTTGATTTGCCGTCAGGTTCTTGAAATTTTCAGCCAGATAGGATCCTGGCAAGATACGCCCCTGGGAAACGTCAAAGGAGGTATTGGTTGCTGCGGAAATCATCCAGTAAAAAGGAAATACGGAAATAAACGCCACAATCCCTAGGAAAATATAAGTTGGGATTAGCCGACGTTGGATCATGCTTCTGTTCTTTTTCTTAGTCACGCGTATCACCTACTTTCATATTGATAAAGGCTAAGATACCTACCATGATGAATACGAAAAATGCCATTGCAGTTGCATACCCAAAATTTGCAACGCCCGTCCCAAAGGTATTGTTGTAAATATAATGGGACATGGTAATCGTAGAATTTGCCGGCCCGCCATTGGTTAAGTTCACAGACTCGTCAAAGAGCTGTAACGTACCGTTGATAGACATGATGAAGGTCATGATAATCGTCGGCTTCAGAAGGGGAACCGTAATATTCCAGAAGGTTTTCCACCCGTTTGCTCCGTCAATCTTGGCAGCCTCATACACGGAATATTCAATATTCTGGAGCCCTGCCAGATAGAACACCATGTTATATCCGGTCCATCGCCAAATCAACGCAAGGATAATTACGATCTTTGCACTGGTGGAATTGCCTAGGAAATTATAATTTTCGGATAAAATGCCAAGGTTTACAAGAATTGTGTTCACCAATCCTTCTGTGGCAAATAATGACTTAAAAATCAAAGAATAAGAAACCAGCGCGGTTGCGCATGGAAGGAATACGCAGGTACGGAAAAAACCTTTCAGCCGTAAATCCTTATTGTTCAAGAGCTGTGCCAAGAGAATTGCAAGTATCAACATGATTGGCACTTGGATTGCCAAATACAGGAATGTATTTCCTACCGAACGCATAAACAGCTTATCTGCAAACATTCTGGTATAGTTATAAGTCACTGGACTTGCCCATTGCATGTTGGCGCTGGAACCAGTCTTTAACGAAGTGATAAAAGCGCTAATCATCGGCCAGAAGCTCATCACCGCAATCATCAGGGTTGCAGGCGCCAAAAATATCCAGCCGGCCCTTGACTGCTTCTGGAGCAGGTTGGCTCCTTTTTTCTTTTCCATCTGGAATCCTCCTTTCAGGGAAATAGGACGGAGAAAACGGCAAACCGCTTTCCCCGTCCTCCTTTTTGATTCTGTCTAAATTTTCAGATTAATTACCCATCTCAAAATTCAGTTGGTCTTCTGCGTTCTTGAGCTCTTCGTCAATATCCGCTCCATTTACGATATTGATAATAGCCGCGCCGAGTTTTTCACGACAGGTATAGTGATAAGGGCTCTGTTCAATGGTCTGTACGTGGGATCCCATCTCTGAAATCTGCGCATAAATCGGAGTGTTGTTGAAGAATTCCACGCCTTCATTATAAACTTCAGACTTACCAGCCGGAATATATGTAGAAACCACTCCGCCGTCCTTTAAGGCTTTGTCATAGGTCGCTGTACTCTTTCCAAAGGTATATGCAAGGAAATCTTTTGCAAGCTCTGCATTTTTGCAGTTTGCTGTGATATACAAAGAGGAACCGCCATTTGACGCATATCCTTCCCCGCCTTTTATGGTAGGCATAGTTGTGATTTCCCATTTTCCACTGTTGGCTTCTACCTTCTGAATGGTTGGGATAATCCAATTCCCGTTGATTACTCCTGCAACCTGATCCCCTTGGATAGCGGAATCGGTGTAGTCAGACCAGCTATTGGGAAGAAGGAGGATGCCTTCTTTTGTCATATCTACAATTAACTGCACTACCTGCTTCAAGGTATCGTTGCCTGTAATGTTAGGCTTGCCATCCTTAAACTGGGAAACGCCTTCCGCCTGAAGCATCATGTACACCAAGTCATTTCCATCGCTGTTCATACACAAAAGCGCTTTTCCAGTCTTCTCTTTTACTGCCTTTCCTACTTCAATGAACTTCTCCCATGTAATTCCCTTCATGTCGTCGATGGAATATCCAGCTTCTTCCAAAAGATCTACACGGTAAGCCGCTATAACGGTGCCGCCATCCAGCGGTACTCCATAATGCTTGCCTTCAATGGTGGAATAGTCAATTTTTTCTGCATAGAAATCATCCCAGTTGATGTCAATGTCGTCCACATCCTGCCATGCATCCGGATAATCCCTCACATACTGCTGAATCCAGTGGTCTTGGAACAGGACCATGTCTGGCAGCGTATCATAATTCCCAGCGGAAGCGGCTGTTGTAACCAGGGTTTCAACGTCCTTCGAGCCAGACTGCTCTTTGATTTCAAGGACAAAATCCTTATTCACATTTTCCTTGTAGTCCGCTTCTGCCGCCTTAAGAGCCGGAATATTGAAGGCTGGATCCCATGCAGCTACTGTCAAGGTATTGCTGCCTTCGCCAGAACCTCCTCCTGCATTTTCATCCGTCCCTTCTGTCTGGGCATTGCCGCCTTCACCGGAGTCGCCTGAGCCGCCGTTTGCGTTTCCGCCGCCGCAAGCAGTTAATGAAAGAACCATAGCGCCTGCTAACAGCATTGAAATAAGTTTCTTTTTCATTCTTCATGTCCTCCTTTTTTCTTCAGCTCTCCAAAAAGGAAATTGTGCACTTTGTATAGTTTTTTCCCTTTTCTTCGCCGAATTTATGTATAAGTATACTTATTTCTCCGCTGAATTGTGTGCAAATTCAATCAAAAAACATGCATATTCAATCAATTTTTAGGGTTATACACAAATATTTTTAAGGATTTCGTCTATCCATTAGGCATGATTCCGCTACCTAATGCTGCACATAAAAAGCGACGCAATCCCAACAAAATTAAGGGATTGCGCCGCTTTGCCCAGCCATGGGCACAAGAGACATTATTTTATTTTCCAATTATATTGTTTCTCTCCGACGAGAAAAACAGGCAATTTCAATCATTTTTCGTAATCCTGCATAAAAACCTTTTGGGGATTCCTCTGCTTCATAGCATGGAGCATTTCTTCTGGAAGATCCAGCAGCAGCTTTATTTTCTTCTGATTTTCCAGAATCACCATAGTGTAATATGGGACATTTGGCTCATAAGAAGTATAGTCGTATTTGGGGAGCCGTTCCGTGCCACCTTGTATGCGGTATTTTGCAACCGCTTCATGCCAGTGGGGAGCCACGGCCTCAAGGTTCTTTAAGTCCAGTCCATGCACCTCCTTCCGGCGGCGTTTGCCATGGATGACCGTCACTGTAAACCTATCCCCTTCCATCACATATTCATAATCCTTCACAACATAAAATTCAAACAGGAAATACATACCCGCCATAAGAAACGAAAGCAGCATCATGCCCCGGTCCAGCGCTATGCCTGCCAGCAAAAACAGCACGCAAAGCACCGCCATTGTCCCCTTTAGTATTTTTGTGGAAGCTTTCATCCTCCGGTGGACTTCCTTCACCATTTTGTAATCCATGCATTACCATCCTTTCAGTGTGCTAATCTTAAAATCCATCATCCGCCCTGCATAATTTTCCGGCGACTTTTTCCATTGATAGGGCGTAATCCCCATCATCCGCTTAAAGTTCCGGTTGAAGGTGGAAACATTCCCATAGCCCACCCGATATGCAACCTCCGCCATGGAAATGTGGCTTTTTAAAAGCAGCTTGCTCGCCTCCCGGATGCGTACGACATTGATAAGGTCACTCGGGGGCATATTCATACATTCCTGGAAAATCCGCCGGAAATGACTCTCGCTCATGCTGCATGCCTTTGCCAAATCCCCAATCTTGATTTCTTCCTGGTAATGCTCCTTGGCATAGGCCAGCGCTGGTGCAATCTGGAAACTCCTTGGGTTTTCCCTTGGCAGTTCACTTTGCACATTGTGGATCCTTAAAAGTTCTACTGTAAAGGACTGCAAAAGCCCTCGCAGCTTTTCCCGGTACATATAAGCCCTCTTATCGCACTCATCCCTGATTTCCAGAATCGTGCTGCTGATTTTCCTATGCTCGTCCTGCTGGAAAAATAATGCAGACCCATTCAGCGCGCCGGTAATAGATTCCGTGTCCAACTTGCTGTAAGAAAGATTTTTCATATCCTGCAGCACACTGTCCATGTCGAAATACATCCATTCCCAAAATGCGGTTTCCCCTGGCTCTGTTTCATTGTGGTGAGGGTAATTGGGAGGTATGATGCTGATTACCCCCCCCCGGAAAATATTTACATTGTCGCGCAAGGTACTCTTCCCATACCCTTCGTAGCAAATGCCTATCTCCATGTAATTGTGGAAATGCAGGTCGCTGATACCATCCCCATAAGGACGTCTCCAGCTTTCCCCTAAAAGGGCAAGCACCTGCTCATTGGCGCACATTTCATAGTAGCGGAACTGTAGCCTTGGCTTCTTTTTCTGCATAGCCGACCCCTCCGTCTTTCTCCTGCGTCCCCCGGTACTCCGAAGGCGTGCAGCCCTTATACTTTTTAAATACCTTGGAAAAATAGAGATTATCTTCAAAGCCAACGGAACGGGCAATGCTCCCCACCGGAAGATCCGCCCGATTCAATAGCTGGCATGCCTGCCGGATCCGGTACTCCAGCAGGTACTCCTTGGGGGACTGGTGCATGGCCCCTTGGAATAGCCGGAACAGGTAGCTCCTGCTGACGCCTATATAGCAAGCCACATCCTCCACAGTAATGGGATAAGAATACTGCTCTGCGATGTACTGCTTGGCCCTTTCTACATAAACCGCCTGCACATCGGCTGGCTTCTTCCCTCCCTTGGAATGTTTCATCAAAAACCCCATCAAGGTATACAAGGCGCCCGTCATGGACACCGCATCCTGAAAGGTATTGCCGTTGGCGCTGTAAATAGCCTGCAGCCTTGCAACCAGCCCATTGCTGATATCCGACTGGCACAGCACTGGGCGCTCCATGGAAAAATCCGTATTCGCAATCATGGCGTAAGCGTCATTGCCTGCAAAACCCACCCATGCATATTCCCATGGTTCCCTCTCGTCTGCTTGATAGCTGGACTCCACTTGGGGGAACATAAGGAAGGTGTCTCCAGCCTTTAAATGGTATTCCCGGCCTTCCATCCGGTAACAGCCCCGGCCGCAGATGATATGATGGATTAAGTAATGATCCCGCACCCCAGGACCCCATTGGTAGCCTGGATGACATCTTTCATAGCCTGTGTTGTATACAGACAGAGAATTCAGCTGCTTGTCTACTGCATAGTAGGCATACTGATAAGTGTCTGGCATTTTCCTCTCCTCCTTTTGATACGAAAGCAGTATAATCCAATTTTTTCATTTATGCAACATTTTTCCATATTTTTGTATCTATTTTATATTGAAAAATTTTTCAGGCAAACTCATAATAAAAGCACCATTAAGAAAGAAAACTATTTGGGACCTATTCTGTTTCACATATACAGCCAGGTTCCGCAGGAGGTGCGCTATGTTTGATTACAGCAAAATAAAAGACACAGGATTCTTCAAGGAGAACGTGCTGCCGGCACATTCCGACCATGCATACTTCCCTGACGAGGAAAGCCTGCGAGCTGGGAAAAACCCCTTTATCTGCTCCTTAAACGGCATTTGGAAGTTTTCCTATGGAAGGAACTTAACAGAAACCATCCAAGGTTTTGAGCAGCCGGATTATGACTGCAAGGGCTGGAGCGACATCCGGGTGCCTGCCCATATACAGATGGAAGGATACGATATCCCTGCTTATGTCAACACCCAATACCCATGGGACGGGCGGGAGGATATCTGGGACGGGGAAGTCCCAAAAGATTACAACCCCACGGCAAGTTATGTAAGATATTTCCATGTGCCAGGGCAAATGCAGGGACAGCCTCTTTACATTTCCTTCCAAGGGGTGGAAAGCGGCATGGCCCTGTGGCTCAACGGGCAGTATGTGGGCTACAGCGAAGACAGCTTTACCCCTTCAGACTTTGAACTGACCCCATTCCTTGTGGAAGGGGAAAATAAGCTGGCTCTGCAGGTATACAAATGGACCAGCGGAAGTTGGGCGGAGGACCAGGACTTTTACCGTTTTTCTGGGATTTTCCGGGATGTATACCTGTATACAAAGCCAGTAGTGCATATCGAAGACCTGAAAGTGCAGACAGTTTTGGACAGCGCTTATACTAATGCTGAATTAAAGCTTGAGGTGAAATCCCAAGGCAACGGGATGGTCCAGATGTCATTATTTGAAATGCCCCTGTACCGATTCCCGGGAAGCGCCATTACCAACCTTGAAGAACAGCCAAACCGCCAAGTAGCAAACGCATCCTTCCCCCTTTCCGGCGGCAAAGGCCAGCTTACTCTCCCTGTCCAGGACGTCAGGCTGTGGAGCGCGGAAGAACCCAACTTATATGAGATGCTCCTTACCGTTACGGATGAAAATGGAGCTGTAACAGAAACCATTGCCCAAGGGGTAGGGTTCCGCCAATTTGAGCTGAAAAACGGGCTGATGTGCCTGAATGGACAGCGGATTGTCTTTAAGGGCGTCAACCGCCATGAATTCAGTTCTGTCACAGGGCGGGTTCCCCAGCCGGAGGAGCTGCTCCTTGACATTGTTACCATGAAGCAGAACAACATTAACGCCATCCGCACCTGCCATTACCCGGACGACTCCCCCCTGTATGGCCTTTGCGACGTATACGGCCTTTACTTAATTGACGAAACCAACATGGAAACCCACGGTTCCTGGGACGCCGCGGCACGCGCTGGCGACTTCAGCCTTGTTATCCCCGGCGATAAGCCCCAATGGGAGCCTGTACTGTTAGACCGGGTAAATTCCATGTACCAGCGGGACAAAAACCACCCTTCCATCCTAATCTGGTCCTGTGGGAATGAATCTTATGGCGGTCTTGTCATCAAGAAAATGTCAGACAAATTCCGGGAACTGGATAATACCCGCTTAGTGCACTATGAAGGCGTTTTCCATGACCGCCGCTATAACGATACCAGCGACATAGAAAGCCAGATGTACACCCCGGTTTCAGGTATCCAGGAATTCCTTGCAAAGCGCCGGGACAAGCCTTTTATCTGCTGCGAATACACCCACGCCATGGGAAATTCCTGCGGCGCCATGCACAAATATACAGACCTGTCTGATACTGAGCCTCTCTATCAAGGCGGCTTCATCTGGGACTATGCAGACCAGACCATTACGACAAAAGACCGTTATGGGAAAGAATTCCAAGCCTACGGCGGCGATTTCGGGGAACGCCCCACCGACTATAATTTCAGTGCAAACGGGATTGTATATGGCGGAACCCACGCCCCCTCCCCAAAAATGCAGGAGGTTAAATTCAATTACCAAAACATTACGGCAATCGTCAGCAGGGACAAAGCGTTGGTACAAAATAAACATTTATTTGCAAATACTGAAATGTTCCAGTGCATTGCTACCCTTGCCAAAAACGGCATCCTTGTGAAGCAGGCGTCCCTTGCCACTGCTGTTCCACCACTGTCCGAACAGGAATATACGCTCCCCTTCCCTGTGCCTAACCAGCCCGGAGAATATACTGTAACCGTATCCTTCCGTCTGAAAGAAGATACCCTCTGGGCAAAGGCAGGACATGAAGTGGCTTTTGGGCAGCATGTTTATACGGTTGGCAGGAAAGAAGCTTCTCCAGCAGACGCAGGCGTTGAGAAGTCTGTCGAATATGCCCCTGCAACGTCTATAGCCGGGACAGCTCTTTGCTGCAAGAAGCCTCTCCAAGTAATCCGGGGAAAAATGAACATCGGCATAAAGGGAGAGCATTTTGACGTATTGTTTTCCTATCTGGTCGGCGGGCTGGTTTCCTACCGCTACGGCGGAACGGAACTAATCAAGGAAATCCCAAAGCCCAATTTCTGGCGGGCTCCGGTGGACAATGACGAGGGGAACGGGATGGCTATGATTTACGGCCAGTGGAAGCTGGCAAGCCTGTACCTGTCCCATAAGGGATTCCCGAATTCTGGGTCCGGCTATGCATTCGCAGCCAAAGACCCTGTACTGGAAGAAAAAGAGCATAGCGTTTCTGTCACCTACCGTTATGTCCTGCCCACTGTTCCTGTCTCATCATGCCAAACCACCTATACCGTGTATGAGGACGGAACCATTGAAACAACGCTGGCATACGATCCAGTCCCAGGGCTACCGCCCATGCCGGAATTTGGCATGATGATGAAAATCAATGCAGACTACAGCCACTTGGAATGGTACGGCTTAGGTCCTGCGGAAACCTATGCAGACCGCTGCAGGGGCGCAAAGCTGGGCATTTACCGGAACCTTGTCCATGAAAATGTGGCAGATTACATTGTACCCCAGGAAACCGGCAATAAGGCAGGGGTCCGCTGGGCGAAAGTCACCGACCGGAAAGGCCGTGGGCTCCTTTTTGAAGGAGATAAAATGTATTTCTCCGCCCTGCCCTGGACACCCCATGAAATGGAGCATGCGCGGCACCCATATGAGCTTCCACAAGTACACTATACCGTCATCCGTGCTTCTCTAATGCAGATGGGGATTGCAGGAGACGATAGCTGGGGTGCGCCGACGCATCCGGAATATCTGCTTAGCGCCGATAAGCGGATAGAATTCACCTTCCGGTTCCGGGGAATTTAACCCTGCTTTGTGCGCCGAACACGGTTGCTTTCGCGTGACAAGGTCTTTCATTTTTATACGCTTCCTTTTACAATACGTGGTATCTGTTCTGTGTTTTCACAGATACCACGTATACATTTTGCATGGTTAAGAATCTCCTGTCTTAAAAAACTTCTTGGCAGTATAGCCATCAGTTTTCTTCAAACTCGCTTTTTGTAAATCAGGGCAAAAAGCAATCCTGTAAGTAATACTGCGGTACATATCCCCAGCATGATATAAGAATTACGATTTCGTGAACTTACTTGATTTCCCATTTGCCCGCTATTGTCATCGGGGCGAATCATTCCTTGCCCATTATTGCCTTGCAGCATTTTAGGCATTTCTCCCTGACCATTGTTATCCGGCCTATTCATACCGCCGTCTTGCGGCATTTTAGGCATTTCTCCTTGACCATTGTTATCCGGTCTATTCATACCGCCGTCTTGTCCATCTCCCATACTGCCCATATCAGAGATAGAAAGATCGGAAGCAGCAATGAAAGTTTCTTTCTCCTGATTATCAGAAGTAGATGCGATCGTTCCATTTAACTGGGCCTTTACGCTCTCTGCACGGAGCAGGCAAAATTCTCCCAGCGTATCAATTCCTTGTTCAAATTCTTCATAGGCGCAAAATTTTGTAGGGTCACTCTCAACATAGGGAGAAATTATAGTCTTAACATCATCTAGCATTTCCTCAAAATATCCGCTGTCAAAATATTGCGAAATAAACTCGGTAAAATACTGATGATAAAGCTCGGTATATTCTTCGTTTTCAAAAATCCAAGAGAGCATCGGTCTTGATTCTACGGTTCCGCCGGATACAGGCGTATCAATGGGATAGTTTACAAGGCTTGTTGCATCCGAGCCGCCCACGAAACCGCCAAATGCAAGATTGTAGTCCCATGGGATCATAGAAAGCTGACCCTCTTCTTCATAAAGATAATAGTTGTGAATCATTGAGCCAGTATAGCTGTCAAAGTTACAGACAAAATTATGTACCACAAAGTAACGTATGACCTCCTCTACATTCACGACTTCTTCCATGCTGCTGTTTTCATTCAACTTTTTAAGAGAAGCAATGAAACGGTCTTTGTCTTTATCTGAAATGTCCGTCTTAGCATTGTCAAAGATATTGGAATAGCTGGAGTATTCATCACCAGAATAGATAAGTGAAACATCCGAACTGCCCATTCCACCCATTTTGCCGCCGTTTCCACGGCCGCCGCCCATACTCATACTGTCAGGCTTATAAAGTTCACCGTAGTCATTCCCGTAATTTCTGGAAAGAAAGGACTCTTCCACACCTTCGACTGCAAGATACAAACCCCATTCTTGGCCGTTCACTAAAATTTGAACGTAGCTGCAAAGAGGAGCGCTTACGCCAAAGTCCCCCATCATTTGATAGGACAGATAGTCCTTCATATAAGTGTTGTCTTGAATAATATTGTTTAGACTCAGCTTATCAAGTCCGTAATAGGTGTTTGTTTCATCATAATGATCGAACTCAATTTTGAGACTATATCTGTCATTTCCATAGTCTTGGACATTTGCGAGCGAGGTATTGCCTTTTGCTCTGATTGCCACATTTTTATATGCTTCGTTATCAATGATAACCGAACACCGGGCGTATTCCTCATCCCTACAAGACTCAATAAATTCATCCCAGTCGTCCATAACGATATTAACGGTATGTACCTTTGATGTGTCAAACAATCGGATTTCATATCCCGGATCAGAAGAAGCCTTTTGAATACCCAAGCTTTCGGCATTCATAAACAATATTGTCAGAATAAGGGTTAATGCGAGAATGACGCAGCATATTTTATCAAAATATTTGTGCGTTGACATAACTTTCTCCTTCTGTTAACCCATATAATCGCCGTTGTAGCTTACAAGGACTGCGCTGTTTACACCGTTCATTTCAGAAAGAATATTGATAAAATCGGTGTTGTCCTCTTTCATACGAACTTCCGCATTTATTTCAATCGCTCCTTTCCTGGCAGTTTTACTTTTTACGACACATCGTTTCACCTGTTTTTTAAGGAAATCCATAGTGGCAATTTCAACGTCGTGATTTTCGCAGCGGATCACAACGATATAAGGATTAAGGTGAGCTTTTTTATTAGCAAATACCAAAAGTACAATTCCAATCGCTACGCTGCCAAGTACAGCAAGAGGAATCATGCCGGCGGCAAGTACGATTCCGACTGCAATAGACCAAAACAGAAAAGCAATATCAAGAGGTTCTTTAATCGCAGTACGAAAACGCACAATAGACAATGCACCCACCATACCCAGCGACAGAACCACATTGGAGGTTACTGCCAAAATAACCAGTGTTGAAATCATGGTAAGGGCAACTAGGGTTACGCCAAAAGAGGAAGAATACATAACACCGGCAAAAGTCTTTTTATAAATTAAAAAGATAAACATGCCGATGCCAAATGCCAAAGCCAAAGCGATTCCCATATCAAGCAGAGAAACACTTGAAATATTTTCTAAAAAGCTGGACTTAAAAATATCCTGAAAACTCATACTAATTTTCTCCTTTAAAATTGTTTTTATTTTAGCCGTAGATACGACAAGCTGCATATTTTGAAAATGCCGAGGTGTGGGTACCTGGAACCTGTACCACATCACGAATAACTGTGGGCAAAAATTCATGCCACTTTACTTCCAAAATAATAGGCACATTTCCTGGGGGAACCATTACACAATCAGGGGTTAAAAAATCCGTGCCGATTAGCCCTGTTCGGATGTCATAATCAAGTGTTACCCTAACATTACCAGGATCATATACAAACGGTTCTCTGATATAGTCCACGATTGTTTTTGGTTCAAGTCCTTCGGTTCGCATCTTGTAACAAAGCTCTTTCACAAGCGGCTTTTCGCTTTTTGAAAGGCTTGCAATGTCTTTATTTGCGATAAGCCCAGCTTCTTTTAATGTGATGACCGCTTGTTCTTTACTGCATAAACCATTGACCTTGCTTTTCTTTTCAAGCAGAATAAAGGACAGATCATCGTCATAATAACGGACACGAAATTTTTCCCGTGTATTCACACCGTTAATTTTTTCAAGCAATGCCTTATCCCGAAAATTGTCAAAGTACAAACTTCTAATTTTATACCTGCCATTTACGGCGTGACTGTCCTGCTGCATAACGGCAGACAGCCGGCTACGAAGGGAGAGCATATCCACATAGGAAATTTCATGTTTCCACTCATGTCTGAACTGCACAAAATCAACTCCTTTCTTCATCTTATAGCGCCATTATAATGTTGTAACCTTAGCTCAGACTTAGAAAAAGCCCCACAGTAACTAAATACTGCGAGACTTAATTGTTTTGTTTTTAAAAGCGAATGGTAAAGACGATTGTATTGCCATTTTCATATTCAGCAGAGATTCTGCCTTTGTAAGTTTCGGTAATGGACTGTGCTACCGACAAACCAATACCATAACCTCCGTTTTTTTGCGTCCGTGCTTTATCGACACGATAAAATCGGTCAAACAGTTTATCAGGAGGAACCGGCGGTAACTGCTGACAAGTGTTCTTAAACTGCAATTTTATTCGCTTATCATTTCCCTCAAGGAATACAAATACATTGCCTCCTTCCTTTGTATATTTCACGGCATTATCCATCAGTACCGAGATAAGCTGTGAAATATGTTCTTCATTCGCCCGGAAAGAAATCATTGGCTGTATACTTGTTTGAAGGGTAATTCCCCGAAATTCTAAAGTTTCTCGAAAGCATTCGGTATAATCCACAAGCAACTGACTGAGCGAAAAATCGGACAGATTCAAATTAGCGCTGCTTTCATCCATACGGGCAAGGGTAAGCAGATTTTTCATCAATTTATTTAGTCTGACCGTCTGTTCCTTAATGTTTTTACTCCATTTATTTTCACCGTTGTAAAGTTCCATTGCTTCTGTATTCGATTGAATAATTGCAAGGGGCGTTTTAATTTCGTGACCAGCATTCGTTACAAATTGCTTTTGTCTTTCTATATTTTCAGCAATGGGACGAATGGCTCGTTTGGAAAGCAGGATTACAAGCAACAGCATGAAAAGCCAGCAAGCAATACCGATGGCAGCGGAAAGAAACAATACTCGAATATAGGAATAGATATCGCCGGAGGTATCAAGAAATACTACAACCTTTCCAACTCCCATACGGCTGTCCCTAACCATATACTCAAAGTTATCAATTTTGCCCGATAGAGCATTTTGGGTATAAACTTTCTCGGCCAATTCTTTGGCTTCTTCTTCGTTGATGGAGGATATTCGGCTTACATCTATAGAAACAACATCTCCGTTTCTATCAAATCGAACAACAAAAAAATTGGAGGACATAAAGGTGTCATAATCATTTTTCATTCCATATGGTTTTCTTGGCGGCATATCTCCGGGAGCCATCGGGATATTATCAGAATTCCCCTCGTTTTGGGAAATCATTTCAAGTTTCTTGCCAACCTGATTTCCAACATAATAAATATTTAGAATGTTAATTGTTCCAAGCAACAGTAACAGCAATGCAGAAATTGCTGTCATTGCTGTTACAATAAACTTTCGCTGTAAAGTCTTAATCATGGGGCCACCTCAAGGGTATATCCTACATTACGCTTGGCGGTAATGGCAACATTGGCATCAAGAGCCGCCAAACGCTTTCGGAGATATGAAATATATACCCAAACAGTTCCAAGCTCGGCATTGGCGTCATAACCCCACACCTTAACAAGCAAGTCCTCACTTGATAAATAAATGCCTTGATTGAGCATAAATATTTCCATAAGTTGATATTCGAGTTTCGGCAAAACAAAGGCTTGATTCCCATTTGAAAGTTCATAGCTTTGCATATTGAGAGAAATGTTACCGCATTTTAAAATGTCCGGTGTAAAAGTTTCCTTGCGACGTAACATTGCACGGACACGGGCAAGGAATTCCCCCATAGCAAAAGGTTTGGGGAGATAATCGTCAGCCCCCAGATCTAGTCCTATAATTCTATCCTCAACCTCTGACTTTGCTGTGAGTAGCAACACTGGGGTATTGATGCCTTTTTGCCGAAGAGTTTTCAGTACCTCAAAACCATTCTTCTTTGGCATCATAATATCTAAAATAATACCATCATACGATTCAGCGAAAGCATAATCCAAGGCTTCTTCTCCATCATAAACAGCATCCACGATATATTTATGATAAGTAAGAATATCCACTACGGCTTCCGACATGCTTTTTTCATCTTCTGCATATAGCAGTTTCATGATACATCACTCCAATCTGGTTCATATTATAGATATTATAGCTTAGTTGAACCTTAGAAGCTATATCCAATCGGCAGTCAAAGGGACTGTCGCACTAACGTAAATTACAATACATAAATTTGTTCAAAAGGTTTACATTGCAAAGCAATGCAAACAAAATGCACAAAAAATATCTTGGGAAGCTAGCTTCCCAGAATAATTTTGTGCATTCTGTCTTTGCCGCATAAGCGGCAAGACCTTTTGAACAAGTAACTATATTAGTGCGACAGCCCCTCCCGATACAATTACATTTTAACGGAAAAGATTTTTTCCATCCGCTGCACCATTCCAAGCTTCTCTGTATGGCAGGAGCCATAGTCGTCGCTATTGGTCAGCAATACCGCAGAAACTGTGCTGTAACCAGCTTTTTTTATTTTATCTATGTCAAATTCCATAAGTCTCTCCCCGGCCTTGACCTTCTGGCCTTCTGTTACAAAAAGCGTAAATCCGTCACCGTTCATCTTAACGGTATCAACTCCCACATGAATTAGGACTTCCATCCCGCCTGGGCCGCTGATGCCGATGGCATGGCGTGTTTCTGTCAAGGAAGAAATTTCTCCCTCAAAGGGGGCTGTAACCTCTCCAATTTCCGGCTCAATGCCAATGCCGTCCCCTAATACCCCAGATGCAAAGGTTTCGTCTGGAATTTCCTCCCTTGGGATGGCCTTCCCCTGAATGGGAGCATACAGAACCAATTCCTCATCCGCTGTGGGTCCCTGCCCCTGGGTGGAAGCTCCATGAACCTCTCCTTCCTGTGCATATGCTGTCTCTGTCGCCTTTTTCTGGGCTTGTGGTTCTTCATCTTTATATCCGAATACCCATGTCAAGGCAAAAGAAACTCCAATAGAAATTGCCATCATAAGAATATATTGAGTTGGCATATTCAAGCAGAGCAATACGCCAAACAGACCTGTTACCCCTGTCCCGTTGGCCCCTAGCTGGACAATGGACGCAAACAGCGCGCCACATGCTCCCCCTGCGCAGCCACAGATAAAAGGTTTAAAATAACGCATGTTCACACCAAAAATTGCCGGTTCTGTGATGCCCATAAACGCACTGAATGCAGAGGGAAGCGCCATGGACTTTGTCCTTGCATTTTTTGTCTTTAAGGCAACTGCCAAGGTTGCCGCACCTTGGGCTAAGTTTGCCGCAGACGCCAGAGGCAACCAATAGGTAACGCCATACTGGGCAAGCTGCCCAACATCAATAATCGTATACATGTGGTGTACGCCTGCCACAACTGTCGGCGCATACAATGCTCCCATGACAAAACTGCCAATCCCAAGGGGAAGGGCAATCAACCATTGAATGCCGCTAATAATCCCGTTTTCAATTACCACAAAAACCGGTCCTATCACAGAATATGTCAAATAGCCTGTGGCAAATACGCTGACTAAAGGCGTCACAAATAAGTCGAACATTTCTGGCACAATTTTATGTAACTTCTTTTCGATGAAGCACATCACCCAGACTGCAATAATTACTGGGATAACATGCCCCTGATAGCCAATCAGGTCTATGTGGTACAGCCCAAACCATACGCTCTGCTGGACCTTTACCCCTTCCGTTGCAACCGTCCATGCATTCTGCAAATCTGGATGTATCATCAGCATTCCGATAACCGCCCCCAAATAGGGATTTCCGCCAAATGCTTTCGCTGCGCTGGTGGCAATCAGGATCGGTAAAAATACATACGCCACATTACTGAACAATTTTGCAAATACAAACAAGGAGCTTTCCGTATTCAGTGATAAAAACCCATTGCTGACCATAAAATTCAGAGCTTCCATAATCCCCATCAAGAACCCGCTGGCCACAATTGCTGGGATAATAGGCACAAAAATATCTCCCAGCGTCTTAATGGCCCGTTTGAAAATATTCTGCTGGGCTGCTGCCGCCTGCTTTACCTCCGCCTTCGTAGCCGCAGACAGGCCTGATACCTGTAGGAATTCATCGTAGACCTTATTTACAGTCCCTGTCCCAAGGATAATCTGAAGCTGTCCAGACGCAAAAAATACGCCTTTTACACCCTCAATTTCCTCCACTGCCTTGCTATCGCATTTCCCGTTGTCTCCAATCACAAGACGTAGGCGCGTTGCGCAATGGGCAGCGGAAACCAAATTTTCTTTTTTCCCTACTTTTTCATAGATTTGTTCCGCAACCTTCCTGTAATCCATATCTTCCTCTCTTTCTGTGCCTTTGGCACGGTTAAAATATTACCTTCATCCCATCAAAAGCCGCCTTCATGCCATGGCTTTCTGCAAATTTCTCTAGCTGCTGGTGGGTCAGTTCTCCATTATGCGAAAAATGATTGATCACTTTTACAGTGCCCTCCTGAATACATCCCTGCTCTTCCAACCGCTTTAGGAAGGCAAGGCCATCCGGCAGCCCCATATGGTAGCCCTCCGTCTGTTTGTGCCCCATGGTGGCATCAAGGGATACTAAGCCATACTTATGGCTGAATATACAGTCCCATGCTTCCTTGCTTAGCGCTATACCCGTATCGTGCCCATACAGCATACATTTCCCATCTTTTTCTATAATGTAAATAAAACATGTTTCCCGCTTGTCATGGTCTGCTGGAACTGGGATAATGTGGTAGCCCTCCGCCATAAAATCCCCAAAGGGCTTAAGGCGGACAAACTTCACTGCTTCATCCAAAGGGTGCACCCGAAACCGGTCAATCAGCACCGCCCCATAAAACGCTTCCTCCACTGCTTCATTGCCATACACATGCAGCATCCCTTTTGCATGGTGTCCAAAATGCTCATGTCTGTGAATTAATTCAACCGGAAAAAAATGGTCCATATGGGAATGGGTCACCAGCAAATGCTGGACTTTCCCTAACTGCAGGGAATAACCCAAGGCATGGGCATACGTATCCGGCGGGAAATCAATTAAAATTTTCCCATCCACCAAAGACTGAGTCCGGGTGCGCAGCTCCTTCCCACCAGTTTCTCTTGCGTGGCGGCAAATCCTACAGTCGCAGAATAATGCCGGCCATCCTTCTGCAGCAGCAGTCCCTAAATATTGTAATTCCATTGAATATCCTCCTTTTTTCTATATGCAAATATCATATTTCCTAACATTTATGCAGGCTTCGCCGTCTGTATCGAACACAATCCCGTCTGCTTCCATTGGAGTGAGAAACAAGGACGTCATCACCCGTTCCCCGTCATTGACAAATACCTCCGCTGAATACTGATCCAGCAGAATCCGCAGTTTCAATACCTCCCGGCCTTCCTGCAGAACCGGATATGTTTCCATCTTCCTTCGGCACACCACATCCCGCACCAGCCCGGAATGAGTTCTGTCTATTGTGAGGCAATTCCGCTGGCGATTGTATTGGAGCAGCATTTCATATTCTTCATTATGAGCAAAACGGATGGCAAAATGGTGGAAAGCAAATTCCATAATCTCCACCTGCAGGTCGATTACCCTGCCGCTGATTCCCGGAAAAGAAGCCATTCCATTTATCTTTTCTCCAGTATATTCCACCAAATTCTTCCGATATCCTTCAAGTTCCCGCACAGGGTTCTGACAACCCCTTCCATCCCGCATTGACAGCTCCCTGGGTATCGTCATCATACCAGACCATTTCAGCAAGCCTCCCATAAATTTGGCATCCCATGACTGCATCCATCCCATTAGAATCCGTCGCCCGTCTGGGGCCAGGATTGTCTGGGGCGCATAAAAATCCAAGCCATAATCTGCCGCCTTTGCTCCCTCCCTCTGGAATTTAAAAGTGCTTTCCTCATAATGTCCAGACAGGAAAATGGAATTATTGCCATTGTGGAATTCATAGCCCCGGGCCCTCATATCCTGTGGGGAAACCAGCAATACATGCTTTTCCCCCAATGGGAAGAAATCTGGGCATTCCCACATCTTCCCATATTTCCCCAAGCTCTGATCCAGTATGCACAAAAACTCCCATTGTTTTAAGTCACAAGACCGATAGAGAAGCGCCTGTCCGTCCCCGTCTATCGTACAGTTTCCTACTGCCATATAGTATTTCTCCCCCTCCTTCCAAACCTTCGGGTCACGAAAGTCTTCCCGGCTGCACCCTTCTGGAAGACCCTGCCCGTCCAGCACAGGGTTCCCTTCATATTTCTCGTAATCCACGCCATTCCCTTTAGCTATGCACTGCACCTGACGATAATCATGAGTCCCATCCTTAAGATACCTATCTATTACCCCTGTATACACCAGCACATGCTCCCCGTCTACTTCCATTGCACTCCCCGAATAGCAGCCGCCAGCATCGTACTCTTGGTCCGGCGCTAAAGCCAGCGGCAAGTACTCCCACTGTATGAAATCCTTGCTCTTGCAGTGCCCCCAATGCATCGGCCCCCATGTATTGCTAAATGGGTGGTACTGGAAAAATAAATGGTACTCCCCCTCATAATAAGAAAAGCCGTTTGGATCATTCATCCAGCCAACTGGAGACGACAAATGGTACTGGGGCCTGCTGTCTTTTGGTACTCCTGTAATGCCCTTTTCCTCAATCTTACGTGCCTGTGCTAACTGGCTCCTTCTTATTTCTTCCATGCTCTGTCCACTTCTTTCTCTGCTTCTCTATTGTCCTATAATCTGTTTCGTTATTGGTAACTTAACTAGTTAAGTTACCGGTTATTTATAGTGTTATCTTATCATGCTTCCAAACTGATGTCAATACGTTTTTCCAAAAAGTTACCGGTTACTTAACTGGTCCTTGATTCCCTTATGGATTCTTGTTATACTAATGCTGTGAATACTGGGTTTTAGACCTTTTGCCCAGCCAGGCTCTGGCTGAACCTGAAATGGCCTGGCTATAGAAATGGCTGTTTGGGCGTCGCGGAACCTATGTCTATTAGGAGGTACTTTTTTATGGAAAAGAAAAAAATAACATTTGCTGATATTGCGAAATATACGAATTTTTCAAAAACAACAATTTCCCGTTATTTCAACAACCCGGACTCTCTCACCATAGAGAACCAAGAAACCATTGCACAGGCCCTGAAAGACTTAAACTATCAGGAAAACAAACTGGCAAAGGTTTTTGCTAATGGCAAAAGCGAATTCGTAGGCATTATCGTCCCAAACCTTTACCTGCACTATTATGCAGAAATGCTGAACCAAATCCTAAATACTTATGAGAGTTTCAACTATAAATTCCTGATTTTTGCGGGAAAAAATAACGAAGAAGCCGAGCGGAAATACATTCAGGAACTGTTGGCCTACAAGATTGAAGGAATGGTAGTTTTAAGCCATACCATTCCCTCCAAGGAACTGGCCTCTTATGGCGTACCAATTGTGGCCATTGAGCGGGAAGACCAATATGTCCACAGCGTAAACACTGATAACTACATGGGGGCAGTCCAGGCCACCAGTTTGCTTTTGAAAAACAACTGCGATGTCCTGTTGCACATCAATTCCAACGTCCCAAAAAACGTCCCCGCCTTCGGCCGCATCCAAGGCTTTCTGGACACCTGCCGGGAACATCAGGCCAACCATGAGGTTATCCTGAAAGACCTAGGCCATTCCCATCAGGAAATCCATGCATCCATGGCAGAATTATATCAATATATGGAAAAAAAATATCCCCATATGAAAAAGGGGATATTCCTTGCAAATGACACCCATGCCAACAGCATGTTAAATATTATTTTCCGGGAACACGGCGCCTTACCAGAGGAATACCGCATCATAGGGTTCGACGATTCCCCGGCATCTGGACAGGCCATCGTGCCAATTAGCACAGTCGGCCAGCAGATTGGCAAAATTGCACGGGAAGCGATGGAAATCTTAGTCATGCTTATGGAAGAAAGGAAAAAACGCCGTCCCCAACCCCAGACAGAGTTAATCCATAAGCATGTTACGCCGATTTTAATACGGAGGGAAACCACGGATTAATCCCTTGGTCTTCCTCGGCATGTTCATAATTTATGTATTGTAATTTGCGTTAGTGCGACAGTCCCTTTTGGTTCTATCATATCGGCTATTATAAAAATGGGGGTAACAGTTCAGCCCTTTCAGCTCTAAAATAGAGCTTTATTCAAAGGATTTTCATACTGACAGTATAAAAATATGGATGGGT
>ERZ778511.42-NODE-42-length-115928-cov-7.984285_pt1 | contig 115928 bp, 114 predicted proteins | sample MGYA00510347_ERZ778511 | MGnify/ENA primary metagenome ERZ778511 (study PRJEB29527, sample SAMN07138967) | mouse gut metagenome | material: feces | host: mouse | place: China:Nanjing | collected 2016-01-25 ...
ACATTGAAATCAACACCACTGACACCGCCGAGGCGGGCTGACCCCCGCCAAAGCATAAAATCCCTTTGGCAGTGTGTTTTCCTAATAAAACGCAATCTTATGCTTGCTCCGAAACTTATTTTTTTCTTTGATAGCTTAATCCGTTCATTTCCATTCCAGCGGTGGTGCTGTATTCCCGACAAAAGGAGAGGGATTAGGAATGTGGAAGGGAAAGGAAGGGGTATTTTGTATATCTGTATTTCTTTTCTCTTTATTTAGTAAATCAGTATTTTTACTTGTATGCCCGTAAATCAAGGCTTTTTTGAGATAATCAACCATTTTGTTATAACAGTTATCAATTCCTGCCGAAAAAATCCTTTTCTCTGTAAGGACAGGCAGCTAACCGTAAATAAAAATGGACATGGATTTGGATTAAAAAGCATTCGTAAGGCGGTCAACAAATATCACGATGATTTACAGATGTACTGCAACGATGACATGCTCGCTTTTCATGCCGCCATTGCGTTAAAGCAATAGGAACTGCGAACTAATGCCGTTCCTATTGCTGACAATTTATACACACCATCCCCGTGACCTTAGGACGTTGCCTCACCCAGTTTCCCCGCTGCATCTGCGGCTGTTCCGGCCTCGGTATCGTATTCCTATCTTCTATCCCCAGTCCTTCCTTGTGTACTGCAGCAATCATTTTCTTTTCATTAGTATAATCTTTTTTTCGGAAAATGGCTATGCAGTCGGCAAGCCGTCGCATAGCATTTTCCGTTGACCCGTCCTTTTTTCTGTCTTACTGTTCCATCTGCCTGCCCAGAAAGCCCGCCGCCGACATGATCAGCTTGTACTCCACCTCTCCCATTTTCCCCTTGTAATCGTTTTCCAGCAGGATTACGGAACCGATCACATCGCCCTCACAGATAATCGGCGTGAACGCCATATGCTGATACTCTACCTCCAGCTCGTCGCAGACCCTTAAAAAGTTCCGGTCTCCCTGAGAGCAGATTCCTGTCTCCCGATCGTTCATCTTCTCCTCCAGCTGCTTGCTCACCTCTTTGCCCAGGTAGGTCTTGCCGCCTCCGGCGGTGGCAATGAACTGATCCCTGTCGCTGATCAGGGCGGTGTGGCCGGACACCTGGGCCAGGGACTCCGCATACTGCTTGGCAAAGGTGGTCATCTCCCCGATGGGGGAATACTTTTTCAGGATCACCTGCCCCTCCCGGTCCGTGTAGATCTCCAGGGGATCCGACTCTCTGATCCGCAAGGTGCGGCGGATTTCTTTTGGGATTACTATTCTTCCAAGGTCATCTATACGCCTCACAATTCCTGTTGCTTTCATAAAAATGCCTCCATTTGTTTATCTTTGTGCTGTAGATTTCAGTACTATTATCTGTAAACGGTGGCATTTTATACCTCAAATCAGATTCTGTTTTTATTGCTTTTCAATCAAATGTAAAATCAGACCATTTGTCTGCTCTACATAGCCTTTCACATCTTTCCCCGTTGCGCCCTAAGTCCGCCCACTCTCTACACATATATCAACTCATTCAACATCCATTGTTCCCAGCTTTTCCTTTTTCTATTTTGTGGGCCTGCCTTTAGGCAATATATCATTTTTATCAATACTTGCGTTTTTTCGTATATGTTGTTACAATAGGACTGAAATTTTTGTAAAAGGAGCGTGTCAGACAACATGCAGGAGAAGATCATGATTGTGGATGACGAAGCAGCCATAGCGGATTTGGTGACTGTGTATCTGAAAAACGAGGGATATGAGGTGTTCACCTGTTACACGGCCACGGAGGCGCTGGCCTGCGTAAGGCGGGAGGACTTAAGCCTGGCCATACTGGATGTGATGTTGCCGGATATGGATGGATTTGCCCTGTGCCAGCAGATCCGGGAGACACACCTTTTTCCCATTATTATGCTGACGGCCCGGGGAGAGGATCTGGACAAGATCACCGGGCTGACCCTGGGCGCGGACGACTATATCACCAAGCCTTTCAATCCTCTGGAGCTCACCGCCCGGGTACGTACCCAGCTGCGCCGCTACACAAGGTACAATACGGCTCTGCCCCAGCAGGAACTGACGGAGAAAGATATCCGTGGGCTTCATATAGACAAGGATGCCCACCACTGCAGCATAAACGGCCAGGAAGTTATCCTGACCCCCATCGAGTTCAATATTCTCTGGTATCTCTGCGAGCATCAGGGAAGCGTAGTTTCCTCCGAGGAACTGTTTGAGGCGGTGTGGGGCGAAAAATATCTGGATAACAACAATACCGTCATGGCCCATATCGCCCGGATCCGGGAGAAGCTGAAGGAACCGGCCAGACGGCCCAAATATATCAAGACGGTGTGGGGGGTGGGGTATACCATTGAATAGCCAAATATTACAGAGAAGCCGGATTTCCCGGCGAATCATGCTGCGCTATGTATTATCCATGATCGGTTTTGTGATAGGGCTGGTTGTCTTTGTCACCATCTGCTGGTTCCTGTGCAGCCTGCGCACTTGGTACTACTATGAACCTCTGTACAAGGTTCTGATGTTGGTCAAGGACTATCTGATTCTCATCATGACAGTCATCATTCTGATGGGCTGGACCTTGATCACCCACCACTTTATAAATCTACCCCTGCGGTATCTGGATGAGATCATAGACGCTTCCGGAAAATTGATTGCCTCTCGTGAAGAACCGGTACGTCTCTCCGATGTGCTGACCGATGTAGAAAAACAGCTGAACCAGTTCCGCCTTCAGGGACTTCAGGCAGAGGCTATGGCCAGAGAGGCCGAACAACGGAAAAACGACCTGGTCATCTATCTCGCCCATGATTTAAAGACCCCGCTGACCAGCGTCATCGGATACTTGAGCCTGCTGCAGGACGAGCCCCAGATCTCTCCAAAACTCCGGGAAAGGTATACGGGCATCGCCTTAGACAAGGCGCTGCGTCTGGAAGATCTGATCGGCGAGTTTTTTGATATCACCCGCTTCAATCTGACCACTCTGACGCTGGAGACGGAGCAGGTGAACCTGAGCAGGATGCTGGAACAGATCACCTATGAGTTCCTGCCGGTATTGTCGGAAAAGGGCCTGTCCTGGCATCTGGATATCCAGCCGGAAGTGCAGATGAATTGTGACCCGGACAAGCTGCAGCGGGTATTTGACAACCTGATCCGCAACGCCATTAATTACAGCTACCCTGACAGCGCCATCTCCCTGTCTATGAAAACGCCAGCGGCGGACAGCGTGGGGGCATTAAATTCCCAGCCTGTACCTACGCCGGGGCAAAATCCCTGGATTGAAGTGAAGGTCAGCAATCATGGCAAGACCATCCCTCCCGAAAAGCTGGGGCGGATCTTTGAACAGTTTTTCCGTCTGGACTCCTCCCGCTCCTCCTCCACCGGCGGCGCCGGACTGGGGCTGGCCATCTCCAAAGAGATCGTGGAACTCCACGGCGGCAAAATACAGGCCGAGAGCGCCGACGAGCAAATTGTTTTCACTCTGTGGCTTCCCCAAAGCTAATCTGCGTCCGGGGAACGGGACGGAAATTTTCCCCATCTTGAGAAAATTTTAAGAAATTCACAATAAAATATACAGGTTATCCACAGGAATCGCACAAACATGTTTTTCCCTCTCTGATATAATGCAGGTATCAGGGAGGGATTTTTTGCTGCCTGTAACTAAATTGTCACTTAAGCCTGCTATACTATCCAAAAACAAGCGGGACTTGCGGAACTTTAATCAGCATGTTCCCGGAAAGCACACTGAACAATATCGGGACGCCGCAGCGGCCTGGTATTGTTCACCCGCCTTGTGTGCTTGTAGGGAACTTGCGGTACTCTAAATTAGGAGAAACAAAAATGAAACGAAAACGAATCACAGAACTTTTTCCCTGGCTGATCCCCCTGCGCGTCTGGCAGCGAAAGCTGTTTTTCTATCTGGGGATGAAGCTGGATGGCAACCATTATACCACCGCCATACCTGAGAAACTGCTGCCCATAGAGGTATTTTCCTCCGGCTGCCCCATGTACAACAAAAGCACCGGCTTTGATATGATTTACCAGGAAAACAAAGTACACAATCTGAAGCTGGCGGCGGCAGCCATCGACCACATGCTGATCCGTCCGGGAGAAACCTTCTCCTTCAGCCTGGCCACGCGCCATGCGGACCGCAGGGAGCCCTACCGAGAGGGACTGACCGTAATTGGCGGGAAACTGACTACCGCTCCCGGCGGCGGCATGTGCCAGCTGAGCAATCTGCTGTTCTGGGTATTCCTCCACTCCCCGCTGACCGTGGTTGAACGCCATGGACACGGGAGCAAGGATTTTCCGGAGCCCCCCAGCGACGCGCCCATGGGCGTGGACGCCACCCTGGCGGAAGGCTGGAAGGATCTGAAGGTGCGCAATGATACGGAGCGCACATTCCAGCTCCACATCGCCTTTGACCAGGAAAAAATCTATGGGTATCTGTACGCCGACCGGCAGGATCCCCTGGTCTACTCCATAAGCAACGGGCCCGTGTCCTATTACCGCAGGCAGGACGCCCTCTGGGAGGAAGTGGATGTGATTCAGACTCTCACAGACAGAAAAACAGGGCAGACGCAAAGCGCCCGCACACTGTACCGGAACGTCTGCCGCATCGGCTACACACTACCGGAGGGAACCGCCATTATTGAGCAATAAACCACCAAAATAAAGGAGTACATTGTCATGGAAAAGAAGAACATTATCATTTTTTTCGGAGGCTGTTCCTCCGAATACTCTGTTTCTCTGGAATCTGCCGCCGGCGTGATCCGCAATCTGGACAGGGAACAATACTGCCCGATCCCGGTAGGCATCACCCGGCAGGGAGACTGGTATTACTACACCGGAACGGTGGAGCAGATTGCGGCGGATACCTGGTACGCCGACAGCGCCCACTGCGTTCCCGCCGCCCTCTCCCCCTGCCGCAGTTTTCATGAACTGCTGGTGTATGGAGCGGATTCCCTGCAAAAAATACCCGTGGACGCGGCGCTGCCCGTACTCCATGGCCGCAACGGCGAGGACGGCACTCTTCAGGGATTAATCGAACTGGCCGGGATTCCTCTGGCCGGCTGCGGCACTCTGGCCTCCGCTCTCTGTATGGATAAAGACCGTGCCCACCGGCTGGTCTCCCTGGCAGGAATCCGCGCACCCAAAGCCCTGGTACTGGATATGTCCATTGCCGGGAATCGGATTCTTACTATAGAGCTTTCTCAGGCTTTTGCCGGCCAGGTAGGCTATCCTCTTTTTGTAAAACCAGTAAAAGCCGGTTCCTCCTACGGCGTGACGAAGGTTGTCTCCTCCGATCAGTTGGAAACCGCCATTGAACTGGCTTTTACTTATGACAACCAGGTGATTCTGGAGGAAAACATTCCCGGCTTTGAGGTTGGCTGCGCCGTTCTGGGAACCAATGAACTGATCACAGGGGAAGTGGACGAAATCGAGTTGTCCGGCGGATTTTTTGACTTTACAGAGAAGTACACTTTAAAGACCTCCACCATCCACGTACCCGCCCGCATATCTGACAGCAAAGCAGAGGAAATCAAGCTGGCCGCAAGGAGAGTGTATCGCGCCTTGGGCTGCAGCGGGTTTGCGCGGGTGGATCTGTTTCTGACGCCGGAGGGGGAGATCGTGTTTAACGAAGTAAACACCATTCCAGGATTTACCGAACACAGCCGTTATCCCGGTATGATGAAAGCGGCGGGGCTGTCCTTTCCGGAGGTGCTGGATCGGATACTGAAGCAGGCGCTGGCAGGAGAGAAATAGCGCGCAGCAGCCTGCGGGCAGGAGTTTGCGGGGCAAGAAACCTACACAAACCCTGCCGAGATTGTGTACCGGTGGAAGATACCCGGAACTATAGTAAACGATATAACATTTTAATGAAGGAGGAACTGAAAACATATGAAACAGATTACATTGAGCCGGGATGCCCTGCACAGGGGCGCGCTGATCCTGGTCAACGCCCTGCATAAAGCAGCCTGGGACAGGCCGGAGACGCTGGCGGCTGTGGGAAACGGTGTGCAGCTGGAGCGACAGACCGCAGCCCTGTTGGAGGAACTGATGCAGGAGATCGGCGGCTGGGACTCCATCATCCCTGTCAGCGGCTGGCGCTCCATGGCGGAGCAGCAAGCCATCTGGGACTCCTGCCTGCAGGAGAACGGGCCGGAATACACCCAGACCTATGTGGCGGTTCCCGGTCACAGCGAACATCAGACCGGCCTTGCCGTCGATCTGGGGCTGCACCAGGAACACATTGACTTTATCTGCCCGGAGTTCCCGGACACCGGTATCTGCGGCCAGTTCAAAGAGAGGGCTGCCGATTATGGCTTTATCCTGCGCTATCCCGCCGGAGGGGAAGCCCTCACCGGCATCGGCTGTGAGCCCTGGCACTTCCGCTATGTGGGGGTCCCCCATGCCCGGATCATGACGGAAAACCGTCAGACCCTGGAGGAATACACCGAGTATATCAAGCAGTTTGACAGCCCTTTGCATCCTTACTGTATCCGGATTGGGGGACGCGCCGTCTACATATCCTATGTTCCGGCCACGCCGGAAGAGACAATTGTAGAAGTCAATGAGGCAGCGCCTTACCAGATATCCGGCAACAATGTGGACGGGTTTGTGCTGACCCAGTGGACATATATTGACGAGCGCTAAGATTTTCCAAATTCCGCTCGACACATGTCGCGGAATCGGGCAACATGTGTCGGGCAGAAAGGAAAATCTAAACGCTCATAAGTATAACACAAAATAATCCCGTCCTTGCAATGCGGGGCACAAAGAGACATTCTTCATTGAGCAAACGTATCATGCGAAAAGGAGTACATCATGAACCAATCGACAAATACCGGCGGACTGGATAAATTTCGTCTGGCAGGCGCCCTGCTGGTGGTGGCCATCCACACCTCACCCCTGACATGCATATCTGCGGAAGCCGATTTCTTTCTCACCCGTATTCTGGCCAGGGTGGCAGTGCCTTTTTTTCTGATGGTTACAGGGCAGTTTGTACTGCCCCGCATCCTGGAACCCGGCGTCCGGGCCGGCAGACGGCTGCTGCGCTATCTGGCCCGCGCAGGTATGCTCTATCTGGCATGTATCCTGCTGTATCTGCCGCTGGGAATCTATGCGGGACATTATAAGGAACTCACTGCGGCCAAAGTTTTGCGGATGCTGGTGTGGGACGGCACCTTCTATCATCTGTGGTATTTCCCCGCCGGCATGCTGGGCATGACCCTGTTGTATCTGCTGAGCCGCCGCCTGGGGCTACGAACCCTGACTTTGGTCTGTGGAGCGCTCTACCTGCTGGGATTGTCGGGGGACAGCTACTATGGACTGACGCAGTACCTTCCGCCTCTGCGCAGTCTTTGCGACCTGGGCTTTCATGTGTGGTCTTACACCCGCAACGGACTGTTCCTGGCCCCCTTTGTTCCTGCTGATGGGAGCACTTATGGGCGGTCTGCAGCGGAAGAATCCTTGTGCGAACAAAAATACAGTTCCTGGACAGATTCCTCAAAATCCGTTTTCAGCTCTCTCCTCCCGGGCCAGCGCCGGAGAAGCGGCTCCGGCGGCAAAGTCAACTTCGGCTCTGACCGGGGCTCCGGCGGCAAAGTCAACTTCGGCTCTGGCGGCAGGACTGGTTCTGTCCCTGCTGGGAATGAGCGGTGAAGCTTTCCTGCTGCGCTATCTGGAATCCCTGCGCCATGACAGCATGTACATTCTGCTGGTGCCGGTCATGTACTGCCTCTATGGCCTGCTGCTTTGTTCAAACTGCCCGCCCTGCCCCAGGCTGCGCCGGATCTCCACTCTGATCTATATTCTCCATCCCGCTGTCATCGTGGCGGTGCGGATCTTTGCCCGGCTTCCCCACATGCTGCCGCTGATGGAACAGAGCCTGCTGCACTATGCGGCGGTGTGCCTGTTGTCTCTGGCGGCGGCATGGCTGCTCACCGGCCTGCGGGACATAAAGATAAAACGCGGCGACCATGACAGGTAATATTTCATCAATATATTTTTGCACATACAAACACCAAATAACGCAAAAACATGGGCACAGCAGGAGTTTGGTCCAGTCCAAACTCCAGTTATGCAGGAAAGAGGGCAATATGAATAATATGGACAGAACAAGTTTTACATATTCCGAAGCAACCTTATCGGAAACTGCATCCTTGGATACCTCCCGCAGCAGAGCCTGGATAGAGATCAGCCTGGATGCCCTGCGCCACAATGTACGGTATCTGCAGTCTCTGCTGCCGACTCGCTGCGCTCTGATGCCTGTGGTCAAGGCCAACGCCTACGGCCACGGGGTCGGTTTGATTGCCGGAGAACTGAATGCTCTGGGCATCCGCTCCTTCTGCGTGGCCTGCGTCAGCGAGGGCGTGGAACTGCGCAGACGGCATATTGCCGGGGAGATTCTGGTACTGGGTTATACCCATCCCGATCAGTTTCCCCTGCTGGACCAGTACGCTCTAACTCAGACGGTGGTAGACCATGCCCATGCCTTGGCGTTGAGCGCTTATGCCTGTTCCGCCTCCAGACACGCTCTCCGCCCGAACCATTCCCCGCTCCCCGTACACATCGCCGTGGATACCGGTATGCACCGCCTGGGAGAGCCTGCGGAACATGCGGCACAGATCCGGGAAATCTTATCCCTGCCCGGCCTGCAGGTCACCGGCATGTACAGCCACCTGGCCGCCGCGGGCGGAACCGATGCCGCCTCCCGGAATTTTACAAAAAATCAGATAGACATTTTCTACCAACTGGCTGCACAGTTGAAGAATTGTCCGGATGAATATGTAGCACCACATGTAAGGCTCCATCTCCAGGCCAGCTATGGTATCCTGCGTTATCCCCTGCCCGATGTGGACTGCGCCCGTCCCGGCATTGCCCTGTATGGACTGCTGAGCAATGCCGCAGACACCCGGGCGTGTGCGGGCAAACTGCGCCCGGTGCTGTCCCTCCGCGCCCGCGTGGCCGCCATACACCAGCTTTCTGCCGGGGAATCCGCCGGCTATGATATGGCCTACACCGCCGCCCGCCCCACCACCATAGCCACCGTCACCATCGGCTATGCGGACGGCCTGCCCCGCAGCCTCTCGGAGGACGGCACAGCCGTGCTGCTCCACGGGCGCCGCGCCCCCATCATCGGCAGGATCTGCATGGATCAGTTGTTGGTAGATGTGACTGCCATCCCTGGTATCCACCCAGGTCAAATCGCCACCCTAATCGGCCAGGACGGGCAGGAAAGCATCTCCGCCGCCGACCTGGCTGACGCCTGCGGCACCATCACCAACGAACTGCTCAGCTGCCTGGGGCCCCGCCTGGAGCGGCTGGCCCTGTAATATATATTACGGTAAAAAATTCTCCCTTCCTAAAGGCATACTTTTAGCTTTTTATGGACGTTAAAATTGAGACACAGCAGGCAATACTGTCGCCCCTCATAATACTCTTCCGCATCACTTTGATTTTGTTTAATACTAAAGCCAAACGAACCGGAACTTCCGGAATGCTAAAGTTTCTCTCGGTACCTATTGTAAACCTCTTAAAATCATGGTATTCTTGTCATTGTAGGTCAAAACACAATAGGAGAAAATCTATGGCCGGGAAAATAATGCCTAATCGTCTGGATCGGGTTTTCTATCAATATCAGCAGGAACTGGAAGCCAAGGCCCTGGAGGTTCTGCGCTCGGGACGGTACGTGCTGGGACCGGAGGTGGAGAGCTTTGAGAGGGAATTTGCGAACTATACCGGTTCCCGGTACTGCGTGGGCCTGGCCAGCGGCCTGGACGCCCTGTGGCTGGCTTTCCGGGTCCTGGGCATCGGCAGCGGCGACGAGGTGATCGTGCAGGCCAATACCTATATTGCCAGCGTAATGGGTATAACCATCAACGGAGCCACGCCCGTCTTTGTGGAGCCGGATATTTTTTTCAATATGGATACCTCACGGCTGGAGGAACTTGTGACGCAGCGGACAAAGGCCATACTGGCGGTGCATCTGTACGGCCAGTCCGCCAATATGAAAGAGATTCTGCAAGTCTGCCGTAAATATCATCTGCGTCTGGTGGAGGACTGCGCCCAGTCCCACGGGGCATGCTTTCAGGGCAAAATGACCGGCACCTTTGGGGATATCGGCTGTTTTTCCTTTTACCCCTCCAAAAATCTGGGGGCCTACGGCGATGGAGGCGCCATCGTCACAGACGATGAGGAGATCGCCGGGAGCATACGGATGTACCGCAACTATGGCAGTGAGAGGCGCTACTACAATAAAGTGGTGGGGGCCAATTCCCGGTTGGATGAATTGCAGGCGGGGCTGCTGCGCGTCCGCTTAAAACACCTGTCGGAGTTGACGGAGGAGAGAAGAAAGCTGGCCGACCGATATAGTCAGGAACTACATAACGAACGGCTTCTTCTGCCCCGGGTAAGACCGGGCTGCGGCAGCGTGTGGCACCAGTATGTGATCCGCACGGGGGAGCGCGAGAAACTGATACAATATCTGGATCGGCAGGAAATCGGCACGATTATCCACTATCCCATACCGCCCCATCTATCGGAAGCCTATGCATATCTGGGACACAAGAGGGGAGACTATCCCCTTACCGAGGAATACGCGGATACGGTTCTGTCCATTCCCATGTATAACGGGATGACGGACGAAGAACAGGGGATTGTCATAGAGGCACTGAACTCCTTTACGGAGTAAACATGCGGAACCGAAGATCCACAGACCTTCTAAACAGCATGTTTCCTGCAAGTCCACTGATGAATATACGGACGCCCTAAACGGCCGGATGTTCATCAGTGGACTTGCCGGAAACATGCGGAACTCTAAATAAGAGGAAATTATGAATCTGGAAGAACAGTACAAAATCATAGAATTTTCGGACCTGGGTGACGAACGGGGCAACCTGGTGGTAATCGAGGGAGACGGCGCGGACATCCCCTTTGACATTAAACGGGTCTTTTATATATACGGATCGGACCCGGAGGTGGTGCGGGGACAGCACGCCAACCGGGAGACAGAGTTTTTGCTGGTAAATGTGTCGGGCACCAGCAGAGTCAGGGTTGACAATGGCAGACAGTCCAAGGTGATCGAGTTGAACCGCCCCCGGATGGGGCTGTATCTCTCTCCCATGGTCTGGAAGGACATGTATGATTTCTCGGAAGATTCCGTGTTGCTGGTGCTGGCCAGCAGACATTATGACGCGGCGGAATATATAAGAGACTATCCGGTTTATCTGGCAGAGCTTGGAAAAATGGAGGGACGGGCGGATGAGTAAACTATCCATCGTAGTTCCGGTATACTACAACGAAGACACTCTGATGGACCTGTATGAGGACATGCAGGCCAAAATACTGGATCGGCTCGGGGACTATGAGATCGTCTTTGTGGATGACGGCTCCAAAGACCGTTCCTGGGAAATCATGAACCGTATCCGGGAGAGGGACTGCCATGTACGGCTGGTAAAATTATCCCGCAATTTCGGGGAACACGCGGCGCTGCTGGCGGGCCTGTCTGTCTGCGCCGGGGACTGCGCCGTGACGAAACAAGCGGACTTGCAGGAGGATTCCGAACTCATTCTGGAGATGTATGACAGCTGGAAAAAAGGAAACAAGGTGGTTCTGGCAGTTCGGAGATCCAGAGACGAGAGCCGGGTAAAAATCTTTTTTGCCAATCTGTACTACGCTCTGGTCAGGAAATTTGTAAACAAGAATATGCCCGCAGGGGGATGTGACTGCTATCTCATTGACCGAAAGGTAATCGAGGTGCTGGAGAGGCTGGATGAAAAAAATTCCAGTCTGACTTTGCAGGTGCTGTGGGCAGGCTTTCAGACGGACATGGTGTATTTTGACAGAAGGGACCGGGAAAAAGGAAAGTCTAAATGGACTTTTGCCAAAAAATTCAAGCTGGTAATGGATTCCATGATGAGTTTTTCCTACGTTCCCATCCGTTTTATGTCCCTGGTGGGCGTACTTTTCAACATCGGCGCCGTCATCCTGTTTATCAGTGTACTGGTGGAATATTTTACCAAGGGGACTCCCATTGCTGGATGGTCCTCCCTGATGTGCGTTGTTCTGTGTTCCTCGGGACTGATCCTGCTGATGCTGGGGATTCTGGGGGAATATCTGTGGCGGACCCTGGACGCGGCCAGGACCAGGCCGCCGTTCATTATAGACGAGGAGGCGGCGCCGGGTGAAAAGCCCGGAAGCGGCATGAAATTATGACAACAAAACGATGGAAAATCATCTTTACAATTCTTTTGACCGGAAGCCTGCTGGCTGCTCTGAAACTGATTTTTTTCGACTACACCATGGACGAAGAATACCAGCTGATGATGGGCTACCGCACCCTGCGGGGGGACTGCCTATTCAAAGAGATGTGGGAGCCCCACCAGACCTCCGCTTTCCTGTGTACCATACTTATGTGGGTATACAAAACCCTCACAGGAACCTATACGGGCGTGTTGATCTATCTCAGGGTCTGCACCACTTTGATCCAGGCCGGCATCAGCCTGTGCCTCTACCGGGTGCTGAGACAACTGCTGGAGCGAAATTATGCCCTGCTCTGCGCTCTCATCTACTTTAATATGGTCCCCAAGATCATCCAAATCCCCGATTTTTCCAATATGCAGCTATGGTTCTTTACCCTGACGGTGCTGTGCCTGCTGCAATATTACTTACAAAAAGACCGGAAAAACACAGGCAGGGCCTGGCTCGTTTTTATGGCGGGCCTATGGATGGCCCTGGAAGTTCTGGCCTACCCCTCCTGCGTGATCCTGTTTCCCTTTTTCCTGTTATATATATATCGAAAGTCCGGGCCTGAAAAATGGCGCGACATGGGACTGTTTACCGGCGCATGCGCTGTCAGCGCCCTAATCTGGCTATGCCTGGTGCTGGGCCATGTGAGCCTGGAGGAACTGCTGCGCAATGTGGAATTATTGCTGCGCTTTGACCTGACTCATGAAATATCCGGCGCTACCCAAGGAAAGATACCGGGCATCTTCTCCAATCTGCTGGGCGGCTGTATTTTCCTGCTTCTGACCCTGCTTTTAAGTCTTCCCGGCATGATTCTGGCGCGGAAAAGGAATCCGGGATGGGACAGGCATCAAAGCCTCCCTGTGTTTATGACCATCGCCGTGTTTGTCTCGGAATGCGTCCAGTTCTATCTGTGGACCGTGAAAAAAAGCGGCTACGAGGTGTATCAGCTGCACCTGCTTCTGCTGTTGCTGGCCGGTCTGCTGGTCTGGAGACAGGCCGGATCTCTCAGGAGATATTTTTCAGCCGGCATTGTCGGCACACTGCTCTCCCTGGCGGCAGTGGTCTATATCAGCGACCTGGAAATGTTTTACGCACTGCCCCATGGGGTTTTAGGAGTGCTGCTTTGCGCTGTCCTCCTGGCACTGGCCCTGCGGGAAGCACTGGGAAAAACATCAGAAAAATGGATTTATTTCCTGCTGGTCAGCCTGTGTTTGATAAGCATCTTCGGAAAGGGCTATACGCTCCGGGCGGGCCGGAACTACAATGTGGTGCCGGACACGGAGAGTGTCATGAAATGCGGCCCGGCGATAGGAATTTTTTCCGACTATATGAACTGCTATATCTATAATTGCAATTATGAAGATTTCGGGACCTATGTAAATGAGGAAGATGTAGTGCTTATTGTGACCAACATGGTCACGTCCGCAGGCACTACGCCCTACATGATGGCCGGGGCGGAAGTGGCGCATTACTCCATCGTGGACCCCACGGCCTACGACGAAAGGCTGCTGACCTACTGGGAACTGTACCCGGAGAAGCAGCCCAATGTCATTGTGGTGGACTGCTGGTATGGGGAACTAAAGGAAAATCCCGGAAGCTGGATTATGGAGTATATCGAGAAAGATTTCGGGTACAGCCAAGTGAATGACGGCAGATACGTGCGGTTTTATAGAAAATAGACATTTGAAACCAGAGGTAAGTTTGGATGCTGCACATCCAAATACGTATTAACGCAGTATCGCAGGCTGGGCCTGCGATATGCAGGGAAGAGGTTAGCTTGAGCCTCCATAGACAAAAAGGATTGCGATTATCATATGAAACACATTAAGCAGTTTCTCAAATTCGGCCTGGTGGGGCTGTCCAATACTTTGATCAGCGAAGTCATATATGCCGTGATCGTGTGCCTGAAGGGACATTATCTGTTTGCCAGCACCACGGGATTTGTACTCAGTATCTTTAACGCCTACTATTGGAACAACCAATATGTATTCAAAGAAGATGAAAGCCTGGAGAAAAGAGTCTGGTGGAAGGTATTGATCAAGACGTTTATCGCCTATCTCTGGGGATTTCTGGCCAATCTGATGTTATTGGTACTCTGGATTGATGTAATGCATATCGCGAACTATATGACCCCGGTGGCCGGGCTGCTGAGCAGGTGGGGCATCCGTTTTCTGGACGCGGAGGTTCTTGGCAATCTGTTTGCGGAGGGTGTCAATCTGGTTTTGATACTGCCTATGAATTATCTGGTCAACAAACTCTGGGCTTTCCGGCAGAAGAACGAAGAAAATAATTCGGCCGAAAAATCCATTGACAAGCTGTAGCAGACAATATATTATGACCATAAAGGTCCCAGCCGATCAGCCGGTTGCTGCTGGCTGATCCCCTGTTACCTACGCAGTTCTGCGATCCATAATTGTAAATTTGTGGTCATTCCATAACGCCACACGGGAAAGGATTCGTTCTATGGCATGTATTCTCCTTTTCAATCTATTTCTAAAATCGTCAATCCACCTGTAATACAATATTCTTCATATTGTACGATTCTATTTTCTTCTGGGCTTTTTCATATTTGTATTTCAGATACCACTCAAACTTTTGCTCATGTGTTGATATAAAAATCTGTGTATCTTGAAATTCAAAACGCAAAATATCCACTAACCCCACCATATTCACATCATCAATTGTCTGAACAGGGTCATCTATCAGTAAAACAGACAATGATTGCTGCTTTGCATATACTTGATGCATACAGAGCAAAAAAGAAAGTGAAACTGCAGCAAGCTGCCCTGAACTCATATTGTATAAAATATCCTGATTGTCTTCCTGTGAATGTGTCAGCTGGAAATTCTGCATATTTTTATCCGTCAAAATAAAAATACTTTTTCCACAAAATTTTTGTTGCAGGATCTTCGCAGTGTACACATGCAGTAACGGCTCAATATCCCGAATTACTTTTTGTTTATAGTCTGTCACTCCTGCCTCTATGGCATTTTTATACTCTGACAGCATATTGTATATTTCATTTAATTTTGTACGCCTGTCTACTATTTTCGATAATTCGCTCTTTTTGGTCAAAAGCAATTTTCTACGGGAATCCAATGAAAGCCGCATAATATAGTCTTTCTTTGCCTGTATCATAAAAACTGCTTTTTCACTGAACTTATCCTCACTTTTATCGTAATAATACGTAAAATCTTTCCAGAAATCACTTAAATCCAACTGTTCCTGAACCGCATCTGGAATTGTCATTAATCCATTTTTTATTGATTGAACCAAATGCTCATAAGCCGCGGCTGTTTGAGTAATATCCTCCTGATATTCCAAAGGAAGCTCAACATTTATTTTTTTGAGCAGCCCATTTATTTCGTCCAGTCCTGCTTTATACTTCTTTACCTCCAAGCATTTTTTATAAACCGCCTCTGATACTCTATTTTGCAAAAGAACTTGTATTGATACAGCTATTTCGTCTAAATATTTTTCATATATATCATCTTTTCGATTCTGTATATCTGTAATTGTTCCTTCGCTTAAGGACAACAATTTATCTTTTTCTGCTGATATATGTTGCTCCAGTATCTCCCACTCACCATATGAGGTACCACAAAACGGGCATTCCCCGTCTGGAATCGCCTTTTGCTCCATAGCCTCCTTTGTCTGACGTAATAAGACAGTCCTGGTATTGCTGATCTCTGAAAGTACTTGATCAATTGTTCCCTGAACTTGTTCCAAAGCTCTCATCTGTTTAATATCACTTTGGGCAAGTTCAATCATTTCATCCTTTAAAAGTTTTTCACTGGCCACCACCGTCCAATTCAGCTTATAGATTTCCCGCTTGTCCAAGTTTTGCTTAAGTAACTCCAACTGTTGTTGCCTGTGATACCTATTTTCAAGTATTTCTCCATTTTGTGATAACGGAAAAAAGCGTAACGCATACTCAAGCGCATTTTCCTCATATAAAATATCTTCTGTCCCCTTAAAAGGCTTCAATAATTTCCTGTAGGGGTTATTCCAAATATATTTTTTGCAGCTTTCCTGATTCTGCGCATAGTACTCCAGTCTTTCTAATACCTTAAGAGCCGCGTCAAATTCCTCATCTTTAAGTAACGGATTTTCTCCGTCCCAATTAATTTCTTTATCCGGAAACAGACGCATATATTCAGCCCCCGCCCGCTCTTCCATGTTCTGTCCGACTAAATTATTTTGCAAGATGCTTTCTAGCTTTTCAATCTCTTCTCCTAGGCCATCCTCAAGTTTTTCGAACTTTTTCATAAATCCCAAATTGTTTTTTGTATTGGAATTTTGTATTGAATTGAGAATTGTATTTACCCTGTTCAATTCTTTTTGCTGTTTCTCAGGCAATTGAAATAAAAAATCTAAAGCTATCGACTTGTCCTTTTTCGTCTCTTTCAGAAACTGTAAATGCTCATCTTGTGAAAGGAAACAGCATTTATCAAAAAAATCTCCTATACCGTATAAATTATACCGCTTTAAAACGCGGATTCTTTCTTCCTCCTGTTTTATCTCTTCGCCGTTAAAAATAAGCTTTAACTGGAATTTTTTAAAGATCTTGTGGGGATTATTGTCCTGAGAAGCCTCTGTTCCCTGATCCTCCAATGGTTTTTCATAAAACCGCTCCATCTTCAGTTCATTTCCATCCTCTTCCAATACTACATTTACATATGCCTCCTCGGAGGGATTAGCAATCAGTATTTTTCTTTTGGACTTCTCACTTTTGGACACTCCTAACTCTTCGTTATAAGTATTAATTCTTTTTATTTCACCCGTCAAAGCCAGTTCCAGCGCATCAAAGATTGTCGTTTTACCATATCCGTTAGGACCGTTTAGCAAAATCAGATCTGCCTGCGAAATATTCCGCATTTTATCGAATTTATCATCAAATAGTTTAAAATTCTTTATTTCAAGACTTTTAATCCTCATGAATCTGTTCCTCCTTTGTCATACCGGCTTCATTTATCTGCTCTTTCACCATTGCATCAAGATACTTAAATAAAGTATCATCATCCTGTAAATTCTCCTCAAGATGAATACATATTTCTTCTATAAGCTTCAGATTGAGTTCTTTTTCTGTCAGTCTGGCCTTAATAAATGCCTCCATAGATTGATATTCTTTGCGGTTTCCAGGCTGATATCCCTCAAAACTAAGAAATGGAATTTTAATAAACAGATTAATTAAAAAGTCATATTCAATATTATCACCATACGATTTTTTATAGGACTGGAAATTCTCTTCTGTAAAATATTCCTGACAAAGAGATTTCAAACACCCTATATGCTCTTGTGAGAACTCGTCCATCTTTTCTGTGTATAAAAGCACATTCTTCTTAAAATAGTTCAAATCTTCCTCTACAAGGCAAATGATCTTACCCAAATCACTGACTTTTCCGGATGCGCTTGCTTCATAATACGCATGATCATCTACCTTCAGACACAGAATACAGGTTATGTTTTTATCCATATCTGAATGATATCTTTTACTTTCTTTTATAGCCCGAAAAATATCTCCGGCCTCCTTCTTTAGTTTCAGTAATTGATCTCTGTCAGAGGGAAAATAGAACAGATAATAAGATTGATACTTTTGCTCAGCAAAAAGGAAATTGTACTCTTTATAAGAAAAATCCCAACAGTTATCCCCTGCAATTGATCTGATAAACTCACGCATACCTTTCTCTCCTCTTCTTTAGAAAATTGCCAGACTTATTGCAGCCTCGCCATCACTTCCCCCGCAGTGACAAATGTAGGTTTCTTGGGAGCGCAAATACTTTTCTGGATATTGTCGCTATTCTCCTTCGCTTTTGCGCTCAAATATCTTTCCGTTATATAACAAAAGTTGCTATCCCACATTTCTTCGTCGGTTGAATGCAGTCGGTCTGTAATCAATTCATCCGCCTCAAAGACAGGGCTCACCATGGAAGAATTTTTATTGATTCCTTTTACAATATCTTCTATTACCGCATCGGCATTTCCCTTTGAAATTGCCGTCAGAAACGCATTTTTATTTATATCATTAATCACGACCCTTGTTTTGTCCTTTTCCTGCCTGAAGAATTCTTTCGGACACTCTTTTAATACTTTAAAAACGGAATTCTGTAGCCCATCGCTGTTAAGCAGTTTTCCTATACACATGCGCTCCTCTATCCCCGTATCGCAGTCCGGATTATAGCCAAAGCACATCCTTATAAAGCTTTCTTCATCCAAATCCGTTATTCCATATTCCGGGTACAGCAGTCTGCATTCACAACCGTTCTCCTCTTCACACTTATTTTTACAAATCACTCTGCAATATTGAGACATCACCTCATCATATCTTCTTCTGAGAGCCATTACATTAGCTTTTTTTTCAATAAATTGTACACAATTATCCAAAATACTTATCACGCTTGAAAATGAAAACGCTTTCGGATACTCCTCCTTTTTGTGCATTAAGTTATGCCTCTTGGAAATAAAATTTCTCATATATTCCAGCAGCTTATCTGCTATGTACACATATTGTTCCTCTGTCAATCGCTCCGGACAATTCGTGATCTCTTTGTATCGTTTCACCTGTCCAACTATCTTACCAAAAAGCTGCTCCGCGTCGCCACCAGCTGCCCCGTCATCATAAGTATATATCTTAGCGTCTGCTCCCATACTTCCGACTGCCAACTCACTTTTCAGGTAAAACCACAATTCTTCAATTTTAACTTTTAATATACCTACCTCTTGATCATTCTCAAGGCAACTCTTTACATTTTTTAGTAAGCCCGAATATTTTTTCCTTTTAAGTCTTATAGGTTCCTCCTCTATCACAACTCTCACCTGCCGTTGGAATTCATTCTTGTCAATCTCCTTAATCTCTTGATCTTTGAGAACCTCCAGACTATTATAAAAATCCAAAACTTGATCATTCCAGTCTTGCAGAGACTGGTTGATTACTGTTTCACTTTCATTGATTCTGCGGCTTGTATGCAAATATGCTTCCGGCGTCCCCAGCGCCAATTCCTCCAGCTTGCTCTTTTCCAACAGCAATTGCACAAGCGGCTCCTTGTAGTCCCCAATCTTTTGTTCCTGCCTGTTTTTGACCTGATGTATTGAAATATAATGTTTTCCCTGTTCATCCTCGCTGAAAATAGCCACATCTTCCCAATTTTCCACTTCCAGATTAAATGATATGGCAATTTTCTGCACTTCCATGGGATGCGGTGACTCCAACAATTCACAGATCTTCCGCACCGCTAAATACATTGCCACATGGCCCTGATATATAAATCCACTCCATGTAGGCGTGGCATCATGCTCAAATTCTGTCATCATCCGTAATATCCTTTCCATAAGCCCAACCTGATAAAATCACTCCGCTGATCCCTGCAGTCAGACAGTATATCTTACACGTCGGTCACATTCCAATCAGCTTTCGCCTGCCATTTACATCCCACGTAATATCACTTGATTATTGCCAAATACAAAATTAACTTCTTTCAGAATCGTTTATATTTATAGAGTTAAATAGTATAATTAAGATTAATTTCTTTTCTACATATTGTAATTCTAAATTATATATGTTATTAGAAAAAAAGCAACACTCATTTTAGGTATCCCTTAAAACTGAATGTTGCTCTCTCTTATTTATAGTTTTGCTTATTTCCTTACCCTATCTTTTGTTTTACACTGTAAATAACATTTGTTTCCGTTTTCCAGTCCCGCCCTTTTTATATACCCCTTTTCCCCTCTTACGCCTCAATTTTCATAATGCTTTCCGAGTTTACGCTGTCGCTCAACTGCCACGACACGTCTCCCTCAAAGGCCAGCAGAACCATATCTCTCATCCGGGCCTTTCCCGTGCCCAAGAGTGAAGTATCTACAATAAAATGAGACCTCTTAAAAGGTCCCATTTCATGTGTATATATGCATCACGCAAAATCTCGAATGCGCAGCATCCAATTTACGCCCCTGGCTGATCCTGACGGCTCATTTCCAGCAACTTACTGCGCATCTCATTTTCAATACGCTGTAACTCGATTTCTGCGCTCTGACGCTTCTGGCGTCCTTCATCCTGAATCTTCCTCACCTCGTCCAGGGTGCTGATCAGGGTCTGGTTGGTTGCTGTCAATGTCTCGATATCCACGATACCCCGCTCCGCCTCTTTGGCTGTTTCCACTGTGGCGATTTTCAACGCCTCCGCGTTCTTCCTCAGCAACTCGTTGGTTACGTTGCTGACTTCCCTCTGGGCCTTGGCAGCGTCCGCAGAGTGATCCAGGCCGATGGCAATCACCATCTGGCTCTTCCACAGAGGAATGGTATTCACCAGAGTGGACTGAATCTTCTCGGACATAATGGTGTCATTGCTCTGGATCAGACGAATCTGAGGCGCCATCTGCAGTGAGATGGTTCTGGTCAACTCCAGGTCATAGAGTTTCTTCTCAAAACGCTCGCACATGCTGGAGAAATCCTTGGCCTTCTGGGCATCCTCCGGCAATCCGCTCTGCTCCGCCTTGGCCACCAGTTCCTTCAGTTCCACGTTGCGGGCCTGCTCCAGCTTCTTCTTGCCGGCCAGTATATACATGGACAATTCCTTAAAATAGTTCAGGTTCAGTTCATACATCTTGTCCAGCATGGCCACATCCTTCAGCAGCGTGATCTGGTGCTCTTCCATGACCTTGCACACCTTGTTGATATTGACCTCCGCCTTGTCATACTTTGCCTTCATATTGGACAGCTTGTTGCCGGTCTTCTTAAAGATACCCAGAAAACCCTTCTCTTCCTCTTCCTCTTCAAAGGAACGCAACTCGCCCACCACGTCCGTCAGCAGCTGGCCAATCTCCCCCAGATCCTTGGTGCGCACACTGCCCAGGGCATTCTCGGAGAAATCCGCAATCTTCTTCTGGCTTCCCGCACCATATTGCAGGATCAGCTGGGTATTGTGCAGGTCAATCTGCTCGGCGAAATCATCCACCATCTTTTGCTCCTCGGGAGTCAGTTCCACGTTCATCTGTTCCTTAACCGCCTCTGCCACCTGGGCATCGCTCATGGGAGCCATCTCCTGCTTTGGCGTCCCAAAAGGCTCCAGCGTCAAGGTGGGAGCCTGTTTTAACATAGTATCCAAATCACTCATTTTCTTCCTCTCATTCTGCCGCTCGGGCGGCTCTTTCTTTATCGGTCAAAATCTGTGCCCTGCGCAGATTCTCACTGTTCCAACTTGGCATATTCCAGTTCTTTGCTGATGCTCTCCTTGGTCAAGCCCTCCTGGGCAAGCATGGTCTCCAGCACCTGGGCGTCCGTGGTCACATCATATACACGGTTGCGGAACAGGTTGTTGAGCAGTTCCGTGAACGCCGCATTGATAGTATCCAGCGTCTTCTCAATCTGGGCCTTGGCGGAAAGGATGTCCTCCCCCGGTACGCTGACCTCGCCAAACTCCCTGTATGCCTCTACCAGCTTCAGTGTAGTGGGAAGATAATAGTCCATCAGCTTGTGCATCTGGGACATCTGATCCGGATACTCCCTCACCTTGTCAAAAATCTCTTTCAGCAGGTTCTCCAGCCGGTACAGCTTGGTCGAGATCACTTCCCCCTCGATGGCGTCATTCATATCCCGCAGTTTGCGGATACATTCCATACCCTCTGCCACCATCTGGTTCAACTCCTGCATACGGGCCTGCTGCTCTTTCTCCACCATCTCCCCGGGGGTCAGCGGCCGCTCCTGGGGCGGCGGCAAAGCCTCCCGCTCCCTGAACTGGCGCGCCCGTTCAGCATCCTGATACTGTTTGTAAATCACATCGTTGAGCATAAGGGTAGTTCCCTTGTCGTCCAAATGTCCATGAGGGAAAATCCCCAGCCGCAGCATCCGTTTTACATCCCGAAGCACATAGCCCTTGCTGTTCTGGGTGGCCGCCGCCAGCTGGGCAATCTCGGCATACATCCTGCTGCCGCACAGTTGGATATAGCGATCCGCCCGCTTCAGGCGGTGGTGTTTGGAACTTCCAAGCTGGATCATGCCAAAGAAGAACAGCGTGATTATCGCTCCCGTCATCATCCCGGGAACTGCCCCGGCAAGCAGCGCAGCCAGCAGAATCATACTTCCGAATCCCATGCCGATACCGCCGAATACCTTATATAAAACACCGGCCACATTGCCCACACGCTTGGTCTTAACCAGCGGTCCCGGACGCGTCATGGGCCGGCCATAGGGCATATTGCCGGCGCCGCCCTGACCGCCGAAAAAACCCCTTCCCGGCTGACCCGGCTGACCATTCTGGCTTCCCTGGGAAACCATATTTCCCTGGGGAGGTACTTGGCCCGGCTGCTGTCCTGTCTGTCCCCTGGTGCTCCAGCTGGCGCTGAAATGCTCGTGTTGCCGCTTCCAGTTCTCCCAGTTCTGTTTCATCTGCTCCTTCTGGTTGTTTACCCGCTCCGTCCCCTCGGGGCTGCCCCCCAGGAAAGTATAGTTCGCCTCGCGGATGGCATTGTTCACCGTCTGGCCCACCAATTCATTCAGATTTTTAAAATCGCCGCTGTTAAGCCCCTCCGTCAAAGCGTCACGGAATTGCTCACCCAGTGCGTTGTTGCCTATATTCTCACTCATTAACTTCAAACCTCATCCATACCGGTCTGCTTCTAACTTACCTTTTCCCCGCATAATACGGGCTGTGCCTGCGATAACTAAAACCTTTACGCCCATTATCACACATAATACGCCGATTCGCAATATCTTTATAAAATTTTAAGAGCTTCCCTTACCGGTCCATCTCCGCCACCCGGCCGGTGGACTTATGCTCCTTGATGATGCCGTCAATCTCCTTTAAGTCCGTGGACAGCAGATCGCCGGGAATCGTATTTTTCAGCGCGCTGGTGGCATTGCCGTACTCCAGGGCTCTCTGGTAGTCTCCCTCCTTGGACAGCAGGCCGTAGAGCACACCGGAAATATAGGCGTCACCGCTGCCGATCCGATCCACCACTTCAATGTCCGCATAGGGCTGTTCCTCATAATAGGTGTCGTCCTTGGCGCTGTAGATGATAGATCCAAAAGTATGGCGCTTGGGGCTATGTACTATCCTCTGGGTGGAGGCCACAATGGATATGGGATACTCCTGGGTAAAGCTCTTCATGATATCTCTGGCATTGCCCTCCTTCAGGAATGTCAGCCTCGCTGTATCCTCCGAACAGAAAAACACATCCACATAGGGCAGGATGCCCTCGATGCATTCCTTGGCCTCCGCCCCGGTCCACAGGTTGCCTCTGAAATTTACATCAAAGGAAATCAGCGTCCCCTGTGCCTTGAACCGCCGGATCATCTCTATGGTGGTCTCCCGCAGCTGGGGACTTAAGGCCAGCGTAATGCCGCTGGTGTGGAAACACCGGGTGGCCTGATAAAGACTGTCGTCATAATCCGCGACTGTCAGCTTGTTGACGGAGGTATTCTTCCTGTCATAGACGATCCTGGGCTTGCGGGGATAGGCGCCGCTCTCATAGTAATATACCCCCAGACGCGCGTCCTGGTCCTGATCATAAACCAAATAGTCATCGCTGACCCCGCAGAGACGGACACGGTTCTTAATATATGTGCCCAGATCGTTGGCTGGCAGCTTGGAGATAATGCCGCAGCGCAGGCCCAGCATGGCAGCGCCGGTGATAGCATTTAGTTCCGCTCCTCCCGCCTGCTTGCCCAGCGTGTCCCCTCTGGTAATTCTCTCATTATCCGGCGGCGACAGACGCAGCATCAACTCACCCAGTGACAACAGATCAAAATCTTTCTTCATACGCATACCCTGCCTTTCTTTCCTAAAAGGATGATAGATTCATTTTAGCACACTTTCACGGTGCGGTAAAGATAAACACAGATTCATTACAACGTAATTTCGTGCATCTTGGCGCACATCTCCCCATGGTTTCCTCTTACCTGCGATACTGCGTTAATCGGTATTTGGAACGTCAGTTCCAAGCTTTCCCCTACATGCATATCACAGGTTTCACCTGTGACATTGCACCAATCAGTATTTGGATGTTTAACATCCAAACTTATCGCCCACATGATTTTCATCCAACAGCACTTCCATGGCCACAAGCAGCTGTTCCGTGTCCGAGAGCAGGTTCTGGGCATCCTTCTCAATGACATTGCATTTCTTATATTTATAGGTAAAAAAGGGATTGCCGTAGGCCGTGAAGCGCAGCCTGTCTCCGTAAGGCTTCAAAAAGCCGGGAATCCGCTCCGGCGCAATGGGGGCATCAGGCCGGAAAGTAAAGATGATCCGCTCATTTTTCCCCTTCAGTTCCGTCATGTAAAGTCTGTGGGCCGCCACCCGGATCAGGGATATCCGCAGCAGATTCTCCACGGAGGTGGGAACCTCCCCGAAGCGGTCCAGCAGCTCGTCACGCATGTCGTCCCGCTCCCGGATATTCTCGATGCCCGCTATTCGCTTGTAGATATCCAGCTTCTGCACCTCGTTGACAATATATTCCGGCGGTATAAAAGCGTCCACATCCAGATCCACCACCGTGGCAAAATCCGCTGCCGTGGCGATCCCTTTCCGCCGCTGCACCGCTTCGTTCAGCATCTTGCAGTACAGGTCATAGCCCACCGCCTCCATATGCCCGTGCTGACGCATACCCAGCAGATTTCCCGCTCCCCGGATCTCCAGATCCCTCATGGCAATCTTGAAGCCGCTGCCCAGATCCGTGAACTCCCGGATGGCCGCCAGGCGCTTCTCCGCCACCTCCTTGAGCATCTTGTCACGCTTGTACATCAGAAAAGCGTAGGCCGTCCGGCTGGAGCGCCCCACCCGCCCACGCAGCTGATACAGCTGGGACAGGCCCAGATTGTCCGAATCGTGAATGATCATGGTATTCACATTGGAGATATCCAGCCCGGTCTCGATAATGGTGGTGGACACCAGCACATCTATGTCCCCGGCGATAAAATCTACCATGATTTTTTCCAGTTCATGCTCTTTCATCTGCCCGTGGGCATAGGCCACCGTGGCTTCCGGCACCAGCGCCGCAATCCCCGATGCGATGTCCGCAATATTGTTTACCCGGTTGTAGACATAGAAAACCTGTCCTCCCCGGGCCAGTTCCCGGACGATGGCCTCCCGGACCATCTGCTCGTTGTACTCTAAGACATAGGTCTGTATGGGCAGACGCTCGTCCGGCGCCTCCTCCAGCACACTCATGTCCCGGATACCGATGAGGCTCATATGGAGGGTTCGGGGGATAGGAGTGGCCGTCAGCGTCAGCACGTCCACATTCTCCTTCAGCTTCTTGATCTTTTCCTTGTGGGCCACGCCGAAACGCTGCTCCTCGTCGATGATCAGCAGCCCCAGATCCTTGAATTTCACATCCTCCGACAACACCCGGTGGGTGCCGATGACAATGTCCACCAGACCCTTTTGCAAGTCCGCCACCGACTTTTTAATCTCCCCCGGTGTCCGAAACCGGGATAACAGTTCCACTCTGACCGGAAAATCTTTCATCCGCTGGGTAAATGTGTTGTAATGCTGCTGGGCCAGGATCGTGGTGGGCACCAGGTACACCACCTGCTTACCCTCCTGTACGGCCTTGAACGCCGCCCGGATGGCAATCTCCGTCTTGCCGTATCCCACGTCGCCGCAGATCAGCCGATCCATAATTTTGCCGCTCTCCATATCCGCCTTGGTATCCGCTATGGCAGCCAGCTGATCCTCCGTCTCCTCAAAAGGGAACATCTCCTCGAACTCCCGCTGCCACACTGTGTCCCTGCCGTATTGGTAACCCTGGCTCTGCTGACGCAGGGCATAGAGTTCCACCAGGTCTCCCGCCACCTGGTCCACGGCGGCGCGCACTTTTGATTTGGTGCGGTCCCACTCCTTGGTGCCCAGCTTGTTTAACTTCGGTTTTCCCCCTTCCGCCGATGCATATTTCTGGATCACGTCCAGGCCCGTAGCCAGCACATAAAGGTTGCCCCCGTCACGGTACTCAATCTTAATGTAATCCTTGACCACCTTTTCCACTTCTACCTTTTCAATGCCCCGGTAGATGCCCAGCCCATGGGTTTCATGCACCACGTAATCCCCCACTTTCAACTCGTGGAAATCGTTGATCTTCTGTCCCTGATACAGTTTTTTCTTCTTTTTCTTCTTCTCCGCCCCGAAAATATCCGACTCGGCGATCACCACATACTTGATCAGCGGATATTCAAAACCTTTGTTCACATGACCGTAATAGGTGACTACCTCCCCGGGCTGCACCTCACGGAAAGGGTCCTCCGTGTACACGGCGGTCAGTTCATACTCCCGCAGATCCTCCGCCAGGCGTTTCGCACGGGTCCGGGAACCGGACAACAGCAGCACCCGATAGCCCTGCCTCCGGTAACGGGTCAGATCCTTTACCAATGCCTCAAAGCTGTTGTTGTAGGGGGACACGCTGCGGGCGGATACCATGACCCGGGAGGAGGGCTTCAGCAGATTGTTCTTCCCGTCCATGGTGGCCAGAGATACCACGGCAGACTTAAGACACTTGGCCATGACCTGCTCCCTGCCGTAGAGAATGTCCATCTGTCCCGGCAGCACATAACCCTTCTGCGCCCGCTGCCCCATGCTCTCCCGAAACTCCAGTTCCACCGCATCCGCGTGTTCGGCGATTCGGACGGGTTCATCCATATAGAAAATCAAGTTGGGATGCACCCTCTTCATCTCCCGTGACTCGTCCAGCTTCTGCAGCAGTTCCGGCAAGGTGAGAGTCTCCTGGAAAAAATAATGGATATAACTCTCCAGATTTACTTTGGCCTGAAACTCCAGCAGCTGCTCTTTCAGTTCCCCGATCTGGGTATGGATCCGATGGGCCGCCTCAGTCTCAAAGGCATCCCGCAGCTTCTTTTCCTGGGCGGCGGCCTCCTCCTCAATCCGTTTAACCCCCGCCTCCAGACGCTCCCTGTCCATGACAAACTCCGCCGCCGGATAGATGGTGACACTCTCCAGCTTCTCGATGGAGCGCTGGCTCAGCACGTCAAAGGACCTGATGGATTCTACCTGATCCCCCCACAACTCAATGCGGTAGGGATTTTCCTCCGTCAGATCATAGATGTCGATGATGCCGCCCCGGATGGAAAATTGTCCGCTGCCTTCCACCTGGGCCGTCTTTTCATAGCCCAGATCCACCAGTCTCCTGGCCAGCGCCGCTTCGTCCAGGGTTCCCCCGTTCTCCACCGCCAGAATATCTTTCTGTGGGTCCCACTGCACCTGGGGCGTCATCAGCGCCGCAAAGGTGGTGATCAGCGTCAGGGGTTTGCCCTCCGCAATCCGCCGCAGCACCCGTACCCTCTCTCTTGTCAGCTGGTTGCCGTGGATATCCGCCTGGAAGAAAATCAGATCCTTGGCCGGATAGAGCAGCGTGTTCCTGTCATAGAAGCGATACTCCTCATACAATTCCCTGGCCTTTAAATCACTGTAAGTCACGATGACCTTGCAGCGCAGGCCATCGGACAGTCCATAAATCATATGCAGTTTCTGGGAGTCCACACAGCCGCTGAGCGCCACCGGGGTCCTCCCCCTGCGGATATCCTCCCTGATCTGGTCATACTCCGCCAGATCCCGCAAAGGTGCCAATAAAGCCTGCATCCTTCTACCTCCCCCCACTATACTTTCTTCTTCGTGTTATACCGGTTCATGGCGCCGTCCACATCGCCCTGCAAAATCATACGGATAGCCTCCGCCGCCTTCCCGCTCGTCTCCTCCAGCACCTTTTTCTCTTTGTCCGTAAAATGGCCCAGCACATAGTCCTTCAGATCATAGCCCTGAGGCTTGTCGCTGACCCCCATCCTGATTCGGATAAAATTCTCGCTTCCCAGATGCAGGATTATATTTTTCAGTCCATTGTGCCCCCCTGCGCTGCCCTTCTTGCGGATACGCAGCTGCCCCACATCCAGGCTGATATCGTCGGAGACCACCACCAGCTGGGTAGTCACATCCACCTTATAGTAATCCGTCGCCTGACGGATGCTCTCCCCGCTCTGGTTCATATAGGTGAGGGGTTTCACCAGAACCACCTTATGCCCGTCAATATAGCCCTTGCCGATGACTGCCTTATGTTTTCTCTCCAGCATGGTAATCTGGTATTTCTTCGCAATATCATCTATGACAAGAAAACCGATATTATGCCTTGTATTTTCATATTCCCTGCCCGGATTGCCCAGGCCCGCAATAATAAACATAGTACTCCTCCTTCAACACTTGTGCCTTTGCTCAAGCATTCTAATGATACCCCATAACACATTGTTAATTCAAGCAGAATTTTCTATCGAACCCATATGCCGGAAAAATTATGGGGAAATCCCACTATTTGCCCAATAACTATTGTCTGCTTCGGAAATATACCTTAAAATAAATCCATGAAATCAAACAGCGCAGCATACGCCGGGCAGAAAGAAAAAGCTTATCGATCGTCAGTATAAAGAGTGGGAGGAAGAAAAATGCAAAGTACACATCTATTATCGGAAATCCAGGAGAATGTGGCAAGAGTTATTATAGGAAAAAGAGAAGTCACGCGCCTGCTGCTGGCATCCATCGCCGCAGGCGGACATGTGCTGCTGGAGGACGTGCCGGGCACCGGAAAAACTGTGCTGGCAAAGACCATTGCCAAGTCCATGGGATGCCGATTTGACCGTGTGCAGTTCACACCGGATTTACTGCCAAGCGACGTAACCGGACTGTCCTTTTTTAATCAGGAGAAGAATGCTTTCACCTTTAAGGAGGGGCCGGTATTCACCAATATTCTGCTGGCGGATGAGATCAATCGCGCAACGCCGAGGACGCAGTCAAGCCTTCTTGAATGTATGGCCGAAGGACAGGTGACGGTGGATGGCACAACACGCTGCCTGGACGCGCCGTTCTTTGTCCTGGCCACCCAGAATCCGATTGAGACCATCGGCTGTTTTCCTCTGCCGGAGGCACAGCTTGACCGCTTCATTATGAAGATCAGCATGGGCAGCCTGACGCAGCAGCAGGAACTTGAGATGCTTGACCGCTATATTCATGAGGAACCTCTGGCGCATATCGAAGCCGTGTGTACCGGCGAGGATATTCGACTGCTCCAGCGCGCCTGCAGAGAAGTGTTTATCCATGACGATCTGAAAAACTATATCGTGTCGCTGGTTCAGGAGACCAGACGGCACAAAAGCGGTGTGCAGGGCAGCGCGGCGGCGGGCGTAAGTCCCAGAGGGACCCTTGCGTTTGCGCGCGCGGCACAGGGAATGGCCCTTGTAAACGACAGAGATTATGTGGTGCCGGAGGATATCAAAGCGGTTGCCGTCCCTGTGCTGGGCCACCGGCTGGTGGGGGAGTTTGAAGAAGTCCAGAAAAATGCATTTATACAGAAACTTTTAGACAGTGTGGCGCTGCCCACAGAGGATTGGTCAAAGAGATGATACTTTATTTTCTACTTGCAGTGGGACTGGTTACAGCCCTATGGAACCTCTATTACAAACATTTTTGGGCAAAGAACATCACGGTCCTGCTCCGGTTTGAGACAGATGCCCTCTATGCGGGGGAGGAGACGAAACTTTATGAGGTAATCGAGAACCGGGGAGCAATGCCGGTTCCGGTGCTCGAGGTGGGCTTTCATACAAGGAAGGAACTGGACTTTGCGGGGGCGGACAACACCAATGTAAGCGACTATATTTACAAGAGGGACATCTTCGCGGTGCTGGGCAGGCAGAAGATTACGCGGGAAATCCCGTTAAAATGTACGCGGCGCGGACATTATGAGATCAGGGAAGCGGAGCTTGCCACCCATTCCCTTCTGTACAGAAAACGCCTCGGCAAGGAACTGGAGAGCAACGCGGCAATATACGTCTATCCCCGAATGGCAAATGTGTCTGACATTATGCCGCTGTGCGAGCGGATGTTGGGAACCCTGCAATGCGCCAAGCGGCTGTATGAGGATCCCTTTGCGTTCCGCACCATCAGGGACTACACCACTGACGACCCGATGAAAGCAATTAACTGGAAGGCCAGCGCAAAAACGGGAATACTGATGGTCAATACCTTTGATTCGGCGCTGTCCCAGAAAGCCATGCTGTTTCTGGATGTGGAGGATAGCGGCATCCTGAAATACCAGGATTTGGTGGAGGAAAGCATCTCCATTGCCGCGTCCCTGGCGCGCAGGCTGCTGCGGCGGGGAATCGAGGTGGGATTCTGCTTTAACGGCAGCACTGCCGCCGGTCAGGAGAGCGGCTTTGCGCCCACCAATAAGAAAGAAATGCTGATCCGCATGGAGCGTATGCTTGCGGAATATCAGACCGTGAACGGGGCTCATCCCTTTGGGGCGGAGTTGAACAAATACTCTGTCCCTGCGGATACACTGCTGATTTTTATTACCAAAAATCTGAGTCTTGCACTGTTTGACGCCATAAAAAGACGCGCCGGAGAAAGTCAGACAATCCTCGTCTGCCCTGTCTACCGGGGAGAAGCCTTACAGGGAGAGTTTTCCCATATAAAGAGCAGCAAAAATGTCCGGATACTGGTGCGGGAGGTGGACAGGGAATGAAAAAGCATCTGGTGGTGATGGAATGGATTCATGCGACACTTATTTTTGCTCTGTTTATCCCATTTGTATATGGGTTATGCATGTTTACGCCCCCGGAAGGCACGGCGCCGTTCTATCTGAAATGTCTGCTGGTGGCGGTGCCGGTGGCAGTCACGAAAATCGCGGCGGATCGCGTTAGAACACTGGGTGCGTATCTTCTTGTCTGCGCGGCGCTTTTTACAGTAATATACGGGGTTATAGCCGGTGTGCCGCGGCTTATGGGACAGGACGGCTCCGCGGAATTACCCGTAAACTGCTACCGGGTCTGTATGCTTGCGGAGACAGCCATTATTGCCGTGATACGGCTTGCGGACAGGATAAAGCGCAAAAGATATGAAGCCCGAAAAGAAACGGATCCCCTTGCGCTATATAGAGAAAGCTTTTTGGACCGACCGTCTTTGAGCAACGGGTATTTTATCACAATGTATATTGCAGGCATTTTATTTAACGCGAAACTTCTGTGCGACATCGCCCTTTTCAGTGCGATTGTCTATCTGTTTCTTGCGCTGGCATACACCTTTTTCGGGACCACAGAGCATTATCTTATGCTGAATAAACGGACCAAGGGGATACCTGCAAAACGCCTGTATGCGGTAAGCGGCGGGATGTTATGCCTGTACGCGGTGCTCCTGCTTGCGGTGATCCTGCCCTCCTTCCTTCTGATAAAAGCAAGGAGATATACCGACGTGAGGGAGTGGTTCACGGATATGCCCCTGGCGCCGGGCGACTATGAAGGAAATTTTAACTTTCAAACCTCCGGCGGCAATGCCGGAGGGATGTCGCAATTCTTCATGGATGTGGGTGAACCTTCAAAATTGTCAATGATCTGGGAGGTACTGTTTTGGAGATTGAGTGTAGCCTGCATAATTGCCTGTGTCTACGCTGTTGTGATGGCAATTAAAAAAATTTTCCGGGACTTCCGCAGAGATCTTGACGAGAACGGAGATAAGATCGAGGAACTGGAGAAAAAACAGGCGGCAGGCGCATTGTGATGACGGCCCGGGAACAGGACAGCGAGACGATCCGAATCAAACGCCTGTATAAGCGAACTATCAGAAAACATCGCAAGGATCGTCCGGCGGCATACGAGTCGCCCGCGGAGATTGAGGAAAAGGCCGGGCTGGCGGAGGATGCCGCCATGCAGACGCTTCACGAGGACTATGAGAGGGTGCGGTACGGGAAGCAGCGGAACTTGTACGCGGAATAAGAAAGCCGCCGCATCTCTGCGACAGCTTTCCCACCCCAATACATGTCAGTATGAATTACTCCTCTTCCACATCCGGCGCCGCCAGCGCCTTCTCATAGCTTTCCAGAATCACCTGCTGGATATGCTCTCTGGTGGCGGAATTGATAGGATGCGCAATATCCCGATGCTCCCCGTCCGCCGCCTTCTTGCTGGGCATGGCAATAAACATGCCCTTCTCCCCCTCGATCACTTTGATATCGTGTACCACAAACTCATCGTCCAGAGTGATGGACACGATAGCCTTCATCTTTCCTTCCTTGGTAATCTTACGTACCCGTACATCTGTAATCTGCATTGGAACAACCCCCTTAGCTAAATGCTTTTATTATAAACATTGATCCCGTGCGCCGCCGCACACATTCAGTTCAAAAGAATTAAATGCAGAGCATTTCTCGTTTTATACTACATAACGCCAGAATTTACCGTACTGCATTGGTTAAACGTATATGGCTGGCGTTATGTAGTCAGGTTACTCGGAAATTTTAACTGTTAAGCAGTATAAGATGTTTTTATTACTTCTACATTACATATCTTTCATTTTTCTCCACCACGATCTTGATGCCGCCTTCACCCACGAAGCGGGAACCTGCACGGATGGTATCCCGGCTCTCCACAATGCAGTTCTCAATATATGTGTTGTCGCCGATGTATACATCGTTCAGAATCACGGAGTTCTTAATCACGCAGTTGTTGCCGATATAACTCTTCTTGAAAATCACCGAATTTTCCACCACGCCGTTGACAATGCAGCCGCTGGAGATCAGGCTGTTGCGGATATCCGCGCCCGGATTATATTTTGCGGGCGGCAGGTCGTCCACCTTGGAATATATGTCGGGATACTGCTTGAAGAAATAGCTGCGCACCTCCGGCTTCAGGAAATCCATATTGGTTCCGTAATAATCCTCCACCGATGCGATATTGCGCCAATATTCCTTAATCTTGTAGGCGTAGATTCTCTTCATATCCTTGTAGCGGATCAGGATGTCACGCACAAAATCGTACCGCTCCTCCTCCACACATCTCTCGATCATCTCAATCAGATTGCGGCGGCGAATCACGTAGATGCCGCAGGAGACGGTATTGCTCTTGGCCTGTAATGGCTTTTCCTCAAACTCCGTGATGCGGTAATCCTCATTCATTTTCATGGTGCCGAAGCGCTCGATCTCCGTGCCCGGCTCCATATCCCGGCACACCACTGTGATGTCGGCCTTCTTGTCAATATGGTACTCCAACAGCTTGTTGAAGTCCATCTTGTACACGCAGTCGCCGGAGGCGATGACCACATAGGGCTCATGGCTGTTCTTCAGCCACGTCAGGTTCTGGGCGATGGCGTCTGCCGTGCCCCTGTACCAGTTGCTGTTATTCACGGTCACTGCCGGCGTAAAGACGTACAGGCCGCCCTGCTTTCGTCCGAAATCCCACCATTTGGAGGAGCTTAAGTGTTCATTCAGGCTTCTGGAATTGTACTGGGTAAACACCGCAACTTTCTGGATATGGGAATTGGACATATTGCTGAGTGTAAAGTCAATGCTCCGGTAGCTGCCGGCCACCGGCATGGCACAGATGGCACGTTTCTGTGACAACTCTTTCATTCGGTGGTTATTGCCACCTGCCAAAACGATTCCTATAGCTCTCACTGTTATCTCTCCTCTGCCTTGATTAATGTCTTGCCGCTTGCCAGGTAGGCGTTCTCATAGTCCGCAGCCGTGGTAGCCCCAGCGATCACCGTGTTCTTGCCCACGCTGACATTGTCGGGAATCACACTCTTCTCACCCACTGTCACCAGACCGTGATTATAGATATGAGGAGCCGTGTTGTTCTCCGCCTCGTCTCCCACGCCCAGCTTTACACCCTTACCGATCTGTACATTCTCCGCTATGATCGCCTTGTTAATCTCGCATCCGGCGCCTATGACGACATTGTTCATAATGATGGAATCCCGAACCACAGCGCCCTCTCCAATGGTCACGCCGCACCCCACCACAGAGTTGTACACCTTTCCGTATACATCCGAACCCTCGCCGATGATACAGCGAGAAACGACACTGTCTCTGGACATATACTGAGGCGGCAGAATATCACTCTTGGTATAAATCTTCCAGTATTCCTCATACAAATTGAACTCCGGCACAATATCGATCAACTCCATATTGGCCTCCCAATAAGAGTTTAATGTACCCACGTCCTTCCAGTAGCCGTTGAACTCATAAGCATACAGCGGCGCTCCCTTTTCATGGCAGTAGGGGATGACATGCTTACCGAAATCCAGAGCCGGTTGATCTGCCATGGTCAGCAGCGCTTCTTTCAGCGTCTTCCAATTAAAAATGTAAATACCCATGCTGGCCAGGTTGCTCCTGGGATGTTCAGGCTTCTCCTCAAAATCGGTGATCCGCCGGTTCTCATCCGTAATCATGATTCCGAAACGGCTGGCCTCCTCCATGGGGACAGGCATGACCGCGATGGTCACCTCCGCTTCGTTCGCCTTGTGAAAATCCAGCATCACCTCATAATCCATCTTGTAGATATGGTCGCCTGACAAGATCAGGACATATTCCGGGTTGAAGCTCTCCATGTAATCCAGATTCTGGAAAATCGCATTGGCAGTGCCGGTATACCACTCGCTGTTGGCACTCTTCTCATAGGGAGGGAGCACCGTTACACCGCCAATATTCCGGTCCAGATCCCAGGGAATTCCGATTCCGATATGGGTATTCAGCCGAAGCGGCTGATACTGGGTCAATACACCCACCGTATCGACACCCGAATTGATACAGTTGCTCAGGGGAAAATCAATAATGCGGTACTTTCCTCCGAAAGCCACTGCCGGCTTGGCTACCTTGGATGTAAGAACTCCCAGTCGGCTGCCCTGCCCTCCAGCCAATAACATGGCTATCATTTCTTTCTTAATCATGTCATCACCTCAATCTAGCATAATAGACAATGCATTCCTCGGCCTTGTCTTGTATACATTATAACATATCCAATAAGAATTGTGAATATTTTTACAGAAAAAAGTTATTTTGTTTCCCTTTTTTATTCAATTTTAACAGAATTTTCTTAACATTAAAATGCGTTTGTTTTTTTTACCCACAAAGTATATAATAAGGAATATAATAATTTTAGAACATTTCTCAAAAAGGAGTTATGCGCTGTTATGTATCAGATAGATTTTAAACACCCCGTTTCTGTTTATTTTGTGGGTATCGGCGGTATCAGCATGAGCGGGCTGGCGGAAATTCTGCACCAGGCGGGCTTTGCCGTATCCGGTTCCGACTGGAAATCCAGCCCCATCACCCAGGCTCTGGAGAAAAAAGGCATTCAGGTTTACTATGGGGAAGATGCCGCCCATGTCACGGAGGGTATCGACTGCGCCGTGCTGACCAGCGCCGTACACGAGGACAATCTGGAATTTGCGGCCATCCGCCAGAAGGAAATCCCCTACTTGTCCAGGGCCCAGCTGCTGGGACAGATCATGAAGAATTATGAACTTCCCATCGCCGTCAGCGGCACCCACGGCAAGACCACCACCACATCCATGCTCTCCGAAATCCTGCTTAAAGCGGGCACCGATCCCACCCTGTCCATCGGCGGTATCTTAAAGTCTATCGGCGGCAACATAAGAGTGGGGGAAAGCGGCTACTTCCTCACCGAAGCCTGTGAGTATACGAACAGCTTTTTAAGCTTCTTTCCCAAGATCGCCCTGATTCTGAACGTGGAAGAGGATCATCTGGACTTTTTCAAAGACCTGGCGGCCATCCGTCATTCCTTCCATAACTTTGCCCGGCTGCTGCCCCAGGATGGCACCCTGGTAATCAGCGGCGACATTGATCGCTGGCAGGAACTGACCCAGGGCTTGTCCTGCCGGATTATCACCTACGGTCATGACGGCGGCTGTGACTACTATGCCAGCGACATTGCCCAGGATGAGCAGGGCAACGCCTCCTTCCTGCTGCACAGTCCCGGCCGGGATCCCCAACAGGTGTCGCTGAAAGTGCCCGGCAGTCACAATGTACACAATGCTCTGGCGGCTATCGCCACCGCGGATCTGTTGGACATCAGCCGTGAAAATACCCTGGCGGCCCTGCATGAATTTCAGGGCACGGACCGGCGTTTTGAGTACAAGGGCAATGTGAACGGTGTCACTATAATAGATGATTATGCACATCACCCCACAGAAATTACTGCAACCTTGCAGGCGGCGCATAATTATCCCCACAAGACCCTCTGGTGCATGTTCCAGCCTCATACTTACTCCCGCACCAGAGACTTTATGGAGCAGTTTGCCCAGGCCCTGACCCTGGCTGACCGGGTAGTGCTGACAGATATCTATGCCGCCAGGGAAAAGGATACCCTTGGCATCAGTTCCCGGGATCTGCAGGCCGCTGTCCAAAGGCTTGGCCGGGAGTGCGACTACTTCCCCACTTTTGAGGAAGCCGAAAAATTCCTGTTAGAAAATTGCATAAACGGCGACCTGTTGATAACTATGGGAGCCGGGGATGTGGTGAAAATCGGCGAATCCCTCCTCCAAAAATAGTTATCCACCATATCCACATTTTTTCTGCTGCTCCCGCGGCAAAAAAATGTGGATATTTTTCTAAAAACTGTGGATAAGCCGTCCTCCCGTTCGAGGGAAGCAGCCTGCCGAATCTATCAGGAAAATTCCCTCAACGCTATAAAAATTATCCACTCTATCCACCGTTTCCACATTTTTCCGCCTTCCTGTAAGGTGTTTTTCTTTCCGGCAAAATGCCTATTTCTTTTTCAGTTTTCTTATGATATACTTTGAACCACTGACACGAAACAGTTCTGTCAGCGGCTGAATGTTCATCACCGGATCTGTGCAGTGACAGGGAAGCTGCGGAACTTTAAACAGCTGCTTCCCTGTTACTGCACTGATGAATATTCAGACGCCGTCAGCGGCTGGATGTTCATCACCGGATCTGTGCAGTGACAGGGAAGCTGCGGAACTTTAAACAGCTGCTTCCCTGTTACTGCACTGATGAATATTCAGACGCCGTCAGCGGCTGGATGTTCATCACCGGATCTGTGCAGTGACAGGGAAGCTGCGGAACTTTAAACAGCTGCTTCCCTGTTACTGCACTGATGAATATTCAGACGCCGTCAGCGGCTGGATGTTCATCACCGGATCTGTGCAGTGACAGGGAAGCTGCGGAACTTTAAATAAGGATGGTTATACATGGCACGTTTAACGATTTATAAGGATAATTACATAGAGTCCACCGCCGTATCCGACTATTTTATTGACAACTATATGAAAGATGCCAATGATGCCCAGCTGAAGGTCTATTTATATCTGCTGCGCATGATCCATGCCAACATGGCTTTCAGCGTCTCGGATATTGCGGATAAGTTTAACCATACGGAGAAGGACGTACTGCGCGCTCTTCGCTACTGGGAAAAGCAAAAACTTTTGTCCTTGGACTACGATGAGGACAAAAATCTGGTGGGCATCCATCTGTGTGAATTGAATCCTGTGAAAACCGGTACCCCTTCCGTCTCCTCCCGCGGTGATAGTGCCGACACCGTGGCGCTGCGGCCCCAGGAACCGATGACTATACCGGATATCCGGCCTTCCGCCACGGACGTGACCACTGTATCCGACGCAGGTCCTGCCGTTAATAGCCCGACAGCCATGCATAAAGAACCGGAGCCGGAACAGGAACAGGAGCCCGATCCCTACGCCAAGCCCACCTACAGCGCCGACCAGCTGCGCAACTTTAAGGAACAGGAGAACACTGCCCAGCTGCTGTTCGTGGCCCAGGTGTACGTGGGCAGACCTCTGACATCATCGGATATGAGAACAATCCTGTATCTGTCGGATGTACTGCATTTTTCCGACGACCTCATCGACTATCTCATCCAGTACTGTGTAGATCGGGGCAAAAAAGATTTCCGCTATATGGAAAAGGTGGCCATCAGCTGGGCCCAGCAGGGGATCACTAACCCCAAGCAGGCACAAAAGACCGCCCTCAAATACGATAAGTCTGTCTATGCCATCATGAATGAGCTGGGCAAGACCTCCGCTCCCACCAGTAAGGAACTGGAATATATCAACCGCTGGACCGGAGAGTACGGCTTCAGCCCGGATATCATTTTCGAGGCATGTGAGCGCACGGTGCTGGCTGTGGATAAGCACCGCTTTGAATATGCGGAAGGGATCTTAAACAGCTGGCGCAAGGAGAATGTCCGCCATAAAGCCGACATCAAGAGAGTGGACGAACAACATCAGAAGCAAAAGAATACCGCTTCAAGCACCACTGCCCGCAACAGCAGCACCGGCAACAAGTTCAATCAGTTTAAGCAGAACACCTACAATTTTGAGGAATTGGAAAAAGAACTCCTCAGCAACTAGGGAATCCGTAGAACCGCAAACAGAGCGCCAATATAGGAGAATCCGCCGTGGCATTGACTAAAGCACAGTACGACACCATAAAACGCAGTTATGAGGAAAAGCAAAATCACAATATGCGTCTGTTGATGCAGCGCAGAGCGCAGGTTTATGCAAAGCTGCCGGAGTACCGGGAACTGGACACCTCCGTGGGCGGAACCTGCGTGGCTCACGCACGTCTGCTGCTGGACGGGGATCAGGCGGCGCTGGACGAGCTAAGGCAGGAACTGGCCCGAAAAGCCGCCCGCCGTCGGGAGCTGCTGTCCCAGGCCGGGTATCCCCCAGACTATCTGGAGCCTTTCTATGACTGCCCCGACTGTCAGGACACCGGCTATATCGGCAGTGAGAAATGCCACTGCTTCCGCCAGCAGGAGATCACCCTGCTCTATGAACAATCCGGCATTCAAGAGATGATTGCCCGGGAGAATTTTGACACCCTTTCCACCTCCTACTACAAGGGCGAGGACCTGCAGCGTTTTGAAAACGCAGTGTCCATCAGTCATAAATTCGTGGAGGATTTCAAAAAAAGCTATCATAATTTACTGTTTTATGGTACAGTAGGTACAGGCAAGAGTTTTTTATCCGGCTGTATTGCCAGGGAACTGCTCTCTCTGGGCATGGCCGTGATCTATTTCAGCGCCAGCGGCCTGTTTGATACCCTGGCCCGCTATAACTTCGACACAAAAGCAAAAGAAACCCTTTACAATTTCTGCAAAGACATTTACAATAGTGACCTGGTGATTATTGACGATCTGGGGACGGAAGTGACCAACAGCTTTGTGACTTCCCAGCTGTTCTCGTTACTCAACGAGCGGCACCTGCGGCAGAAAGCTACTATTATCTCCACTAACCTGAATCTGGAAGAGATACGTGACCGTTACTCGGACCGCATTTTTTCCCGCATCACCAGCAATTATTCTCTGTGTAAGCTGACCGGCCCGGATATTCGCATGTACAAAAGAAGATTATCGGGCAAAGAGCGTCAAGCAGCAACAAAACTTTAAATCAGTATATTCCCGGAAATTGATCGCCCGGATTGCAGACTGGCAGGGCATATACGAAACTCTATACTCACCAGCGATGAAATATGCCGCGATGTCTCTGAAATCTTTTGCTCGTGAGTCGGGTTACTTGGCAAGTTTTAGTGACCGTCAGTATAAATAAGGAGGATTTTCATGCCAAATCGTGAAGAGAAGCGCAACCTAGAAACCATTCCCGTGGGTTCCTTGGGAATAATAGCCCTGGAGGGCTGTAGAGTACTGGGCGATATGGTGGACAAGTTCCTGGTAAGGTGGAGAACTGAGCGGGAACATGAGCACCGGGATTCCCTGGCATTTGCCGGCTATCAAAGAGATTCTTATCTGCTGAATGCCAAGGTGCCCCGTTTTGGTTCCGGAGAAGCCAAGGGCATGATTCTGGAATCCGTCAGAGGCTGTGATCTCTATCTGTTGGTGGATGTCTGCAACTACAGCCTGACCTACTCCCTATGCGGGCATGAAAATCATATGTCCCCCGACGACCACTATCAGGATTTAAAGCGCATTATTGCCGCTGTGGGCGGAAAGGCCCGCCGGATCACCGTGATTATGCCTTACCTGTATGAAAGCCGCCAACATAAGAGGACCGGCCGGGAATCCCTGGACTGTGCTCTGGCCCTGCAGGAACTGGTTGGCATGGGCGTAGACAATATCATTACCTTCGATGCCCACGACCCCCGGGTGCAGAATGCCATTCCCCTGCACGGCTTTGAAACCGTACAGCCCGCCTATCAGTTTGTCAAGGGATTGCTGCGCCATGTGAAGGATTTGCAGATCGACAGCCGACACATGATGGTCATCAGCCCGGACGAAGGAGGTATGAAACGGGCCATCTATATCGCCAATGTGCTGGGACTGGATATGGGTATGTTCTACAAGCGCCGGGATTATACCCAGGTGGTGAATGGCCGCAATCCCATCGTTGCACACGAGTTTTTGGGTTCAAGCGTAGAGGGCAAAGATATGATCATCATCGACGATATGATCTCCTCCGGCGACAGCATTCTGGAGACCGCCGCCGCCCTGAAACAGCGTAAAGCGGCCAATATCTTTGTATTTTCTACCTTTGGTCTGTTTACCAATGGCCTGGCAAAATTTGACAGAGCTTATGAGAGCGGCCTGATCTCCAGAATCCTGACCACCAACCTGATCTACCAGACACCTGAACTCCTGGAACGGGAATGGTATATCAACTGTGACATGAGCAAATATATCGCCTACATCATTGATACCCTGAACCATGACTCCTCCATCAGCGACCTGCTGAATCCCAATGAGAGGATACAGAGCATCGTGGCCCGGTATCGCAACGGAGAACTGCAATAAAAATCCCCCGAAAGTCAGACCACTATTTCCTCTGATTTTCGGGGATTTTTTTCAACCCTCTTTCGCTCCATTGAATACATATAGGACTCTGAAGTTTTGTCATCCGCTTCTAAACAATCTATAGGATATGGCGCAGAACGCCCCTCGGAAATAGTCTTACAGGGGTTGCCTGCAGCCTGTATCAACATTCCCGAAGCATTGTTCTCTATTATTTGTAAACCGCATTGCATAATAGGTTGACATTTGTTCCGATATATTATATACTCCTTTTGTGCAAAGGTTTACAATATACGTTCACAAGCTGCTCTGTTACAGACAACTTTCTAACGCTGGGGCAGCAAAAACACTATACAAGGAGAACAAATATATGAACACAAAAAAAATTGCGTTAATCGGACTGATGACTGCCGTTATCTGCGTATTGGGGCCTATTTCCTTTCCGCTGCCCATAAGCCCGGTGCCCATATCCCTGGGGGTTCTGGGAGTGCTGCTGGCCACTTATTTGCTGGGGATGAAATGGGGGACAATCAGCTGCCTGGCCTATCTGCTGATCGGCCTGGTGGGACTGCCTGTGTTTACCGGCTTTTCTGGCGGTGTGGGCAAAGTCCTGGGACCTACGGGCGGCTACCTGCTGGGGTATATCTTCCTATCCCTGATTGCCGGCTTCTTCATCAGCAAATGGCCCGCTAAATGGCTGATGCATCTGGCGGGCATGGTGCTGGGAACGGCGGTTATGTACTTATTTGGCACCCTGTGGCTGGGCTACCTGATGAAGTGTTCCTTCCTGGAAGCACTGTGGATGGGCGTGATCCCCTACATCCCGGCCGACCTAATCAAGCTCGCTGTCACTCTGGGACTTGGAGGGCTGATCCGCAAACGACTTAAAAAAGCCGGGCTTATCGGCTGACAAGCCTGCCTTTTACGGAGATTTATCCCCCTTGCCATTCCGCCGGAATTGTGCTACACTATTTTTCGTTGCAGGAGCCTCATTAACCAAGGTCAATAGGCTGATCAAACCGAGTGTTCGAGACCTTCCACTCGTTAAAAAAATACTAGAGGAGATATACACAATGAAAAACAGTAAAACACTTTTCATCGCCCAGGCGGCGCTTATCGCCGCCCTCTATGTGGTGCTGACATTGCTGGCCAACGCTCTGGGCCTGGCAAACCATGCCATCCAGCTTCGCTTTTCCGAAGCGCTTACCATATTACCCTTTTTCACACCTGCTGCCATACCGGGCCTGTTCCTGGGATGCCTGATCAGCAACCTGCTGACCGGTGCCATCATCTGGGACGTGGTCTTTGGCAGCATGGCCACGCTGATAGGGGCTATTGGCACTTATCTGCTGCGCCGCTGTAAATGGCTGGCTCCCCTGCCCCCCATCGCCGCCAACACCATAATCGTGCCGTTGGTGCTGTACTTCGCATATCATATTCCTGGCTCCATTCCGTTTTTCATGCTGACCGTAGGCATCGGTGAGATATTGTCCTGCGGTGTGCTTGGGATACTGCTGCTTCTTGTGCTGCAGCGATATAAAAAATATATTTTCCCTGCACCTGAAAAATAGAACCAAAAGCAAAGTAAAATAGCAAAACGGCTCCTGCAACGCTGTTTTCTCTAAAATATTTCCTTCACGTCATCCGCAATCAAATAACACATCTCCTCATGGGCATCCACATTCTCCGCAATTTGCTCCGCATCCAGTTTTATGTATCGGAGATCCCCACTGACCAGAAGTATCCCCTTTCGATCATAGATCTCCGTCTTCATGGAAGCAAACTTGGATGAAGCTTTCACCACAATTCCCTTCCCCACCAGTTCCTCCTGATAGGGCACAGGTTTTCGGTATTTCACTGCCATGGACATGGTGACTCCCAGCGCATCTTCCCCCTCCAGCGCCCACAGAGCCCGCAGGCCCAGTTCGTCCAGCATGGTAGCCGCCAGTCCTCCGTGAACCCTCTGAGGGAAACTCTGATGTTCCTCCTCAAACCGGAACAGGGTCATCACACTCCCGTCCTCCATATTGTAAAACGGCGCCTTCAGCCCCACCGGGTTATCCATCCCGCAGACATAGCACATTCTGCTGTTCCTCTGTTTACTCACTACCTTCATTTTCATCTCTCCTATTTTGCATTCCGCATGCGCCGCGCTGTCCGAGAACATGCTTTTAAAAATATCTCTTGCCTTTTTCTTTGCAGGCAGTTTAAAGTTCTTAGGGTGTACTAATCCTCTGTCCTGATATAAGTGATAAAGGGATTTCCATTCTCCTCCATCCACTCTCTGGTGTCATTCATTCCCTTTTTATAGAGCCTGCCCGTGGACGGCTCCATCACCACCACATTAAATTCATTGAAGCCAGTGAGCAACACTGCCTCTCCGTCCTCCAAGCGGGCCAGCACCGGGATATCCTGATTGATAAAATACAACATGGCATCCAAGCTGCAGCCCCCCAGATCCAGCACCTGGGCCCGACCCTCCAGATTCTCCTCCAGGATCTGCAAAGCCGATTTGCCTCGTCTAAGCAGATCATCTGTGTTTCTCACAATACCCTCCAAAGCCAACATGGTATCCAGACATACCGCCAGGCTGCCCTTTTCCTCTGTGGCCTCCTGGGCCGTGATCGCCATGATCTGGTTGCGGGTTACCCTGTTTCCCCTTTGCCATATGGTTTTGCCACTGTCATCCACCACCACGCCAAAGCAGTCATCGGCCTGGTTTATGGCTATGGCAGGATCGTAATAGATCCCCACCGCAGCGCCCAGATCATACACATAATAGTGTTCCCGTTCATTGTCCGCAGGCAGAATCACATTCCTTCCCCCTCCAAATACTACCTCCATGGGAGTCAGTACCTGCAGATTTTTGACTTGGATCTCTTCCCTCACCTGAATCTGCACCAACTTTTCATAGGTATCCACCGCCACCACCACCAGCTGATTCTTTCCCACCTCCTGGGGGGTGCTGTTCATAATATGGTCTTGGGTAGTATTCACATAACTTCCATCCTCCCGGCGCAGCACCCGTTCCAGAGTAATCTGGTTCTCCCCCACCTGGCAGGACAGCGTATAGATATTATCCTTCTCATAGGCTTCCAGCAGTTTTCCTGAGGCATCCCGAATGCAGACCTGATACATGGGAAAGAGTTGTCGTCCCATCCCGTCGCTCACCACGTCCTTCCGCTTTGCCACGCCATAAATGATATCCTCTCCCATAAAGCCCAAGGGACGGCCCTCCTCGTCCGCTCCCACATCAATCCGGGTAACCTGCTCCGTTCCCAGATTCATGATTTGCAGTGCCTGATCCTGATACCATACCACAATTTTATGGTTGCCGGATATGACCATAGCCTCATCGTTTTCCACCAGAGCAATCCGCTCGCTGGTGCGCTCCATAGTGTCCACCTCGTAGATGCCATGGTCCAGATACAGGTAAAGTTTCCCCTCCCGGTTCAGATACAGAAGCTGCTCCAGTTCCTGCTTCAAGATTTCATAGGTCTTGTCATAAGGGATATACACCAGTTCCTCGATAGTATTCTGTTCGCTGTTGTAGGCATATATCTGTATCCCCACCTCTCCTTCATGCCTGCCCCTGTTCATATACCCATACACGGCAAACTGTATATTATTACCTTCATCCACATCCAGGATTTTCAGGTCGTACTTCTGATACATTTCCCGTGCGTCCCACATTGTTCCGGCATTCTGGGATTGATCCTCATAAAAAGAAAAAAGGAGAGTTAATTTGTTGGTGGTCACATTATAACTGCACAGCCGCCCGGCCGCCTCAAAGACCACAATGTTACCGTCCTCGCTCTCCACCAGGGTCATATCCTCACCTACAATGCCCAGCATGATCTTGTCATTGCCATAGATATCTCCCTTCACTGCAGGAATCTGTTCCATGGTCCGTTCAAATGCCAACAGGTATACTCGCTCCGGTGTGTAACGAATTCGATACAGCTCCTCCACCAGGTAACAGTTGCTTTTCTCGCCGCTGCCGGTGGACACCAGATAATGAAGTTCCATAGAAGCGGTCTGGGTGGCCAGTTCCACCAGATTCACCGCAGGATCCGTTAAACGCCTCACCTCCAGATCCCCCCATGTAATTTGATGAAAGCTGCTGTGGATATCCACCTTGTGAAAGCTTGTATTGTCCCCCTGAGAGTTACTTTCCAGATATTTGATCAAGTCCTTAGCGGCTTCCCTGTCAAAGGTCTTCTCATGGAAATCCCGCACATAGGCCAATTTTTCATATCCCCAAGTGTTGTCGCTCCAAATGACCCGGGTATAGTACCAGATCTCCCGACCGGCATTATCGAGCAGCACCAGAATTAAAGAATACTCCGTATCCTTTTCAATCAGATCTTTTAGGGCAGTCTCCACCCGTATGACACTGCCCGGCTCATAATCCGTAATCTCGGTATTCTCAATAAGACGGCTCCCATCCAGGCTGCGCACCTCCATGCGTATTCCCGAAAGCTTCACCCCATAGGTATCGATCCGGAATACCAGTTCCCTGTTATCCCCCAGTTCCGCAATGGTTCCCCGCTGATAAGCGGTGTCCATGGCCTGGATATACCCATGGAGTTCATTGTAGGCGATATCGCCCTTCTCCAGGGTAATGACCGGAAAGCTGGCCTCAGACAATTCCATGGTCATATTCTGATTGTCATGATTCATGACCCTGCCCGCCACCAACAGAGCAGCCAGAAAGGTCAGCAGAAAAATTACCCATTTTATTATAATTTTCTTCATTATACTTGATTCCTATCCAGCAGACGTGCCAACGTGGGATTCACCCCCAACAGTTCCATAGTGTGCTGCAAAGTGTATTCTTCCCGCAAGGCGCTTCCTTTGCCCTCCTGCCTCCCTGATTCCCGAAGGGTTTCCTGCTTTTTCAGCATACGCTGCCGTCCCGTACCTGTTCCATTGGGTCTCTTCACCGCTCTGATAAGAAGATTTTTGGGTGTATGCTCCATATCTATAAACTCCAGGATTTGCGTATCGTACCCCTGCTGCTCCAGCAATCCTGCCCGGATTGCATCTGTGATCAAAGCTGACATGCGCTCCTTGATCACTCCATAGCGCAGTAACGGCTCCAACTCTTTGCAATGAATCTGTCTGTTGACTTCGTGCTGACAGCAGGGCACCGCCAGGATCACCTTGGCCCCCCAGCCCACAGCCTTTTCCAATGCGTAGTCTGTAGCCGTATCACAGGCGTGGAGAGATACCACCATATCTACTTTTTGCTCCCCCTCATAGGCGCTGATATCCCCCACCTGAAATCGCAGCTGCTTATACCCACACTGTGCGGCCAACTCATTGCAACGCCGGATTACATCCGCCTTCAAATCCAGACCTGTGATGTGGATATCCCTCCCCTGCAGCACACGAAGGTAATAGTACATGGCGAAAGTCAAATAAGACTTTCCACAGCCGAAGTCGATCACATGGATCGTGCCCTCCCTGGGCAGCTGATCCAATATATCCTCGATAAACTCCAGATAACGGTTAATCTGGCGGAATTTGTCATATTTGTTTTTGGTGATTCTGCCATCCGGTGTCTGGACCCCCAGCCCTACCAGGAAATCTACCGGACAGCCTTCCCTCAGGATATACTGCTTTTCTCTGTTATGGGAAAGCTCCCTGGGGGCATTGTAGGTCGCCGATCTGGCCTTAATCGTCATTTTCCCCTTCTTGCTGACCAACACAGTGGCGCTTTTGTCCTGAGTTATAATCTCGCACTGACGAAACTGCCCCTGCAGCAGCTTTTCTATTAATCCACATGCTCCTGGGGCATCATGGTTTTCATGGAATACCTGGTTTCCCGCATAGCGGGTACTCTGGAACATCAGCTTTCCCTGCAAAAGCACCGGGCGCATCTTCAGCTTGTCCCCATAGGACTTGTCCCGGCTGTTGCTCAGTATCGCCTGCACCAGTTTCTCATTCATAATTTCTCTCAGCAGCCCGCTAAGCTCGTCCATCCTTTTCCTCCGACTAAAGTTCCGCATCCGCCCTGCCCGGGCACATGCCGTTTAGAGTTCCGCATCCGCCCTGCCCGGGCACATGCCGTTTAGAGTTCCGCATCCGCCCCGCCCGGGCACATGCCGTTTAGAGTTCCGCATCCGCCCCGCCCGGGCACATACCGTTAGAGTTCCGCATCCGCCCCGCCCGGGCACATACCGTTTAGAGTTCCGCAGAGCCACGAAAACACATGGTTCCCGTGGCTCTGCTTATTGTAAATTCTCTTCAGCTGAAGCTGAAAAATCCTCTTCTGCCGCCTCTACGGCGTTTATATACTTCATTTACCAAGAGCACAAAAATCAATGGCGGCATCTTTTTCCCATCATCGCCCGGAATCTCCTTCATTGACTCTTGCTGTCTATCCTCCCGCCGGATAATATCGGTTATATTCTCGGCAAGATGCTCCAAGGTATAGCGGTCAGGATACTCATCGTAAATCACACTGCCCTCATAATCCATCTTATCCAAAATCTCGGCGATCCTGGTCTGGTAAAGCCGTATCTCAGCCGGATACATCTGCCGGAAATATTCCAGATCACGCAGCACGTCCGCATCCTGCTGGCCATTAGGGAAGGCATTCCCAAAGCCCGCCGCCGGATATGTCATATAAAAAGGTAAAATTCTGCGTTCAAAGTCCATGTCAATGATACCTTTTCTTTTTATATAACATATGCATCCGGCATATCCGGCGTTACAGGCTTTCACGGCACGGATGACGCTACCGCCGGGATTATGGGCTTCGCCGGGATTATGGGCATGATTTACTTTATTACCTGGATACGGGCCATTGCCCGCAGCAGAGCAGTCTCCGCTCTGGCTATATCTGTGTCGCTGGCATGTTCATGAATGCGCTCTTGGGCACGCTCCTTCGCAGCTTCCGCCCTGGCGGCATCAATTTCGCTGGGCCACTCGATAATCTCTGCCAGAATCGTAACTCTGTCAGGCAAGATTTCTGCAAAGCCCGCATGTAAAGCTGCTTCCTTTTCTCCCTCCGGTTCTGTGATGGTAAGTACTCCCGGCTTAACGATCACTGTCATGGGCAGATGGCCGGGCAGCACACCGATTTCTCCCTCGGATGTGTTCAACTCCACCATTTCCGCCTCGCCCTCGTAAAATACCCTGCTCGGCGTTATGATCTTCAAAGTCAAGCAATTATTTTCTGCCATGGAAAACCCGCCTTTCCTTATTTCACTTTGGCCAAAACATCGTCGATGCTGCCGGCGTTCAGGAAATAACTCTCCGGAATGTCGTCGTGCTTGCCTTCCAGAATCTCCTTAAAGCCCCGGATGGTCTCGCTGATGGGTACGTACTTGCCTTCCAGACCAGTGAACTGACCTGCCACGAAGAAGGGCTGAGACAGGAATCTCTGCACCTTACGGGCACGGGAAACCACCAGCTTGTCGTCCTCAGACAATTCATCCATACCCAGAATGGCGATGATATCCTGCAATTCCTTGTATCTCTGCAAGATTTCCTGCACACCGCGGGCTACCTTGTAATGCTCCTCACCCAGGATACGAGGATCCAGAATACGGGAAGTGGACTCCAGGGGATCCACCGCCGGATAGATGCCCAATTCCACGATGGAACGAGACAGTACGGTGGTAGCGTCCAGATGGGCAAAGGTTGTGGCCGGCGCCGGATCGGTCAAGTCATCCGCAGGCACATATACCGCCTGAACGGAGGTGATGGAACCGCTTTTGGTGGAGGTGATACGCTCCTGCAGGGCGCCCATCTCCGTCTGCAGCGTGGGCTGATAACCCACTGCGGAGGGCATACGTCCCAACAGTGCGGACACCTCACTGCCCGCCTGGGTAAAACGGAAAATATTATCAATAAACAGCAGCACATCCTTGCCGCCCTTATCACGGAAATACTCTGCCATGGTCAGACCGGTAAGGCCCACACGCATTCTCGCTCCGGGGGGCTCGTTCATCTGTCCGAATACCATGGTGGTCTTGTCGATAACCCCTGATTCACTCATTTCATGGTACAGGTCATTACCTTCACGGGTACGCTCGCCTACGCCGGTAAATACGGAATAACCGCCGTGCTCGGTGGCGATATTTCGGATCAACTCCTGGATCAGCACGGTTTTACCCACGCCTGCACCGCCGAACAGACCGATCTTACCGCCCTTCTGGTAAGGGCACAGCAGGTCAACCACCTTGATGCCAGTCTCCAGCAACTCAGTCTCCGTTGACTGCTCCTCAAAATCCGGCGCCGGTCTGTGAATGGGCTCATAAGTCACATCCTCCGGTGCCGGCTTGTTGTCAATGGGTTTGCCCAGTACATTGAAAATACGGCCCAGGGTGTTTTCGCCTACAGGCACGGAGATGGGCGCACCGGTGGCGATGGCATCCATGCCTCTCACCAGACCGTCCGTGGAGCCCATGGCGATACACCTCACGGTGTCGTCACCCAGATGCTGGGATACCTCCACTGTCAGCTCGCTGCCATCTTGACCGGGAATTACGATTGCCTCGTTAATCTCCGGCAGGCTGCCCTCGCCAAAGCGGATATCCAGTACCGCACCAATGATCTGGGTAATCCTTCCTTTATTTTTTCCTGTCATAACATCCATACCTTTCTGATTAGAGTTCCGCATCTGCCCTTGAAGCACTGCTCCCGGCGGACAAAAACGCTGCCAAACCGCAGCCGGACTTTCCCTGCCCACTTATGTGCTGTGCCGCGGAGCAGATGCTGTTCTAGGGGAACAAAGCTATGAAATTGCCTCTGCTCCCGCTATAATCTCTGTTAATTCCTGTGTGATCGAGCCCTGACGAGCTCTATTGTATTTCAGCGTCAAATCACTTATCATTTCTTCCGCATTGCTGGTCGCATTGTCCATTGCCTGCATACGTGCGCCGTTCTCACTGGCCACGGCCTCCATCAGTCCGCCGTAGATCAGGCTGGCCACATACTTGGGGATGATCATCTCCAGAGCCTCTTCATCGTCTGCCTCAAAATTCATGGGCACTTCGGGCTCTTCTCCGCCGCTTTCCGCCACATGCTCCACAGGCAGAAGCTTTAACAGAGTCGGCACATGGCTCACGGTGTTCCTGAAAGCCGTGTAGGCCAGATAGATCTCTCCGATCTCACCCTTCGCATACGCCTTCAGCAATTCGCTGCACAGCAGCATTGCATCCGGATAAGCCGGCTCCTCTACAATATCGGACAGATCCATCCGCACCTCATAGCCCTCTCTGACAAGAGCATCCTTGCCCTTGCGGCCCACGGCATAGACCAGCACGTTCTCTTTATTCCAACCCTCATGACGGGTCACCAGCTTCACGATATTGGAATTGTAACCTCCCGCCAGTCCTCTGTTGGAGGAGATGACAACCACGGCCTTTTTGCCGCCGTCTACAGACTGCAAATATCTGTGCTGCAGACCACCCACCCTTGCCAGAATCCGGTTTACCGTCTGGTACATGCAGTTAAAATATGCCTTGGAGTTCTCTGCACTGGCTCTGGCCCGCTGCAGCTTTACGGTAGAAACGAGTTTCATGGCTTTGGTGATCTGCTGGGTACTCTGTATGCTCCCCTTGCGACGCTTGATATCACGCATTGATGCCATATATACCTCTTTCCTGCATATCACAGGCTATACCTGTGATATTGCCCTAACACGTTTTTGGATGTGCAACATCCGAACTTACTTCTACATGCATATCGCAGGCGGAGCCTGCAATACTGCGTTAATCAGTAATTGGAACGTCAGATCCAAATTTACCTTACTATGGATATTGCATTGATTTCTACACTTAATGGAACTGGGCCTTGAACTCTTTAATCGCCTTTACCAGCAACTCTTCCGTCTTCTCGGAGATAACCTTTTCCGCCGCGATTGCCCGGGGAATCTCCGCATATTTGGTATCCAGGAACTCGAACAGTTCCTTCTCAAAACGGGTGATATCCTCTACCGGCACATCCAGCAGATACTTATTTGTAGCCGCATAGATAATGATAACCTGGTACTGCACAGCCATGGGCTGATACTGGGGCTGCTTCAGCACTTCCTTGATGCGCTCGCCCTGGGCCAGCTTCTCCTTGGTGTCGGCATCCAACTCGGATCCAAACTGAGAGAAAGCCGCCAGTTCACGATATTGGGCCAACTCCACACGGATGGGCGCCGCAATCTTCTTCATAGCCTTGATCTGTGCCGCGCCGCCTACACGGGACACGGATAAGCCCGCATTGACAGCAGGACGGAAGCCTGCGTTAAACATCTCCGTCTCCAGATAGATCTGTCCGTCGGTGATGGAAATTACGTTGGTAGGAATGTATGCAGACACGTCTCCCGCCTGGGTCTCGATGATCGGCAGTGCCGTCAGGGATCCTCCGCCGTATTCCTCGCTCATGCGCGCCGCGCGCTCCAACAGTCTGGAGTGCAGGTAGAATACGTCGCCGGGATATGCCTCACGCCCGGGCGGACGGCGAAGCAGCAAGGAGAGTGTACGGTATGCGGTGGCATGTTTGCTCAGGTCGTCATACACCACCAGTACATCCTCGCCTTTCTCCATCCACTCCTCGCCGATGGCGCAGCCGGCGTAGGGGGCAATATACTGCAGAGGCGCCAGGTCACTGGCAGTTGATACCACCACGGTGGTGTACTGCATGGCGCCGTACTCCTCCAGAGTCTTTACAATATTGGCCACTGTGGAAGCCTTCTGGCCGATGGCCACATACACACACTTTACGTTCTGTCCCTTCTGGTTGATAATTGTATCCAGGGCAATGGCCGTCTTACCTGTCTGGCGGTCACCGATGATCAATTCACGCTGACCTCTTCCGATAGGCACCATGGCGTCGATGGCCTTGATACCCGTCTGCAGAGGAGTATCCACGGACTTTCTGGTGATAACGCCGCTGGCCACCCTCTCAATCTTGCGGAAACTTTCGTTCTGTACCGGGCCTTTGCCGTCAATAGGCTGCCCCAGCGCATTTACAACACGCCCCAGCATGGCATCTCCCACCGGGACTTCCACTACCCTGCCGGTAGTCTTAACTGTATCGCCTTCGTTAATGTTTCTATGATTACCGAGAAGTACCGCACCCACATTGTCTTCTTCCAGGTTCATCACCATGCCGTACACCTCGCCGGGGAATTCCAGCAGTTCGCCCTGCATGGCATTCTCCAGACCATGAACACGGGCAATACCGTCTGCCACCTGAATGACCGTGCCGACATCAGATACATTAAGCTCGGACGCATACCGCTTAATCTGTTCCTTGATCACGGAACTAATTTCTTCTGGTCTCAAATTCATAGGTTGGTTCGCACCTTTCTTCCGGTTGGTTCTATCCCAACTGGATTTGTAATAATTCCCTCTTCATATCCGCCAGCTTCGTGCGGATACTGCTGTCTAGCACTCTGTCCTTGATGCGGATTACCATCCCGCCGATCAGCGAAGGATCCACCGCATAGTGCATCTCCATGGTCAGATAGGGAGTGGTACCAAGAAGCTTGGCCTGTATGTCCGCCTTGCGGCTCTCAGACAGTTCCATAGGCGTAGTCACGTAGGCTGTTCCAATCTTCTTCTCCTCCTTTACCTTCTCGGTAAAGTACCGGAAAACCTCCTGCAGCTGCCCATATCTTTCCTTGACAAGGATCAGTTCCAGAAAACCAGTCATCTCTTTGCTGATCCTTCCTGCAAACGCCCCCTTCATAATCTCCACTTTTTCCTGTTTGGAAATCTTGGGGTGCTTCATCAGTCTGTCCCATTCCGGATTCTGTTTCAGCACTGTCTGGATGAGGTTTACCTCCTCCAGAAACGCATCCACCTGGTTTGCCTCCATGGCGGTTTGGAACAGTGCCTCTCCGTATGTCTGTTCCACTAACTTAGCCATGTATGATCACCTATTTCCTTCAGAGTCTCATTCACCAGGCTATCCTGGATCTCTGCATTCATGGAAGCTGCCACAGCCTTGCCTGCCATCATCGCGGCGATGCCAATCATCTCCCGCTTCACCTCGTCAGCCATCTTCTGCTTCTCCAGCTGGGCCTCTGTGCGTGTGCGCTCCATAATTCTGGACGCTTCCTCCTTGGCCTTGGCAATGATCGCGTTCTCATTCTCCAATGCGCGTTTGCGGGCATCGCTGAGAATCTCTTCCGCTTCCTTGTCGATATCCCTTATCTTCGCCTCATACTCTTCCTTGAGTCTGGCGGCATGTTCCATATTGCTCTGCGCATCGTCCAGTTCGTTTTTGATCTTGTCTTTACGATCCTGCAACATCTTCCTGGCCGGATTGAACAGAAAGTAACTCAGCAGCAGGAACAGTACAAAGATAGCGATGATCATCAGCATGGAATCAGCCAGCAGCTGGTAGTCCAGATCAAAGAGTCTCTCCATGGGCTCCTGGGCCGTTAAAAGTATCATTCTCTGCCTCCTTTATATACTCGTTCCGTAGTACGCCGTTTGCGGCGTGGATTGACTTGTCCCGGAGGCTTACTTACCTAACGGCTTTACGAATAACAGCAGCATGGCAATCAACAGACCATACAGACCGGTGGTCTCCGCCACGGCCTGCCCAAGCAGCATGGTGGAGGTGATTGCGGACTTGGCGCCCGGGTTGCGTCCCACTGCAGCGGCAGCATGGCCTGCTGCAATACCCTGTCCAATACCAGGTCCGATACCGGCGATAACTGCCAGACCTGCACCAATTGCAGAACATCCCAAGATAAAATTAGTATTGAATTCCATATTTTTTTCCTCCTAAATTTAGGTTTTGCAATTCCTTATTCATTTTTAGTTTTCGCTGCCTATGGCATTATTAATATATGTCATGGTCAGCATGCAGAATACATAGGTCTGAATTGCTCCGGAGAACAAATCAAAATACACATGCAGCGCCGCAGGCCAAATGGTGGCAAACCATCCCAGCAGTCCATATACCAGCGCCATCATCACCGTGCCAGACAGCACGTTGGCAAACAGACGCAGGGACAGGGACACCGGCACCGCGATTTCACTGATCAGGTTGATCGGTAACCAGATGGGCAGCCATGGCGGCAGAGGCGAACACATATCCACCCAGATATCCTTAAGCTTTTGATATTTAAACTGATTAAAATGAATCAGCACAAAAGTGAGGATACCCAGCGGCAGCGTCACACCATAGTCCGCCGTGGGCGGCCGTAGTCCCAGCAGACCCGATATATTGGACAGCAGGATGAAAATAAATACCGTCCCAATATAATTGTAGAATCTGGGGGCATTTTTTCCCATGGGGCTATCCACCATGCCGTCCAGTTTCTCTACCATCAGTTCCACCACGTTCTGGAAACCCGTCGGCACTTCCGTGGCCTTTTTCATGGCCCGGTTGGCCGCAATGGCAAAGATGATAATGATCAGCATGACGATCAGGATGCACACATGCGATGTTGTTATCCACACCTCATGACCAAAAAAACTGTATTTAAACAGGCCATGGATCATAAAATCGATATTGTCAGCTGAGGATAACAAAGGTCCAATTTGCATACTCTCACCTCCCTCTTATTCTATATAGAGTTCTATATGCTTCTTCACGGGCCCGGATTCCTGTTCTCACTCCAAAGACGCAGGCTCTGTCACCGTCTCTTCGTCCGGCATGGGTTCGGGCACCGGGTCTGTCTCGTGGAAAAACATATTGCATAATTTATGGGTAAACGGCTGAATATATGCCGCTACTTTCATCATCATATAGCCTAAAAATACAATCAGGGGATTCAGTACGTCTGTCAGCATGATAATCCCTAAAATAATACACAATACCCCATACCGCAGCAAACCGGCCGTCACCATTACCTTGGCGGCGCCATCCCCTAAATCCAACGCTCTGTCCAAAGCCCTGTACATATGCCAGGTTCCCAGCAGAGCCAGCAGGATTCCCAGCCACAGGGCGGCGCCGTACATTCCCCTGTGCCCGGCAAACCACATGCCCACCAGCTGGCACACCGCACCGCAGAAAAGGATTCCCAGATCCAGTTCCAGCAAGGCCCGATTCATCTCTCTCAACCTATTAATCATCGTTTTTGCCTGTATCCTTCTTCTTTTCCCGCCCACCTGCGTTCTTCTCATAAGGCTCATCGTCATATACCGACTTGGCCATACGCCAGATGTTCTGAAAACCTGCAACAGCGCCGATAAAGAAGAACAACACCATAAAAAAAGAGGTGTCACACCTGCGATCCAGCAGAATTCCCAGCCAGGACATAATCCCGATGGGCACCAGCATATTTATGCCAAACTGCATGATCAGCACCAATGCACGGTATACGCTTTTATCCTGTTTGTCTTTTCTGCCATAGGGCGCTTTTTTGCTCATTCCATTATTATATATAAATTTTCAAAAAAAGTCCAGCAAAAGCAAACAATATCCCTTGAAAATTCTATAAATTTTTCCAAAAAATAAAGTTGACTTCTGCACAGGGGCATTGTAGTATCATTTTAACAGCCAATAGATCCCCATCTGTCAATCAGCATCTTGTTCTGCAGCCCGGAGCCTGACAGATATATCCCCCAACCAATAAGGAGACCCCATGAGCGAATTACAATTGTACCGCAGACGCCTGATCCCCGCCGAATGCATTCTGCTGAAGGATGATATCATCGTAAAGCAGACGAAGGACCTGATTATCACCTCCTGGAAAACTCTGAATCCCAAGATTGCCTTCAGCCACGGCTGTTCCTGCTATTTCCTGAGAGAGGGGTTCAAAATCAGCAAGTTCTACACGCAAAACAATTCTCTGTTGTATTGGTATTGCGACATTGTAGAGTATGCCCGAAACGAATCCGCCCATACCCTGACCACCACGGATCTGCTGGCGGATGTGATCGTCTACCCCGACGGCCGCACCAAAGTGGTGGATTTGGACGAACTGGCCCAGGCTTTTGAAACGGGGCTGCTCACCGCCGCACAGCTTTCTGCTGCCCTGCGGCAGTTAAATCACCTGCTCACCTACATCTACAAAGATAAGTTCGATCAGCTGCAGGCGCCTATAGAAAACCTCGGACTGTAACGTCCGAGGTTCCTGCGTCAGATCAATAGAAAATATGCCCGCCTATGGATATGCCGGTCAATCCCGGTATAGGGGTGCGGAAATACACGCAATTCCCCACATTGCTCATGCCGGACATAGCTTCTTCCGCCGCTTTATAACAGTCAGCATTGGCCTTATTGTCTGTCAGCGCCAACGCCAGCCTGCCGCTGCCCACCGGCGAGAATTGCTTTTTTTGATAGATCACGCCCAGCACCGTGTCTGGATAGACACTGCTGAGCATACGATTGATCACCACAGCGCCCACCGCCAATTTACCCTCATAAGGTTCCCCGCCCGCTTCGCAGTAAATCAGATTGGCAAGCAGATACAGATCCCCGTCCGCAAAAGTTACGTCCGAGATATTACGCCAGGTGGCATTGGCCGCCCGCTGGGACATGGCAATCTCCTGCTGCAATTTCTGCTTGAGCGCTTCCAAATCCTCTTCCAGCTTTTTCATATTGGCCTCGTACTCCCTGGCCTCCGTCTCCGCGTCCGATATCTGATCCGCATAGTCTGCCATGCGGTTGCTGGTCTGGCTGATCAGGCCGGATACCCGGCTCTTTTCCACTTCCGCCTGCACTTTCAGATAGTCCAGTTCCTCCATCTCCTGTTGCAGCCTGATTTCCTCGGATTCAATAAACTCCCGGTTCTCGACAATCTGATCCAGCATGGCATCGTCCGCTTCCGCAATGCGCTCCGTATATATGGAGAGGTTCAGAAATCTTGCAAAGCTTTCCCAGCTAAAGAAAATATCCAGCAAATTATCCTGGCCCATCTCGTAGGCGTATTGTATCCTCTTCTCCATACAGGCATACTGCCACTGCTCTTTGGTCCTGGCATCCTCCAGCGCCTGCGTAGTATCCGCGATCTCCTGCTCCGTATCTCTGATCTGCTGTTCCAATACCGCCAGACGGTCACTGATCTCAGCCAACTGCTCATTCAACTCCGCCAACTGCCGTTTCAGAGATTTCTGTTCCCCCTTCAAACCGTCCAGTTCATGCTGGTTGGCATCCATCTGGCCTTCCAGCTGATCCTTCTCCTGCTCTTTTTCCTCTATCTCCTGCCTGGTGGAACTGGTGGCATACGAAGGGAACGGCACACTGACAAGCATCAGCGCCGCCGCCACTAAAAAGGCAATCCTCCGTTTTGTTCCACGCTTATAGTATGTTTTCATATTTTCTCACAGTTCCAATTCCACTTTTCTGCCCGTTTTACGGTAAGCCACATACTCCACTCCGGCGGCATCAAACATCCTCTTGGACGCCGCATTGGAGGGCGTCCCCTCATACTTGTCGCTTGCATATACCACCGTCTTGATGCCCGCCTGGATGATGGCCTTGGCGCACTCATTGCAGGGAAACAGGGACACATACAGCTTGGTTCCCTCCAGGGAGCCGCCCCGGTAATTGAGTATGGCATTGAGTTCGCTGTGGGTCACAAAAGGGTATTTGGTGTCCAGTTCCTCCTCTCCCTCCCTTGCCCAGGGAAAACTGTCATCGCCACAACCATTGGGAAAACCGTTATAACCCATGGACAAAATCTTGTTTTTCCGGCTGACAATACAGGAGCCTACTTGAGTGCCGGGATCCTTGGAACGCATTCCCGAAAGCTGGGCCACTCCCATAAAATACTCGTCCCAGCTGATATAATCCTCTCTCTTGCCGCTCATAACCCGCCCCCTTACCTGGTGCCGAAGATGCGATCCCCCGCATCCCCCAGACCGGGTACAATATACCCGTGGTCGTTCAGTCTCTCATCCAGCGCGCCGATATACATGTCTACGTCCGGATGTTGCCGCCCCATCAGTTCCACTCCCTCGGGAGCAGCGATAATACACATGAAATGGATGTTTCTGCAGCCCTTGTCCTTCAGCATCTGTATGGCCGCCGCCGAAGAGCCGCCGGTGGCCAGCATGGGATCCACCACAAACACCTCTCTGTCCGCGCAGTCGGCAGGAAGCTTACAGTAATATTCCACCGGCTTCAAAGTCTCCGGGTCACGGTACAGGCCGATATGTCCCACCTTGGCCGCAGGGATCAGGTTCAGCATACCGTCCACCATGCCAAGACCCGCCCGCAGTATGGGCACGATTGCCATCTTTTTGCCCCTGAGTTCCTTCACTGTGGCAGAACAGATAGGGGTCTCGATCTGCACATCGTCCAACTGTAACTCTCTGGTGGCCTCATAGCAGATCAGCATGGCGATCTCGCTGATGGTCTGCCTGAAATCCTTGGTGCCGGTCTCAGCCCTGCGGATAAAGCCAATCTTGTGCTGGATCAGGGGATGATCCATAACTACTACCTTTGCCATAATTTTGTCCTCTTATTTAAAAGTTCCGTTCGAAATTCCGCAGCTTCCCTCCTGGCACACTCATCCGGTGATGAACATCTTGACGCTTCGGCGTTCGAATATTCATCAGTGAGCCGTCCGGGAATCTGCTGTCTAGAAGTTCAGCATATCTACTCTTCTCTGATGTTTTTCTTCGTTGGAGAAGGGGGTGTTTAAAAAGGTCTCCACGATGTCCAGCGCCAGATTGTCGCCGATCATGCCGCCGCCCAAGGCCAGCACGTTGGCATCGTTGTGCAGGCGGGTCATCTTGGCGGACAAAGTATCCGAACACAGCGCGCAGCGAACTCCCGGCACCTTGTTGGCCGCAATACTGATGCCGATGCCTGTGGTGCAGATTACGATACCTTTCTCACAACTGCCCTCAGCCACTGCCTGGGCCACCGCTTTCCCGTATATGGGATAATCCACGGATGCCTTGCTGTCGCATCCCATATCCTGATAGGGGATCTGCTTCTCCTCCAGATACTGAATTACCCTCTTCTTTAAATCATAACCGCCATGATCACTTCCGATCGCTATCATAGTCCCTCCATTCCGCCGCTTTTACAGCCGCTTCCTAAATTATTGATATGCGTTTTTTTGCCTCTTCCCTGCTGATTTTCCGAACCGGTTCCCTCCCCTGGAGAGTCATACCCTATTATCCTGTCCAGCAGAAGAGACCGTGCCATCCAACACGATTAGTTTATGGCCCGCCGCTTTCAGCAGGCGGTTCATAATCGCCTGTCCCAGCCCTGTGGTTTCAAAACATTCCGAATATATCCTTGTCACCTGCGCATCGTCAAACTCTCTCAGAATACTGTATAAATGTCTGGCGATACTGTCCTCGTCCCGCCTGCTGCCCAGACTGCTGACCACATCGGCCCGGTACTGCGCCAGCGCCTCATCTGTGCCGATAACGCCCACCTTATATCCCTGTTTCCTGTCCTCTGCCGCATGGATATTGATGTAATTCGTCACCTGTCCGGCGGGCCCGGAGATAATCGTAAGTTCTCCCTTCGGCGCATAATGCCGGTACTTCATTCCCGGCGCTCTGGGAGCCTGTCCACTGTCTGCCTGGAGAATCGTCTGATCTACACCCACCTGCCCCAGCACCGTCTCCAGCATTTCCCGGGTAATATATCCCGGCCTAAGTATCTGCGGCGGACTGACGGTCAAATCCACAATGGTGGACTCCAGACCGATATCCCCCTCGCCGCCGTCCAGAATCATATCAATCCGCCCGTTCATATCCTCTAACACATACTTGGCCGAAGTGGGGCTGGGTCTGCCGGAGAGATTGGCGCTGGGAGCCGCCACATAACCGCCGCCCCAGACAATCAGCCTGCGCGCCACCGGGTGGGAGGGCATCCGCACCGCCACCGTCTCAAGTCCCCCCGTGGTTTCATAAGGAACGCTCTCCGCCTTGGGCAGGATCATGGTCAGCGGCCCTGGCCAGAAAGTCCGGGCCAGCAGCGCCGCCTCTCCGGACACTTGTCTGACAATGGCGGCCAGATCCTCCATGCGGGCAATATGGACAATCAGCGGATTGTCTGACGGCCGTCCTTTGGCGGCATAAATTTTCCTGGAGGACTCCGGGTTCAAAGCGTCTCCCCCCAGACCGTATACCGTCTCCGTGGGAAAAGCCACCAGACCGCCCCGGCGCAGCACCTCTCCTGCCTCCTGCAATGCCTGTTCCTCCTCGGAAGAAAGCGTTTCCCCCCGCCCCTGTATCATTATCACCCTAGTGTCCATTCCCCATACCTTTACCGACAGGCAAACCTGCCGCTCTGCCCCAAAACATGTTTCTGTATTGTATCATAACACACTTTGGCGGATTTGTCTAATTCGTCTCCGCCAGATACTGTAATATACCCATATGTATGGCCCAGGCCACCCGATCCTGATAGTCATCCCTGGCCAGCAGCGCCGCCTCCGCCTGGTTGGACAGGAAGCCGCACTCCACGATGACGATGGGAATATCCGTCTTTTTCAGCAGATAATAACTGTCGTTGGCCTTGATCTGCCGATGGTTCTCCGGATCCAGTTTCTCCACCAGCTGCTTTTGCAGCAACTGTGCCAGCAGCTGCCCGTCCCTGCTGCCGTCATAGTAAAATACCTGCGCTCCGTGGACAGATTCTTCCGGATAACTGTTCTGGTGGATGCTGACGGTGATAGCGGGCTTTGTCTCCTCAATCAGGGCAACCCTCCGCTTCATATCCTGCACCTTTTTGTTGGATGCGTCGCTGTCATACAGACCGTTTTCATCCTCCCTGGTCAGCACCACCCGAATGTCCTGCGCTTCCAGATACTGCTGCACCTTACGGGCAATGCTCAGATTTACGTCCTTCTCCAGCACCTGGCCTATGCCTATCTTGCCGGGATCGTCTCCCCCGTGCCCCGCATCGATCACCACGCAGACCTGATCCTTGGCCTGTGCCGCATCCCCTGTCTCCACATTCTTTCCGCCCACGAATACCGCCGCGCTGTGCGCCACATAGACCATGGACAAAACCAGCAGTACTCCCAGCGCCAGCGAAAAAATTTTTTCTGTCCTTTTCACCATATTGATAATAATCCTCAATCTTCTTATTATCAATATATGTCGGCCCAATCGGTCATATGCCGCGCCGCAAGGCACCACAGACGCCGGACGGGCTCCCCTGGCTTGCCCGAAGCCTACGGGGCATTGACATAGGCGTTGATCAGTTCCCATGCCTCCGGGGTGCCGTAACTGATCTGCCATACGGCCGCTCCGGCAATGCCCCGGTTCTGCATCACATTCAGCTTCACCTGGATGGATTCCTCCGTCTCCGCCCATATCTTGTGGGTCTTGCTGCCGCTCTGCCATTCCGCGTACAGCTGGGAGGTCTCCTCGTCCCAGGTGGCCTCCACACCGACTCGCCGCAGATAATCCTTGGTGTTGGACAAGAGCAGGTACTCGTCCGTCACCGTAGCTCCGTCAATTGTCCACAGAATTGTATAAAAGGGCAGGGCGTTGATCACCTTTTCCTTCGGCACCTGTTCCAGGGTGCGGTCAATGCCGCCGCTGACATAGCCGATGCTGGCCACGGAACCGGGATCTCCGCTGCCGTGCCAATGTTCGTCGTAGCCCATGACAATCACATAGTCGGCCACCTTCCCCTGCACATCCCTGCGATAATAATCATTAAAATTATAGGGCACATAATTGTCAAAGGACAAAATCAACCCGCTTTTTCGACATGCGATGGACAGTTCCCGAATAAACTGGGCATAATGGTCGCTGCACTCCGTCGTCAGATTCTCAAAGTCAATATTGATGCCATCCAGATTCAGGTTCAGCGCCTCGTTTACTATATTATCAATCAATCTGCCTCTGATGGTAGTAGAGGACAGGATCTGGAACTCATTGATGCCCACCCGATTTATATTGTTATAGTTGAAATTGTCCAACACCCCCCATACCTGCAGTCCCATGCCATGGGCGCGTTCCACGTAAGAACTGCTGGCAAAACTCTGGAAATTGCCCTCATTGTCGCTGAGGCTGAACCAGGTAGGCGCAATCACATTCATCCCCCTGGTGCCGGCCACCATGCTCTCCAAAGTATCATTGCCTCCCACTCCCCCTATGGAGTGAAAGCCCAGACTCACCTTGCCGGGCAGCCGGATGGAAGTGTACTCCGGCTCCACATAGTCCGTCACCGGAATCTCCTGGATCTCCGTTATATCCTGGAGCAGTTTGTTTTCCACATAGCCGATATATCCGTCACTGGTCCGCACCTTGCTCCAGGTCTCCATCTGTTCCAGCACTTTTACCTGGCTGCCCCCGGGCACGTCCCACAAAATCTCGCTCTTAATGCCCCCTTTTACCCGCACCGCCGTATCCTTCGCCACAGTGGCCACGGTGGCGCTGCCCCACTGTGTGTACACCTGCACATGACACTGGGCGTATTGCAGTTCCACATTGCTGTAACGCTGTACATAATCCGCCGCGATATAGACCTGGCCCCCATCTTCATAGGCAATCATATAGCCCAGATCCTCGCTGCCGCCCTCCCGCTCCTCTACGGAGCTTCCCAGCGACACACGCACTACCTCCGTGGGCAGCGCATACAGCAGCAGACCCTCTGCGCGATCCGCGTAAAAAGTATCATTAAAATATTGATGCACCATATCCATGGGAAAATAACACTTTCCCTCCTTCAAGGGCGCCAGCGTCTCCAGCCTCTCATCCTGCAGGTACACAGCCACCAGACTGTCGGCCTCTTCCGCCGTCAATCCATAATACTCCGTCAGTTCCACTCTCTCCTTGGAATAAGAGTACTTTTCCACCAGCATACTGCCAAGCGTCACTGCGCCGATCACTAAAATGAGCAGGATTGCTATGATTACTGGAATCGCTTTTTTCATAAATTACCTCTTTCTTTCTAAAATCAGACAGCTACCATACATACCGGCGAAAAGGAGCCGATCCTTTCCGCCAATATGTAATAGTATACCAAACTATTCCGGCAACGTCATCACCTATTTTGACAAAATACGGCAGAACGTCATATTATTTTTATCAGCTGCTTTTTGTTAGAGAGGCATTCTCCGCCGCAGGCATCCGTTCCGCCCTGTTTCGAGGCACTGATCCATGGCTTACTGTGGATCGATTCTGTCAAACCTTACCTGTTCAAGAATGCCCATATCGTTCAGAACATAATCGGGCATGTAGACCGTTTGCTCCTGCACACATTTGCAGGCCACTTCGTCCGGGGAAGCCGGCCGGTTGTCCACATACAGGTCTACGCCCCGCTCCTGCACCTTCTGCAGCTGCATCCGTATCATCTCCCGGACGCTTTGGACTTCTTCTTCGCTCAAGTTATCCCTCCTCCCAATATGCTGTACATCCAAAAGGAAAAATCGTGATATATTATGTCAGCAAATTCCATATCTGTGTTGGGTAAACGCGGGGAATAGTTGGTCCAGAGAGCTCCGACAGTACAATGCAAAAAATATAAATGTAGATTTTGAATTATAATGTGACTTAAATTTAAAAAGTGGGAAATATATTATATAAACCGATCAAGCTCGCATTAACCGCTTGTAAGACATCCCGATTATTTTAGCAAAAGAACAGACTGACTCATACTATAAAATAAAAAGGATGAGAGGAACGAAACGTTCCGGATCTTCGGAATAAATAAAGATATTTTTAACCGCTTGCCTCCCTTCCTGTACGGAATATCGGAAGCATCTCTTGGAATGCATTATATGCCATCTGTCATATTTTGGCAAGTAGAAAATTAAATTTTTTCTAAAAACATTCTCAGGTCTATTGACGAAGAACCTGGGAAAGTATATGCTGTAAAAGCAATTACGGAATTTTTTTATAGATCCGAAAGGAGATGATCCTAATGAAAATAGAAAAAGTAAGCGAAAACCAGATTCGCTGTACCCTGACTAAAGAGGATCTGGCCAGCAGGGAACTCCAGATCAGCGAACTGGCTTACGGCACGGAAAAGGCAAAAAACCTGTTCCGGGACATGATGCAGCAGGCCAATTTCGAGTTTGGCTTTGAGGCCGAAGATATTCCGCTGATGATCGAGGCCATCCCCATGAACGCGGAGTGCATAGTGCTGATTATCACCAAAGTGGAGGACCCTGAAGAACTGGATACCCGGTTTGCCCGGTTTGCCCCCTCCGTACATGAGGATCTGGCGGATGCCGAGGAGGAAGCAGCCTCTGCGGCTGACGAGGTGCTGGATCTGTTCCGCAGACTTCAGGGCAGCGAGGATATCTCCTCCCCCGAAATGCCGGCTCCGGAGCTTTCCGCCGATACGGAGAGTAAACTGATGATGAGAATGCTCCGGTTCCATTCTCTGCATCTGCTGATAACAGCCGCCGCTGCCGTCGCAGCCGGTGCAAAGGGCTCCAGTTCCCTGTACAAAGATACCCGGGAAGACTGCTATCTGCTGTTCCTGTCCCATCCCCAGCGGGATGCTTCCGACTTCAACAGATGCTGCAATATTCTCTCGGAATATGGATCCTTTGTCAAGGTGACGGCCTCCACCCCCTCCTATCTGGAAGAGCACTGTGAGACGGTGGTTTCGAAAAATGCGTTGCAGGCTCTGGCTCAAATCTGAAAACTGCAGTTCCAAAAAAAATGCCTGGGGGATTCCCCAGGCATTCCTAACATAACTACGCCTCCTGAATGTTCTTCATCAGCGCTTCAACATCAATGCCATGCACCATTGCGGCCTCCTCCAGGCTCTCGCCCTGAGCGGACGGGCATCCCAGACAGTGCATACCTGCTTCCATCAAAATCGGCGCCACATCCGGGTTCTTCCTCAGAATTTCCCCGATGGTCATCTCCTTGGTAATTCCTTGCATATTTCAACACCTCCTGATTTAGTGCTTTGCATCTTCCCCCGAACATCCTCGTACCCGCAGGCAGTGCCTGTCCTGCTTCCGCCTTCGTTGGGAAAATGCCGTTTTTAGTTTCCTTTTCCGCCTTTACAGTATAATACTTTTCCCCGCTTCTGGCAAGCATAACCTTTTATGGACAGTTTTTATAAATTTTTAATAAAAATAATGGCCAAAATAGCAATTATGTACAGGAAAAAGTACACTACCAGCCTTGACTATCCCGATTCTTTCTCCTATAATAGGGGCATAGGATTAGGAGTTACCAAAACACATTCACTAATTCAATATCTTATAGGAGGCTATTTCAAATGAGACCTGAATGGAACGAATTTGTAGGCGGCAAGTGGGAAAATGAAATCAATGTTCGTGATTTCATCCAGAAGAACTATCATCCCTATGATGGAGATGATTCTTTCTTAGTTGGCCCTACACAAAACACAAAGGATTTGTGGGCAATGGTACTGGATCTGCAGAAGCAGGAGAGCGAAGCAGGCGGCGTTCTGGACATGGACACCAAGGTTGTTTCCACCATCACCTCCCATGGTCCTGGTTACCTTGACAAGAGCAAGGAGACCATCGTTGGTTTCCAGACCGACAAGCCTTTCAAGAGATCCCTGCAGCCCTATGGCGGTATCCGTATGGCAGAGAAGGCTTGCGCCGACAACGGCTACGAGGTCGATCCCGAGATCAGCGAGTTTTTCTCCACTCACAGAAAGACCCACAATGCAGGTTGTTTCGATGCTTATAATGCAGAGATGAGAGCCTGCCGTTCTTCCCATATTATCACCGGTCTGCCTGATGCCTATGGCCGTGGCCGTATCATCGGCGACTACAGAAGGGTTGCCCTGTACGGTATCGACAGACTGATTCAGGATAAGGAGGAGCAGAAGGCTTCCACCGGCCGTGTGATGACCGACGATGTGATCCGTCTGCGCGAGGAGATTTCCGAGCAGATCGTTGCCCTGAAGCTGATGAAGGAGATGGCTGCTTCCTACGGCTGCGATATCTCTAAGCCCGCTGCCAACGTAAAAGAGGCTATTCAGTGGACCTACTTCGGCTATCTGTGTGCCGTTAAGGAGCAGAACGGCGCCGCTATGTCCCTGGGACGTACCTCCACCTTTATCGACTGCTATGCAGAGAGAGATCTGAAGAACGGTGTGTTCACCGAGGAGCAGATCCAGGAGTTCATCGACCACTTCATCATGAAGCTGCGTCTGATCAAGTTTGCCCGTACTCCTGAGTACAACCAGATCTTCGCCGGCGATCCTGTATGGGTAACCGAGTCCCTGGCTGGTGTGGGCGTAGACGGTCGTCATATGGTTACCAGAATGAGCTTCAGATATCTGCAGACCCTGTACAATCTGGGCGCTTCACCTGAGCCCAACCTGACCGTACTGTGGTCCACCAGACTGCCTGAGGGCTTCAAGCGCTTCTGTGCTAAGACCTCCATCAACACATCTTCCATCCAGTATGAGAACGATGACCTGATGAGAGTGACCCATGGCGATGACTATGGTATTGCCTGCTGCGTATCTTCCATGAGAATCGGTAAGGAGATGCAGTTCTTCGGCGCTCGCGCCAACGTGGCTAAGTGCCTGCTGTACGCTTTGAACGGCGGCGTGGACGAAGTTACCAAGAAGCAGGTTGGTCCTAAGTACCGTCCTGTGGTCGGCGATGTTCTGGACTTTGACGATGTGTACAGCAAGTTCATCGACATGCTGGAGTGGCAGGCTGATGTGTATGTAAATACCCTGAATATTATCCACTATATGCATGACAAGTACTGTTACGAGAGAGCTGAGATGGCTCTGCATGACAGAGATGTGAGAAGATACTTCGCAACCGGTGTTGCCGGCCTGTCCATCGTGGCAGACTCTCTGTCCGCTATCAAGTATGCCAAGGTTGAAGTTGTCCGCGATGAAGATGGTATCATCGTTGACTTCAAGACCACCGGCGAGTTCCCGAAGTATGGTAACGATGACGACCGTGTTGACAGCATTGCCCAGGATGTGGTTCATAAGTTTATGACCGCTATCAGAAGGCATCACACCTACAGAGATGGATTCCCTACCACTTCCATCCTGACCATTACTTCCAATGTAACCTACGGCAAGGCAACCGGTAACACGCCTGACGGACGTAGAAAGGGCCAGCCTTTCGCTCCCGGCGCTAACCCGATGCATGGACGTGACACCCACGGCGCAGTGGCATCTCTGTCTTCCGTATCCAAGCTGCCCTTCAATGATGCGCAGGACGGAATCTCCAATACCTTCACCATCATCCCCGGCGCTCTGGGCAAGGAAGATCAGGTGTTCAGCGGAGACATTGAGTTGGATCTGAGCAAGTAATCTGTAGACCACATCGAGACTATGATGTAGAAAGAGGTAAATATGGACGAGAATAAAATGATTGATGACCTCGTAAAAATGCTCGATCAGGGCATGGCAGACGGCATGGGACACATCAATGTGGACCGTGACGATACCGAGGAAAACAAAACCGTTCAGACCATGGGTTGTTCGGATTGTTCCCGCACCCCGCTGGCCTGCAGTGTACCTACTTTGCATCAGGGACTGGATGATTACGAATAGGTGCAGTACATGCCGCCCCCTACGGGCGGGCGGCATAAAATATATCAATAACAGTCTCGGAACGCAGGTCTCCCTCTCAGGGGACGCCGTAGTGCAGAGACGGAACTCAGAATAGGAGGAAAAAATTATGGCAGCAAGTGCAGCACAGGTTGATAACCTGGTAAACTTATTGGATGGCTATGCTACGAAGGGCGGTCATCATCTGAATGTAAACGTGTTGAACAGAGATACCTTATTGGATGCTCAGGCTCATCCCGAGAATTATCCTCAGCTGACCATCCGCGTGTCCGGCTATGCAGTGAACTTCATCAAGCTGACTCCGGAACAGCAGGCTGACGTTATCTCCCGTACCTTCCATGAGGCTATCTAATCGGCAGCGGCCGATTAACCGAAAGAGGGGTCCCGTGAATCGGGACTCCCTTTTTTTGTACTCCTTTTCCATTTTTCGGACATACTATATCCATGCGGCATTCTTTCAAAACCATCTTTCCATTTATTAGAAATTCTGCTATAATGACTTTATTCAATATTGGTTTTGGATGTTGCACATCCAAATACCGATTAAGGTAATAACACGGGCATAATCCACGTTATGCAGGAAAGAGGTAAGCCAGGAATTGCCTTCACGAAAGGAGATGCTATTATTTATGCAAGGGAGAATTCATTCACTTGAGAGTTTTGGCACTGTGGACGGCCCCGGCACACGTTTTGTTGTGTTCGTGCAGGGATGTCCCATGCGTTGTGCCTACTGCCACAACCCTGACACCTGGGAGATGAGCGGCGGCACAATGATGGAGCCGGCCTATATCATCGAGCAGTACGAAAGAAACAGTGCTTTCTACAAAAACGGCGGCGGCCTGACCGTCACCGGCGGGGAACCCCTGATGCAGGTGGACTTTCTGATCGACCTGTTCGCATTGGCAAAAGAGAAAAATATACACACCTGTATTGACAGTTCAGGTATTGCCTTTAATCCAGACAACACTGCATGGATTCAGAAACTGGATAAGCTGATGACGCTGACGGACCTAGTAATGCTGGACATCAAGCACATCGATCCCACCAGGCACAAGGAACTGACCTCCCAGCCCAACCAGCACATTCTGGAATTTGCCGCCTACCTGAACGAGAAAAAAGTTGATATGTGGATACGGCATGTGGTGGTGCCAGGCATCACAGACGACGATAAATACCTGTATGACCTGGGCTATTTCATCGGCCAATTTGACAATTTAAAGGCGCTGGATGTGCTGCCCTACCACACCATGGGCGAGGCCAAATACAAAAAACTGGGAATTGACTACAAACTGGCCGGTGTCCCTGCCATGGACAAGGACAAGGTGGTTGAAAAGAAAAAGGTGATTCTGGAAGGTGTCAAAAAACGCCGCGCAGAGCAAAATTAGTACTTGTATTCATCCGCATTCTATATTACAATAAGAGAGGTATTAAAAATCTATTCTATCATTAGGGAGGATAAGAGTATGGCATTTGTAGTAGGCGACGCTTGTGTAGGCTGCGGTGCTTGTGCCGGTGCGTGTCCTGTAGGCGCAATCAGCATGGATACCGGTGTTGCAGTGATCGATCCCGATACCTGCATTTCCTGTGGTTCCTGTGCCGGTAACTGCCCTGTGGGTACCATCAGCGAAGAGTAAGCGTATTTGTGAGAGTGAAAAGGCATTTCAGAAAACGAAATGCCTTTTTTTCTTATCTCCGGTAGGCTTGGGGGGCTTGACCTTCTCCGCTGCCCGCTCCTTTTTGTCCGCTTTGTCCGCCTTCCTGCGACTTTTTTTGCACAACAGTTCATCCATCTTCCGGTAGTATTCCTCGCTGCGCTGCTGGGCCAGACGGTCCCTCTCCTCCTCCCGCTCCTCCTGACTGCGAAATTGATAATCCAACTCCTTGATAAGGCTTTCCTTCATACTCTGGCAGAGTTCCTCATTGTTTTCCCGCAAAGTTTCTCGGATCAACTGCTGCAAAAGCCATTGCAGGCGGCGCGCTTTGTCCTCCCGGCTTTCCGCTGACAAACCGGATGATTTCTGCCGGATAGGCTCCGCCAACTCCTGCTGCACGGGAGCGGAATATTCCTCTCTCTCCGGGACCATATCGCTGTCCCTGACAGAAACCACCTCAATAGCCATGGAAGGATCTCTACCTGCGTCCTGCATATTTCCCTGGGATATATCCTCCCGGGGCATTTCTCTCCCTGCTGTCCTCTCACGAAATTCCTCCTGAGGCAGAACATCCAATTTTCCATCTTTTAGGATCATCTTGATCGCTTTCAACTGTAATCCCCTTTCTTTCATAGCTTTGATCTGCTTGAAGCGTTCCACATCCTCCTGCGTATAGTAACGGTGCCCCAGCTCATTGCGCTTGATGGGCAGCCGCAGTTCCTCCTCCCAATAGCGCAGCACATGACTCTCCACCTTGACCTCCTTGGCGGCATCCGATATGAGCAAGTAAGTTCCCATAACTTTCCCCTTTCTTATTTAAAGTTCCGCATATTCCTTGTCTGTACACAATCCTGGTGAACAAAATCATGCCGCTTGGGCGTCTTGCTTTTGTTCAGTGTATATTCCAGGGATATGCTGTTTATATAACTTCCTGTTTCGCATATAAAAAGAGAATGGACTTTCCCTTCCATTCTCTTTCGTAGGTTCTGTTTTTTATCTCTCCAGATTGGCGAACCTGGTGTATTTGGGCAGCCAGGCCAACTCCACAGTGCCTATGGGGCCGTTTCTCTGCTTACCTATGATAATCTCAGCAATATCCTTTTTCTCCGTATCGTGATTGTAATAATCATCCCGATATATAAACATCACCACATCCGCATCCTGCTCGATGGCGCCGGACTCACGCAGATCCGACATCATTGGACGGTGATCCGGCCTCTGCTCCACTGCACGGCTCAGCTGGGACAGCGCCACAACCGGCACATGCAGTTCCCTTGCCAGGCCCTTCAGCGCCCGGGAAATATCCGAGATCTCCTGCTGTCGGGAATCCGACTTGCCGCTGCCCGACATCAATTGCAGATAGTCGATGATAATGATGGACAGATTGTGCTCCAACTTCAGCTTACGGCATTTGGTCCGCAGTTCCGCGATACTGATGCCAGGAGTATCATCTATAAAAAGGTTGGAGCGGCCAATCACACCCGCGCTTTCGATCAGCTTTTCCCACTCCTCGTCATCCAACTGTCCCGTGCGCAGCTTCTGGGCATCCACACTGGACTGCAGAGAAAAAAGACGGTTTACCAGCTGCTCCTTGCTCATCTCCAGGCTGAAGATCGCCACCGTGAGGTCCAATTTAAAAGCAATATGCTGGGCGATATTCAGCACAAACGCCGTCTTACCCATGGAAGGGCGGGCGGCAATCAGAATCAAATCTGAGGGCTGCAGGCCCGCCGTTCGGTAATCCAGATCCAGAAAGCCGGTGGCAATACCTGTCACCGTACCCTTCTGCCTGGACGCTGCCTCGATTCTGTCCATGGCGTTCATCACCACCTGCCGGATGGGGGTGAAATCCTCGGTATTGCGCTTCTGCACCAGCTGGAAAACTCTCTTCTCCGTGTCCTCCAGTATGTTCTCAAGGCTTTCCTTGCCCGTATAACAGGTGTTGGCAATCTCCTCGTTGAGTCTGATCAGTCTGCGCAGGGTGGACTTTTCCGCCACAATGTTGGCATAGTATTTGATATTTGCGGAGGTAGTCACCATCCCCAGCAGGTCCCGGACGAACTCCAGGCTGCTCACCTCCGGCGGCACATCCTTTTCCTTCAGCTTGTCCTGCAATGTCACCAGGTCCACCGGATAGCCCTTATCGTTCAGTTCCACCATGGTCTCAAACAGGATGCCATACTGCCTGTTGTAAAAATCCTCTCCCATGACGATCTCGGAAGCCACCACAATGGCCTCCCGATCCATGATCATGGAACCAATCACCGCCTGTTCCGCCTCCACACTGTGGGGCAAAATTCTTTTAATCGCTATTTCATCCATATTTTCCTTATTCCCGCATAACTGGAGTTTGACTTAGGCCAAGCTGTGCTATCGCGTTTCATACAAGCTCCCAGGCCCGCAAGCCCGCCCCAGATTCTATGCCTCCGTCACTTTCACGGTAAACTTTCCGGTCACCTGGGGATGGAGCTTCACAGCCACCTCATAATTGCCAAAGCTCTTCAGGCTCTCTCCCAGCTGTATCTTCTTCTTGTCCAGTTCAATGCCATGCTGTTCCTTCAGTGCCGCCGCGATCTCCTTGGAAGACACAGAACCGAAGGTCTTGCCGCCCTCACCCGCCTTGATCCTAACCACCACCTGACGAGGCTCCAGGTCTGCGGCCAGCGCCTTAGCGGCATCCAGTTGTTCCTGGGCGAGTTTCTCACTGTTGGCTTTCTGCAGCTTTAGTTCATTCAGGTTCTTAGGTGTGGCCTCCACGCCGATCTTTTTCGGCAGAATGTAATTTCTCGCATATCCGTCACTGGCCTCGATAATGTCGCCCTTCTTCCCCAGCTTTTTCTCATCCTGTAATAAAATAATCTTCATATTCTTCCTCCTATTAGAGTTCCGCATGTTCCCTACCAGTTCACATATCAGGTGATGCACATCCGGCCGCTTTGGCGTCCAGATGTTCATCAGTGTACTGTCCGGGAACATGCTGTCTTGGCGTTCCGCATGTTCCCTACCAGTTCACATATCAGGTGATGCACATCCGGCCGCTTTGGCGTCCAGATGTTCATCAGTGTACTGTCCGGGAACATGCTGTCTTGGCGTTCCGCATGTTCCGCATGTTTTCCTGCTTAAATTTCCCCTGTCTCCAGCATATTGTCTATGGTGGATTTCAAGACGCCGATGGCTTCAATAATCCCAGCGCCCTCCATCTGGCAGGCGGCAATGGACATATGTCCGCCTCCTCCCATTCGCTCCATGATCAGCTGCACATTGACCTCGTCAATGGACCGGGCGCTGATATAAATCTTGCCCTGGTAATCCGTAAGCACGAAGCTGGCCTTGATTCCCTTTATGTTCAGAAGCTCGTTGGCCGCCTGGGCACCCACAATCGTAGGACTTGGCAGATCGTCGCTGGTACACACCGATATGGCAAAATTCTGCCGGTATATCTCGGCCTGGCTGACGGCATCCGCCTTGGCCTTGTACTCATTGGCATCCTCCCGAAACAGCTTTCTCACCCTGGTCACATCCGCGCCATTACGGCGCAGGAACGCAGCCGCCTCAAAGGTTCGCACACCGGCCTTACTGACAAAATTGTTGGTGTCAATAATGATGCCGGAATACATACAATCCGCCTCCTCGGGACGTATTTTGATATTGTCATAAGTGTACTGCAATATCTCTGATACCATTTCGCATGCCGAAGACGCATAGGGCTCCACATAGGAGAGCGTGGCGTTCTCGATGGTTTCCTTGCCCGCCCGGTGATGATCCAGCACCACCACGGATTTACAGAACCGCAGCAAATCAGGACATTCCGTAATAGAAGGCTTGTTTACATCCACTACCACAAGCACCGCATTGCCACCGGCAATCTCAATGGCGCGCTGGCTGTCAATGATCATGTCCTCCTCGTAATCGGGATTATTTCGGAACAACTCCAGCAGCGGCTGTATGGAGGCCGGAGTATCATTCAATACAATATGGGCTTTTCTCTCCAGCGTCTGGGCTATCCGGTGGATGCCCACCGTGGCTCCAAAGCTGTCGGCATCCGGATTTCTGTGGCCCATCACCAGCACCGTGTCCTTGGCTGTGATAATCTCCCGCAGAGCATGGGCTTTCACACGGGCCTTCACGCGGGTATTTTTCTCCACCTGCTGACTCTTGCCGCCATAGTAGGTCACACTCTCCGGAGTCTTGATCACGGCCTGATCGCCGCCGCGTCCCAAAGCCAGGTCAATGGCATTGCGGGCAAATTCATAGTTCTGCGCGTATGTCAGTCCGTCCAAGCCCACGCCCATGCTGATGGTTACAGCCATCTCATTGCCAATATTGACGGTCTTGACGTCCTCCAGCAGTTCAAACCGGTTCGCCTGCAGCTGGGCTATGGCCTTTTTCCGCAGGATAATCAAGTATTTGTCCTTCTCCAGCTTCTTGGATATGCCGTCCAATCCTGAAATGTATTTATTGACCTTTCGATCAATCAGAGCGATCAACAGGGAACGCCTGACCTCCTCCACGCTCTCCAGGGCCTCGTCATAATTGTCCAGATAGACCATGCCCACCGCCAGAGACTGGTCGTCCACCTCCTGCAGGGCGATATGCAGCGCCGTCTCATCAAAAAGGTACATGGCGATCAGATATCCATTGTACCCCTCCGCCTGGATCATATCGCTGTGCTCGGCCATCTCCTTCAGAGAAATTCTTTTGAACCGGACCACATACTCGCTGCCTTCATAACGAAGATCATACTGTGCCTCGTCCAGACCGCTGTCATCCGGCAGCCGGTCCCGGGTGAGGGTGGGAAACAGGCTTGTAAGGGATTTGCTGTAGCCCTTGGGCTGATGTACCACCGTCTCAAAAGCCGCATTGGTCCAGATTATCTTACCTCCGTCATCCAGCAACGCATAAGGAATTTCCAACTCCCGCAGGAGTTTTTTCTGAATCTGCCCGTATTCCGTCGCAAAGCTGATCAGTTCATTCATAATCAGGGGCTTGTTGTAAAAATACAGGGTGAGGGTGATCGCCAGGTAAAATATAGTAAAGCAGGTCACAATACCGCCTGCCCGGTAATCAATCAGGAACACTGCCGCTGAGACAGCACAGAGCAGAATCCCCAGATAAATCGTAAAATTCAAATATGTCTTAATACGTCCCTTTAACCTGATATATTTTTTCATATGTCCTGCCATAATTACCTCTTCGTGGATATCCGGGGCATGGATAGCCAATCTCCCCCTTCTCCCACCTGCTCTGCCCTTTGCGGGACTTATGCCATGATCGCCATGCGGCTGCGCAAAGATGCCTCCTGGCCGTTTCCCGCCTTGAATATGGATATATTGTATCATAGTTTGCCGTATTATGCCACTAATTAATTTGTCATATTGCAGCGGGTCTTCCCGAGTTCTGCTGTTTACGGGAAAAAAACAGGGATGAAAAGACTTCTTTACATACTTTTAGCTATTTTATATTGTATGAACTTTTTTATAGATGTATAATATATCTGTTAAAGGATCTCTCGTACAGGAATACATTGTCAAGGCTGCTGTGGGAGCAAAATGACGAAAGCGAGGATATTTCTTATGTTACAACCGCAGAGAGAAATATATGAAATTGCGGATATCTATGCTCTGCCGAACGGTCAAAGGGCAGAATTGATAGACGGTCGCATGTATATGATGGCGCCTCCTTCTACAATCCATCAAAGAATATCAAGTGAGCTGCATGGAACAATCTACAATTACATCAAAACCAGAGGCGGAACCTGCAATGTGTTTGCCGCACCATTTGCAGTGTTTATTAATAAAGATGAGCGAAATTATGTAGAACCGGACATTTCGGTTATATGTGACAGAGCAAAAATTGATGAAAACGGCTGCAACGGCGCACCTGACTGGATTATAGAGATCACATCCCCTTCTACAGGTCAGTTGGATTATGGTGTAAAACTTTTTAAGTACCGCACTGCCGGAGTTCGGGAATACTGGATTGTAAACCCCTTAAAAAAAACAGTAACTGTTTACGATTTTGAGCAGGAAAAAAGAACGAATCAATATTCTTTTGATGATACAATTCCTGTATGTATTTACGCGGATTTAAGCATCAATATTGCGGATTTGCTTTCTTAGATTATAAAGAACCCGCCTTTCGGCGGGTTCTCCTGTTGCAAAGGATTTCTGATTCATATTATCGATGCTGGGGCTACTGCAGCAGAGACAGTACACCCTGATTGGCCTGATTAGACTGTGCCAGCATAGCCTGACCGGCCTGAGCCAAGATGTTGTTGTTGGAATACTTCACCATCTCGGTAGCCATATCGGTGTCACGGATCTGGCTCTCGGCTGCGGTGGTGTTCTCTACTACATTGTCCAGGTTGTTGATGGTATGCTCCAGACGGTTCTGAATAGCACCGAGAGCTGAACGCTGCTCGGAAACCTTCTTGATAGCGGCATTCAACGTATTGATGGTTTCGGTTGCGTTCTCCTCCGTATCCACCTTCAAACCACTCACACCGATGCTCTTCGCGTTCATGGCATCAATTTCCAGGGAGATCTTATTCTGATCATCACCGTCCGCGCCAACATGGAGGCTCAGCCGCTGCGTATTGGCAGTCCCGGCGTTCCTAACGTTGGAGATATTTTTCCTTCTATACTTCTCCGGATGTTCTTCCTCCCGGTAAAAGCAGGGCATCTTCGCCCGCAGTTCCGAATCCTGTCACCCCGATTGTCGAAATGTTATACAAAACAGCTAATGAGCCAGTGTTTCTGGCTCATTATTAGTTTATTCTGTACATTCTAATCTGTCTTTTTGTCGAATACATACCTGGAAGATGCGGGAAAGGGCATCTTTGCGGCGGCTGTACGCCCCTTTTTTATCCTGAATCTGCTCCCACTGTACTCCACTGCCACTCCACCGCTTCGGCGACAGGCGGAACAAATGGAAGAGAAAATTGAATATGGTACTATCGTTAATCAAGAACCATGCCAGGCTATGAAAAGCCCCGCATGGTTCTTTTTCCTGGCAGTAGAATCTTCCCAGAGCGTAGGTTCTGCTGTTGCACAAAACACGAAAGGAGACGAAATGAAGAAATTAGCTGAAAAGGAGATTCTGTTAAAGACCAGTATCAAAGCCTTGCCGGACGGAACAAGGACTTATTTCCTGGGGAAGTCCCTGGAAAGCCTGGAAGGAGGGAAAGGCATCTTTGTGCTGTTGTACCCCACCAGAACCATGGAGAATCTGCATGTGGAGGACTCAACCAACGTCCATCTGCTGAACCATATGAAAGAACTGGGCTTGAAGGAGTATGGAATCGTGAACCTTTTTTCCACTGTGACACAGAGCAAGTTGTCTACAAGAGGGCTTGCATTGGATACAGAGAATCTTAAATATATCAAAGAATCCATATTCAGAGAGATTAAGAGTCCGGCTGACAAGGTCATCATCGCATGGGGGAATTCGCATCAGACTTCCCAGGTGGTGAACCGGGCGAAGCTTGAAGTCCTGAAAATGTGGGAGGAAATACATGGAGGTGGAATGCTTTATCAGTTGACTGCAGACGGTCTGGATAAGGAGAATGTGGGAGTGCACCCGCTGTACATGGGAATACGTTATGCCAATGCCCTGTGGAAACTGGAACCTTATCCGGCTGAAAAGATAAGGGCGGAACTGAAAGCTGTGGTGGATGCGGCAAAAAAGATACAGAGAGAAGATGTCAAGGAGCCGTCCGCTGAAAAGTCTGAAAAAATGGAAAAGATTGAAAAGATTAAAAAGATGCCAACGGGCAGAACGGCTTCTGGAAAACAGGCAGCGGAAAAGTGACAGCAGTATTTTCCTACTGTTTATGGGGCGGAATATATTCAATCAAATCGTGGAGGTCACAGTCCAGAGCATAGCACAGTCTTGTCAAGACGGCGATATCCAGACGCGGAACCTCGTTCCTGTAATATTTCTTCAGCTGTGTCCTCTGCATTTCTGCCCGAAAGGAAAGCTTATTGATTGAGATGTTTCGACTTTCCATGAGTTCTTTCAGGTGAATCTTTATTGTACCGAATTCAATATCATCCATAGCCATTTCCTCCATGTCCATATATTCCTATATTATTTTATGTAGAAATGGATTGAAATGAGTGGAAATATATAGTATATTTAGTTGAGTAGATATATACCCATGCTTACATACAAAAGGAGCGAAAAATGAACATTAAGGAAATACTTGAAACCACAACGCAGGGAATCAGCTTTCCCACTCCCATTGGGGAAGTGTGCCTGTCAGTTGAAAAATGCCGAATGAATCTTCTGATGCAGAAATATAAGGCTGTTGTAGACAGTGCAAGAGAAAAATTTTTGTCACAGTGTACGGCGGAGCCGCAGAATGAAGAAGACCTGGCCAAAATACAGAGTATCTTTGCGGACTGTAAAGAAGATATCTACCGGGAAATGAAGAAAGATATTGCGAGCATAGGCGCCTATAACATCAGCGACAAGAACATAGACGGGTTGACTGTCAATATGTGTTGGAGATTCGAAGCAATTATGGCAGCGCTGTATGATTTGCTAGGCGAACAGAGGTACAGCTGTTCCTACCGGGAATTATCGGAAACACAGGTAAAGACTTTTAGAAGCGTAGTGGGAATCAGTGTGGAAGATTATATATCAAATTTGGGGATTCTTGCGGCTTTGCGGAATTCTTTCCGGGATTTTGAGTTCAGATTGGTCATGGGGCTGCTGGTGTGTGTGAATCATGCACGGCATCCGGAAGAGGATATTGACGATACCTATGACGATATTCTGGAATCTGCATTCGGCGGCAGTGAAGAGATAGAAAAATGCAGTCAGCTCCTCTCCAACATCAGGCAGAACATCATACCGGAGGAACAGGTGGAAAAGATTCTGCTCTATATTGCCCAGACCAATCCTTTCAGCATGGAACTGTATACCTGCATCGTACAGCGCTGTGGAGATAAGGCCGGAGAGGTTCAGGCTCTGGCTGACTATCTGGATTTTGGTGATGATGTCACGGCATACAAGGAAGAGATGATTCAAAGCTATTTTGAAGAACTGCCAATGAAAACGGAAGAAGAGGCGCTTGCCGCAAAGGAGAAACTGGAGGCATACTGCGCTTCCCTGGGGTATGACGGCGAAGAGAAAGAAGAGTTGTTTGAGGAAATCAGAGACAGACTGGAGGAATTAGACCGCATCTACAGGACAGTGGACGGCATTGTCTGTGGGACAAGGGAAAGCGCCGATTTTGCCCGGGAGGAGCTGCCGCAGATACAGGAATTCATGGCACATATCTCAGCGCCTGCATCGGATTCTTTGTTGGACTATGAATGGGAGGTCAATGACAAGTTAAGGGAGTTCGACATAAAATTCTCTTCTGAACTGAAAGCAAAATATGTCAAGGTGATGGAGAAATACCTGAAGGACTTTGATGATTTGTTCTGTACGGTAGGGCTGTTTAAGAAACTTGACAGAAAGGCGGCGGGAAAAGAGCGGCTTTTAAAGCTGATAAAGAGATGTGATGTGTCTGCTCCTGATATGATTGCGGAAGCCTATAGGCAGATGGAGGAACTACTGCCCAGGGTAGGCCTTGAAAGGGGAGAGAACGAAGAGACGCTGAACTACCTGGAAAAGTGCAAGGATGATTTGGCATTGAAATTTGTTAAAGAAAACCAGGGAAGTACAGAAGAGGATGCCAAAGAAGCAAAAGCAAAACTGATTTCCTATTGTGAAGAGATTGGCCTTACAGCAGATGAAAACCGCATGTGCATCAAATATATTGACAGGGTATTGGCGGACTTTGATTTGAAATACCGCACTGTAGACCAGGTGGTCTGTGAGACCAGGGAAGGGGCTGATTTGGCCCGCAGTGAGCTGGAAGGCATCCGCGGATTCATGAGGCAGATTTCGGAACCTACATCGGATTCCCTGTTAGACTATGAGAGCGGCCTGCTTGAAAAGAAAAAGGAATTTGAAGAAGCTTTCCAGTCCGAACTGAAGCAGAAGTATCTGAACCAGATAGAAAAATATCTGGCTGATTTCGACAGGAAATTCTGTTCTGTGGGTTTGTTCAAAAAAGTGGATAGAAAGCAGGCGGGCAGGGACAGGGCTTTGAAATATGTAAAAAAGCTTGACTGCTCCTCCCCGGATAAGGTGGCGGAAGCGTACAGAATGTTGGAGGAATTCCTGCCAAAGGTTGGTATCACCCTGGAAGAGGCCGTTGAAGCGGTGCAGTATCTGGAAAAGAAAAAGAGTGGAAAAGGATTGTTCGGCTCTGTAGGAAAACTGTTCGGGAAATAACATAGTGGAAAGGATGAATGATAAAAATGCGATATGTAAAAAGATTTGCAGTCACTGCCCTGATGATGCTGTGTTTTGCCTGCTGTTTCAGCGCCTGCGGAGGGCATTATGTGTCGGAAAAGGAAATGGCGAAAGTGGAAAAGCAGTATGAGGAGGGGAAAATATCAACAGCAGAATATCTTGAGACAGTGGACGCTTACCTTGCGAATGAACCGCTGCCCCGAAAGGGAATCATAGGCGCTATTTTCAATTTCTTTGAAAAAGTATTCCTGTTTGTGGTCGGTGTGGCGGTAATCGGCTTCATTGTCCTGGTGCTGCGCGGTAAGAAATAAGGAAGAATCAAATATATATTATTTCCCTGAACCCATATCGGAAAGGAGGAATTTTACATGCACGCAGGTATTTTTATCGCATCATGTGTCCTGACAGTCAGTGTGCTTGCCTTTTTAGGCGAGATGGCATAGTCAGAGGTATTATGCAAGGCGGGTAGGCTATAGTGGATAGCTTGCCCGCCGTTTTGCTGTAAAGGAGAATGCATATGAAGTTTATCAAAATTTACACCAGAAGCCAGCTGGTGCTTCTCCGAAGCCTTAACCGCCTTTTGGGGCGGTACCGGCTCCCGCGCGAATTATTGAAGCGGATTGATTATATCCTGGAAGATGGAAGTCTGGGAAGAAAGGGATTTGTGCTTGTTCTGTTGGATTCCGTCAGAGATGACGTGCGGGAAATCGAAGATGCCATAAATATGTATCCCATTAAAGTAGAGTTGGAAAATGATGTGATTCGGCTTGAAATCAGGGATGGGGGCAGCCCTATGACCAGAGAAAGGGAATGGTATCTCAATTATGTACAAGTACATAAGACTGCCCGCCGTATAGGAGTCATATATTCTATACAAAAGAAACACCTATACAAGCAGCTGTAATAAGTAGAGATGACAGGAGGCAGCAGAGTGAAAGAGTTTGGAGGATATTTATTTTCCGATACCAATGAAATCGACGGGCTTCTTTTGGATGCGCTGTCAGAAGGGTACTTTGATTCATTCCTGGAACAGCATACCTTTGAGAAGAAAGCCCTGATGCAGCAGATTGCGCAGTCACAGGAGGATGGCGGCTCGGTGATTCAGGAAATATGCACTTTAGGAACGGAGGAAATCGGTCTCTGCGAAGTGGAAGGATTGTCTGATGCCGAAAGGGATTATCTGTGTCCCTATCCATTCCTTGACTGCGGCGCGGGAGGGACGATTACAGGCAATCTTTTCTTTGTCTCAATAGAGAGTGCAGACAGGGTTGCACAGCCTACAAGGGACAACGACAAAGACCGGATGCTGTATGCCGTTGGACTGCTTTATCGCGCCATGGATGAAAGAACACACTGTATCATGAAATCATTTTTAAAATAAGGAGGGACAGAAATTGATTAGTTTTCTTATCGCAACAGCGACTTCTAAAATCATTGTTGACTCTATCATAGCCGGAGCGGGACTGGGAATCTCCATCTATCAGGCATCAAAGTATGTCAGCCAGAGGAGCGGCCGCAGGAAATGATTATGCATAGATTGTTTAGAGGAGAATCCTGAATAATCTGAGGACGAAAGAGCATGTATCCCGATATATGTCGCATTTTGCGATGAAAAAGTGTTCTGCTTTCATAATCGAATGGATACTATAATCCTGAAAGGCATTATGGACATTGTATCTTGAAAACGGAATATAGAATATTCTATGAGGCTAACAAGGGAGTTATGCTTTGATTGACTGTTACAGAATTGATGTTGTATGGCTGCCCTATGGACTGGGCGGCCATGCATTAAAATTTTTTTTGTGGAAATACCGTTTTACATGCATGTTCCCAAATGCCTGTCATTTATATGAAATAAGGGAGGTGGACTAGTACATAAGATTTCGATAAATCACCTATAAGAAAAACGTGTTGGCTTGCACATACACAAGACGGATTATTAATATGCTTATTTTAATTTCATGGTTGACAAATGTTTATATTAGATAATTTAGAACCCTTTGGGTTAGTCAACTTTATTTTTAGAGGAAAAGGATTAAGAATACATGCGGATAAAACGTATAATTGTTTATTTGTTGTTTTGGATGCAGTTTATTTATTATGGGACATGCATTCTTTTAAGTGCATGTAAAAGTATAGAGAGGTTGAAAAAATGGTTTATCTTATTAGAGGATGTCGGTTAAAGGAAGGAATCTGGTATCGTGGTGTCATTACTGATTATAAAGCAAATAAGAAAAGGCTTGTTATCGTGGTTAGATTTGATAAGGATGAGGATGTAGATTACATTAAATATCTTCCAATTAGTGAAAATAAAAACTCGCAATTTGGCAAAACAATGGAAGAGTTAGACGTGATTGACGAGTATGGAAGAATAGATACAGAGGAATTATTGGATATGCGTATCGTAGGAACACTTAGAAAAGGAAAGGATGGGCTCCTTTACGTCAACAGGATTTACATTGACGAAGATTATTATGATGAATTGGAAGATGAAAAATATGAGGAATATGAAGAATATGAAGACGATGAGGATGAAGACGATGAAGATGAAGACGACGAGGATGAGGATGAAGAATGAGCAAGCATATATCGATTGTTTTTGGTATAATCTCCGGTTATTCCTTTAACAGGGACAATCTAACGCTTTCAATGAATATATCTGTAAGAATAGAAGGGCATTTACGCTCCGTCAGCTTCCAGATTCCTGCATATGGAAAAGAGTATGACTTTTTCTGCCATAAGCTATGTTTGTACAGAAAGGATGGTACTGTAAATTTGGAGTTCTTAAATGAGACTTATATAATGGCGACTATGGTTGAAGACGCAGGAACATTCACAATAAAAGAAATACAATTAGATGCAATAATGTACCAATAAATGCCGTCATCAGCCATTCACGCTTATGGCTTGCCTTTCCCCTGCATTCATGATGATGTGGGGGAACCGAGGCAAGCTAAATTGCCAGGCTGATAGAAATAAGGGCAGCAATATTTGTTATATTGGAGGTATATATTATGGTGAAAAATAAGGAAATCAATAAAATAGATTCTTCCCACGTTAGTGCGGAACAGATTATCAACGAGATTCAAAGTCATACGGAGATATTTCGTTCACTTACAGGAGAGGCATTTATCAAAGCAGAAACAGACAATAGTATAGTTCCCCTTGACAGTACAGAATTTGAATGTTGGTTGAGGAAATTTTGTTTTTATCAGCTAGACGATATATATCTGTCATCAGGGATAGTTCAACAAGTTACAGGATATTTGAAGATGTTTGCTGAAAATGGCGAAATGAAAGAACTGCATAGGCGTATCTGCGTTCAGCACAATACCGTGTACTATGATTTAGGGCTTGATGGGTGTCACTTTTTAAAAATTACTGAAAAGGGAATAACCACTGTCAAAAACAGTAAAATTTTGATGAGAAGGAGCAATGTATTTTGCAGACAGGTCATGCCTGATTTAGAGGGAGAGCCATGGGAGATACCTGAATTTGTGGAGAAGCATTTTCATTTTTCATCTGCTTCGGAAAAGGTTTTGTTTTCCGTTTTTTTGGTGGCAAGTTTTTTCTTTGAGGTTATGCCCATGCCGCTTATCCAACTGTATGGAGAAAAGGCAAGCGGAAAGACATCCTGTGAAAAACGCATTCTTGACTTGCTGAATCCAGTATCTACAGGCGTATTTGCACTTCCTAAAAGACTAGATGATATTGCCATGTGCCTATCAGCCGATTATATGGTGGCATTTGATAATATTGGGTGGATTAATGAAGCGGTCAGCAATCTTTTCTGTCTGGCCTGCACTGGAGGAATCATCCCGAAACGTAAGCTTTTTACGGACAATACACAAATGTTCAGAAGCTTAAAGTCCATCGTCATTTTTAATAGTGTAAACCAGTGCGTCACAAAGAGTGACCTTGCGGATAGGATACTGACATTTCATTTAGAGCGCTTCAGCCAGGAAGACAGACGTGGAGAGTTGGAACTGAAAGAGGAGTGGGAACAGGATAAACCTCGTTTCTTTGGGGCAATATGCCGTGCTGTGCAAGGAATCATTGGAGATGATGAACCTATAAAATACTGTTCTCCTTTTCGGTTGGTGGATTTTTATATGCTTGCGGTAAAGGTTGGAAGGCAGATTGGCATCAAAGAGGATGAAATATATGAAGCTTTTGAAGAAAACCATAATACTGTCAATGAAGCCATAGTATCGGGAGATATTGTATTGACCGCAATAGAACAGTTCATGATGCAATATAGTGAATCGGAAATATTGGTATTTAACCCGACTGATTTTTACAGAGAGCTAAAAGATTATGCCTGTGGAGAATTGAGGTTCGGTTATGCAGACTTTCCCCGTTCACCTGCATCCCTTACCCGGAAAATAGGTGCAAACAGGAGCAATTTGGAAGATATTGGGATTTATTTTGAGACCGGGCGTGCAGCTGAGCGTTACATCAAGATTTGGAAAGAATAAGGGATAACGCATATCGTCGGTGTCGTCGGGTGGCAGATTGCCCAGTTCAGATAAAGGCAAAAGGGATTTTGACGATATTGACGATAGAAAGCGCAATGAAAAATTTATATTATCAAATTGAGGAGGAAAAGCAATATGTCGGAGAAGACAGCCGGAATCCGTAAGGACAAAACAAATCCAAAGCTTATGACCGCCAGACAGGTACAGGAAGAATACCTGGACATTGATATCCGCAGGTTAAGGGTTTTTTTGAACACATACTGTCATTACCGCAAGATTGGGCGGCAATATTATTATGTGCGTGACGAAGTGGAAAAAAGGCTCCTGGAAACGGATGGAAATATGGAATACCAACTGGCGCAGGGCAGCCATAAGCCCAAAATAACAGGAAGGAGGAAGAAGTGATGTCATTCTATGTTGAGAAAGTAAGCCGCAAAAGCGGTACATGCTACCGTATCGTCAGAGATTATACACGGGGTGGGGAGCGCAAAAGGGAATACCAGGTTCTTCCCCAGGGAACCACCAAAGCCCAGGCCGAAAAAATCCGCTGCCAGATGGAACTGGAAGCAGAATTCGGAGCCTATACCACAAAGGAGCCTGTCACGCTGAAAAATTATGCGGAGGAAGTCTATTTCCCCAAATATACCAACTCCCTGTCCCCCACCACCAGACAGCATTACCGTCAGCTGTTCTATACAAAAGACGGTATAGCGAAGCATTTAGGAAACAGGTATCTTTCCGAAATCACCACTGAAGCAATACAGGATATGGTCAACAGGTATGCCTCTGCGGGGAAATCTGCAAAGACAATCCGAAATATCGTGAATCTGGTATCAGTCATCCTCAAAAGGGCAAAGATAGATAATTATCTGAAACGCGATATCCCGAACCCCTGTGAATATGTGATGCTCCCCAAAGCGGCGAGCAAAGAGGGGAATGCCTACAGCATGGAAGAAGTCAAGCTGATGATGGAACGGGCTAAGTCTGCAGGCAACATCAATATACAGCTGCTGTTAGCCCTGACCTGTCTTGCCGGGGGGCTGAGACGTTCAGAGCTTGCGGCCCTGCGCTGGGAAGATGTCACACTGGGAGAAAAGGAAAGCTTTCTCTGCGTCCGCCGTGCCGCTGTGTATGCTGATGGAAAGATGACGGAAAAGGAGACAAAGACAAAGGCCGGAACCCGCGTCATTCCGATTCAGCCGGGAGGAGAGGTATATCGCATTCTGCAGACGGCCAGAAAGATGTACGTCAAGGAACAGTCCAGGGAGGATGATTTTCAGGGACAGGGTCATGTCTTCATTCTGCACCACGCGCCCTTTGCACCGGTCAGCGACAACAGGATGTATAAAATCTACAAAAGCTTTCTGGAAAAGGAATGCCCTGACCTGCCCCATTACCGTCTGCATGACTTAAGACATACCTATTTTACGCTGTGCACGGAAATCGGCTTCAGCGAGCTTTCCATCATAGCCACAGGAGGACACAGCACCATACAGAGTACCAAACGCTATCAGCATGCCACCATGAACAGGATGAAGTCGGATATGGCAAAACTGGAAGAGATTTTCGGAAATACAATAGCGGCATCACAATAGCAGCGCATGATGTGGCGGCTGTACTTATGGAGGGGATATCTTTTGGTATTCCCTCTTTTACGCTGCTGACAAAAATTTCATGGGAATTTTATTGTAAACAGGAGAAGCTTTCTGTATAATGAAAGTAACCTATAGAAAAAGAAGACATGAAAAAGAGCCGCTTTATTCAAAGGAAAGGAGTTGATGGTCATGCCCACAAGCGAAATCCGGGAACTGACAAACCATTTTGTCGAACAGCTTCTACCTGTCCGAATCTATTTATTTGGTTCTTTTGCAGACAGCACCTATACAGAGGAAAGCGATTTTGATTTTTACATCATCGTACAGGATGCCGTATCAGATATTCTTGCAGAAACAACAAAAGCATACAAATCTATCCGCAAAGTGAAGCAGCGCCCTGTGGATATTGTTGTAGGAACCGTAAGCCGTTTTGAAGCCAGAAAAGAAATTCCCTCTATAGAAAACGAGGTGTACAGAAAAGGAGTGCTTTTGTATGACGAAACAAGTCAGAGAGTGGTATGAAATGGCGGCAGCAGATTTAGGGGTAGCGAAACATCTGGATGCAACTTATTATCCAAAGCCATTAGAGATTATCTGTTATCATTGCCAACAGGCGGCTGAAAAGGCAATAAAAACGCTGATTATGTATTTTGGAGAAGAAGGTGGAATGCCCAAACTTCATGACCTTTCATTTTTACTGAATCAGATTAAAAACAAGGTCTCAATCGAAGAGAAATTCTATGATTATGCTGATGCGCTGACACCGTATGGTGTAGCAGTAAGATATCCGAATGAGTTGTTTCTGGAGGAAAGACATGAGAGAGAGGCATTGCAGTATGCTGACGAAATTTTTCAATGGGTGACGGAAATTGTGGTGGAGAAAGACTGAACTTATGCTGATGACATTATTTGACGATGAACAGATTTACAAAGCTTTTGAGAATGACATTAAACAGGAAACAGCTAAAAACAAAGCAATTTTTATGATACAAAAAGGGAAAATTGCCATAGACGAGATTGCCGAGTATTTCCCGGAGCTGTCTGAGGAAGACCGAAAGGAAATTGAATCTCAGGTTTTACAGCAGGTCTAGCAGAATTGTTCCGTGGTGCCGCGCCCTTTTTGCGGCGATGCTACGGCGACACTTTTTGTAAGGGTAAAATCAGCGAATCGGTTCTCAGACTGGACTTCCAGGGGGATAAAGTTGCGTAAAAATGCTTGAAAAAGCCGGGAAAAGGTGTTCGAATCCTGTATCCTTTTCTCCAGCGCCTTGCTCCTGACGATGTTCAACTCCCTGGGCGCATCGATCATGATGCGCATATGATTTCCCGTGCCCCCCCAAAAACACCAGCCTGATATCATCTCCAATCATCACATACTCCTCTGCCGCCACTGACATTCTTAACATCCTTCTACCTCCCTGCACCTTCCCGATATACCGGGCCATGCCGCCTTGCACCTTCCGTCGCCGATTTACCTTTTGCAACATTTCATTTCAAATGTTGCATCTTTTTACAAAAAGTAGTATCACATATCAAAAAAAGGAGAATATTATGAGTACAACACAACCTATCAGAGACAGAGAAGAATTACAAAGATTCAAAAATTATTACCTTCTGGACGAGCCAAACTACCGCAATTATGCCTTAATCATTACCGGGCTGAACACGGCCCTGCGGATCAATGACATCTTGCACCTGACCTGGGATATGGTGTTTGATGACGGCAACATACGAAAGCACATTGAACTAAAGGAGCAGAAGACCGGTAAAACCAACCGCATCCTGCTGAATGCGGAGCTGCGCGCGGTCCTGGTACAGTATAGATCCCAATTCCATGCACAATATCCCCAATGGGGGCCCTATCTGTTCATCAGCCAGCGCAGGTCAGGAAATCCCCTGTCCAGATACCAGGCTTACCGGATAATCCGCCATGCAGCGGAGACAGTGGGGCTGGACAAAAATATCAGCTGTCACTCTCTGCGCAAGACCTTTGGGTACTATGCCTGGAAACAGGGAATCCCTCCCGCTATGCTGACGTGCATCTTCAACCACTCCTCCTTCCAGATCACCCGGCGCCACCTCTGTATCGACCAGGATGACAAAGATGCCGTATTTTCCAATATTCGGTTGTAACCCTGGAAATTTGGACAAGAATTTAAAAACACTTCAAACGGCACATCAAAAAAAATATTTTTTCAATCCTCTCTAAAGTAATGGAAAAAACCACCGATATATGTAATGTGAGCAAAGATGCAACATTTGAAATGAATTGTTGCATCTTTTTTATTTTTCTCCCATTCCCTGTTTTTATCCATACAAAAAAAAGAAACACCGCAAAACAACAGCCCTGCTGCCATTTTACAGTGTTTCCTATTCTCTTTCTTTATTACCTTGAACCTTAGTCCTGAACGTAAGGCATCAATGCCACGTGGCGCGCCCTCTTGATGGCGGAAGTCAGCGCCCTCTGGTGCTTCGCGCAGTTGCCGGTGATACGGCGGGGAAGGATCTTGCCTCTCTCGGACACATATCTCTTGAGCTTGTTGGTATCCTTGTAATCAATCACATTATCCTTGCCGCAGAACACGCATACTTTTCTCTTTCTGCGGATGCCGCCCTTTTTTCTCACTGGAGAATCAGATTTCTCTGCTTTATTGTAAGCCATTTTCAGTGCCTCCTATCTTAAATAATCATTAATTAGTTAAACGGCAGTTCTTCGTCTATTCCGTCGGGAATGTTCATGAAGCCGTCGCCCGCGCCGCTGGGTGCGGGAGCGCTGTTGCCGCCGCCCATGTAACCACCGCCATTGTATCCGCTGTCACCATTGTTAGCTGATGCGTTTTTGCTTTCGGCAAACTCAATCTCATCTACCATGACACGGACACTGTAGACCATCTGACCTTCCTTGTTGGTGTAATTGTCATTCTGGATCCTGCCGCAAACCACTACTTTCACGCCCTTGCGCAGATAACGCTCGATAAACTCGGCCTGCTTGCCGAAAGCGGTACAGTTAAAGAAATCCGCGTCGGGCTCACCCTCACGCTTAAATCTCCTGTCCACCGCAATAGAAAAACGCGCTACAGCGGTCTGGCTGGCTCCCTGTGAATATCTCACCTCAGGATCTCTGGTCAAACGTCCCATAAGAATTACTTTGTTCATGCTTAATCTCGCTTTCTTTATGCCTCGTCCTGTCTAACGACTAAGTATCTGATGACATTGTCCATAATACGGACACGGCTCTCGATCTCCGCAGGCACGGTGGGCTCTGCGTCAAATCTGATGAAGTAGTAGAAGCCTTCCTTCATCTTCTGAACCTCGTAAGCAAGTCTCTTCTTGCCCCACTCATCCACCTCTGTGATGGTACCGCCAAATCTCTCCACGAGAGCCTTGCACTTGTCAATAACCTGTGCTCTCTCTTCGTCCTCGATCTTAGCGCTAACAACAACGGCTAATTCGTACTTGTTCATTAAAGTTACCTCCTTCTGGTCTCTGGCCCCCGCCTCGCCGGGAGCAAGGATTTAATATATCACAGCTACTAATAATACCATACCAATCCCGGAAAATCAAGCATAAACTTTCTTGAGTTTCCGCAGTTTTGCCTGTCCAGATGACCTTATGCATGGCATTTCCGGCACACCTGTCCACGAAACTGGAAATAAACTCACTTAAGGTTTCCATAATAAAAACCGCTGCCCCTATATACTGCCATACAAATGCTTTCCAAAACTGGCAGATTGGTACTATGGTCAGTAAAATCCATTATTGAATTACAATTTGCGGAAACACAAGGTATCTCTTCTTGGTTTGTGTCAAGTAGTTATTGGCATTTTTCGTTTTTTAGTAATAAGTCATGTGGACTGTGATTACATGTGCCGCTTAACATGATACAAAAATTCCATAATCGTTAGTTCTTATATTTTTTTTCATATATCATATGATATTCTTGATTATTATTAAAAGATGTTTGTAGATATTGATTCTACAGATGATGTAGTGAGAAGGTGATTCCGTTGCACATTCTATAATTCCAGTTCAATATATAGCAATCAGCCCCCTATGCAGAAAGGAGATATGAATGAAAAAAATTGCATTAATAGCACTAATCATATGCTTTACTCTTGGAGGAACATTGTCCACAAATGCTGCTGTCTTGTAAAAATGTGGTAGCGCGCATAGTAATTACATATTGTTCAGTATGCAATACGGAGTATAAGAGAGGAATCCAAGCAATAACGTCTACTGAACTCCATTCAAAACCTGAAGTGATCCTACCATGACCAAACTTTACAGCCAACAATCAGTGTTTCATTTAGCCAGAAATTCAATTTCTGACCAGATGAAACACTAGTTATTCTCACTCCATAGCACACAGAATTAATACCGTGTTAGATTAAGAGGTGCATTAATGAAAAAAATATTTCTTATTATTTTTCTTCTGACAGTATTAGGATTGTCCGCCTGCAAAAAGCAGAGAGAAACAGCAGAGATCGAAACCTGGCCGGAAACTGATCAGGTCGCAGTAGCAAGTTTTCAACAGATGAAACTCCCCATTCAGTTGGAGGCTTTGGAGCATTATGTTACGGACGGAAAATGGTTCTACATATCGAGAACCAAAAGCGGGACATACCAGATTCTACGAGGCGAGATCAACAGTGATTACGAAGGGGAAGTCTTTCTATCCAAGGAAAATGCTATTTGCCTGGCGTTGGCAGTGGACAGGGAAAGCCATTGCTTTGTGTTATGGAAGGAAAAAGGCTGTGTTTCCCTGGAGAAATATGATGAGCTTGGAAATCTGCTGTGGCGCGCAGATCAGGATGTCTCACTTTGGAAGGACATAGGCCGCAATAATTCCGTCAGCGAGTTATCTATAGAAGGAGGCATAGTCACTACAGATGGCAGACTGGCCCTCTATACCCATGGCTCGGCCAGTCTTGTGATATTGTTTGATGAAAACGGAAATATGTTACATATGGACGCCTGTGAACTGGAACGCCTGGATGGCATTGCGGCGGGAAAAAACGGTCAGGTCTACAGCTATTGCATCACCGGCGAGGGCGAGCCCGTTTTGGAAAACATGGAAGTTCCCTCAAAGCGCTATGTCTTTCCCTTCAGGCCGCTGGGTGTATATAGCGGACATGATGAAGGCATTTATCTGAGTACAGCCGAAGGATTGTGGAGCTATGACCCTGAAACTGGGCATGTAGAGATCAAGTGGAGATGGAATGATGAATATATGAATGTGGACTACCGGCGCCTGTGTGACATCTTTTGCGGTGACGAGGAATGGTATCTTCTGTGCCCTGTTCCCGGAACACTCCTGGCGTATGGATCAACCAAGCTCACCATGGTATCCGTCAAAGATGAAAATCGCCGTGAATATGGCCAAAAGGAGACTGTCACCCTGGGATATGTAGGCACGGACCAGCATCTGGAAATGCTTGTGAACCTGTACAACAGGCAGAGCAAAAGGTACCGCATTGAGCTTGTTCCCTACGGAAATGAGCAGGAGGATGTGACAGAGAGACTTAATGAGTTTGAGTTACAGTTGCTCCGGGGAAATGGCCCAGATATAATCGAAGTTGGCGGAATCTATGTGCGGAGCCTGGCAGACAAGGGAACCTTCTGCGATTTGTCAGATTACTATAATGCAAGTCAGAAAGTCACCGGAGAATCCATTTTGGATGTTGTCTGGGATGGTATGCAGCCCAGAGAGAAAAACGTGTTAGTGATCCCTTCCTTCAATCTGACCGCACAGGCATGTGAATCGCCCATTACGGCAAAGGAGTGGACGCCTGAAAAACTTATTCAGCTGGCAAAGCAGCAGGAGGAGTTGTGGTATTTTGGCACATCAAACACAGGGCTGCTCCACCATTGCATGATGGTACATTTTAGCGAGTATGAGCGTTATGTGGATTACGAGGAAAAAACAAGCCATTTTGACTGCCCAGAATTCCGCTGGATACTGGAAAATTGCGCCGAGGCAGGGAAGGAAGCCCACTATCCGGAATCCCTCACCGTTAACAGCAATGAATCACCCGCATTTTTGTACGACTATACCATAAACAATATGGCCGACTATCTGTGGCTTTGCCAAAATCTGAAAACCATGGGCTGCTACTGGGTAGGATATCCAAGCTGGGAAGGAGCCATATATCAGATGACTCCCACCAACATCTTTGCCATGAATCAGAAATCCGAGAACAAGGACGGCGCCTGGGACTTTCTGGAATATATCTTATCGGAGGATTGCCAAAATCAAATTGATTGGGCATTTCCCGTGAGGAAGGAGAGCTTTGAAAATTATTTGCGAACCTCTTATCCCAGCAAAGAGCAGGACAATAAGATGTCTGCAGAATTTAACTTCTCCTCAAACAGTTATGCACCTACGGAGGAAGATTTTGATAATCTGAGATATATGGTAACACACTCCAATATCCGAATAACGTCCAGTCCCATAACAGATATAATATATGAGGAGGCGGCTATGTATTTCACAGGAGACGCAACTCTCGAAGAGACCATACGCAAAATTGATAATCGGGTGACGCTGTATTTAAATGAGTAAGTTTACCTTTGTATTTACGCGTATTTATGCTTTGATTGTGGGACACAATGCGATCTATAATTCATTAAGATACAGCGTCACCCTGCTCTGAATCTTTTTTACGGTCTCCTCCAGGGTGGCATCCCCTGCAAAGTACATTCCCGTTTCTTCCTCCAGGATAACCCTTACGGGATTGTCATTCATGTAAAAACCTAAGGGACGATACACAGCACGGTCCAGCGTCTCCCATACCAGGTCTAAATGCTCCTGCGTGAGATGCTGGACATTTTCCAAGTCATAGCTAAACTCTGCGGAATTGTCCTCTTGCCTCACATAAGAATAAGATAAATACTCTTCAAAGCTGTCTCGTCTCACCGGGAATCCCCAGTCTATACTGTTCTGTAATTCCTCAGAGAGTAAAAATTCCAGGAAATCCCATGCGCCCTCTTTATTCTTTGACGCACTGTTCATAACAAACCCATCCTCTATTTGGAGCCGGGTTTCCGCCCCGCTCCATCCGGGATATCCCAGCCAGAAAGCGCCCTCCTCGTTATGCCGTATCACATTCTCCATGCTGGATATGTTTACTGTTTTAAACAGCCACTCCGGCTCCATAAAATACTGTGCCTGTGCCTCCAAATCCTCTATGCCGTTTGCCACTACAGGCGGTTCCGCCTCCCAGTTGTTGCACCCCTCCAGCACCCTGTAAAACTCCTCGCTGTCAAAATAACATTCCCGCTTCTCATAATCCACGAAATGTCCCCCAAGACTTACCCCCATACAGTACCAAAGCGCCGCTTCTTGACTTGGCGCTGGAAATATGAGGCTAGCGTCCCCCTGTACCGTTTCCAGAAAACGCAGGGGCGTCCAGTCGTCGGCCTCCACCCTTTCTCTGGAAAGCATAGTATCCAAGAAAAATGCTGGGATCACCACCATATCTTTCCCCATCATCCTGCCGGCCTCCCTGACGGCCTCCAGAATTTCCCCCGAGCTTATCACATCGCTTGATTCATAATATTGCGTCAAATCTTCAATAGCACCCTTTGCAGCCAAATTGTCCACATTCAACGCCTGCACTTCGATCAGATCCGGACCTTCTCCCCGCATAAGCTGCATCTCCAATTTTCCGAAAAACTCATCCCGGGAATCCCCGTAGCTCATATCCTCATCCGGCAAAAGTATTACCACTTTATATTTCCTGCTCTGTCTGTTATACCGCCGCACCAGTTCCTCCATGCGGTGGCCGCTGTATTCCTCATAATTCTGATAAAACGAACGGCTGATAGTGACCTCCTGTTTTTCCGGATAATCCTGACGATTCCCAAACCCCACAGAAACAAATGTCAGCGTCCCTCCCTTCCATGGCAGACTCTGCAGATTCTTAATCTCAGTTCTCTGACATGTCAGGTTAATAGTCTCTTTTCCCCTGGAAATATGGCTTATCTCGCTGCGCTCTATCTGCACATACTCGTCATCCCACAGCCACAGCCGCTCCGTTTCCCCAGTCTCCGGACTATACTTCCACAAGCCCTCGCCAGTACACAGATAGATTCCATCCTCACATCCCCCATATGCCTGAAAAGGCATGATCGGACAGACGAATCTTGCCCCCTCATCCTCAATGTTCACAAAAACCGGCTCTTCCCCGCTAATGCAGTATCCGTATACCCGGCCTTCCTTTCCCTCCGCAATACCTTCCAAGCTATCTAACTGCGGCGTAGAAATTCCCTGGAGACTGCCATCTCTCCCAAACACAAAGACGCTGCCGCCCTCACCATAGTCATAGAGCACCACTCTGCCATCCCCCGTGACTATCCCTTCCGTGAGACGCTCCCCCTTATCCAATATCTGCGGTGCCGCACACTCTGTATGCCACAACAATTCTCCGTCCACATCATACTTTTCCAGAAAAAAACTCCCGCTTTTCTCCCGCATAAACAAATAGCAATTATCTTCCCTGTCCACCAACAAGATCTGGAGGTTATATCCCTCTCTTGCAATATATTCCTCCGCCTCAAATTCATTTGCCACCCTGCCCCTGTAAATATGCCAACAACTCCGCTGTTTTTCCATGTCATACTTGGCACTGGCCGCATAAAACCAATCTTCATTGAACGCATAATGTCGAAATCTGTTCAGCGGAACAGGCATTCTCATCTCCTGAAATTGCGCCACAGGCACCAGTGCATCTTCTTCAAGATACGGAATGGACTCCTCCGTTTCCTGTAATCCGCAAGAATACATCACCAGGGACAAAAACAACAGAAACATACAATATATTCTTTGTTTTGTCTTATACTTCATAGTTCGCGCTCCTCCCGCATCATAAATCTAAAATGGACTCCGGATTTTCCCGAAGTCCACAGGAATATGTTCCCCAAATCAGAAACACCAAAAACGGGCCACCTCTTGATCAACTTATACTGCTATATCCACTCTCCTCTTACTGAGTAACATGTGCATCTGAACTTGTCCATGAACTCAGTAGATCACCTTCTCTATCATAACCGGCACATCCGGCTGTTTGACACGATGTAACTTGAACGGAACCGTATGTCACCACATAGATATCACAGCCATCATGTACCGTGCATTTGTATAAATAAGTCATATTCAACACTTTGGTTTTCTGGCTCCTGACCACTCGGGTACCGCAAAATGGACATGCCTCATAGTATACAGACGCCTGCACCATTTCCACACTCTGTAAACCTATCACCAGACACAAAAACGCCGACAACAGTAGCATCTTCATCTTACTTTTCATGATAAAAATACCTCCTTTTTATGTAATGCTTCTTTTTTGTTGTATCGGCGGCTATAGTTATTATGTTTCTAATCCATATTTATATTTTATCTCTCAATACAATACCTGTCAATATTACAAAACTCATTCTACCAGAACATTCTCTCTTATATTTTTCTCCAGCAACCCCCTAGCAATCATAATCTGGTGCCCGCAGTCCTTGCATTTTTGCCTGAAATTCGTCACTAGGATTCGTCGATGTAATTATGATCCAACTACTATTATTAATCGTATCAAAATTCAGACAGGGGAATTTTCCCTTTGTATATCTTGTGAAGAAAGTATCTCCAAAACAATATTGTGGCGACAAAATTAGAATAGAGTTACTAAGCCGGGAACCTGTATTTTTGATTCCCAGCTTATTAACTCTGCCTATGCGCTTCTATCAGCCTTTGGCTGTTTGACTTCTACAAGAGAAAGTCCTCAAATATTTACGATTTCCTTCTTGCTCTTTTTCAAAAAACTCACCCGCTCTGCCAACGTCCCATAATACATATCTGCTGCGTCTATACAGGAAAAAACATCCATTATCTTCCCAATTGGCGTATCTCCACGATAAGCCCCATTTACATAAAATATGTGCGAACCATCCTCCGGATTCTACATGCTGGAAACCAAAACATTTCTGAATCCCGGACTCCTTCCATTATTGTTTTTCATATTATTGACAATAGCAGAAGAACCCCGGCCATAATGCTCATGTACGGAAAAAAGCAGACGCCGATAACAAGAGATGAACCACCAGCACCACGAGCCCCAAAACAGACATACTCCATGTATCTAAAATGAACTCCGGATTTTCCCGAAGTCCATAGACAAGCAAAACTCATTCCGCCGGCACAATCTCTCTGATATTTTTCTCCAGCAAACGCCGGGCAATCATGATCTGGTGGCCGCAGCCCTTGCATTTCAACCGGAAATCCGCTCCCACCCGGAGTACCTCCCACTCCCTGCTGCCGCAGGGATGCTGTTTTTTCAGTTTCAAAATATCTCCTATATTAATGTCCATTATACATACCTCTTATATATACTCCACATATTTCCCTGCCGGTGCCATTCCCGGTGAAGCAATCCCCGAAAGCCCCGGCGATCAGAAATGTCCTGCCAAAAAATCCTTCACCACACCCATGAACTCCCGCAGCAGATTGTTGGGCAGCGTCCAGGGGTAGGCGCTGGCCGCCAGGCCCTGCACATGTTTATAGCCCGCTCCCTCCGCCAGACGCATCGCCCGGAACATATGAAAGTTATTCGTCACCACCACCACGCTGTTTTCCTGTCGGTTTATCAGCCTTCCGCTGAATTCCAGGTTCTCACAGGTATTGTGGGAAGCCTCCTCCAGCAATATACGTTCCGGGTCAATACCCGCCCCCACCAGATATTCATACATGCCTCTGGCCTCGCTGACCGGCTCATTGCTGCCCTGACAGCCGGATACGATGGCCAGCGTCTCCGGATTTTCCCGCAGATAGACCAGAGCGCGATCCAGACGGCGCTGCAGTGTGTTGCTGGGGCCGTTGGCCTTCATCTGGGCCCCCAGGATGATACAGTAATCCGCCCCCGGCCGGGCCTTGGCCCCAAACTCCGTAAAAATCAGACTCTCTACCACCACGAAAGCTGCCAGGCCCACTCCCACCAACACTCCCCAGCAGATCTTGAGCCATCCGGGCATTTTCTCAGTCTTCTGGCCGAGCAGCAAAAGTCCCCACCCCAGCAGTACCAGGCCGCCTGCGCCCCAGGTCAGGAAAAACCAAGAGCCAAAGCTTACAAAAACAAAGATAAAGAGACAGTATAGCAAGCATAGAAGCCCCAGTCCCAACAAAATTCCGCCCATCCATATACTGGCCGGGCGCCTTTTGCCCCGCCGGTACATGTAGATGACCCTCTTCGTCTTATTATAAGGAACCAGTTCGTCCCGTCTCCTCTTGTGCATAATGCCCTCCTCAGAATTTTCTATATTCTACTATAGCAGAAAAACCAAATCGCCTCAACCACCGAAATGCAACATTATTCTTAAGTTTTTCTTAGAAAAAAGTCTTTCGTTTTTTTGCAATAGGTACTTGTTTATATTGTCCAGAAATGCTAATATATAACAAAGTGTGATATGCAAATTACACCAAAAAAGTATCAAAGAAGGAGAATCCGTATGGCAAAAGAAATGATTGCAATGATTCTGGCTGGCGGACAGGGCTCCAGGCTGTATGCCCTGACACAGAAGCTGGCTAAACCTGCAGTTCCTTTTGGCGGAAAGTATCGAATTATTGACTTCCCCTTATCTAACTGCGTCAACTCAGGAATTGACACCGTTGGTATCCTGACCCAGTACCAGCCCCTGGTGCTGAATGAATATATTGGTAATGGACAGCCTTGGGATCTGGACCGCCTCTACGGCGGCGTACATGTACTCCCCCCCTATCAGCAGGCACAGGGATCCGCCTGGTACAAAGGAACAGCCAACGCCATCTACCAGAACCTGTCCTTTATCAAGCGCTATGACCCGGATTATGTGATCATCCTCTCCGGCGATCAGATCTGCAAGCAGGACTACAATGATTTCCTACAGTTCCACAAGGAAAAGGGCGCCGAATTTTCCGTGGCAGTCATGGAAGTGCCCTGGGATGAGGCTTCCCGCTTCGGCCTGATGGTTGCCGACGAGAACGACAAGATCACGGAGTTCCAGGAGAAACCCAAGAATCCCAAGTCCAACCTGGCATCCATGGGCATCTACATATTCAACAGGGACGTGCTGGAGAAATACCTGATCGAGGATGAGGCTGACCCCAATTCCTCCAATGACTTCGGCAACAATATCATCCCCAATCTGCTGCGGGACGGCCGGCAGATGTATGCCTACCACTTTAACGGCTACTGGAAGGATGTGGGAACCATCTCCTCCCTGTGGGAAGCCAACATGGAGATCATGGATCCCGAGACATCCGGCATCAACCTCTTTGACGAGAGCTGGAAGATTTACAGCCGCAACAGCGGCATGACCGGGCACAAGGTGGGAGCAAACGCCGTAGTGGAAAATTCCATGATTACCGACGGCTGCCGCATCAACGGCCATGTAAAACACTCCATACTTTTTGCGGGCGTCAAAGTGGAAGCCGGCGCCACCGTGGAGGACGCCGTGGTGATGGGCGGCAGCGTGATCCATGCCGGCGCCACCGTAAAACACTGTATTGTTGCGGAAAACGCTGAGATTGGCGTCAATGCCGTGGTTGGCGCCATGCCGGAAAACGGTGAGAACGGCGTAGCCACTGTGGGCCCCGGCGTACATATCGGCGCAAGAGCCCTGGTAGGCCCCAAAGCCATGGTAGAAAATGATGTAAAGGATGGTGAATCACTATGGTAAATACGAATCTGGATGCCCTGGGCATTATTTTTCCCAACAGCTATGACAACCAGGTTCCCGAGCTGGTAAGCGAGCGTCTGATGGCTTCCATTCCTTTTGCAAGCCGTTACCGCATGATCGACTTCTTGTTGTCCAGCATGGTGAACTGTGGCATTGACAATATTTCAGTGATCGTGCGCAAAAACTACCGTTCCCTGATGCGGCACCTGGGTTCCGGCCGCGAATGGGATCTGACCCGCAAAAACGGCGGTTTAAACATTGTCCCCCCCTTCGCCGAGAAGACTGTCAAGGTGTACAACGGACGAGTGGAGGCCCTGGCCAGCATTCTGGAATTTCTGAAAGTGCAGCGGGAAAAATATGTGGTAATCTCCGATGCCAACATCGTGGCCAATTTCGACTTCAATGCCATGATCGACGCCCATGTGGCCAGCGGCGCGGACGTGTCCATCGCATATAAGAGAGAAGAAATTCCCTACGGTTTCATGAATTTGCAGCCCACCTTGACCACTGATCTATATTATACCCTGGAGTTGGATGCGGAAAACCACCGCGTGACCCAGATCAAGACCAACCCCAAGGAGCATGGGCCGCAGAACTTCTCCATGAATATCTATCTGATTGACAGAGAACTGCTGATAGAACATATCTCCAACGCCTACGCCCATGGCTTTAGCTATTTTGAACGTGATATTTTGGCTCCTCAACTGAAAGAATTGAATGTATGCGGCTATGAGTACACCGGCTACACTGCGCGGATCAGCGACAAGAACAGCTATTTCAATGAAAATATGCGTTTGCTCCAGGATGAGAATCTGAGCGCCCTCTTTGACCGCTCTCCCATCTACACCAGGGTCCGCGACGACAACCCCACCCGTTACATCGGCAGGTCCAGGGTGAAGAACTCCATGGTGGCTGACGGCTGCGTCATTGAAGGCGAGATCGAGAACTGTGTACTTTTCAGGGGCGTCAAGGTAGGACGCGGCTCTGTGGTAAAGAACTGTATCCTGATGCAGGACACCACTATCATGAACAACGTGGAGATGGAGTATGTAATCACAGACAAGGAAGTGACAATCTCCACCGGCAAGGAGTTGAAAGGCAACGATACATTCCCTGTATTCATTCCGGCCTATAAGGAGATTTAACAGGAAAAAGATTCTAGCAAATGACCGGGCATACCTGTCTGCCCGGTCATATTTGTACTCCCTTTTCAGAATTGTGTATCCACTAAAAACGAGGAAAAAATATGCATATTTTGTGTTTTACATTGTTAGGAGGTTTATTATATGTTCGAAGAAATATCCTTCCCTGAACATGAATATGAGTCAATTCAAAATTATTTAAACAAACTAGGGTATTGTTATACCACGAGGGTATATAAAGAAATCGGGAAATATAAAGTCGGGGAATTATATACTGCCCCATGGGGTGATGTGTTGAAAATAGACGAAGTTAAAACATACTGGAAAGTATCGGATCGCCCTTTCTATGACGAAATGAATGATGATGAAAGGATGGAAATCTGTAAATATTCCGAAGATATGGGATTGCCTTATGAATTTATAAAATTTTCCAAAAGCACGGTATGATTATATTTCATCAGGCAGCATGTTCCCGACAAGCGCGCCGGGAACTCTAAAGAGAGTTTTAAAACACCATTCAAAAATAGGAAAGGAAAGATATATGTCTAAAGAAACCGATAGCCTTATCCAGATCATCAAAGAAAATGATCACATCGTCTTTTTTGGCGGTGCCGGCGTCTCCACCGAGAGCGGCATTCCGGATTTCCGCAGTGTGGACGGGTTGTACAACCAGCAGTATGATTATCCGCCGGAAACCATTTTGAGCCACAGCTTTTACCGCAAAAACCCCCAGGAGTTTTACCGCTTCTACCACAATAAGATGCTCTTCCCCGACGCCCAGCCCAACACGGCCCACCGGATGCTGGCCCGCCTGGAGGAAATGGGCAAGCTGGACGCTGTCATCACCCAGAATATCGACGGCCTCCACCAGGCAGCCGGAAGCAGGAAAGTCTATGAACTCCATGGCTCCGTGCTCCGCAACTACTGCGAGGACTGCCATGCCTTTTACGATCTGGCCTATGTGATGAACGCAGAAGGGACGCCCCGCTGCAGCAAATGCGGCGGCCCGGTCAAACCGGATGTGGTACTCTATGAGGAGGGCCTGGATCAGAACACCATAAACAACGCCGTCAAGGCCATCCGTCAGGCCAATGTGCTGATCATCGGCGGCACTTCCCTGGCTGTCTATCCCGCCGCCGGGCTCATAGACTATTTTCAGGGGGATCACCTGGTCGTCATCAACATGTCCCCCACACCCAGGGATCGCTATGCGGATCTGTGTATCCAGGAACCCATAGGCCAGGTGTTCGGGGCACTGGAAAATGCTCTATAGGTGGAAAATATCATTCAATGTATTCAGTCCGTGGCCCCTCTTGCTGATAACCACCACCCGGTCCCCGGACTGGATACAGCTGTTGCCGCCCGGGATAAACACCTGTCCCTGGCGGATAATCATGGCCACCAGAATATCTTTTTTCAGATTAAATTCCGGCTGCTTAAAGGCGACTCCCAGCTTTTTGCAGTCATCATAGGCGATAAATTCTATGGCTTCCGCCATCCCCCCTGCCAGCTGGTACAGGCACTGAATGTCATTGCCCTTGGCATTGTAGACAGACACATTTCTCACAAAACTCATGACCCGGTCAGCCGAGATCACCGCAGGAGAGATTGTGATGTCCATGTTGACCTTATTCAGCAGCTTCTCATAGGCAGTGGCATTAACCCGTGTGATCACGGATTCCACGCCGCAGGACCAGGCAAACAGAGAGATCACCAGGTTGGCGTCATCGCTTCCCGTCAGGGATACGCACACATCCGCCTTTTTCATGCCCTCCTCCAACAGCACGTCCGCATCCACACCATCCGCATGGCTGATCTCCGCCTCCGGGAGCAGCTGCGCCAACTCCGCACAGCGCTTCCTGTCATTCTCCAGTATGGTCACGCTTCTCTTATTCTCCAGCAGCTTTTTCCCCAGATAATATGCCACCGTGCCGCCGCCCACCAGTACCACCTTCCTGGCAGGCTTATGCATCAGCCCCAGCTTCATTATAATCTGCGGAATGACCATGTCCGCGGCAATGATGCCTACCACATCTCCAGGCTGTATCACGAAATCCCCCTTGGGGATATACAGCTTTTCCCCTCTGGTCACAGTGGCCACCAGCATATCCGTTCCGAAAAAGCTTTTTACATCCTTCAGGGGCATACTGCCGCCGGGAATAATGTTCTTGTCCATATTGATCCGGATGATTGTGGCCACATCACTGAAATAAGCGTCCGCCTTGACTTTTCCCGGCATACCGATCTGTCGGTACATCTCCAGCGCCGTGTCCAGCTTGGGGTTGGTAATGCAGTCAATCTGAAAAGCCTGGGCGAAATACTCCCTGTCTCCCGACAGTTCCGGTCTGTGGATCCGGGCCACCGTGTAGCGGGCGCCGCATTTCTTGGCCACCATACATGCCATCAGATTGATCTCGTCCACCGGGGACACCGCAATGAGCACATCCGCCGTGTCCGCCCCCGCCTGCAGCAGAATCTCCTTGGAAGCGCCGCTGCCGCAAACCCCACTGACATTGTAGAGATTAGTAATTGCCTCCACCCTCTCCTTGTCACAATCTATCACCACCGTATCATGTCTTTCCGCCGCTATCCTCTGGGCCAGCAAAGTTCCCGTCTGCCCCAATCCTACAATTATAATCTTCATCTATTCTTCCCCTTTCCAGCTTAACTTGTTTAGGCGATTGCGAAACATTCTCTACTGCCTCTCACTCTGCCGTCTGACGCGCCGGGCCTTGTGCTGTTCGATGAGCCGATAGCCCTTCTTCACCGTTAGCCCCTGCACCACCACCGTAAACAAAATGGTCACATATGCCGTGTTCAGCACTATCAGATATGTCTCCTGACCCAGCATTTCCCTGGTGCTCATAGCCAGGGCCAGAGACAAGCCGCCCTTCAAGGCGCTCCAGGTCATCAGCGATACAAATTCTATCAGACTGTAGCTGCTGGGAATTTTATGCTTTCCCAGCAACAGGCTGGACAAAGTCACCCCGGCAAAACGGGACAAAATCACCGCCGCGATAGACACCGGCACAATAAACAGAATATGGGAACTGATATGTACATTCAACACTGATAACCCGATCATCACAAACAGAACGGCATTCAGGATGCTGTCAAGAATATCCCAAAAATCCACATACAGATTGTGCGGGTCATATACCTGGCGCTTCCGCTCCTGACCTCCCATCACATAGGCAAAATACATGCCGCAGACTACCGAGGCGATAACCCCGGAAAAACCAAAGTGCTCACAGATCGCATACGCCAGCGCCACATCCAGCACACTGATCAGTATCTGCCGCACCGGTTCCCGTGTCAGTTTCATCAATTGCCCCAGCAGAAAGGACACCGCCAGCGCCACCACCAGCGCGCCAACCACCTCCTTGAGCATCACTGCCAGGAAATTGCTCTCCCCGCTGTGGCCTACAATACTCTTAAAAAATACAAACAGCGCCACTCCGGTTCCGTCGTTAAAGAGCGATTCGCTCTCAATCACAGATGTCACATTCTTGGACAATCCCAGCTTGTTCAATATGCCGGTGGCGGCAATGGGATCTGTGGGAGACACAATGCAGCCCAGCAGAACGCACAGCCATATGTCCACCGGCACCTGAAACACTCTGGCCGCTCCCCAGAACAGAACGCCGTACAGCAGAGAAGATATCACTGTGGTCAGCAGCGCCAACAGACTGATGGCCTTCAGGTTCTGCCGGAATTTATGCAGATTGACCTTGCTGGCTCCCGCAAACAGCATAAAGCAAAGCACGGTATCCAACAAGTACGCCTCAAATTCAAAGCTGGCAATCTGGTGCAGCGGCTCCGAGAGGGATTCCCCCGGCACCAGATTGTCCACAAGCAGCAGCACAGCGCTGATAACCAGTGAAAAAAGAACCAGCGAAATATCACTCTGCAAGTGGATCCACTTCTCATTGACCAGGCCAATCCCCACAATGAAGATCAATATGACGATCAAAAAGCCCATAATACTCATCTCTGACATACCTCCCCCAATAAAAAAAGCCCCAATCGTCTTGCACAATCAAGGCTTCCTTACTATACTATTTCTTCTTCTGCGCCTTCTCAATTCTCTTTTTCGTCAGGACAGACACTACAATCATTACAACTCCCAGCAGAGCAGAAGCCAGGCCCAGAGCCAGGAGCATATTACCTACGGGAGAGAAGAACAGCCCCATCACATTGCTCCGCATATTTATGATACGATTGATCGTATCTGCCATCAATCCGCAGGATGCCGCCGCCGCACAATCTATAATGCCCAGAACCAACAGCGCCGTGCCATATATTCCATGCCTGTCAAAACTATGTCCGTTCAGAAACCATAATCCGACCCCCGCTCCCGCTGAAAGCAGCGCCGACAGCGCCAGAAACCACCCTGACAGAACCACACTCGCGAAGCCAAACATCCCCGGCCTATCACTGCGGTACTCCTCCAGAACAAACTTTTCACCCAGAGCCAAATTGTCCCATACTATCCGATACCGCTCCATGTCATCGGCGGTGACATTATATTGCAAATCCTGGCACACCTCATCCCTGTATGTCTCCTCCAGTTCCGCAATATCCTCAAAGCCAATGCGGCCCTCCCCCGTCCTGTGCAGCAAGTCATCCCTGTATTCCTGTATCTTTTCTGCGATAAAATGCCTCGTATACTCCGCGTCCAACAGATTTATGGCCCCCTGTTCCTCGATACCGGGAGTCTGTACCATTACCACAAAAAACTGTGCCATGGACATACGGTCCGCAATCTTTGTAATCTGCATCTGGGAAAGTTCCCACTCCGCCGCCAGTGTTTCTATAGCCTTGTTCCGCAGTCCGTACCGCAGACTTCCGGCAAAGCTGCCCATTAGTCCAATCAGGCAGACGAATATGCTGACAATAATCGTTATTCCTGTTTTCCTTCTGTGGTTCATTACAATCCTTCTCTGCTCTCTCCAATATCATAGCAATATTTCAACTGCATGATCGGAGTTATCGTAAAAAAGGACCCCGAACGGTCGGGATCCTTTCCAGAGGTGCGAGCCGGATTTGAACCGGCGATAACGGTGTTGCAGACCGGGGCCTTACCACTTGGCTATCGCACCATAAAAATGACTCCAACGGGAATCGAACCCGTGTTACCGCCGTGAAAGGGCGATGTCTTAACCGCTTGACCATGGAGCCAAATCACAGGACGGCAAATGTAAAATTTACCTTAATAATGATTGTAGCACAATCATCCACAAACTACTCAACAAAAGTATGTTACCACAAATCAATCCGTTTGGCAATAGGGAATTTGTGTTTTTTTATTTTTGTGTTTTATAGAGTATGAAAAGCCCGCAAACCTTGATGCTTACGGGCTTTCCCGGCCATGCTCCCAAGCGACTTTCACTGGTCCGCCTCCCGCAGGATTCCCATTACTACAAAGCGGGCATCATCGTACTTGTAGCTGCATGTGGCCAAAGTGAGAATTTGATCCTCCGCGCCGGGCATTACATCACACGCAAACATACTGTTCTTCTTCATACTGTCAAGCCAGCTTTTATAGTCCTCCTTGGCGGCAAATTCAATCTGCCACACATCGCTGTCCGTATCTGTCACAAAACCCGTAAAAACTTCCACCAGATAAGACTTCTCCGATGTTACCAGCCACAGTACCGGATGACTGTCATAATATTCCTGGCTTTCATACTGAGCCAGACTTGCGAACATACTGCCGTTCTTCATATGGTGCCCGTGCAAAATGCTGTTGGTATTGGAAAAATCCGCGTTATTCAGACTGTCCATAAAAATACTGCCGCACTTGTTTTCTTTGCCGTCAAACATATGGGTAAGGTAAAAGGAATTATCCTCTCCCTGCACTATAGGATAATTGATCTTTGTGCCCGGACCATATATCCACCCTACCACATCGTTATTCAGGACCCGCAGAGACGCAAGATCTACTTGGGGACACCGCCCATAATGTACAACCTTGGGTCCCGACGCCCCGTCAGACTTTTCGTCCTGGCCAGCCTGCGCGTAATCCACGCTCTCTCCCTCCACCGGCAAATCTGCCTGCTCATCCGGCAAAATAACATACTTTTCCAGATCATTATACACTGTGCTGCCTCCCATATATTCCAACAAAATACTGGACAGGGCCACAATCGCCACGACTCCCAACAGATCCAGAAGAATGGCAATAATCACTTCCGATTTTTTCCACTTCCTACGTTTCATACGTCTTCCTCTATCTCTCCTGCGCCTGCGAGGCCGATGCAGTATACACCACACCGGCCTCACTTATTGCACTATTTCATTATCTTTTAATATGGCCCATATTATTTGGACTTTGGTTCATCCGTCCTGCGTCTATGGAAGTATACGAGAACGCCTGCACCTGCCACGGCTGCCAGAAGCACAAGGCTCCAAATGATAGCCGCCACATCCATATTATCGCCGGTCTGCACTGCCTGAGTTGTAATATTGGTGCCTGCACTCTCTGCGGGCACAGCTGTAGGCGCGGGCGCATTGTCTGTATTTGCGTTATCCTTGTTTTCCGTATCTCCGCCGGAGTTGTTTCCGGGATCCTTCTCATTCGCCTTCCACGCTATTATAAAGGGAGACGCGCTCAATACATGTACCTTTAGTCCGGCATCTGTATTTGTGACACGAAGAGATTCCACAACGCCCGGTGTCTGGCCGTTCCAGCCCTTTGTGATCAGATGGTTTACAATAAACTTAAAGTCATCCTTATTGGTTCCCTCCGGATAGGGCAGGATAATATCCACACCATCAGCGGGGATGTTATCCTCAGTGGCCTCGACAGGCGCCCCTCCGTTTATTCTGACCATAAGAGTTACATCCCATATAACAGAACTGTCACCTGCATAGGACTCTTTTATCACCGTATCCAACATAAACTTTGTCAGTTCTTCTACGGTAGTACATCCAGTCTTATCTTTGACAGCGTCCGTCAATGCCGAGTCCGAAATTCCTTCGTCTATCTTGATGTCCAAATCCACTGTAGTATCCTGCGGCTTCTTCACCAATGCGGCGATGGCATCCTCAATGGCTTTAGCCATGGCGTCTACCTTGGCCTGTTCAGAGGCATCCAATCCAAGTTCCACTGCATCCCACGCCGCCTCTACGGCTGAAAAGTCCACATAGTCATCAGCATTCAGGCTGCCGGCCTTCTGGATTGCCGCAATTACCTTGCTGTAATCCGCAGAATTCTGATTGTAAATCACATTATTCTCCGGGTCAACCAGCTTCATGTCACTGATTTCCACCGTAGCGCCGATGATAGCTATACCATACCGGATGCTGTCACCCGTCTGAATTACGCTCTCTCCAGCCTTGAACTCTTTTGTAAATGTTCCGTCCACAATATTGCCGGCGGCATCATAGCATTTACCCGTGACAATCGCGTTATATCCGCCTTTGCCGTTGGTCTTAAACACCACATCATATGCGCTGTCCATTACAAAAGGACTAAATCCAGGGTTTCCGTCACCCGTGTATTGTCCGGTCGCTCCGCCGGGTTTATACCAAAAGCCCTTCAGAACCTTGTTGGCCCTGAACGCGAGAGTTGAATAAACGCCCGATCCATCCGCCGCAAAAGCTCCCAGATAGAAACCGTTCTCATCGCCCTTGTTTATCTTGGTCAAGGATGTCACTGTCACCTTCATGGACAGTTCATGGTACTCGTCCACTTCGGGGAATAGCAGATAACTTACATTTACGGCATCCTTATGAGCGCCGCTGTCCCTGTTGGTAGTCTGCATATTGCCGCTGGTTGCAACCTGGGTCAGGATCAGCTTGCCTGCTTCCTTGGTAATGGTAAGCAGATTGCCCTCGTCAACTACCTCATACTCCACAGGCAATACCACACGCTTAACACCAAAAGCGCTGATGGATATATCACCCTGCACGTTAGGCACCTGGATAATGCCTGTCTCCTTATCATAAGTGTAATCCACATCCTGCACTGCTGTCTTGCCGCTGATAATCACTTCCACGGTTTCCGGCAGCACATAGCCGGTCACTTTGCTGAGTGTAACTGCCAGATCCTTGCCAATTGCCAGCTTGTCCGCGCCTGCTACATTTACATTTTCCGTATTGTATGTAATGTTTGCAAAAGCGGTATTGATCTCAATATTGGAGAACTTTGCTGTTCCATAATTGATTAGGTCATTGCCTGCTCTGTTTGCGTCCACGGCAAAGCCCACATAAGCGGTATCCGGCAGATCCACCGTTAAGCTGCCCACCTTCTGCCATACCAGGCCGTCAGAGGAGACATAACCGGTAAATACATCGCCCTCCCTGGACAGTTTCAGCCATGTGCCCAGATACGTATTACCCTCCTTGAAGGGCAGGTTGGCAATCAGGGGAATGCCTGCCTTGGCCGCTGCCTCTGGACTGTCAATAGTCTCGCTGATGTTCTGTACATCTCCGCCGTCTGTCGCTCTGTTTACCATGAAGGAAGACCATATGGTAGTCTCGTCCACCTTTACCATGGTAAATCCAAGCGCTGCCATGGCCGCATTATCCTCCAGGGAACTTCTGAACATCAGACCCTGGAAAGTATGGTTGTCCACAGGCGTATAGGAATCAAATTTTGTTACGATCTCCACATTGCCTTCTATCGGCTGATATACAAAGTGGAAGTCGTCATCCGCCGAGTTGGCCAGTTCAGGTCTTACCCTGCTGTTGCTGCCCTCGCTGGATCCAATCTTACCGGCGCCCTTGACAGTAAGCACACCGTCAATCAGGGATGCCGTACCCTTCACTTCGGGAGTACCGATATCTGCGCTTAACCATTCCCCCGTTCCTGCCGCAGAATTCACATGCAGTCTGGAGGTATTACTCTGTGTCTTATTTCCGTCATTGTCATAAGCCCTTACGGAAATATGATAGGTTCCGTCAGCAGCGATGGAATCCGTGTAGGTGTAGGTATAGGGAGCCGTCGTCGCAGTACCCACGCAGGTAGCGCCGTTATAAAACTCTACCTTTGCAATCCCCGCGTCGCTGGCTGCAGCAGCCTCCACTGTAACACTTTCTCCCTCCGTCACCAGTGTGTTGTCCGGAAGGTTGATGCTGACAGTCGGATTCTTCGCGACATGGGTGGGTTTTGAAACTTCGCCTACCAATTCGTTGAAGTATACTTCAATCCAGGAATAGCCATAGGTCTCCTTGTCATTCGGATCAGCCAGACACAGTGTCCTACTGTCCGAAGGATCATTCTTGTTCAGCCCGTTAGCGTCCTCCCAGGCATCAGGAATACCGTCGTTATCGCTGTCCGCCTCTGTGGATTCACAGTCCTGCGCCGGGAAACCACCAACTTCGTCCTGGGTGTTGATATAAGTACCGGTGTTTGTCCTTACCTGCGCCACCACTCTTGCGTCCACCGCGTCACGGTGAGGATAGGTTGCGCCCGCGCTGTTCAGCACCAATTCATAACAGTCTGCCGCGCTCCGCAGTGTCACATTGTCAAAAGCTTCCGACTGATAGGGAGTGCTTACTACTTCCGTCTGACCGTCAGAACTGTCCAGCTTAAAGCCCTTGCTGTTGTCTGCGGTAACCTCGGCATTTCCTTCCAATATATTGCCGGCATAATATACGCCGCCAATCTTATTGTTCTCGCCAAAGCTCAGCAGAGTATCGTTCAAAGCATCTCTGGTGCCCTGGCCCCGCTTAACATAGTTGTTGATATAATTGGTGTAGGTAAAACCACCGCCATAGCATGCGAAATAACCATGGTTGTACAAAACGTTGTTATTCAACTGCACCTTTGCCACATTGGGCGGATTCTGCGCAGTGGGATCTCCCATATAGCCGCCGCCGATACGGGGGTTTCTGGAAGTATGGTTGGCGAGCAGATTGTACTGGAATACCGTGTTGTCGCCGCCGAAGATGCCGCCATAGCCGTGACGGCCCTTGGAGTGTCCGGATACGGTCAGGCTCTCGGAGATCAGACACCACTGCACCGTGCCGTTCTGTCCTCTGTACGTACTCAGCGTCTCATCTGTATTCCAGCTGAAAGTACAGTGGTCAATAATAAAAGTATCATTGTCTCTGCCCCACAGCGCATCCATGGAGTCGCCTCCCTGGAGCAGATTCTCCGTGCCCACTCGGAAGCGGACATAACGGATAATAATGTTCTCGGAATCACTGATATTGGTGTCATATCCCGCCAAAGTGATACCGTCTCCCGGCGCTGTCTGACCGGCTATGGTAATGTTCTTTTTGTTCTTAAATCCCAGTGTGGATTTCAGATGAATGGTGCCGCCCACACTAAAGACGATAATACGCCCTTCCTCCGGCGCATTTTCAATACCGTAGCGAAGAGAACCTTCGCCGCTGTCCTCCAGATTGGTGACAACATACACATCTCCGCCTCTGCCGCCGGTTGCAAGACGGCCGCCGCCCTCAGCGGTGGGGAATGCCAGCACACCGTCTACCAGCTCAACAGGAGGAAGTCCATCCTGCTTCTCACGCATGTAGGTATAGGAGATATCGTATACTGTTGCCTTGGAGCCTGCCACATAATAATAGTAGGTATTGCCTGGCTCTAACTGGAATGTGAACAGGGTGTTCTCCGTTTTGATGTCACTCGCTCCTCCTACGAAAGAGGAATTTCCATTTTCATCTACTGTCACAAAGAAATATTTTTTATTATTGGTGGAGCCAAATTTAGCTGCAATCGTAAGCGTGGTCGGCTGCGTTACAGTAAATTTGTATGCTGTGCCACTAACAGGAGCACTGCCATCCCCATTTTCAAGCTTTGGATTATTTGTTCCAGTGAAGGCCCCTGCATAGTCTTTCCCATTGATGCTGGCGCTCTCCCCGGACTTGTACGTAAGTTCCTCCAGCACAGTGATGTTTACCACCTCATCACCATAATTAGTATCTACAGCCAGGTTGCTCCCTTTGGCCACGGAGGCTGTATACTCTTCCATCTCCACTTCCTTATCATAAGAATAAGAGATATCGTATACTGTCACCTTTGATCCTGCTACATAAAAATAGTAGGTATTGCCTGGCTCTAACTGGAATGTGAACAGGGTGTTCTCCGTTTTGATGTCACTTTCTCCTCCTACAAAAGAGGAATTTCCACTTTCATCTACTGTCACAAAGTAGTATTTCTTATTATTGGTGGAGCCAAATTTAGCCGCAATTGTAAGCGTGGTCTGCTGCGTTACAGTAAATTTGTATGCTGTGCCACTAATAGGAGCACTGCCGTCCCCATTTTCAAACTTTGGATTATTTGTTCCAGTGAAGGCCCCTGCATAATCTTTCCCATTGATGTTAGCGCTTTCCCCGGGCTTATATGTAAGTTCCTCAAGTACAGTGATGTTTACTACATCATCACCATGATTGGTTCCTACAGCCAGGTTACTCCCTTTGGCTACGGAAGAGGTATACGTTTTTCCCCCCGTTTCTCTCGTAGATAAAAGGATGTTCCCATTTCCGGATACACTGGGAAGTGTTTCTCCTCCATTTACCTCTCCCGGTTCCTCCGGAAGCGGTTCCTCCGGAAGCGGTTCCTCTGGCAGCACCTCCTCCGGCTGGTCCGGATCCGAGACCTCAGGGGGTGCGATATCCGGGTCCCCTGGCTGTACATTCGTCCCATCTCCGGACGAGACAGATGCTGCCTCGGTCTGTATCTCTTCTGCCTGTACGCTGCCTATGGAAGCGGGAGTAGGTAAAATTCCTCCAATCACCATCAGCGCAACCAGCAAAAGAGCTACAATTTGTTTTTTGTGTCTCATTTCTGTGTCCTCCTTTTGGTTAATAATACCAACTAACTTCTATCGCAATTTATAATATCATATCTTTTTGCACAAAGCAATATGAATTTTTCCCCCTTCTTTTGCATTTTATATGCAAAACGCTGGCACTCGATATTTCTTTAGTCTATACCTCTTTCTCTTAGATTTTCAGAAATGAAAACGCCCTCCGTTTTCGCAATCTTATCTTCAACCGCCATCACCGTGGGATTCCCGAATCGGGAATAGCGGACAGGCATTTGCACAAAATCTCCAATCCCCTGTCAATCTCCTCCTGCGGCTCCCTTTTACCATCCATAATTCGTCATCGTATTCAAAGCCGGGATATTACCAGGCTCCGATATAAAAAATACCTATCACATGACCCAACAGGACAACGCCTCCTTCCGCTAACAATTGTACAGCGAAATGGTATGTGATAGGTAATACTGAATGCTTATGCTAAAACATTGGCTAAAACTATGCTTCAATTCTTTTGATACCGTATAACCGTCCAGACCGATCATAAAATTTACGACAGCGGCACGGTAGCTGATTATCTATGTACCGGGATTCCGGAAGCTCCATCTGCCGCAACCGGAACCGACCTAAAGCATACAACTTAGGCGTGGCCCCGGCAAACAAAATTACAAATTCCCCGCGGCGAGAAATTTCTTTAGATGTACTAATGCTTCCTTATCATATTTTTTTGAGAATCCATGTCCACCATTGCCAATGGCAAAAAAACGGACAATTCCTGACACCTTATGCTCTTCCTTACTCTTTAAATAGATTTCATATGCATGTTTAGAATATTCTATATTAACAATTTTGTCTTTGGTGCCATGAACAATTAAAACATCCCCCGAAAAATCCCGTATTTCCTGGTAGGGATCTACTCCTATCACATCCTCCACATAACATTTTCCCAACCGCATCGGACCACAGCGGATAATATCAGGAATATTCTCCGGGTCAAACTTTGCAAACATCATCTTTCCGGCCCTTGCATCATCAGGGATGCATAAGGCCGGATAAAATAAAATTAATTTTGATATTTCATTGTTTAGCCTTGACGCCGCAATTGCAGATACGAAGCCTCCCTGGCTGCAGCCCATTAACACTATTTCTCTTGCATTGTTGCATTCCAGACTTTGTGCATAATGAATAACGGCTTCTAAATCTTTCACTTCTGTCATTACAGACATTTCCGTCGTAGATCCGTCACTTTTTCCTTTTACAACACATCCACCGCAAAAATCAAAGCAATATGATACATATCCCATTTCTGCCATAGCCTTTGCATACTGGCGAACTGTATCCTGAAACGCCATAAAACCATGGCTTACAATAGCGATTGGCAGGCAGTCTCCCTCTGGCCTGTATTCAGTTCCCCTAATTGTAAGATTGTCTCTTTGGCACATAAAGGCTCTTCTGACAATTTTCGTGTCTCTCTTTTTTAACCAAGCAGCCATTGCATCCCCCACAAATTCATCTTCGCTGTACAAAATCCTCTGTCATCAAACGCCGCCTCGGATACCGTGGATTTCAGCATCATATAAACAGTTCACAATCCTTCCTGACGGAACATGCGCCTTTAAGCGCCAGTGACGCGACCGCTACCATTCCACCATTTACCTTTCTCGCAAAATTGGGACATTTCACTACACAGCGCATACATGAAATACACTTTCCTGCATCCGCTTTTTTGATGTTCTTTTTGTCAATGGCCTGCACCGGGCACTGTTCTGCGCATAATCCGCAATTCGTACAATCTTTTGTTGCCTTCGGAACCAGCCCGGCGCCGCCTGCTTTTTTATAAGGCCGGTTACCTGGCACCTGCAGCGCATCCCCCGTTATTCCGGCATTCATTTTATCAAGAATTATTTTAGCATAGGATCTCAGTTCCTGTATATCTTTCTCATCCGGTCTTCCGCTCGCAAACTGATGCATTATGGAATGTTCCGCAACAGCAGAAACGGCGGCAACTACAGTGAAGCCACAATTTTTTGCCATATCAGCCATTTCAGCCATCGTGTCCTCATAAGCGCGGTTTCCATACACGCACAGCAACACACACTTTGCAGAATTACCTCTGAGCCGTGATAGTCTTTCTGCCGCAACTGCAGGCACTCGTCCCCCATAAGACGGTAATCCGATCAGCACAACATCCTCTGGCGCAAACCTGCATTTTGAATAATCACCGGCCGGGGCGGACAGATCGATTGTCTCTACAGAGTTGCTCCATTCTGACGTAATGATTTCTGCCGCACGCCTGGTCCCTCCTGTGGGACTGAAAATCACCTGCACATATCCCATCGTATATATCCTCCTTATGTAATTTTTAGATTTACACCTAATCAGTATAAACAATATCTGTTGTAGTGTCAATATTTACACCATAAAAATTTTATGGTATGATGGATACAGATACAACTTACGAAATCGGAGGGCAACAGCTATGCATATCAGCGCAAAATGTTCCATCGCTATTCACTGCCTTATTTTTATATATGAATATGGTGACAATAAGCGTGTGACCAGCGAACTGCTCGCACTTTCAACCGGCTGCAATCCCGTTACAATCCGTAATATTGTAAGCGCATTGAAAAAAGAAGGAATACTGTCTGTAAAATTCGGTACAGGCGGCGCTAAATTGAACTGCGCTCTGGAAGACATCACTTTATATCGTATCTGCATGGCAGTGGAGCCAGACGCACTCAAAAAGTTTATAGGCGTCCACTCGATGCCCTCCCCGCTCTGTCCAGTAGGCAAAAACATCCATGCGGTTTTGGAAATGTCCTACAATAAAGTGCGTGATTCCCTGAAAGCAAACCTGCAATCCATCACTATGAAGGAGCTTATAAATGAATACCATAAAGCGCTTACCGGTTTTTACAGTCCATTGCCGGATCAAGATCATGGTTAATCGTTGCCCGGCGACTTTCTTTGATACGCTTTGCGCTTCATTTGCCACAACGTTATCGTCTAATGCGTTTATGGGGTAATCCCTCTCTATATTCACAATACACCTTCAATGGATAACAAAAGCAATATGCAAGCAATGATTATCCACAAAGCTATCAGCATGAGTCCAACATTCAATTTGGTTTTAGGCTTTATCTGATTAGCTTCTATTAAACGGGTGCATCCTAAAGCTGTAACTATAGGTTTGTATAAAATCATGGTAATCGCTGCATTTAAACCGCCCTTAATCAGGTTAAACGGCAGAAAAGCGGGAATTAGCAGTTCTACGACTGCTTCTCTTGGATAGCCCAGCAACAGCAGCTGCGCAGGATTTCCGTCTAAATTCATCCCGAATCCCGTCTCTTCATCGCAATACCCTGCAATCACTTCCCGCAGCCACCGCTCATACCATTGAGGAAACCCCTTCTCCTTTTCGTCTGCCCTCCGGGTCTGCTACCCGGTTCCAGTCCTCATCGCTCATCTTCGGGTAGATCACCGGCTCCTCCTGGACACGGTAGATACGTGTACCATGGGAATCATGAAGATCGTCCTCCAAAGCCTTTATCCCATAAAGCCCGTAATAGGGGCCTGCGCCTCCATTTCCTGCATAAAGCAGGAAATCCCGGTATTCTTCCGGCAGTCGAATGCCCTGCTGCTCCTCAAATTTTTGTACCTGCTCCTCGCTGGTAGGTGCCTTCAACTTATACTGATGGCTGTCCGCCCCAAACCTTTCAAAATCCGGGTCTTTCGTCCTTGCCTGTTCCAGCAGTTTCAAGATACGCTTCGCCCATGCAGGCTGCCCTGCCTTTCCCATATATTTATGCCTCCTTAATTTACAGACTTTCCTTTTGGTCCCTCGTCCAGTCTTCCATCATAAGTTTTTCCACCCGGCAAAATTCTCTTGTATTGTTTGTCACAAGAACAAGCCCTTCTGATCTTGCGTGTCCCGCTATCAATAAATCCATCGGGCCGATCAGTGTCCCTTTCCTCTCCAACTCCGCCCTGATGTAAAAAAGCGCCCGTTTTGATAGAACGCCTTTTCCCGCCTGGCTCATTGCAGCCTACCACACCTACCACACAGCACAATCCCGTTTTTTTAGTTAGGCAAACAGTTTTTTCACTTCCTAAGACGAGCTAAAGCCCATGATGTAATCGGTCTGAAAGCAATATAAAAAACATAATCGGTCATTCCACCGATTACATTCGTAATTAAATCCGTGATGTCCGCAGAACGAAAACCGTTAATGAGCGGTTGTAGTAATTCAATACCTAAACTAATTAAAAAGCAAAAAAGCACAGTCCTGCAAAATCCAACGGCGGGGTTTTTCGTTATGGGAAACAAAAAACCGAATGGCACCATCATAATTATATTCAACAAAACCTGCCTAATGAAATCTCCACGACCTGTCAAAACATCTACAAATGGAACCATATTTATAAGTTTGTACGAATGGTTCAGAATGAACGGCAGAGATGTTATGACAGGCATGAGGGTGAAGTAAAGTACAAAGGACAAATATACATACATCAGCGTATTGATGAGTAGTACATCTTTGCCTTTTAATTTCCACTTTCTGAAAAAAACAACTGTATCCCTCCTTTACAAATCCCTATTTACTGTATATCAATGTAGACAATAAAATTTCATAAGAGTTCTTACAATTACATTATATAAATTTTGCCTACGTGTGCAAGACTTACCCTAATTTAGAATGCCCTATAAATCAAAAAGAATGGACTTGTCCTAAACTTTGCAAGAGATATTAAATTAAAAAGCAGAAAGGGCCTGCGCTGCTTTGCAAAGAGCCTCAACCCCAACCTTTACCACATGGAGTACATCTGCCCTCACGGTCAGCGCCACAGAGTTCTACCGCCAGCTCTGCTCTGTCCTGGGGATAGAGCCAAGGGGTGGCAAGCCCGGCATGTTCCGCACCATACATAAGCAAATCCTCTATCTTTACAAGGACAAGAAGCTCTCCCTCAACTCGCCATCCAACAATAGAACGCTTCCTTCGCTGTAAAAAGCCCGCAAACACTGATGTTTGCGGGCTTTCGCAGCTACTGCTACCACTCCCCGAGTAGGGCTCGAACCTACAACAACTCGGTTAACAGCCGAGTGCTCTA